>Ga0307479_10003427_pt1 | contig 14438 bp, 9 predicted proteins | sample atmos_gasesECM4C_FD_203743 | JGI IMG/M metagenome (GOLD analysis project Ga0307479, IMG submission 203743) | Hardwood forest soil microbial communities from Morgan-Monroe State Forest, Indiana, United States - atmos_gasesECM4C_515 | ecosystem: Environmental > Terrestrial > Soil > Temperate...
GCGAATCGACGTGAGCTGAGGACTTATTTTTACATCGCGCGGATGTTCATGTATCGAACGATGTCTGTAACATGGCGACCGCAACGACGATACTCAAAGTCAGCAGAACGCTTCCTACAATCGTAATCACACAGATTTGTGCAGGCGCAAGTGAAAATATTTGCGAGGCGCACAGCTGACGCCCGATTTTTATTTTTGAGCGGTGGGCAGGCCCAGGATTGCTTTGATACGCGTGCGCTTGGAGATTTCGCGAGGCGCGCCAGTGGTGCGTTCCAGCCAATCATGGAAGTCCTTAATTTTTACGGAGTGCTCGATGGGCACGTCCACGACCGAGACTTGCACGGTGTTCATGCCTTGAGCGATGCCCATTACCCAATCATTTCCGCGCATGGCGACAAGTCCCAGGGCGACGGCTTCGTAGAGAGTTTCCGCGGTGACTTCGACGGTGTGTTTTACGCCGTCCATGTCTTTGATGGTGACGCGGCAGGAGCGAACAGGCATAACGAGGACGAACCTACCATATTCGCTTTTTGTTCGCCATAGGAAAAGCGCGATAGAAATTTCAGGATGACGGCACGCACGAACCGAGGGTAAAAGTTTAGGGCTTGAAGGAGTTTTGTGCCTGAATTTCCCGGCTGCGACTTAGCGGCTGCTGAGGACTGGAACGGAATTCAACGGTGATGTTTACCTCTGATTCTACCGGCTTGCCATCGACCAAGGTTTGGTCAAATTGCCACTCCCGCACTTCGTGCATCACTCGCGGCATTAACGCGAAACGGCCGCTTAGGGGTTTCAGATCCTCCACGCTCCCATTCTTGTCTACGAAGGCCCGCACGGTCACCGCGTCTCCAGGGTGCGCGTTGCTGGCCGTGTCCAGTTGGTTCGCCGCGCCTTCCGTGAGGAGTTCGCCAACGGCCAACTTTGCGATAGGCCCGTGATGATGCCAGCGACTCTCGGGCGGCACCATGACAAATCTTTGCATTTGGACGGAAACGGAGCGTCCACTAGCTACGGACTCTACGGGCAGTCTCAGCAAAAATGATTCGTTGTTCTTCCTCGCTACAAGCATTACCCCGTGTAGCGGGGCTTGAGCATTAACTGGCGCCAGATTCGTGGCGCCGCTGGATGCTGTGGATCGAGAGGAAGAGGCCCCATAAGCGCTGGGCGCAACTTTTGTCGCTGCGGTAGTAGTTACGGTGGATGCCATACCGGATCTCACGTCGGGCGCGATGCGCGGAGTTGCGTCAGGCGCGACGCGGGACTCCGGCTTGGTCGCAGCAGCGTAGGAAGGTGCCGTCAGTGAGGCTGGTGGCGACGCGAGTTGAGTTTTCGATGCGGTCAAAACTGCGTTGTTATTGCGGCTTGAATTGTTAACAGTGGATCCGGGTGATGCATTACCGGCGACCTGGATGCTTGGGGTCGAGCCAGCAGTGTTTTGACGAATCGTCGAATTTCCAGCCACGGGCGCGGTCGACGCAGCAGGGCTCGAAATGCCGCGTGGGACTTCCGTTGGAGTGACGCTCGAGGCCGAGGGATGGGGTGCCGCTGCATTTGAAAGTGCAACACTGGGGTAGTTTGCTGTTCCAGTATCAACACCGGAATCCACTGCGATGGTTCTTCCAAGCTGAGCTTTGGGATTTTGTTTCGAGGTAGGGGCCTTCGGTGATGCGGTAGAAATGTTAAATCGTGTAGCGGGTTTGGCGACAGCCGCATCCAGTTTAGACTTCCAATACACTCTAGGTTCAGTTGCGTTTGAATTTTCTGCCGGTTTCGTGGACGGCGACTTGAAGGCGCGAAGCTCTTGCGTGGACATAGAGTTCAGCAGGCTGGTATCTGCAACCGCCGGAGTGGATACGAAAGATTTGGTCGCAGCAGAAGTTTTGACACCCTGGGTACTCGTATTCGCTGGAGTATTGCGTGTTGGGATTGACTGAGGGCCGGTCGCATCGATGTCGCCGTTGGTAATGTCCGGCGATTCGTCGTGTGTACTGGCGATTTCAGATTCAGCCGTGGCAACGTGCGACAAATTTTTCCGCATCGTGCCCCCCTGGGATAGCCATTGTTGCAGAGGGCGACGTCCGACAATGATTCCGATACCAAAACTAGGAATGGCAATCCATAACAACAACAGACCTAAAGCGGACAATCCCTCTGGCTTCGACCTTTTCCGCGGGACCATGGTTATCGACGCCAAGTCCCATTCACTCTCGCGGAATCCCGGAAAATTGGCGTTGGGCCCTTGCGAACAGTGGGCTTCGGCGAATGTGTCTTCCGTAACAGAAGAGTCGTCCTGTGCCGGCTCATCTTGCACCGGACCTAGCGATTCCGGAGCCGTGCCGCCCAATCCTGCCAGCAGAGAAGCATGTGGCTCCGACAAAACTGGGGGGTTAATCGCAGCCGAGGCAGTGACCGGCGACAAATTGGGTCGCGGCTCGTCTGCCAACTCGCCGGGGATCGCAGCGTCAACACACGCCGGCAATACCGCAGCGGCAGGCTCCGAAACCCGCGGGAGAAGATTTACGTCCTTCACTCCTTCCTGAGCGAGCCACTCGCGAATTTGTCCGCGCTGTTCATCGGAAACATCCACCAGTTGAATGCCGGCACGTTTTTTGGATTTGGTCGTCCAGGCCATGCGCCCATGAACTTCAATGGTCTGCGGCAATCCATTCATGCGCACGTGCACGTTGGAATAGGCTTCATCGCCCACTGGGATGGCCATGGAAATGGCCATCCCGTCATCGCTGACGTTCAGAACCATTCCACCATTTGCTTCTCCACACGCGACATAGATTAAGCTTCTGGGAAGGATGCGCGGATGCGAGCGTTTTTCATGAAATTGCGTTTGACCGGGGAACTGCTGTAAGGAGGTGCTCACGATAATTCCTCACTATCAGAACGCGACTCGGTGACATCTGACTACGCTCGGGGAGGAGGGCCCGTTCTGCGGCTGAAGGAAGGCGCGTCGCGTTCCTGGGCGGAACGCGGGGTAACGCGAATGTTAATTATAGTATTTCAAAATGTGACGTTTTAGTCATCGGCTTCCGCCAAAACCGCGCCATAAAGTCATTCCCCACCGCCGGGTAATAGAACCCCATTTGTAACGGTAAGTTTCGAACCCAGGAGGATTATTTATCTAGTCGCGTTCCCAGTGACTTGCGGATGGTGTCGCGACAGGGCCAGCTTCTGAGTCACTGTTTGCGGTGTCCCATGCCTTGCGGGAGATGGGCTCGACGGGTTGTAGTTTTTTCTGTTTCATGGACTTGTTGATGGCCGGTAAATCCTTGGCTAGCAGGCTGTCAAATTCTGTCCTTACATCGTCGAGTTCCTTTTTCAAGGAATCGATGCGCGCTATCTGGTAATCGCCAGGACGACCTTCGTAATTCAGAATCGCGCCGTACAGTGCGGTGGTCTTCTCACGGATGCGTTCTTCCCCTGTAACCGCTCCACCCTCTTTGGTGGCCACAATTTTCCGGCGCAGGTCTTCGACTTTTTGCGCCGTCTCGTTAAGGCGCTTGGCAAGAACCGGGTCACCTTTCAAAGTCGCGGCGCGCGCCAACAGAGCGTCGTGAACACTGTTGACGCGATCTACATCAAAACTCATATCACTCAGCAAATTATAAACGCGCAAGGCCGCTTCAAATTCCAGGCGGCGGTCTTCAGCGCTGAATTTTGCGCGCGGATCTAGAACAACGCTAAGTTGAGTCGTGAAGGTGTCTTTACCGCGTGTCATTTTGACCGTGTAAGTACCGGGTAAAACACGTGGTCCTTGGCTGGCTTCGAACGCGGCAGTAGCGGCAGGTGGAACGCGCGGCGCCTTTAGTCTCATCGGCCAATCGACTCTGCTAATACCTCGGCGATTGTTCGGCGGCAGTGTGTCCACCAGTTTACCCTGCGCGTCCAGTATTTCGATTTTCATTCTGCCGAAAATGTGGCGCTTCTTTTGGTAGTAGGTGATGACCGCGGCGTCCGGGGGATTGGGCCCGGAGAACATCGCGCTTCCTTCAGCCCATCCGCCGTTGGCGTTCAAGCGCTGTTGCGGCGGCTTTCCGGGGAGAAACCCTGCATCCTGCGCCATAACTTCCGGAGTTAATTTCCGTAGTGGAGAAATGTCATCAATGATCCAAATACCGCGACCGTGCGTGGCCACTAGCAGATCAGACTCGCGAGGATGCACGACAATATCGCGAACCGGAACTTGCGGGAAATCTCGCCCGCGATACTGCGCCCACTGCTTTCCACCATCGAGAGAGATCCAAAGCCCGAATTCAGTGCCTAGAAAAAGGATGTTGGACGAAACGGTGTCCTCTTTAATGACGTGAGCAAAGCCCCGCACGCCACTATCGGCGCTCACAACCGGCGTCCAGGTCTTGCCGTAATCCGTGGTTTTGTATACATGCGGAGTCATGTCACCAAAAGTGTGGCGGTCAAATGCTGCGTACGCCGTGGCCGGATCGTGCAAACTGGCCTCCACCCAGGAAACCCAGGAGGTCTTAGGCAAGTTGGGCACGTTACGCACTACGTTTGCCCATGATTTACCGGCGTCGCGGGTCATCTGCAAATTACCATCGTCGGTGCCCACCCAAATGGTTTGCGCTTCTCGCGGAGATTCACTGATGGAATAAATGGTGGTGTGCATCTCGGCGTAAGAATTGTCAACGGTTACGCCGCCGGACTCCTCCTGCTTCTGCTTTTCGGGATCGTTGGTGGTCAAATCCGGCGAAATGCGATCCCAGGTTTGGCCGTGATCGCGGGAGCGGAATAAAAATTGCGCGCCAATATAAAGCGTGCCCTTCTCGTTGGGACTCAAATGAATCGGAGTGTTCCAATTGAACCGCAACTTCCCTTCTCCATAATTCGGTTCCGGCTTGATGAAGTGGGCCTCCAGGGTGGTGCGATTTATCCGGCCGACGAATCCGCCTTGCGATTCGGCATAAACAAAATTGGGATCGGAAGGATCGGCAAAAGCCCAGAAACCGTCGCCACCAAAGAGATTTTCCCAGCGGCTATTGGTTATTCCGCCAGGGTATTGTGAGTCGCCGATCCAGACGCTGTTGTCCTGCAAACCCCCGTAAACATGGTAAGGGTCAGCCTGATCCACGCTGACGTGATAAAACTGGGAAATCGGCAGGTTATAGCCCTTCCACCAGGTGTTCCCGCCGTCGTAGGAATACCAGATGCCCCCGTCGTCGCCGGCGATCAAATGATCGGTATTATCTGGATCGATCCACACATCGTGGAAATCGCCGTGAGCACCCTGCGAAATGGTGCTGAAACTTTTACCGCCATCTTCACTCATGATCAGTACAAGATCAGGCTTGTAAATTTTATTTTCGTTCTTGGGATCGACAATCAGGTTGCCGAAATAGAACGGCCGCCACACCATCCAGTTGCTGCGGTCACGCTCCTGCCAGGTCTTTCCTCCGTCATCAGAGCGAAACAGGGCGCTACGATTTGACTCGATAAGCGCGTACACAACCTCAGGCTTGGAGGGAGCGACCGTCACCACAACGCGGCCCCAGGGCTTCGCAGGCAAACCTTGCGAACTTTTTTCATCCAGATCTTTCCAGGTGGCGCCGCCGTCGGAGGAAACAAATAACCCGCTGCCACTGGGCGCAGTCGAATTTTCACCTCCCGAACGGAATGTCCATCCCTTGCGGCGGAAATCCCACATACCTGCATATATAGTCTTGGGATTTGCCGGGTCCATGGAGATCATCGAACAACCAGTGGAAAGATTCGGGCCCTTCAAAATTTTGTTCCAAGTCGCCCCTCCGTCAGTTGTCTTGTAAAGGCCGCGGTCTTCGCTGTCACTCCACAATTTTCCGGGGACGCACACATAGACGATATTGCCGTCATTGGGGTCGATCAAAATCTTTGCGATGCGCTCCGATTCTTTCAGACCCATGTTGGTCCAGTTTTCACCGCCGTCGGTGGACTTGTAGATTCCGTCGCCGATGGAAACACTGTTGCGCGTCCAGGATTCGCCGCTGCCGGCCCAGATGGTCTTGGGTGATTTCGGATCGATGGCAATGGCGCCAATGGATTGAGCGGTTTGCTTATCGAACATTGGTTTGAACGTGGTGCCGCCATTTACGGATTTCCATACTCCGCCGCTGGCCGCGCCGACATACACGGTGATCCGGCCGTTCTCTTTGACAGCTGTAAGCGCGGCTATGCGGCCACTCATCGTTGCAGAGCCGATGTTTCGCGCACCGAGGCCAGAAATCGAGTCGGAATCGTATTTCACTTCTTGCGCGCGGAGATGCGACGCGAAAAACGCGACGGTCGCGAACCAGGCAGCCAGGACCAAACAGCGAGTCACATTCAACATTTCGATGGTGTCCTTAAATTAATTTGCAAAAATTCTGTTTACACAGGAAATTCAGAAAACCTGCTTGGTTAACACACCACTGCAGACGGAGCGGCGCGTCACACATCTAGATATCTCCGAGATCACTTCGGGCTGGCCTTAGCTGCGGCTTTAGTAACGGGCATCGAGAACAGCGAATCGTCCAGCGGGACATTCAGTTCCACTTTGTCCACCGTAAATTTAGCGCGCTCCTGGCTTCCCTTTTGTCCGCTTTCGAAGGCAAAAGGAAAATACAGCCCGTTCACCTGCTCGTAGTCTCCGTAGTAGTTTTCCGTGAATACCACCGCTCCGCGAATATTACTTTGATTCTCCATCTTGATTTCGAGGAAGGAATCGGCGTCGAGAAAGTAATAACGCACGTCGCCGTTTTTCAGCGTGAGTTTCACTTTGTAGCAATCGGTGCCTTCAACCGAATCGTGTCCCACCAATTCAGCCTTGTGGCCTTTCTCCTTGTAATCCACCATCGGGCCATCGATGTCGGCATCGATCTGCAGACTCTTGACATCATCCTGCGACATCAATTCCGGATCCTTACGGCCGCCGAAAGGCGAAATCTGCCAGCCAGCCTTGCCGTCATAAGCCTGAATTTGCGTCAGTCCTTGAACTATAAATTCCTCGCGAACCCTATCGGGACGCTTGTTTTCTTGAAGAAATCCGGCGCGAAACGAGCCTTGAGTGAACTTGCCGGTGGTCCGCATGCTTTGCACGGCTTTCAGCTTCTCCATGCCACCGTGCGCTTGAATGTTCTTGGCGATTACTTCATCCACAGTCTGCGCGAATGGTGCCGACGGAGACAACAACAAGAAAACTAACGACGGGATCAATGCACAAAGTAGCCGCTGCAACGCCATTCCTTGGCCTTCAATATTCATGAATTTCTCCGAAAGATGACTGCGCTAGACCTTATAACAAACGCAGACCAACAGAAAGGGCGATTTCTTTTCCAATCAGACGAAGATGCGGGCGATTCGTGAGCATCTTCACCGTCTCTTAATTTAAACGCCGCGCAGCGATAAACGGTTTCGACGGTTCTAAAATTCAACGTGCAAGCGCAGACTTGGAACAATCACCGGTCCGCGGTCGCGATTGTAGCCGGGATTGTTGATGTGTTGCACGCCAACCGACGGGTAAAACCCCCGCCAAAAATGCAGTGTGTAATAGGCTTCCTCAATGGTTTCCCGCCCGTAATTGAGACGGCCATCACCCAAAAGAAAGCCGTAGCCACCCAGCGCCAGATATTCCTGGTGGTCTCGCGAAATGCCATTCGAAGCAAAAGCGACTCCCGCGCGATCGAACTTTCGGCGCCAGAGTTGCCCGGACGCTCCCGCACCCAGCTCCACGGTGCTGTCCACCTCTGTATAGGCATATGACTCATGCCGGCCTTCATTCCAGCCCCAGCGCCCGAAAATACCTAACCAATCGTTGAGTGGCTGTTCGAAGTTTGCGCCGAAGCCGTACTTTACGGAGGTGCGCAACGGATGGGCGGTTATTTCCGGAATGGGGGTTATACGTGCTAGGTAATTGTTGATAGCTTCGCGATAGCTTCCCATGTTGGCATGATTCACGTAGGAAAGTAATCGCAGGATGCCTTCCCGGTGCGGCAATAGGGATCCGCGCAACTCGACTTCAATATCCTCGGCGCGTGCACGAGAAACATCGGCATCCAAATGAATCCCATTGGCAACTTTGGGCATGAGCGCTTCGGCGAACCGTATGGAGCCATGCCGGTCGTGATATTCGAGCATGGCGGCGAAGGTGTATCCGCGCGTGTCCGCGGCGTAATCGTAAGCCCCATTGTTGTCTACGGTCCAATTCAGGAACTGAAAACTACTGTCGGAGCCGTAGTTGTTCAGGTCGAAGAAATCCGCGATTCCAAGTTTACCGAATCGCAATTCCAGGCGTCTCTCCGGCAAGGTGCTGAATAAGGAAAAGGCAGTGCGTGCCGAATTCTCTTCACGGTGACTCAACGGAATAATTTGATGCCACATCAGACGGGCAATGTAAGGCGCTTTGCTAAGTGCTGGATTTCTGACTACATCGAGGTTGGTAAAACCCGCCAGGCCAAAGGCCTCTCCGATGCCGTGGCCTCCAGTCTCCTGCACATCGCAGAGCAACTCCATCGTGTCGGTCAGGCGCAGACCGGTATATAAAGTGAGAACGCGGGAACTGGCATCCTGTGCTTCGGGTGAAAGACTGTTCCGGCCTTGGTATGGAGACCGAAACGCTGGATGCCATTGCGAAATGATATTTGCCTGGCCTGAAAGCCAAATGCGGTCTGTTTCCAGATGGGGAAACGTCACAGGAATGGGGTCGGTGGCTGGTCCTGTTTCGTCCGGCGGTGCCGGAGTTTGCTCGGACTGCGGATCCTGTGCCCGTGAGGCAGCGGGCGGCAAAAATATTCCAGCCGCGATCATCGAAGCGAGACCCAGCCTGATTACAGCTCCGGCGGCTACGCTCCGTATCATTGAATCGTTTCGTCCTTATTAAAACGGTCTGGTCAGAAAGACAACTTACCGTTTTAGCTGGCAGTCGATGAACATATGATAAACGTGCGTCTAGCTGATTCTCCTCCGCCTGCTACCGATGGCAGGACGGAGATGATAAAACGGCATCACGTTTTCCCGCACCTTTGGTATCTTAACTGGACTCGCGCGGGGTTCCCGGAAGGAATTCATGTGTTTTCAAGAAATTTTACAGTGATCAAATGGGTTGCGTTGGGGTGGTTTGTGTTCGTAACTAGCGGCTACCCTCTGCGCGCCCAGGCTGGTCCGCAGCAAGGTGGCCATGAGCTTCAAATCTGGACGGGCGGAGGGCACGGAACGAATGGGAGTCAGTCTGGGGACGGCGTGTTTAATATTGGCGCACGATATGGCTGGATATTGACGGATGCCCATGGGCCAGGTTTTCTGCGTGGGCGCTTTGAGTACGCCGTGGATGTCGTTCCGGTTTTTGTGGTGGCGCAGACTACCAATACGGCATACGGGTTTGGCGTCAATCCATTTGCACTTAAATGGAATTTCGCTTCGCACGCAAGCGCAGTGCCTTATATAGAAATCGGGGGCGGCGCACTCTTTACAAATGTGAAGGTGCCGGAGGGTACCTCACACGTCAATTTCACGCCCGGCGGCGCATTTGGAGTTCACTTTTTGCGAAGCAAATATAATTGGAGCGCAGAGATACGCTATATGCATATTTCCAACGCCGGAATATCGCGGCCGAATCCGGGCATCAATACCATTCAGGTGCGGCTCGGGTTGGGAAGGTTCACCCAACCAAAGTAATCGTTGCTCGCGCCGTTCGCCTTGGGAATATTCTTTCGGCGGCGCGCGCATTGGAGCATAATGTTTTCTGCTAAATGCTTAGGAGCCAAACCAAAATGCCAAAAACATCTCAGGGTACTGCACCGATGATTTTTGTATTGATTGCAATAGCGCTCATTTTAGTGGCCGCCGTCGGATACCGCGCGGTTCACGCCGGCGACAAAGCTCCCGCAGTGGGAACAACCGCGCCAGACTTCACTCTAAAGTCGCAGGAAAATAACCCGGTCAGCCTTCACGATTTCAAAGGTAAATGGGTAGTGCTCTATTTTTATCCCAAAGATTTCACCAGCGGCTGCACCGTGGAAGCCCACAATTTTCAGCGTGACCAGGTCCAGTACGATGCCAAAAATGCGGCTATCGTTGGGGTCAGCATGCAAGACCCGGATTCACACCAGAAGTTTTGCACTAAGGAAGGGCTCACGTTCAAACTCCTGGCCGACACCGACAGCCAGGTTTCGACCACCTACGATTCCGTCATGAATATGGGTGTCACCAAGCTTTCCGCGCGCCACACTTTTCTCATTGATCCCAATGGAGTGGTACAAAAAGTGTGGCTGGATGTGAAACCTGATAAGCACAGTGCCGAGGTGCTTGCCGCACTCGACGATTTGCAGAAAAACGGCACTGGGAAATAATCTCTTCCAAGAAACGGCCACCGGCTGATTTACTTTACATTTTTAAACCCGGTACTATTGCCTAAAAGTTGCAGACCGTGCATTTCCTGCGCGTATAAACGTTGATCTGCGGTGACCAAAATCAAATCATAAACTTTAGCCGTGGCTACTAAAAAGCGATCGCCGGGATCGCGATATCCCAACAACGTAAATGGTAACTCATGGGCTATCGCAGACGTGAAAGAAGCTTCCTGAAGGTCAAGTTCCTCCACCGAATACTGGACCCAATCTCCCAGATCAGCGTCGAGCTCAAGGCGCTTTTTCTCGACCAGTAAGACCAATTCCCAGATGCTTAACGGCGACAGCCATAACTCATTGGCCGGATTTTCAAGGTGGTGCATTACTTCTGGGGCGAGTTTCCAAGGTGCGAGGTGTATCCAAATCCAGATGTGAGTGTCGAGGAGAAATTTCATCCGTGCGTTACCGCCACGAAAGGCATACAGGCTTTAGGTTCAGTCCTTGCCTGCCTCCCAGTCCGACTCGTCTCCAATAGGACCGACGATGTCGCCAGTGATGCGCCCGCTTCCGACCATGGTCCCAAAACGACGCATCGGCTTGAGCGTGCCAGGAGCAACTATTTCTGCTACCGGATGGCCGAAGCGAGTCACCAAGACCGGCTCCCCTGTGTTGCGCACATGCTCCAACACCGCTAAACAGGTCGCTTTAAATTTAGAAATCGCAATTTCTTCCACAACTGCCTCTTTTGTAACCCTCAATTCGAAAGACTAACAGAATCGTGCTAGAGTGTCAACCATGGTCGAACCATAGTCATATTATAGTCTGACCATAGTTTCACGAGTGCGAAGTTAGCCGCGAAGACCTATGGTTCGTCGTCTCCTTCGGCGTCGCTGAAGCGGACGCTGGCTTGTCTAGATCGATAGGCGCTTTGCCTGCCTTCACTAATTCAGAGTTCAGTTGGGAAATATCCTGATTGCGAATCGCTGTCCACCGGGCCTCTAAATTTTGCAAGGCTTCCACTTCCTCGCGGTAAGCGCTTTGCGCTTGCGAGGTGGGTGCGGAATCAGCGCTGTCAGCAACGGCTAACAAGTTGCCAAAATGTTGGTTAAGGGTCGAAAAATTCTCCGGACGTTTGCCATTGGCTGGAACACCAAAGAAGCTGCTTTCAGCACTACCTTCAAGTTCCGCAACTTTTTTCGTCACAGCGGAGAGAGATGCCGACAGTGGTGAATTTTCGGTCTGACTGGAACGTTCGGCTAACTGTTCGCGCACAGATCGCACCTGCGCCAACGCTTTGAAACTTTCATTCATTCCTCGAACTGCGCCAGTCTCCATTTCGAATTGGGCGCGTAATTCCGCGACGGGAGTTTTGATTCGAGGATCCATGTGCAGCGTAAAGGGCTGTTCCTGGCTTTTTCCGTTCACGGTGAGCTTGACGACGTAGCGGCCCGGCAAAGCAATGGCGCCAAGCGGCAGTTCCGGAGTGTTGCGGTAAATGGCGGAAATAGGAAATTCGTGGTTGAGAGAATCCGGCGGCGCGTAGTGCAGGTCCCAGATAAAGCGGTGAAAGCCAGCTTCGGAAGAAAGAATCTGCTGGGCGCGAACCCAATACATCGGGATGGGATTCTCCGCGGCAATTTTGTCCATCGGTTGGGGCCGATCGGTGCTCGAATACCGCCGCACCAAATGATTTTGCGCATCGAAGATTTCCAGTTTCACCTCGCCGCGGGAACCGTCTGCGAGCAAGTAATCAAGGATCGCGCCATCGGGCGGATTCTGTCCGGCGGGAACTTCCGGCGGAAGCGGAGTATCGGTATTGCGATTCCAGCGAAAACGCACAGCCGCCTGCGGAGCGAATAAGTACGTGGACGCTCCCGCGAGTTCAGCAGACCACTGCCGCAGCGGCGTAATGTCGTCGAGAATCCAGAAGGAGCGGCCGTGCGTGTCGACGATAAGGTCATCTCCATGAATCGCAAGATCGCGCATGGAGGTGTGCGGGAGATTCAGCTGCAACGGTTGCCAGTTGTCACCGCCGTCAAAAGAAACATATACCGACGTTTCGGTGCCGGCAAAAAGTAGTCCTTTACGCTGGGGATCTTCACGGACGACGTTAATGGGCGCGTTGTCAGCCAGGCCTTTTGTAATTTCCACCCAGTTCTTGCCGTAGTCACGCGTGCGGTAAATATGTGGACGAAGATCATCCAATCGGAAAGTGTTGATCGCGGCGTAAGCCGTGCCCGCATCGTAATGTCCGGCCTCAATGATGGAAACTTTGCTCCAAGGGGTCAGTTGCGGAGGCGTCACATTCTGCCAGGTCTTGCCGGCATCTCGCGTGATGTGGATCAACCCGTCATCGGTTCCCGCCCAGATCGTGTTCGCTTCTTTGAACGAGGGAGCCACGGCGTAAATTACGCCGCGATGTTTCCCCTTCTCAGGGTCGGTCGCCGCAAAAACTCCCAGATTCGCCGGCGTCTCATAGGACTCGCGGGACAAATCGGGACTAATCACTGCCCAACTTTTCCCGGCGTTCACCGTTTTGAACAAAACATTGGCCGAAAAGAAAAGCTCGTGCGGATTGAGCGGAGAGAATACCACTGGCAGGGTGCGGTCGTAGCGGTATTCACCTCGCCGAATGGGCTCAGGAGCAATATCCGCAACTTCGCCAAGTTCTTGATTGGTGCGCGACAAGCGCGCTCCGTAAACAACGTTGGCGTCGAGCGGGTCTACAGCGATGTAACCGTATTCAAAAACGCCGACAGAATGCCATTCGCGAAAGGAGATCTCACCATAATCGCTGCGGCTTAGAGTTCCGGCAGAGCCACTTTCCTGCTGCGCGCCATACACCCAATACGGAAAGCGATTGTCGGTGGTCACGTGATAGAACTGGGCAGTTGGTTGGTTGTACCAGGAGCTCCACGTGGCGCCGCCATTGACGCTGATAACCGCGCCCTGATCAGAAGTGAGCGCAATGATCTGCGGATTTTCCTTGCTGATCCACCAACGTTGATAGTCATCGCCGCCAGGAGCGCCCTTAAAGCCCACAAACGTCTTCGCACCATCCGTGGATTTCCACGACGAGGTGTTGGCCACGTAAACGATGTCCGGGTTATCAGGTGCAACCGCGATTCCCATGGCGCCCGGCCCACGGCCGCCGATGCGACGGTCGGAGTTTACGCGCGTCCAGGACTCTCCGCTGTCGTCTGAACGGTAGATTCCGGCGTGATCCTTTTTTGCTTCGACTGTGGCGTACAGGCGATTCGGCTCGTTTGTCGAAACCGCGATGCCGATGCGTCCGAGATCATCCTGAGCACTGGGTAGTCCAACGGTCAGCGGACGCCAGCTGTCTCCTCCATCGGTGGACTTGAACAACCCGCTACCCGCGGTGATAAAGGATTCACCGCTACGAATTTCCCATGGAGCAACGCGCGCCGCCCATAACACGGCGTAGACGGTGCGCGGATTCGATGGATCGAGAACCAAGTCGGCGGCGCCAGTGTTCTGATCCTTATATAGGACCTTCTGAAACGTCTTGCCGCCATCCGTCGAACGAAAAACACCGCGTTCGGTATTGGGCCCATAGGGGTGACCTAGTGCAGCCACGAACAAGCGACTCGAATCATGAGGATCGATGACGATGGACGCGATCTGGTAGGCATCTCGCAGTCCGAGATGCATCCAGGTTTTGCCGGCGTCCGTCGATTTGTAAATTCCATCGCCGGTGGACAGATCTGGGCGTTGCAGACCTTCACCGCTGCCTACGTAAATCACGTTGGGATCGGATTCAGATACCGCCAGGGCTCCCACAGAGCCGGTAGGTTGATCGTCAAAGATAGGCGTCCACGTATTGCCAAAATCGGTGGTCTTCCACACGCCGCCGTCAACGGCAGCCATATAAAAGACATTGGGTTGGTGCGCCACACCGCTGATTGCCACCGTCCGACCGCCGCGGAACGGACCGATACAGCGCCAGCGCATCTCGTGAAAAAAGTTGGGAGCAAGTTTCAGGGAGTCCGATGAGTCATGCTCATTGGCGTGAAAATCTTCAGCGGCGACGCTGTGAGTGCTCTGTGCGGCGAGCAACGCGCCGTATACCAGGACCACGGCAATCTGTAACCT
>Ga0307479_10003428_pt1 | contig 14436 bp, 16 predicted proteins | sample atmos_gasesECM4C_FD_203743 | JGI IMG/M metagenome (GOLD analysis project Ga0307479, IMG submission 203743) | Hardwood forest soil microbial communities from Morgan-Monroe State Forest, Indiana, United States - atmos_gasesECM4C_515 | ecosystem: Environmental > Terrestrial > Soil > Temperate...
TTCCGGCCGCCGAGCTATCCAGCATCATCGACAACATCGGACTGCCATACAGCGGAATCAATCTCTCCTACAGCAACTCAGCCCCCGTTGGCGCTTCCGACGCAGATATTCTCGTGACGCTCACTCGCAAGCATCACCCGACGGCGGACTACGTTCAGCGGCTTCGAATGAGCCTGGCCAAGGAATTCCCGGGTGTGATGTTTGCGTTCTTGCCCTCCGACATCGTCACGCAAATCCTGAACTTTGGGCTTCCCGCGCCCATTGACATTCAGGTCGTAGGGAATGACTTGGAGGGCAACCGGGCTTGGGCGGATCAGTTGCTCGCAAAGGTCAAATACGTGTCGGGAACCACGGACCTGAGAATCCAGCAGCCGTTCGACAATCCGTTTATTCACCTCAAGGTCGAACGCACAAAGGCGCAGGAACTTGGCTTTAGCGCACACGATATTGCGCAAAATTTACTGGTCTCGCTCAGCGGCAGCTTTCAGACTTCTCCAACGTACTGGCTCGATCCGAAAAGCAGAGTAAGCTATCCGATAGCGACCCAGACACCGCAATACCGAACTTCTTCGATTTCTGACCTTGTCAACACTCCCGTAACGGGCACGAATGCCGCGGCCCCTCCCTCGGTGATGGCGAGCCTGGTTTCGATGCAGCGGGGAAGCGGCATGGCCCTCGTTTCTCATTACAACGTCGCGCCGGTAGTCGATATTTACGGGTCGTTCAGTGGCCGCGATTTGGGAAGCGTCTCACGCGACATCAACAAGCTTATCGATTCGATGCGCAGTCAACTGCCACGCGGCTCACGCGTCGTGGTCAGAGGCCAGGTGCAGACGATGAGGTCATCTTACGTGGGACTTCTGGTCGGCCTCGTGTTTGCCATTTTTCTCGATTACCTTCTGATCGTAGTCAACTTCCAGTCGTGGCTTGATCCTTTCATCATGATCTCGGCATTGCCGGCCGCACTCGCCGGAATTGCCTGGATGCTTTTCATCACGAACACAACTCTCAGCGTTCCGGCACTGATGGGCGCAATCATGTGCATGGGCGTAGCCACCGCAAACAGCATTCTAGTCGTGAGTTTTGCCAGGGAGCAGATGGCGGAGGGTAAAGATCCGATGGCCGCGGCTCTGCAGGCGGGCTATACCCGCTTTCGCCCCGTCCTCATGACAGCACTGGCGATGATCATCGGCATGATCCCAATGGCCCTGGGACTCGGTGACGGAGGCGAACAAAATGCTCCGCTCGGTCGAGCCGTAATCGGCGGTTTGATATTTGCAACAGTTTCGACACTCTTCTTCGTTCCCACATTCTTTAGCGTGCTGCACGGATGGCGGAGAAAATCCGCACTGACGAAATAAGTTTCATTGAATAGGTGACTAGCTATGACTACTTTCGAGATCAAACAAACAGATAACAGCGTTGAAATCGTCCCGTCAAACCCGCAGCCGACCGGGAGCCGACATGCAGGCCGGCTCTGGTTCATCGCCTTGACCGCGGCCGTGGTTGTCATTGCCGTCCTCGCCTTCGGAATTCTGTCGCGTGTGAAGGCGGCGGCACATCTACGCACCGTCACGGCACAGATGGCAGTGCCCGATGTCTCCGTTGTGCAACCAAAGCCGGCTGCGCCAGCGCAAGAGATCATACTGCCCGGAAACATACAACCGCTGATCTCGTCTCCGGTTTACGCCCGAACCGATGGCTATCTGAAAAAATGGTATTTCGATATCGGTGCGCACGTCAAAGCCGGGCAACTGTTGGCTACGATCCAGGCGCCAGAAGTAGACGAGCAGTTGGCTCAGGCACGCAGCACTCTTGCTACAGCCGAAGCCAACCTGAAACTGGCGGAGATTACGAAGACGCGCTATGAGGCCATGTTTCAAAAGCATGCTGTTTCCCAACAGGATCGGGACAATGCAGATGGGACCTACAGTGCGAACAAGGCAATCGTTGATGCAGATAACGCGAACGTGCGGCATTACGAAGCCCTGGTGTCCTTCGAAAGGGTCTATGCACCCGTCGATGGGGTGATCACCGCACGGAATACGGACATCGGCGACCTTATTAATGCAGGAAGCAGTTCTACGCCCAAAGCTGATCTCTTTCACATTGCGCAGACCGGCACCTTGCGCGTGTACGTGAATGTTCCCGAGGAGTATTCGCGAGGCGTTAAGCCCGGAGAGACGGGAGCGGATATCGTCCTCTCCGAATTCCCGGACCAGAGATTTCCAGGAAAGGTTATTCGTACCGCCGAAGCGATCAACGGTATTACGCGCACGCTCTTAACAGAGATTGATCTTCCTAATCGTGAAAACACGCTTCTTACAGGTTCGTACGCGGAAGTGCACCTGCACGTTCCGTCTGCGACCCCGACGTTCCTTATCCCGGTCAATACCTTGATCTTCAGATCACAGAACTTGCAGGTTGGAGTAGTGAGGAACGGCAAGATAGAGCTGACAGAACTCACACCCGGTCACGATTTGGGAAGCCAGATCGAAGTTGTGGCCGGGCTCAAAGCTGACGATCAGGTGGTCGTCAACCCGCCCGATTCGCTGGTGTCTGGGCAGCAGGTAAACATTGTCAAAGCAACACTACCGGGAGATGTGCAATGAAACCCTCACTAGCAATGATTTCGAGTCGTAACGCTGCATGGCCTACATGGCTTCTTCCACTTGTCACCGCAATTCTTTCACTCAGCGGTTGTGCAGTGGGACCTAAGTACCATGCTCCTGTAGTACTAGCTCCGCCGGTTTACAAGGAGATGGGCAACTGGAAAACGGCACAGCCAAGCGATCAAAACCTGGGTGGAAATTGGTGGGAGATCTTTCAAGATCCTCAACTGGACGCGTTAGAGCAGCAGATCAACGTGTCAAACCAGAACCTAAAGGCAGCCGTGGCGCAATACCAGGAAGCGCGTGCTGCTCTCCGCTACGCTCGCGCTGATTATTATCCGACGATTGGCACGGCTCCTTCAGCAACGCGGCAGAAATACTCAGCGAATCGTCCAGGGAGTGTCGCCCGCGGGACGACTTTTAACGACTTTGTGCTGCCGGTTGACCTTTCTTATGAAGTTAACGCCTGGGGTCGCGTCAGCAAGAACGTAGAGTCCTATCGAGAGCAGGCGCAGGCAAGTGCCGCCGATCTGGCCGTTGTAAGCCTCACGATGCATACGGATCTTGCCGTCGCCTACTTCGGAGCGCGGACCCTCGATGCGGAAGAGGAACTTCTCCAGAACACCGTCGCGCAGTACGAACAAGCATTGCAGCTGAACGAGGAACGATATAAGGGCGGTTTAGGTTCCCAAGTCGAGGTTGAGCAGGCCCGAACCATACTAGAAACCACTCAAGCGGAGCTGGTGGATGTGGGAGTCGCTCGCGCTCAATACGAGCACGCAGCTGCAGTGTTGGTTGGCAAGCCACCGGCTGAGTTCAGCCTCACCCCAATGCCGCTGACAACTCCACCGCCACCCATTCCGGTTGGCGTGCCATCAGAGTTGCTTGAGAGACGCCCGGATATTGCCGGCGCTGAACGCCGTGTGGCTTCGGCCAATGCCCAGGTTGGACTTGCGAAAACTGCTTATTATCCGCTCGTCAACATCGTCGGTTCGGGCGGATTCGAGAGTGGAACTATTACGACTTTACTCCAGGGACCCAGCGCGCTTTGGTCGATAGGCGCCTCCGCCTTGGTGACTGTCTTCGATGGAGGAAGAAGACACGCCGAAAATGACGAGGCCAGAGCGGCCTACGACTCCACCGTGGCTTCTTACCGGCAGGCAGTGCTTACTGCGTTTCAACAGGTGGAGAACAATCTGTCGGCCTTGCGAGTGCTCGAACAAGAGGCCGGAGTGCAAGCGACCGCAGTGCAATCTGCGCAGCGGTCTCTCGCTCTTTCGAATACCAGATACGAAGGTGGCGTCACCAGCTACCTTGAAGTGATAACCGCACAGAATGCTGCACTTTCGGACGAGGTCACGGCGGTCAACATCCTGGGACGACGCATGGCGAGCGCCGTGTTACTCGTCGAAGCGCTCGGCGGAGGCTGGGACCGATCGAGCCTGCCTGAGCGTCCCGAGTGCTGCGGCAAGCTGGCCCTAAATGGCAACTGAGTTTGAAAGGAGTTGCAGGTTATGAAATGTCTTTTTATTTGTTTCCTCCTAGCCGCTTCTGCCCAGGCCCAGGTCACAGCAAACAGCGTTGCAGCAAGTCAGAACAATGCCGGGCAAGTCACACTCGGACGCGCCAACTCGCTTCGAGAATTTGACAGCTCTCTTGAACACGTTGTCTCGACGGCGTCCCCGGCTATTGTGCAGATTCTTGTTAGCGGATATGGACCTGTTGAAACGCATGGGCATACGGATACGGCACGAATCGTTCGCCACCCTGCGATCGGTTCTGGCGTAATCGTCGATCCCGACGGCTACATCGTCACAGATGCGCACGTAGTGGAAGGAGCACAACGCGTTCGCGTTGTCATATCCCCGGCAGCCTCCAGCCAGAGAGTGGAAGGATCGTCCCATCAAACCCCGCAAATATTCGACGCAAGAATTCTGGGCAGAGACAAGAATGCCGACTTAGCGCTTCTCAAGATTGAAACGACGCACTTGCCTTTTATTAGCGTTAGCGACAATGTGCGCGTTCGCCAGGGAGAGTTGGCATTCGCAATCGGCAGCCCGGAAGGACTCCGCGATTCAGTGACGATGGGGATCGTCAGCTCCGTCGCACCGCAGGCCAATACCAATGATCCGATGTTTTACGTTCAAACCGACGCGCCACTCAACCCAAGAAACAGCGGCGGTCCGCTGGTCGATATAGATGGAAATGTTGTCGGCGTAAATACGTTTATCCTGAGCGAAGGTGGCGGAAGCGAAGGACTGGGCTTTGCACTTCCGGCCTCGATCCTAAAGGTCGATTACGACAGTCTGCGTAGGCGGCGTACACTTCGGGGACATTATACGAGCAATCAATCGCACACAGTTGCAGTCCGCCTCTCAACTGCAAGCCACAGTTCTGCAGCTCAAATCGGGCGATGCTGTGGTTCTCCAGATTGTACGCGCAGGACAACTTCAATATCTCGCGTTTGAAATGGATTGAACGATTATGACTCTTCGCTGGGAAGGATGCGGACTATGAACCGATTGCTTGCTTCAATCTTAGTGCCTCGACGCAGTGGCGCGATCCTTCAGCGTTATGGAGCGGCGGCATTTTCTGTCGCAATCGCGACGACAACCGGACTCTTGCTGCGGCGCTACAATCTGCCGCACCCGTTCACGTCTTTCTCTTTTGCCGCCATTGCTGTCACCTTCTGGTACGCGGGAACGGTGCCGGGTTTGCTAGCCGTTGTACTCTCCTGGTCCGTACTAACTTACTTATTTACACCTCTTAAAATCGGCAATCTTTCCTGGGATTCCTACCTCATTATTTATGGGGTCTTTGGCTTTCTCGTGAGCTGGTTTAGTTCGTCGCGTATTCGTGCAGAAAAGTTGCTCCTAGAAGCACGGGACGCCCTTGAGATCCGCGTGGCGGAGCGGACTGCAGAGCTCACGACGGCAAATCAGGAACTGCAAAGCGCACAAGATGAGTTATCGCAACTCACCCAGAAGCTTGCTCAGGAGAACCTCTATCTCGAAGACGAGATTCGCTCTGATGCCAATTTTAAGGACATCGTCGGCAAGAGTCAGGAGCTGCGCCGGGTCCTAAAGCTCGTGGAAACAGTCGCGCCTACGGACTCGACTGCGCTGATCTACGGTGAGACTGGCACGGGGAAGGAATTGATTGCACGCGCAATCCACAATCTCAGTTCGCGCCGCTCCAGAACGTTTGTCAGGCTCAACTGCGCGGCGATTCCAGCTGGATTGCTGGAAAGCGAGCTGTTTGGACACGAAAAGGGAGCCTTCACGGGAGCGTTCGCGCAAAGAATAGGTCGGCTCGAACTTGCTAATAATGGCACGCTTTTTCTTGACGAAATCGGCGACCTTCCACCCGAGCTCCAGCCCAAGCTATTGCGAGTGTTGCAGGAACGTGAGTTTGAGCGCCTGGGCAGCACACGAACCATATTGACCAATGTACGTCTGATCGCCGCAACGAATCGAGATCTAAATGCAATGGTTCAGGAAGGAAACTTTCGATCCGACCTTTTTTTCCGTCTCAATGTATTTCCTATTAATCTGCCGTCACTGCGCGAGCGACGCGAAGACATTCCGCTCCTGGTGCGGCACTTCGCGGAACACTTTTCCTGTCGCATGAACAAGACCATCGAAACTATATCCCCCGCGACCATGGATGCTTTGTGCCGCTATCCGTGGCCTGGCAACATCCGTGAATTACAGAACGTGATCGAGCGGGCGGTAATCCTGTCGCACGGGCCGGCGCTAATGGTGCCTCTCGCAGAATTGAAGGGGCATACAACGGCACGACTGGCCCACGAGGACACGCCAGCTAAACCAAGTAGGCGTCGGCCTGTGAAAAGCATTGTTAACGACGTAGATCGAGACCAGATCATCCAGGTTCTCAAAGAAGCGGACGGTCGCGTTGGCGGGCCGGATGGCGCTGCATCGCGTCTTGGCCTGAAGCGGACTACCTTTATAACTCGCATGAAAGTGCTGGGCATCGACCCGAATGTACTCTCCGGTGACGTCAAAGCGGGCAACGACACCTCCGACCTCTCCGACGCATCGTGGGCCTTATCAACCCCCGTCAGCGCAAGATCCGCAGAATAAGTTTCTTACCGAGAAACGGAGGTACGCCAAGCGTTGGCGTCTGCCGTGCCCTTAATTGGTCTCGATGCCACTGGTCGCATCAGGGCCCTAGTCATGTTTGATCCCGAACGAACCACCGATATTCAGTCCTTCCTTGATGGCACTGAGCAGTGTGCCTCTCGGAAACCTGATCGGCTCAATACAGCCGGGCTACCGGTATGGTTACATCGGCACGAAGGATCGCATGCTGTACCCACTGATCACGCCAGGTGCAATTTGTGCAGATAGATGAGCGGACGCAAACGAATTGTGCCCGGTCCCTCGCACCGCGAATCCGAAAGGCCCGTCTACTTTTTGGAGATTCTCACCGGATTTGCGTGTTCCTGGTTTGCAACAGAAGCCGGGAGTCTGATCTTGCAGCCACACCCGCTTTCGCTGGAACGTGTGAGGATTGTCTCCGTGGACGACATTGATGTGATGGGGCAAGTTGTCGCGGTGGCTATGCGACTTGCTTCACCCGCGACCACCGAAGAATGCTCGTAACCGATCGTCTTATTGTTTCGTGTTACTGCATGACCTGGCGACAAGGAAGAGCGCCGTGGATCAACAACGCTTGTACCCATCGACCACGACTCGGTCACCTAACTCGGTGATCCACTTGTCCGCGCCTTCTTAACAAACAGAAGGCCGTAAGGGCGAGCCTCGCCCGAGTCCGCCGTGCCCCCAGCGGAACTTTTTATAACTCGTACGAAAGTGCTTGGCATCAACCCGAATGCACTGTCGGAGCACGATATTTCGATCAACGACACTTCCGACATCTCCGACACTGCGGTTGTCTTCCCATCTCTTCGGTCCGCAAGTTCCGCAGAATAAGTTCCTTGCAGATAAACGGACAGCACGCCACGCTTTGGTATCTGCCGTGCCCTTGTCCCAGGTGTGAACAACAAGCCTGCTGAGTGGCGCACGAGACTTGAAATTCGATTCATGGAAGTGCGTCACCCCAGCAGCAAAGGAGGAGTTATGAAAACGCTCTTAGCTCTAGTTGCCCTTGCAGGTTGTCTCGCGGTTCCTGCCTTCGCTGGTGATGTTGTCGGGCACACCGTGAAGGTGGCTGGGAAGGACGCCGCCAAAGCGGCGACAGTTACTGCGAAGAACGGTGCGAAAGCAGTGGCAGCGGTCGGCAGGTTTCTCTTCTGACCGTGATTAACAGGAAAGACGCGAAACACATTTTGTTCTACGGAGATAAAAACAATGAGAATCCACAAACTGTACGTCGTACTCGGCATGCTGCTCGCTTTTGGTGTGTTCTTTGAGCTCGCCGCTCATGCCGATGAAACCAATGAGTCCACCAAAATAACATTCAGTGCACCGATCCAGATCCCCGGACGGGTACTGCCGGCAGGAACCTACACCTTCCAGCAGCCCGATCCCGATGGCGATCAGAACCTGGTCCAGATCTACAACGCTGATCAAAGCGTTTTATACGCAACGCTGGAAACAGTCTCGGCGGAGCGCACGAAGCCGACTGGACATACTGCAATCGCCTTGGCTGAACCGGAGTCTGGGAAGCCCATCCTCGTGAAGTGGTTTTATCCAGGTCGACTCACTGGACATGAGTTCGTCTACTCTAAGGCGAAGGACCGGGAGATCGCTCAGGCTAAGCAAGAAGTCCTGTTAGGTAACGGAGCAACGGCCAGCGCAGAAGTCGCTGGTGAGTAAGACTGCGAGCTGGCTTTCGCTCACGACCGACGCATCGTGACGATGCCTAAACGAAACCCAGCCGCAAACCAAATGTAAACAAACTTGAAAAGGAGAAATTGAAATGAAGTTCCGCAGAATGTTAGCCGTTCCATTGTTTCTCATGGCATTGACCACTGCGGTCTTTGCGGACAACGTCAAAGTCGATTACGACCACGGCTCCAACTTCGCTCAGGTGAAGACGTATTCCTGGTCGAAGGTGAAGACGGCAAACTCCATTTGGGATGACCGGGTGAAGGACGCCGTCGATAAGGAGTTAGCAGCCAAAGGCTGGACTCAAGTACCGTCCGGCGGGGATGTCTCGCTGGTCGCAGTTGAGAAGACTTCTGTTCATCAACAGTACGACACGTTTTACGACGGCTTCGGTGGCTGGCGCCGCTGGGGCATGGGCATGGGAGATGCAACAACCACGGTTGACAACTACAAAGTCGGGACCCTGATCGTGAGCATGTTCAACGGTAACTCCAAACAGTTGATGTGGAGAGGAACCTCGAGCAGGGATCTTTCGGGCAATCCCGAAAAGAACACGAAAAACCTCGATAAGGACGTCCAGAAGATGTTCAAGGACTTCCCACCGAGGACAGCTTCATAGCAGGACATCAGCCTACGAATCGGGTCCCACGTTCTACGACAGATTCGAACGCGGGACCTGCGGAGGCATTGGGTGTTCACCAGCAACCACTGAGTGTGCAGTTCGTTCATCACTGTCGATGAGTGCGTCCGAGATTTGCCAAGAAATCCCAGGTCAGCTGGACGCATGCAGTGCTGGAAGTCCTCAGTGGGATGACATCACGCTAGCAGTTGTGAAAGTAAAATCCGAAGTCCCGGATTTGTCGACAGTGGGAGCGGAGGAGCGAAAGCGGTACGGTGACTAACTATGGCACAGACTAGCAAACTCGACCTCAACCTCTGGGTGCCTTGCCAGGAGGACAGTACATACACGTGGGCACTAGATCCTCCGCCTGGACCCGGCACTTTTCGCATTGTGGTGCACTGTCGGCATGCACCGCACCCGCCCTCGCCCAAACGGCGTTCATGGTCAAGCTATTTTGGCGCAATCGCACAGATGTTGCTGCCAATATTTGCCCTTTGGCGGACAGCGCGTTGATACGCTCGTAGCGGTCGCCGCCGCGCATCAGCGTCGTCGGAATGGTGGCGATTTGACAGCCCCGTACGAATGCTTCTACCGTGCCCGATACTTGAACCCCGCCGTTTTCCGCCAGCCACGCCAATTCCGACACGTAATCGAAATGACGGCAACTCCGTCTTTGATCCGCGCATCCAGCAGGATCGCTTCCCGAGCTTCTTGGTGAGCTTTCTTGGATCCAAAGCCATCCAAAGAAGCACTCGAGTATCCAGTAGGATCATTTGGACTTCCAATCCTCCGCAGGCACCGAATGGAGATGTCACCCACCATTTTTGCTGTACCGGTCATATGGCCGAAGATCTTGTCGCCTTTGTTGCGCACTGCAACGAGTTTGGCAACGGGTTTGCCCCGCTTCGTAATCAGCACCGGCTCTCCGCTCTGTTGCACTTCGTCCAGTACGACTAGACACTTGGACTTAAACTCTCGCGCAGCCATTTTCCTCATAGTCGATTTGTACGACTGAAAAGCAGTTACGGAATGTAGCGCACTTCAAATCGCCCGACGCCAGTAATCTCGATCAGCTTGTTGAGCAGGAAATCCTCATCGCCTGAATTCTTCACATGCTCGATGACAGGGCTGATCCAGTCTCATTGATCCTGGCGGCTCAGCGCACTCTCGCGCAAGACAATCAACCCCGGATGCACATCCATGTCGATGAGTTCGATAAAGTCTCGCGCGTTGGTTGTAACAACGGAAAACCCGTGATCGATCGCATAGCGCCATATCTGATGATCCGCTCGACCGGCTAATCCGACATGCGGCACGGATTGAGCATATACGCCGACTTCGGCGAATCTGGCGACCAACGCCGGCGAGATATGCTCATCGAGGAGCAAGCGCATGACTACTTGGCTCTGTGCTTCCTCTGAATGGTCAGCCGCTTTCTCGGGCGTCCCGGCTTTTCACGAAAGCGAGAAAATAGGCGAGCGTATGCCAGATCGCGCTCGCTAAGGCTGGGAAAATCCTCGTCAATCTGTTGTTCGGGAACACCCTTTCGAAAGAGCGACGCTACATGCTGCAGCGGAATGCGAGTCCCGCGAAACACTGGTTCACCCCCTAAGATCTCGGGCGAAGAGACGATCCGTCGTCTGCCCCAGCGGAAAGCTGCGAGATTCTTGGCGACTGTTTGCCGGAATGACTTGCACTCAACCAACAGCTGCATGTTCCCTGAGCGGTACACAAGATCAGCGCCCTCCTTCGACCAGTGTGATGCCTTCGTGTCGCCACGCGACAAGATTTGTGCTAACGCCTGCTTGTCCTCCCTGCCCAATGGGAAAGGGAATTCAACCAGCACCTTCACGAAAAGCACATCGCCAACGGAAAACTGGTAACGCACTGCCTTACCGGTCTTTCGTTGGTGCGATGGTTCCACCGATTTCTTTTCCAATGCTGTCCGAACCGTTTCAGGCGACACTTCCGCGATCGCCGCTGCCTCATTCACAGAGAAGAGCTCAACCATAATGATCTCCTGCATAAATATACCACCATAGGTGGCATTATTACAATCAAGCCGCGACGGCCTCGGGAACCTGCGCGGCGGCCTTCTGGTTGAGATAATCGGCGGCTCGTTGGGCATGGGCGGCGGCTGCAAAAATGGCGCGCTTGTCGTTCTTGAGGACTTCGAGCCAGATCGCGATATAGGCGGCGTTCTCTTCCCGTGGTTCCTGGTGCACTTCGAGGTCGGCACATAGGAAAGCCGATCCCAGCTCGGCAACCAGTTCCTCACGGCTGTACCCTTCGTCACCCCACGCCTTCCGACCGAAGTCACGATCGAGGCGCGTTGGGTGCTTGGTCCAGTGCGTCAATTCGTGGGTGAGAGTCGAATAATAGCTCTCCGCGTCGCGGAAGGCCTCAAAGGGCGGCATCTGCACATAATCGAGTTCCTCGGCATAGTAAGCGCGGTTTCCGCTGTGTTTGATTGTCGCGTCGACAACTTACAAGACACGCGGGGCTGCCAAACGCAGCGCAAGTCATACAAGACCGATCAAATTGTGGGTTGGGTTGTGGGTTGGAAAAATTCGTGCGAAATCCCCCCTAGCTTAACTCCCGTGTCGGGCGACGATCCGCCCATTTTAGGATAGCGTCGAGTGCGGGACAAAGAGATTGACCCCACTCCGTCAGCCGGTATTCCACTTTGGGCGGCACCTGCGGATACGAGGTTCGCAGAACAATGCCATCGGCCTCCATCGCCTTCAACTGCTGCCCGAGCATTTTTTGTGTGATGGCTGGTATCGCTCGCTCCAGGTCGGAAAACCTCATGACCTTGCCTCCAAACAGATGGAAGAGGATCACCAGCTTCCATCGCCCTTCAAGTAAGCGCAGCGCTTTTTCCACGTCTGCAGCGGCGGTTACCGGGGTATAGCGTTTTGGCATGCCAGCCCTCCTAACATACTTTTTCGTGCGTACTTCCCATTTTGTCAGTATCGTGCAAAGCTCCTAGTCGAGCAAGCCCATTCGGAGGACGCCATGACCTTGGTTGTGCCCGAACCAGTCGCCGCCTACCTCGCTGCCGAAGTGGCGAAAAACGCGGACGCGATTTCGCGCTGCTTCGCGCAAGACAGCGCAGTCCCCGACGGGGGACACGAGTATCTCGGGCATGACGCGATCAGACAATGTAAAACGGCGGCAGACGCGAAATACCGATACGTCCTGGAGATGGTTAATGTTCAAACGCTCGGGGACTCGGTGACCGTGCGTGCGCGACTCACCGATGAGTTTCCTGGGAGCCCCGTTGAACTAGGCCACATCTTTAAACTTTCCAACGACAAGATTGCTTCCCTGGAGGTTCGATCATGACGACCGATTATCCCTTCCCCGTTTCCGATGGTGAATTCAAAGACAAGCGGGTCCTTGTGACAGGCGGCACCAAGGGAATGGGAGAGGCAATCGTCCGTCGCTTCACCTTAAGCGGTGCGGCTGTCGCAACGACGGCACGCTCCTCGTTATCCAACGGACAAAATGCATCCCTTTTCGTGCGGACAGACATCGGGACAGCCGAAGGCGTTCGGAGGGTCGTTGAGCGAATCCACCAGGAGTGGGATGGGCTGGACATCCTGGTCAATTGTGTTGGCGGATCGGAGGCCCCGAATGGTGGCTTCCGGGCGCTCACGGACGAGGATTGGCAAACAGCCCTCAATGTAAATCTGCTGGCGGCGGTTCGCTTAAATCGTGCGTTTATTCCGGGAATGATCGAACGCAAGTCCGGCGTCGTTGTTCATATCTCGTCTATTCAGCATCGTCTCCCCCTTTTTGATGCGACTCTGGCCTACGCTGCGGCAAAAGGTGCACTCAGCACGTACAACAAAGGACTCGCTAACGAGGTCGGCTCGAAGGGTGTTCGGGTGAACATGATCTCTCCGGGATTTGTAGAGACGTCCGGCGCGCACGGGATGATTCTGCACCTCGCGGAAAGCCGAGGCATTGACGAGAACGCTGCGCGCCAGGAAATCATGCACATGATCGGCGGCATTCCCATTGGACGGCCCGGTCTGCCAGAAGAGGTCGCGGAACTCGTCGCTTTTCTTGCCTCTGATCGCGCAGCTTCTATCCACGGGGCGGACTACATCATTGACGGTGGCACAATGCCCACCGTCTGATCGCAATGCCATCACGAAATTGCCGGACTTCGATGAAGGGGCGCTGCTTTTGTAATCACGGTCTTTCACAGGTGCGCTCCCATTGATAACTTGCAAACGGTCAATCCTGCAGGAAGGAGAACCGAAGTGACGCAAACAGAAATCCACCTCCACCATACGACCACCTTGACGCCCGAGCAGTACATCGCTGGGCTCACGGACTTTGGACCTGGCCGCGCAAAGCTCTTTGGCAACAGCGCCGATGAATACCTCAAGGTGCACGACCGAGGCTCCTCGCAGGCCGACGTCACCGAAGGCTCGGGCGGGATCTGGGAGCGCCTGCACTACGACTGGTCCGATCCGAACCGCGTCGTCCTCAGGACGGCCGACTCCAACGTGTGGGGAGGCGCGTCGGGCCACACCTATACATTCGTACGTCAGCCCGACGGCATGACCGACATTGACGTGGTCGTTGTACGCGAAGGCAAGAACCTCAAGGGACGGCTGCTCGGCTTCGTGCTGAGGACCGTCGGCAGACGCGTTTTGGAAAGGGCGTTTGAAAACTCCGTCAAGGCCATGGAAGCTCAGAACAGCACGGCCAGAGCGGCGCGAGCCGGGGGCGCGTCATGAGCTGGGTACCCGTACCGTCGAATTCACTCTGCAGTGTCAACAAATCTTGATTTAGATTAAAGTCAATGCACAGGAGAGAAACATGGCAAATCCCATTCTGGTTACCGGCGCGGCGGGCCGCGTCGGGGCGGTAGGACGCACGGTAACCGAACTGCTGTTGAAGCAAGGCAAAGCGGTGCGGGCGATGGTGCGAACTGAGGACGAGCGCTCGCAAGCATTGCGCGCCCTGGGTGCGGAGGTCGTGGTCGGCAATCTGCTCGACCTCGATTCGATGCATCGGGCGATCGAGGGCTGCGAGACAATGTACTTCGGCATGTCGGTTTCGGATACATACCTGGCCGCGACGGTCAATGCGGCGGCGGTGGCGAAGTATCACGGCATCAAGGCGTTCATCAATATGTCGCAGATGACGGTCTCTCAGATGAGCATTACCGAAACTACTCCGAGCCCACAGCACAAGTTGCACTGGCTCGCCGAACAGGCGCTGAACTGGTCCGGTCTGCCAGTTGTGCACGTGCGGCCGACAGTGTTTCTCGAAGGCTTCTTTCTGACTTTGACTCCGGATTCAGTCAGGGAATCCGATCAGATCAGGCTACCGTTCGGGGAGGGCAAGACTTCGCCGGTGGCAGTGG
>Ga0307479_10003429_pt1 | contig 14432 bp, 15 predicted proteins | sample atmos_gasesECM4C_FD_203743 | JGI IMG/M metagenome (GOLD analysis project Ga0307479, IMG submission 203743) | Hardwood forest soil microbial communities from Morgan-Monroe State Forest, Indiana, United States - atmos_gasesECM4C_515 | ecosystem: Environmental > Terrestrial > Soil > Temperate...
CGCCCTTGCGGTGAAACGCCGAGCCGTGATCGCCGGAACCGCGGATGGTGCCGATCCCGAGCCGTTCGACCGCGATCGCATTGAATTCGCCGTCGCGATGCCGCGAAATCAGCACCTTGGCGCGGTGACTTTCCTTGGTCTTGATAAACGGCGTCAAGAAATGCTGGCCGTGCCAGAACGCGAAGATCGCGGGCTGGCGCGGCTCGACCATGTCGTAGACATGGGGTGGATCGCGCGTGAACTTGTTGGTCACCCAGACCAGCCGCAGATACTCGGCCGCGAGGAAACCCACAGCACGCTGAAACCAGCTGCTGCGCAGCGTATTACGAAGCAGCTTCTTCAATGGGCGGATTTCGTGTCTTGTCCGGGATCGAGCAGCCGGTGCAGATGCACGACGAAATAACGCATATGGGCGTTATCGACGGTCTGCTGCGCCTTGGCCCTCCAGGCAGCGTAGGCAGTCGCATAATTGGGATAGACGCCGACGATCTCGACCTGATCGAGATCCTTGAACGTGGTGCCGCTGAGGTCGGTCAGTTCGCCGCCGATGACGAGATGCAGCAGTTGCTGCGGGGCACTATCTGGCATGTCTGTTTTCCTAATGGGTGCCCGGCAATCAGGGATTCAGAAGCACTCAAAAAGCACATCGAGGGCGTTCAAGGCAACGGCCGTTTTCGAAACTGCGAGACGATGCTCGCATGACGATCGCGTCCAGCGGCAACCAACACCCCGTGCGACACATCCGGACGATTGTAGAGGATCGCATCTCCGGACAGCGTGGTCATCTTACCATCCGCTTCGTGCACGATCAAATTCGCCGCGGCAAGATCCCAGTCGCGGCTTTGACCGCCGGCAAACGCGGCATCGAGGCTGCCTTGCGCGACCCGGCAGAGCCGCAGCGCCAGCGATCCGATTCGCGGATGCAGCGCGATCTCCTGGGACGAGGTGCTCAACCGCTCGACCAGGGGTTTCGGACCGGCCAGCCGCGAGAAATCCAGCTCCGTGCCCGGCGTCGTGTATACGGCTACCTCGTTGCGCGTCGCGCCCTGCCCGCGCATGGCGAAAAAAAATTCCTCGCTGGCAGGCGCAAACACCGCAGCCAGCAGCGGCGACGCGCCCTCGACCAGCGCCACGCTGACGCACCAGTCCTCGCGGCCGGCGAGATAGCCGCGCGTGCCGTCGATCGGATCGACGATCCATACCAGGCGCTTGGAAAGACGCTCCTCGTCGTCGGCGCTTTCCTCGGACAGCCAGCCGTAATCCGGCCTCGCCGTCCGCAGCCTCGTCTCGAGCAGCTCGTTGACCGCGATATCGGCCTCCGACACCGGCGACGACGATCCCTTGGTCCAGTTCCTCAATTCGGTGCGAAACAGCGACAGCGCCAGGCTGCCGGCCTCCCGCACGGTGTCTTTGAGCAATTCGGCGTCACGCGCCAGAATTTCTGTCTGCGCGGTGACGTCAGCGTCCGCCAAGCGTCAATCCCTCGATACGCACCGTCGGCGCATTGACGCCGTAACGGAATTCCAGGTCGTTGGCCGCGACCATCGATTTGAAGATCTCCAGCAAATGGCCTGCGATCGTCACCTCGCTGACCGGATAGGTGGTCTTGCCATTCTCGATCCAGAAGCCTGACGCGCCGCGGCTATAGTCGCCGGTGACGCCGTTGACACCGGAGCCGATCAGGTCGGTGACGTAAAAACCCTGCTTGATGTCGCCCATCAGCTCGGCCGGGGTGGCCTCACCGGCTTCGAGGTGCAGATTATACGGCCCCGGCGAGGGCGAGGACGAGACGCCGCGATGGGCGTGGCCGGTCGTCACCAGGCCAAGTTCCCGCGCGGTCGCGCAATCCAATAGCCACGTGGTCAGCACGCCCTCGTCGATGATGGCGAGCTTCTTGACCTTGACCCCCTCGGCGTCGAAGGTCTGCGAGCGCAATCCGCGCTTGCGCAAGGGATCGTCGATGATGCGGATGTTCTTCGAAAACAACTGTTCGCCGAGGCGGTCCTTGAGGAAGCTGGTCTTGCGCGCGATCGAGGCGCCGTTCACCGCGCCGACGAGATGGCCGACCAGCGATCCCGACACCCGCGGGTCGAACACCACCGGCACCTTGCAGGTCTCGACCTTGCGCGGGTTGGCGCGCGCGACGGTGCGCTCGCCGGCGATGCGGCCGACGCGCTCCGGCGGTTCCAGGTCGGCGGCATGCGGCGCGGTCGTAAAATCGTAGTCGCGCTCCATGCCGGTGCCTTCGCCCGATATCGCCGTCATCGAGATGCCCTGGCTCGAGCGCAGATAGGAGCCGTGGAAGCCTGAGCTGGTCACCAGCACCATGCCGCCGATCCCGGCGGATGCCGACGCGCCGCCCGATTTGGAGACGCCCTTCACCGCAAGCGCTGCGGCCTCCGCCGCCTGCGCCCGCCGTTCGAGCTCGGCAGTCGAGGGGACTTCGGGATCGAGCAGATCGAGATCGGGGAAATCGCGCGCGAGCAGCGAGGGATCGGCGAGGCCGACATATTTGTCGTCGGGTGCGACGCGCGCCATCGCGACCGCGCGCTCGGCGAGCTTGGCGATGCCGTCGCCGGAGATATCGTTGGTCGAGACCACCGCCTGGCGTTGTCCCACCAGCACGCGCAATCCGACGTCGTCGCCTTCGGAGCGTTCGGATTCTTCGACCCGGCCGTCGCGCACCTCGACCCCTTGCGAGACGCCGCGCACCGCGACCGCGTCGGCGGCTTCGGCGCCGGCGCGCTTGGCCGCCTCGACCAGGCGCTGCGCGAGCGCGGAGAGCGCCGATTGGTCGAACAGGTCGGATTTTGCAGCCTTCGCGGAAAGCGGCGACGCAGTTGATGGTGAAGAGATCACGAACAAAATCCTAGGCAATGGATGGGGCGTCGATGCAAATCCGGTGACACATCAGATGTGCCCGATTGACGCGGACTTCAAGCATTTTCGCCGGGCCGAACCGTAACAATTACGCCACGCCAGCAAGGTCTCGTCAATCATGCGAGCCAAGGTCTTGTCAATCATGCCGGCGAAAGGGTACTCGGTGACACTGCATTAACCAGCCTTTTTAAGCCAAAACGGAAAGCGCTCGGCTAAGGTTCACCCATCGACCGGGAACATAATCCTGGCGGGGAGACGAAGCCGTGAGGCGTCAAACAGCAACAGGCGGGATCAATCCCGCCGGGTCGAGCCGTGCACTGCGGCTCGACCCACTTTCTCTGCCCATCAGCTTCCACGCGCACGACAGCCGCGCGGACGGCGGCGTGCGGCAGATCGAACTTCACCGCGAACGCGTCGTACTGCACCGTGCCGTCCACGGCATGCGGATGGCGATCAACGTTCGCGTCAGCGACTTTCTCGGCATCGCGCTGCGCGGCATCGACGATGCCCAGATGCTGGTGCTTGTGCACCGCGACCCGTCATTGACCATTCCCCTGTGCGTCAGTTCCGATTCCGAGGAGATCGCATCCGTTTGGCAGATGTGGAGCGATATCTTCGCGCTTCCGCAATTAGAGGACAGCGCCGAGAATGAGCCCGCGCCGCGGCGCCGGCGCCGCAATGCGATCCGGGCCCGGCGGCCGAAATTTCTGGTGCGGCGGCGCGCCGGCGACTTGTTGAACCCGGCGAATATTCACCACAGCGAGCGCGAGATCATCGCCCGCGACTAAGCCGTCAGCGCATCGACCAACAGGCCCGCGAACAGCAACAGCCCCGCGTCGCGGTTGGATTGGAACAGGCGCAGGCACAACGCGGGATTGCCGATTTTCAGGCTCCTGATCTGCCAGACCAGATGCGCAGCAAATGCGGCAAGGCCTATCCAGGCAGGGAACCGCGCACCGGCCAGCGCCAGCGCCACGCCGATCAGGACCACGGCCAAGCCGTAGAACACGATCAGGGCCTGATGGGTGCGTTCGCCGAACAAAAGCGCGGTCGACTTGATTCCGATCAGCGCATCGTCCTCGGCATCCTGGTGGGCGTAGATCGTGTCGTAGCCGATCACCCAGGCGATCGAGCCGGCATAGAGCGCGAGCGCGGTCAAGTCGATCCGCGCCAGCGTCACCGCAAACCCCATCAGCGCGCCCCAGGAAAAAGCGAGCCCCAGCACGATCTGCGGCCACCAGGTGATCCGTTTCATGAACGGATAGATCGCGACAATGATGAGCGAGGCGATGCCGGTTCCGATCGCGAAGCGGTTGAACTGCAACAGCACCGCCAGCCCCACCAGCGCCTGGGCGACCAGGAACACCATCGCCCCCCGCACTCTCACCTGTCCGGCCGGGATCGGCCGCGACCGCGTCCGCTCGACCCGCGCATCGAGATCGCGATCGGTGATGTCGTTCCAGGTGCACCCCGCGCCGCGCATCGCGAACGCGCCGATGAAGAACAGCAAGATGTCGAGAGGCAGTTGGTGGATATCGCTGGCCACACGGGCCGCGAGCGCCGCCGACCACCAGCAGGGGATCAGAAGCAGCCACGATCCGATCGGCCGGTCGAGACGGGAAAGCCGCAAATAAGGCCGCGACCATTGCGGGGCGTGGGTGTCGACCCAGTTGCCGGTCGCGTCGGCGACACGCGCCGCCTTCGTATCGGCGGCGCTGGTCATCGCCCGCCGATCATCGCGTCAACACGTTGCCGTTGAGCGTATCGAAGGTGCTGCCGCCCTTCTTGGTCGGGGTCGCTTCCGGAAGCTGCGCCGAGGAGCCGAGCACCTCGCTCAGACTCGGGCCCGCCGGGCCCCGCGTGGCGGCTTGCTGGGCAATGCCGCAGACCTTCTTGAGCAAGGCTTCGGTGTTCTTGTGACCGGCCTTCATCTGGTCGCCGACCTGCGCGGGAATTCCGCATTTGGCCTGGTGGGACTCGATGTAGCTGATCATCTTGAGTTCGGCCTGACCGTAATTGCCGATCAGCTTGCAGGCTTCGTCGGGCGGCGCATGGCGGTCGCTGGCCGCCTTGATCATCTTGCCGCGCTTTTCCGCCTCTTCCCGCAACGGCATGAATTGCTTCATGCAGTCTTCACCCCCAGCACCCTGCGACGGCGGGGCCGGCGGCCGGCCGCCCAAACTCGCGCCCTCGACCGGCGCCGCGCCGTTGACCGGGAAGGATGAGGGTCCGCCCATCGACGCCCGGGGCGCCGCGCCATTGACCGGCGGGAACGCCGGATCGTTGGCCTGAGCCTGACCGGGCAGCGGCGCGGGGAAGGCCCCCTGCGCACCGGCCTGACCGGCGTGAACGGTAACGACGGCCACCGTGAGTGGCACTATCAAGCGGCGGATGATCAAAGCTGTTTCTCCGGCAAGGCCCCGTGGTACCCCCCACGACCTCTCGATCCAAGCGCGTCTTCCGAATAGGGCTTTTCTACGATTCCTGCCTGCCCTTAACAACCCGGGGAATTTGGCAACAGCGCGGCGCTCAGCCGCACCGGAGACCAATAATCGCCCCAGACTCTTAAGCCTTTGAGCTAAAAGGCCGCAAATTGGAACAAACATGCCCCAAATCGACTTTCGCGCCCCCCGCCTGTTCGTCGATGCCGCGCTCGTGACCGGCGAATCGGTGCCGCTGGAGCGCGACCAGGGCAACTACCTCGGCAATGTGCTGCGGCTAGGCTCCGGCGATAACATTCTGGTGTTCAACGGCCGCGATGGCGAGTGGCAGGCCAGGATCGCGGGACGCAAGCGTCCCGACAGCCTCTTGATTGGCGGCAGAACGCGCCCGCAGGACCAGCTGCCCGATCTCACTTACGTGTTTGCGCCGCTCAAGCACGCTCGCCTCGACTACATGGTGCAGAAGGCGGTCGAGATGGGCGCTTCCGCGCTGCGGCCGGTCCTGACCCGTTTCACCCAGGTCGCGCGGGTCAATGGCGAGCGGATGCGCGCCAATGTCGTCGAGGCGGCCGAACAATGCGGCATCCTGAGCCTTGCCGCAGTCGCCGACCCGGTGCCGCTCGAGCGCTTTCTCGGCGAGCGCGATTCGCGGCGCCTGCTGGTTTTTTGCGACGAGGCCACTGAGGTCGCCGACCCGCTGCGGGCGCTGCACGGCGGCCCCGCAGGTTCCAGCGGAATAGACCTCCTGGTCGGCCCCGAGGGCGGATTTGCGGAAGAGGAGCGCGCGACGCTGTTGCGCCAGCCGCAAATCTTGAGGCTTTCGCTGGGGCCGCGGATCCTGCGGGCCGACACCGCGGCGGTGGCGGCGCTGGCGCTGGTCCAGGCGGCGTTTGGGGACTGGAGGGCCCCTCGGGTCCAGGATGGCCCAATAGCCCCTTCCGACGTCACCAGAGCGCGTTAAGACACCGGTTAAGCCACGTTAAGTCCTTTGGCCAATCTCTGTCGAAACCTCCGCCGGGCCGTGCTAAGGGCTGCGCCAATCAAACCCTTGGAACCGTGTTTTTCCAGGATCTTGAACACGACCTCGAACAAGACCTTGGACAAGACCTTGGATACGAAATGAGTGCGACCGCCGCTCCTGTTGCCGCCTCCTCCGCCGCCTGGGCGGATGCGCTGCTGTTGTCGTTCGCACAGGCCGGCTATCTCAGGGCCGAGCCCGCGATCCTGCAGCCGGCCGAGCCGTTCCTCGACCTTTCCGGCGAGGACATCCGCAAGAGCCTTTACCTGACCACCGACGCCAGCGGCGAGGATCTGTGCCTGCGGCCCGACCTCACCATTCCGGTGGCGCGGGACTATCTCGCCTCGCCCCGGGCCGGCGCGCCGGCCGGATTCAGCTATCTCGGGCCGGTGTTCCGCTATCGCGGCGGCCGGCCGAGCGAGTTCCTGCAGGCCGGCATCGAATCCTTCGCCCGGCAGGATCGCGCCGCCGCCGATGCCGAGATGCTGGCACTGGCGCTGGAGGCGACCGCGGCATTCGGTGTCAGCGAGGTGGAAATCCGCACCGGCGACGTCGCGCTGTTCAACGCCTTGATCGACGCACTCGATCTCTATCCGGTCTGGCGCCGCCGGCTGATCAAGGATTTCAACCGCAAGATCAATCTGGCGCAGGACATCGAACGCATCACGCTTTCGACCGGACCCGGCCACAACGAATATGAGGGCGTGCTGGCGGCATTGGCCGGCTCCGATCGCAAGGCGGCATTGGCGCTGGTGACCGATTTGATGTCGATCGCGGGAACCACCAATGTCGGCGGTCGCTCGGTCTCGGAAATCGCCGATCGCTTCCTCGAGCAGTCGACATTGAAGAGCGGCGCATTGCCGCGCGACGCGCTCAGCCTGATCAAGCGCTTCATGGCCATCGAGGGCGCGCCCGACGACGCGGTCGCCAGGCTGCGCGCGCTCGCGCGCGAAGCGAAGCTCGACATCACCACCGCGATCGACCAGCTCGAAAGCCGGGTCGGCTTCATGGCCGCGCGCGGCATCGACATCCGCACCACGCGCTTTTCCACTTCATTCGGACGTGGGCTCGATTACTACACCGGCTTCGAGTTCGAGCTGCACGCCAAGGGAAATGGCGTCGAGCCGCTGGTCGCGGGCGGGCGCTATGATGGACTGATGACGCAGCTCGGCGCGGCCATGCCGATCCCCGCGGTCGGCTTCTCGGTCTGGATCGAGACGCTGACGAAGATCGGCCGCGCGCCGGCTGAAGCCTCACGCCGGAGGCGGTCATGAGCGCGCCGTTCGTTCTCGCGGTTCCATCCAAGGGCCGCCTGCAGGAAAACGCGGAGGCCTTCTTCAGCCGCGCCGGCCTTGCGCTGGCCAAGCCCCGCGGCGCCCGCGAATATCGCGGCACCCTGATGGGCGTCGACAATGTCGAGATCGCCTACCTCTCGGCGAGCGAGATCGCCTCACAACTGGCGCGTGGAATGATCCATCTCGGCGTCACCGGCGAGGACCTGGTGCGCGAGACCATTGCCAATGCCGACAAGCGGGTGCTGCTGATCGACCATCTCGGTTTCGGCAGCGCCAACGTGGTCGTTGCGGTACCGCAAGCCTGGATCGACGTCCGCACCATGGCCGACCTCGACGACGTGACTACCGGCTTCCGCGCCCAGCACAACCGCCGGATGCGGGTGGCGACCAAATACATCAACCTGACGCGGACCTTCTTCGCCGCCCACGGCATCGTCGACTACCGCATCGTCGAGAGCGCGGGTGCGACCGAAGGCGCGCCCGCGGTCGGCACCGCGGAGATGATCGTCGACATCACCACGACCGGCGCGACGCTCGCCGCCAACGGGCTGAAGGTGCTCGACGACGGCGTGATCCTGCGCAGCCAGGCCAACCTGGTGGCCTCGCGCGACGCCGAATGGTCCGACGAGGCGCGGGAGACCGCGCGCGTCATCCTCGATCACATCGCCGCCCGCGCGCGCGCCAGCAAGTACCGCGAGGTCCGCACCCGCTTCAGAGGTTGCGACGCCGCGATGCTGGCGGAGGCCCATAACCGCTTCGGCGTGGTTTCGCCGTTCGGCGGCCCGACCTCATCGGGGATGGTGACGCTGCACTGCCCACCGGCGCAGCTCTACGCGCTCGGCAGCTTTCTGCGCGCGCGCGGCGCCGAGACGGTGTCGGTGGCTTCGCTCGACTACGTGCTCGACCGCGAGAACCCGCTGTTCGCCAAGCTGGAGGCGTTCCTGCGGCAATGACACGCAGTGGGTTTCGTTCATCGTTCCGACAGCAAGGAACGGGTAGCATATGCCGCCAGATGGGTTTGGAACGAAAACGATGATGCTGGGTAGCGATGTCTCGAGCCTGTCAACGACTGCGGCGACCGCCGCGGCGCAGGGGCTGTCGATCGTCGTCCCGATCTACAACGAGGCCGCGGGGTTGGCTGCGCTGCACCAGCGGCTCGCCGATCTGGCGAAGAGCTTGCGCAAGCGCTATTCGCTCTCCTGCGAGGTCGTCTATGTCGACGACGGCAGCGAGGACGCGACGCTGACGATCGCGCGCGCGCTGAAACCCGATGCGCTCGACATTCAGGTGGTTTCGCTGTCGCGCAATTTCGGCAAGGAAGCGGCCCTGATGGCCGGGCTCGATCATGCCAGGCGCGGGGCCGTGCTGTTCATGGACGGCGACGGCCAGCATCCGCCCGATCTCGTCGCGCAGCTCGTCGGGCACTGGATCGACGGCGGCTATGACGTGGTCTATACCGCCAAGGCCAATCGCGACAATGAATCGCTGCCGCGGCGGCTCGCGGTGCACGGCTTCTACGCGCTGATCAACTGGGGCGCGCGGCAAAAGATCCCGGAAGACGCCGGCGACTTCCGCCTGCTGTCGCCGCGCGCAGTCGCGGCGCTGCGCCAGCTTCCCGAGCGCAACCGCTTCTTCAAGGGACTGGCGAGCTGGATCGGTTTCCGCCAGATCCGCGTCGACTACGAGCCGGCGCCGCGCGCGCACGGCGTCACCACCTTCAGCTTCATGCGGCTGCTCGGGCTCTCGATCGAGGGGCTGACGTCGTTCTCGGTGGCGCCGCTGCGCTTTGCGAGCCTGCTCGGCGTGCTGCTCGCCTCCGTTGCCTTCCTGTTCGGCCTTTCCATCATCTGGGAAGTGTGGACCACGGGAAAGCAGGTTCCCGGCTATCCCTCGCTCGTGGTCGGGTTGATGACGATCGGCGGCGTGCAGCTCATCATGATCGGTATCGTCGGCGAATATATCGGCAAGATTCTCTCCGAGCTGAAGGCGCGTCCGATCTACTTCGTCGCCGAACACAGCGAGAAGCGTTTCGAGGCGGACGAGGCGGCAGACGCCGGCGAACGGACCGCGGCCGAATGAACGGTGCGACCCCGCGGCGCATCTGGCTGTGCGCCGACGATTACGGCATCAGCCCCGGGGTCAACCGCGCGATTTGCGACCTGATCGAACGCGGCCGGCTCAACGCGACGTCCGCGATGGTGGTAGGCCCGGCGATCGGCCGCGCCGATGTCGCAGGCCTGCAACGCGCGGCCGCGGGCAGCCCGCGCTGCGCGATCGGGCTGCATGTCACGCTGACGGCGCCGTTTCGCCCCCTCACCATGTATTTCCGCCCGCTCGACGGCGGCATGTTCCCGTCGTTTGCAAAATTCCTGCATGCGGGGCTGACGCGCCGGCTCGATCCCGAGATCATCCACGCGGAATTGAAGATGCAGCTTGCGGCGTTCGGCGAGCTGTTCGGCCGCGCACCCGATTTCGTCGACGGGCACCAGCACGTGCAGCTCTATCCGCAGGTGCGCGACGCCTTCCTGGCGGCGGTGAAGGAAGCCGCGCCTTCCGCCTGGGTCCGCCAGTGCGGCCGCAACGTCTCGCTGATCGAGAGGCTGATGGCGCGCAAGGCCCTGTTGCTTGACGTCATGAGCGCGCAATTCCGCCGCCGCGCGAGCCGTGCCGGTATCGCCTTCAATCCCGCCTTTGCCGGCGCCTATGATTTTACGAAGCAACCGGATTTCGGTGCGCTGATGGGGCGGTTTCTCAATGGATTACCGGAGCACGGTGTCATCATGTGCCACCCGGGATTCGTCGACGACGCGCTGACAGGCCTCGATCCCCTGACACGGCAGCGTGAACGCGAGCATGCTTTTCTGGGCAGCGAGGCTTTCCCGCAGCTATTGGCGGCGAACGGCGTTACATTGGGCTGAGCCAGCCTGCCGCAAGCGGATGCGATCCTGTTTGGGACGTCTTGTCGCATACCTAAATTTAATCCGCGGCGAGACTACCTGCGACACAAACCCCCCTTACATTTGACCCCGCGCTTCGAGGTGAGGACGCGAGGAGAACGCCATGACACCGCAAGAACGCCAATTGGTTGATGATCTTTTCGATCGGCTTGCCCAGCTGGAGAACGCGCCGCGCGACCCCGATGCGGTTGCCGCCATTTCGGACGGCCTGCGCAAGGCTCCGAGCGCGGTATACGCCCTGGTCCAGACCGTGCTGCTTCAGGACGAGGCGCTCAAGCGCGCCAACGCCCGCATCCAGGAACTGGAGCAGGCCCATGCGCCGGAGCAGACGCAGTCCGGCGGGTTCCTCGATTCAATGCGTGATAAGATCTTCGGACCAAGCGACCAGCGCGGCTCGGTGCCGAACGTACCGCCGCCCTCCAGCCGCCCGGTCTGGAACAGCGGCCAGGTGCTGCAGCAGGCGCAGTCTCCGGGACCCTACGATCAGGGTTCGTATGGCCAAGGTCCCTACGGGCAAGGCTCCTATGGACAAGGCTATGGCGGGCCGCAACCGCCCTTCGGCGGCGGCGGCTCGTTCCTCGGCACCGCGGCGGCGGCCGCGGCCGGAATGGTCGGCGGTTCGCTGCTGCTCAACGGCATTCGCTCCATGATGGGAGGCTCACACCAAGCCTTCGGCAACACCGCCGCTGGAGACCGCGCCGCGAGCCCGTGGAGCGATCAGTCCGGCAGCACGCTCGCCCGCGACGCCGGCATCAACGATATCGGACAGAGCGGCGACAAGTCCGACGACAGCTCGCGCGCGGGCTTGTTCGATCAGGCCTCGAACGACCCGTCGCCGGACTATGACAGCGACGACCATGACGACATGGACATGGATTCCGACGATTTCGGCGGCAACGGCGACAGCGACTACGCCTGACCGGTTTCGATCATTCGAAGGCAGAACGGCCGCCCCGATCGGCGGCCGTTTCGTTTTGAGGATCGTGAATCGATCAGAGCACGATGACCCGCGTCCCGACATTGACGCGGCCGTAGAGGTCGATCACGTCCTCGTTGCGCATCCGGATGCAGCCCGACGAAACGTTGGTGCCGATGGTCCAGGGCTCGTTGGAGCCGTGGATGCGATAGAGCGAGGACCCGAGATACATCGCGCGCGCCCCGAGCGGGTTTGCCGGGCCGCCTTCCATGTGCCGCGGCAGGTCGGGCCGGCGCACCAGCATCTCCGGCGGCGGCGTCCAATCCGGCCATTCCTTCTTCGCCGAAATCGTCTTCACGCCCGCCCAGGTGAATCCGGGGCGGCCGACGCCGATGCCGTAGCGCAGCGCCTTGCCGTTACCCTCCACCAGGAACAGGAACTTGTTCGGCGTATCGACGACGACGGTGCCGGGACCTTCCTTGCCGTGATAGTCGACGAGCTGCTTTTCGAATTTCGGATCGAACGGGCGCTGCGCCGGATCGCTCGCCTCCTCCTGCTGCTGCATCGAAGGCAGCGGACGCGCCGGCTCGTAGGACGGCTGCTGCTGATAGACCGGCGGTTGCGGATAGCGTTGCCCCTGCCCGTCGCCGAACAGAAACTGGATGAAGCCGCCGCCCATGTTGGAGCGTTGGGTAGACGCCGTGCGTAACGGCGCGGCGGGCTCGCGCTGGTCGGCATAGATCACGCCGGGCTCGGCAGGCGAGGCGGAATCGATCGCGGCGGCGCGGTCGATTCCGAGGGTGAGAAACGAGGCGCCGGCCAGCAGCGCGGCGGACATTTTTCTGAACATCGACGTACTCTGTAGTGTTTCGTCTGGTGACTGTTCGGCTGCTCTCGGCGAGAGCCGCTCGCACGCCGTGAATTAAGATCAAAACCTGATCGGTTTGGTAAACGGAAGCGGCGTCTCGATTCACCACGTCGTCAATCGGCCGCGGATTTGCCGCGTAGCGTTTATTTTGGATGAACGGCGCGCCTACATGGTTAATTCCCGGTGTGCGGCGCTGCGCGCCGCCTTCCACGAACAGTTCCGGCGTGAACCCGGTGTTAAATCGCATGTGGGTAAAACTCAAAGGAGTGAAGCTGAGGAATTTACTGATGCCGATTCATCGCAAGCGTTTTCGTATTGAACAAGCTGTCGGCGACATGCCGATCCTCGAAGCCGCTGGCGGCGAGGTCGGCCCCATGCACCACGAGATCATGGCCGAGCTGCGCGCGATCCGCGCCCAGATGGGAAGCGCCAGGCTCAGCCCCGCGGTGGCGGCGGTCGAGGACTCCTCCTCGCGCGAGGCCGCCGAACTGCGTGCGATGCTCGAGACCTACCGCGCCCAGATTGAGCAGTGCGAAAAGCTCAAGATCGAGCTCGACCTCATTCACGACGCCATCACCCGCACCAAGCGCGAGATCGCGGTGCTGCACGGCAAGAGTTTCAACGGCGAGGAGATGGCCAAGGTCAACGGCGAGCTCGGCGCCGTGGTCGGCGGCACCGAACAGGCGACGCAGCAGATTCTTGAAGCCGCCGAATCGATCGATCAGGCGGCCAGCGCACTGTCCAAGGTCAACTCGCTGGACCAGCAGAAGATTCTTTCCGAGGAAATCCAGGAGCGCGTCGTTTCCATCTTCGAGGCCTGCAATTTCCAGGATCTGACCGGTCAGCGCATCTCCAAGGTGATGAGCACGATGAAATTCATCGAAAAGCACATCTACGACATGATGGAGATCTGGGGCGGCGTCGACGCGATCAAGGCGCACGCGCCGCCGATCGTCGACCACCGCGAGGGCGACGATCGGCTGTTGAACGGACCGAAGCTCGACGGCGACGCCGGTCACGCCTCGCAGGACGACATCGACGCCCTGTTCGACTGAGCGGCTTTCGATAGCTCAAGAAAGAACGCCGGCGCGATGCCGGCGTTTTTGTTTAAGGCGTCATTCCGCGATGGTCCGAAGGGCCAGACCCGGAATCTCGAGATTCCGGGTTCGATGCTTTGCATCGCCCCGGAATGACGGTGTCGGAGATTGTCTCGCCGCGCTTCTCGGCTCACGCCCGCGGCGCGCAGCGGACATAGACCATGTTGCCGTAACGGGTGGCGGCATCCGCGTCCACGAAGCGGGTGACCAGCACGCGCCCGTCGAAGGAAACGACCTCGCGATCCTGCTCGCTGCCGGGGGGGCCGGGCGGGCCGATGAAGCTCTTGCCGCTTCGGGTGCCCTTCAGCCGCAGCTCCTGCGGCGTCGCCTGGTCGGCCAGATGCATGACCACGCCGCCGGACGTGCCGGCCCCGATCACGTATGGCTGCTTGCACTGCGCCTTGGCCTGGCCCTCGGTGCGGGCGCGGTCGGCCGGATTCTGGTAGGAGGCCAGGCCCCATTTGCCGACCAACTCGTCGGGACGAATCGTCGAGGGCATTTCCGGTTCGACCCCGGGCTCGGTCGGCGCCGTCGGCGTTGACGAGGACAGCGAGGGCAGGCTGAAGCTGCTGCAGGCCCCCAGAAAGACCGTCAGCGCCGAGACCACCGAAAGATTGGTAACCGTCCGCGACCAACCCAAACTAAACATGGCATTCCCCCGAACAGATCATGGCCGCTCCCGTCCGCAGCCAATCCCAAAACCGCTGTCGGAGCAACAACTACGGCGGATGATCCGATTTGGTTTCGTGGCGCAGCATCCTATAACAGCCTCAAGAAGGGCTTAACCGCTTTGCTTGACAGGATCGGCGCCAAGCCATATTTCGGGCGCGCGATTAGCACTCCGAAGGCACGATTGCCAGAGATTGTTGGCCGTTTTGGCACCAAGCGGGCGCCGACACGGTCACATACCCGATCGGCTTTCGACAGCCAACCAGTTCCGAATAGCGAGCCTGCAAAGGG
>Ga0307479_10003430_pt1 | contig 14424 bp, 26 predicted proteins | sample atmos_gasesECM4C_FD_203743 | JGI IMG/M metagenome (GOLD analysis project Ga0307479, IMG submission 203743) | Hardwood forest soil microbial communities from Morgan-Monroe State Forest, Indiana, United States - atmos_gasesECM4C_515 | ecosystem: Environmental > Terrestrial > Soil > Temperate...
CGCCAAGAACGCGTTCGACGGCAGCGCCAACATCAGCCTCAGCAACCGGATGCTGACCGGAAGGCCCGCGTGACGCTGGCCCGCGCTGCCAGTTCCGCGTCTGGCGGGTAGCCGACCTCCTCCAGGCACAGCCCGTGGGCCGGCATCACCCGGACCCCTGGGTCGCGGCCACCGGCAGCCAGCACCTTTGCCGGCCAGCTGGTGTCCTGCCGACCCTCGCCGACGGGGATTAGCGCCCCCACCAGCGACCGCACCATATTGTGACAGAACGCATCCGCCACCACATTCGCGACCGCGATTCCGTCCGGGTCTCTCGTCCATTCAAGCCGCTGTAGCGCCCGGACCGTCGACGCGCCCGCGCGCTTTTTGCAGAAGGCGGCGAAGTCATGCTCGCCGAGGAGGCTTTCTGCCGCCGTGTTCATCGCACTGATGTCCAGGGGGCGCAAGTGCCACACGGTCCGGTGCCGGTCGAGCGGGTCCGCCAGGGCTGGGTCGTCGCAGACGCGATACGAATACCGCCGCCACAGCGCCGAGAACCGGGCGTCGAACCCGTCCGGCGCGCGCTCGACGCGGAACACCCGTATGTCGGGCGGCAGGACGCCGCTCAGGCGGCGGATGAGGCGGTCACCGTCGGCAGTGACTGGTAGCTCTACGTGCACAACCTGCCCTTTGGCGTGCACGCCCGCGTCGGTCCGCCCAGCTACGGTCAGGGCCGGGGGCTCAGGCAGGCGCAGCACCCGGCCGAGTGCCTCGGCCAGCGCCTGCTGTACCGTCCGCCGGCCCGGCTGGGCTGCCCATCCGGAAAACCCTGAACCGTCGTAACCAAGGACAATCTTTGACAGAACGTACGGTGGTTCCTCCGCCAAGACCGCCTCCAGCCCAGATAAGGCGGAAGATCGGTGCATCGGGGAAGTTTAGGCGCTGAATACAGCCCAATTACTACCGCGATGCACCGATCTTCCGCGCTAATCGCCTGCCCGAGCCAGCGCGAGCTAGGCGCCTGCCTCGGTGGCCTCGTCAGTCACATCAGACTCACCAGCCGCGGCTTCGGCATCCGCAGCCGAAGCGTCCGCGCGAACCTCGGCCTCGCCCGTCGTCGCTGCCGTCTCCTCAGCCCCAGCCCCCCCGTCAGCCTCACCCACCACAGAAGCGGAATCGTCGGCGGGAGCGGAGGCAGTGGCGGGGGCTACGGCCGGCTTGGGCTCGGCGCGGCGGGCCCGGCGGCGCGGCTTGCTCGCGACCGGCTCCCCCTTGACCAGCTCGATGACCGCCATCGCCGCGTTGTCGCCCTTGCGCGGGCCGATCTTGGTGATCCGGGTGTAGCCGCCGTACCGCTCGGAGTACTCCGGCGCGATCTCGGCGAACAGCGTGTGCACCACGCCCTTGTCCGTGACGACGGTCAGCACCTGGCGCCGGGCATGCAGGTCCCCGCGCTTGGCCACGGTGATCAGCCGCTCGGCTACCGGGCGCAGCCTGCGGGCCTTTGCCTCGGTGGTGGTAATCCGGCCGTGCTCGAACAGCGCGGTGGCGAGATTCGCCAGGATGTGCCGCTCATGGGCCGGGCTGCCGCCTAGGCGGTGGCCCTTGGTGGGCGTGGGCATACGGACCTCTCCTTGATGGGGGTGGCGTGCGGGCCACCTTAATACTGCTCAGTCTCCACGTAGCTGTCGTCGTCATCGCTGTAGGCGCCCACCGCGCTGCTCGGGTCGAACCCGGGCGGCGAGTCCTTCAGTGCGAGTCCCATGTCGACGAGCTTCTGCTTGACTTCCTCAATCGACTTCGCGCCGAAATTCCTTATGTCGAGGAGGTCCTGCTCGCTGCGCCCGACCAGTTCCCCGACCGTGTGGATGCCCTCGCGCTTGAGGCAGTTGTAGGACCGGACGGTCAGGTTCAGGTCCTCGATCGGCAGTGCCAGGTCCGCGGCGAGCGCCGCGTCGGTCGGCGACGGGCCGATGTCGATGCCCTCGGCGTCCAGGTTGAGCTCCCTGGCCAGGCCGAACAGCTCGACCAGGGTCTTGCCGGCGCTGGCCACCGCGTCCCGCGGCCGCATGCACGGCTTTGTCTCGACGTCCAGGATGAGCCGGTCGAAGTCGGTGCGCTGCTCGACCCGGGTCGCCTCGACCTTGTACGTCACCCGCAGCACCGGCGAGTAGATCGAGTCGATCGGCACCCGGCCGATCTCCTGGCCCGGCTGCTTGTTCTGCGTCGCGGAGACGTAACCGCGGCCGCGCTCGACGGTCAGCTCCATCTCGAGCTTGCCCTTGGCGTTCAGCGTCGCGATGTGCAACTCGGGGTTGTGCACCTCGACACCGGCCGGCGGCGCGATGTCCGCCGCGGTGACGTCGCCGGGACCCTGCTTGCGCAGGTACATGACGACCGGCTCGTCGTGCTCGGAGGAGACCACCAGCTCCTTGAGGTTCAAGATGATGTCGGTGACATCTTCCTTGACCCCGGGCACGGTGGAGAACTCGTGCAGGACGCCCTCGATCCGGATGCTGGTCACGGCCGCGCCCGGAATGGACGACAGCAGCGTGCGCCGGAGCGAGTTCCCGATCGTGTAGCCGAAACCCGGCTCCAGCGGCTCGATGACGAACCGCGACCGGAACTCGTCAACCTGCTCCTCGGCGAGCGAGGGGCGCTGTGCGATAAGCATTTCTTTCCCTTTCCGCGACGCCCGCTATATGACAGTCGCAGTATTTCCCCCGGGGGGCGACCCCCCCGGTGACCCCCCTGATTCTGGGGGGATGCCATCCCCCCAGGACCCCCCTGGCCGGGCCGTTGGCCCGGGCCAGCGTGGGGGGCGTGGGGGTTATTTGCTGTAGAACTCGACTATTAGTTGTTCCTGGACCTGGGTGTCGATCTGGGCGCGGACCGGCAGCGAATGCACCAGCACCCGCATCTTGTCCGCCACGACCTCAAGCCAGGCCGGTACGATCCGCTCGCCGACCTCGGCGCGCGCGATGATGAAGGGCGTCATCTCAAGGGACTTGGGAGCGACCTCGATGATGTCGTTCTCGCTGACCCGGTAGGACGGGATGTCGACCTTCCTGCCGTTCACCAGGAAGTGACCGTGCCGCACCAGCTGGCGGGCCATGTCCCGGCTCTTGGCGAAGCCGGCCCGGAACACCACGTTGTCCAGCCGCCGCTCAAGCAGCTGCAGCATGGTCTCGCCGGTACGGCCGTGCTTGCGGGTGGCTTCCTCGTAGTAGCCGTGGAACTGCTTCTCGAGGATGCCGTAGATCCGGCGGGCCTTCTGCTTCTCCCTGATCTGCGTCAGGTAGTCGCCTTCCTTCGGCCGGTTCCTGCCGTGCTCACCCGGCGGGTAGGGCCGGATCTCGATCGGGCACTTCGGCGAGTCGCACTTGGCGCCCTTCAGGAACAGCTTGGTCTTCTCGCGGCGGCAGAGCTTGCAGTCCGCACCTGTGTAACGAGCCATCTTTGTCGCTATCTCCTCAGACCCGGCGCCGCTTCGGCGGACGGCAGCCGTTGTGCGGGACCGGAGTCATGTCCTGGATCGAGCCGACCTCAAGCCCGGTCGCCTGCAGCGACCGGATGGCGGTCTCCCGGCCCGAGCCCGGGCCCTTCACGAAGACATCGACCTTGCGCATGCCGTGCTCCATCGCCAGGCGCGCGGCGGCCTCGGCTGCCATCTGCGCGGCGTACGGCGTCGACTTGCGGGAACCCTTGAATCCGACACCGCCGGAGGACTTCCACGAGATGACGTTGCCCATCGGGTCGGTGATCGAGATGATCGTGTTGTTGAACGTGCTCTTGATGTGAGCGTGCCCGTGGGCGACGTTCTTCCGCTCCTTGCGGCGCACCTTCTTGGCGGGCTGCTGACGGCTCTTCGGCGGCATATCTCTTTCTGACTCCTGATCGAGGTGATCGGTCCGCGAGACGGACTACTTCTTCCCGGCCTTCTTCTTGCCGGCCACTGTCTTTTTCTTGCCCTTGCGGGTACGCGCATTGGTCTGCGTCCGCTGACCGTGCACGGGCAGGCCCCGGCGGTGCCGGATGCCTTGGTAGCAGCCGATCTCAACCTTGCGCCGGATGTCGGCCTGAACCTCGCGACGCAGGTCACCTTCGACCTGGTAGGTCGAGTCGATCCAGTCGCGGAGCTTCATCAGGTCGTCGTCGGTCAGGTTGTGCACCCGGGTGTCGCCGCTGACGCCGGTCGCTTCGAGCGTCTGCAGGGCCCTGGTCCGGCCGATGCCAAAGATATAGGTGAGCGCGACCTCAAGCCGCTTATCGCGGGGTAGGTCAACGCCAGAAAGCCTGGCCATCTGCGGGCAGTTCTCCTTCGTAAAAGCGGAGGTCCTCCGCGCCGCCCCCAGTCCCTGCCCCGGGACCGGCCCCAGCCTCCGACTGGGGGTAAGAACTGTGCGGCGCGCGTCTTTAGTTGGGTTAACCCTGGCGCTGCTTGTGCCGGGGGTCCGTGCAGATGACCATGACGCGCCCATGCCGACGGATGATCCGGCACTTGCTGCAGATCTTCTTAACGCTCGGCTTGACCTTCACGGTGTTATCTCCACTGTCGTTACTTACTTCGGTCTTACTTGTATCGGTACACGATCCGGCCGCGACTGAGGTCGTAGGGACTCAGCTCTACGACAACCCTGTCATCCGGCAGGATACGGATGTAGTGCATCCGCATTTTCCCGCTGATGTGAGCGAGAACCTTGTGCCCGTTGTCCAGCTCCACCCGGAAGAAGGCATTCGGCAGCGATTCGACAACCGTGCCTTCGATCTCAATGGCGCCGTCTTTCTTGGGCATATCCTCCGCGCTTCACTGTGCTCGTCATACTGGTTGGTCGGGATCGGTCGAGCGCGCGTCGGATACGCAACGCTTGACGGGAGCGGCCTGGCAGGTCCCCGGAAGCCGCGATCGCGGTAACCTATGGGCCGGAGAAGAGTGTACTCGACCCCAGGCACCAACGCGAACCGCCACTATATGACAACGAAACGGGCCAGGATATTCCCCTGGAGCCTAACGCTGCGAGCGGCGGATCAGGAACCAAACCCATGCTACCGCAGCGGCGGGCAGAAGGACGACTGCCCAGATCGGGACCAAGGCCCCGATCACGATCGCGGTGACAACCCCGATGGCGACCATGGCGGTTGCCACGGTGGCCCACGCGACCATAGCCATGGCTCCCGGCGACAGTCCCTCGACCTCGCCGCCACCGGACTCGGCCGGCAGCAGGGACTGGCTCGTGCGCGGCGCCGCCCGGCGCAGCGCCGCGTCCGGCAGCTTGTAAAGGTCGATGGCCGGCAGGTCACCCATCAGCTCGTCGATCTCGCCCAGGGTCGTGGCGTCCATGGCCTTCTCCATCCGGTCATGGAATTCCTCTGCGGTCAGCCGGCCCGCGGCGTGGTGCTCGGTCAGCAGAGCCGCGGCACGGTCACGATCCGCGTCTGCGGCACGGATCCGCGGATCACCAGGCACCGGCGCCCTCCAATGCTAGAGGCCCCTCCCTCCTAATCTATCGGAGCCGCCAACCGCGTGATTGTCACAACCACACGGTTATTACCGTGTGGTTGTGGCAGCCACCCGGTTGGAGGGACAGCGCCGGGAGTTAGTGGACGAAGGGGCGGAGGGCGGCTAGGGCGCGGCTGGTGATTTCCTCTACCGGGCCGGTGGCGTCGATCCCGATCAGGGTGCCTTCGTCGGCGTAGAAGGCGATCAGCGGGGAGGTCTGCTCGGCGTAGACCTCCAGCCGGTGCCTGATCGTCTCCTCCGAGTCGTCGTCGCGCTGGAACAGCTCGCCGCCGCAGTCGTCGCAGACCCCGGCGCGCTGAGGCGGGTCGTAAAGGACGTGCCAGACCCGCTCGCACTGGCGGCAGGTGCGCCGCCCGGACAGCCTGCGCACCACCTCGTCCTCGTCGACCACGAGCTCGAGCACGACGTTGAGCCGGGTGTCCCACTCCTCGGCCAGCATCTTCTTCAGCGTTTCCGCCTGCGGCACGTTGCGCGGAAAGCCGTCGAGCAGGAAGCCCTCCTGGGCGTCGATCTCACCCAGCCGGGCCCGCACCATCGCCACTGTCACCACGTCCGGCACTAGGTCGCCGCGCTCCATGAAGTCGCGCGCCTGACGGCCGAGCGCGGTCCCGGTCGTCACGTTGTACCGGAAAATATCACCTGTCGAGATCCTCGGGATCGCCAGGTGCGAGGCTATGAACTGGGCCTGTGTCCCCTTGCCCGCACCGGGGGGCCCGACGAGGACGATGCGCACTATCGCAAGAAACCCTCATAGTTGCGCTGCTGCAGCTGGCTCTCGATCTGCTTGACCGTGTCCAGGCCCACGCCGACCATGATCAGCAGGCTGACACCGCTGAACGGGAACTGGTTCGACACGCCGATGCTGCTGAGCGCCAGCAGCGGGAACAGCGCGATGATTCCCAGGTACAGCGAGCCTGGCGCGGTGAGGCGGCTGAGCACGTAGCTGAGGTACTCGGCGGTCGGCCGCCCGGGCCTGATGCCCGGGATGAACCCGCCGTACTTCTTCATGTTGTCGGCCACTTCGGTGGGGTTGAAGGTGATCGACACGTAGAAGTAGGTGAATCCCACGATCAGCACGAAGAACGCGATCATGTAGAAGGCCGAGCTAGTCTGCTCCACGTAGCGCTGGATCCAGCTGTACCAGCCCTGCGGATGGGACTGGCTGCCGAACAGCTGAGCCGCCAGCACCGGGATGTACAGCAGCGACGAGGCGAAGATGACCGGGATGACGCCGGCCTGGTTGACCTTCATCGGGATGTACGTAGACGTACCCCCATACATCCGGCGGCCCACCATCCGCTTGGCGTACTGCACCGGGATGCGCCGCTGGGCCTGCTCCATGAACACCACGAAGGCCACGATGGCGAACACAACGATGAGCGCGACCGCCTCGTAGAAGGCGCCCTTGTCGGTGTAGATCTGCTGCATCTCGCCGGGGATCACGGAGATGACCGTGGTGAAGATCAGCACGGACATGCCGTTGCCGACGCCGCGGTCGGTGATCAGTTCACCGATCCACATGATGACCGTGGTGCCGGACACCATGGTGATCACCATCGTGGCGATGGTGAAGACCGACGGGTGGGGGATCAGCGGCGTGTTGCAGTTCGGGAACAGCGAGCCGGAGCGAGCCAGCTCGACGTAGCCGGTGGACTGCAAGATGGCCAGTCCGACGGTGAGGTACCGGGTGTACTGGGTGATCTTGGCCTGGCCGGCCTGACCCTCCTGCTTCAGCGTCTCCAGCCGCGGGATCACCACGGTCAGCAGCTGCAAGATGATGCTGGCCGTGATGTACGGCATGATGCCGAGCGCGAACACGGACAGGTGCAGCAGCGCGTTCCCGCTGAGCAGGTTCACGATCTGGTACAGGCCCGCGTTGGGCGCGCCGTTCTGCGTCGCGCCGAGCGAGCAGGCGGTAACCGCTTTCTCACTGATACCCGGCGTGGGCAGCGACGCTCCGAACCGGAACAGCGCCACCAAGCCCAGCGTCATCAGCAGCTTCTTGCGAAGGTCCGGCGTCTGGAACGCCCGCACGAAGGCCGTCAGCATTGGCAGTCCTCGGTTCGGTGGGAACTAGGGATCGGGCAGTCCACGTAGTTTACCCGTACCTTCCCCGGGGGGCGACCTCTATCTTCCCCGGGGGGCGACCCCCCCGGTGACCCCCCTGATTCTGGGGGGAAACCGTTCCCCCCAGACCCCCTCGGCCCAGGCCTTCGGCCGGGGAAGCCTGGGGTTCGGAGCGGCTCATGAGAGTTCGGTCGCCGAACCGCCGGCCGCCTGGATCTTGTTCTTGGCCGAAGCGGAGAACGCGTGCGCGGTTACCCGCAGGGCGATGCCGATGTCGCCGGTGCCCAGGACCTTGATCAGCTCGCCCTTGCGCGCGGCGCCCCTGGCCACCATCGCCTCCGGGGTAACGTCACCGCCCTCGGGGAAAAGACCGGCCAGCCTGCCAACGTTCACCACCTGGTAGGTGGTCCCGAAGCCGGCGTTGGAAAAGCCCTTCAGCTTCGGCACCCGGCGGTGCAACGGCATCTGGCCGCCCTCGAAGCCGAGCGGCACCTGGTAGCGCGCCTTGGTGCCCTTGGTACCACGGCCCGCGGTCTTGCCCTTGGAGGCCTCGCCACGGCCGACACGCATCTTGGCCTTGTGCGCACCTGGGGCGGGCCGCAGGTGATGCAGCTTGAGTCCCCGCCCGGTGCTGGCGTCTTCTGGCATGATTAGTCCACTTCCTCCACCGTGACCAAGTGGCGGACCGCCTTGATCATGCCCCGGAACTCCGGGCGATCAGGCTTGACCACCGTCTGGCCGATCCGGCGCAGCCCGAGTGAGCGCAGCGAATTGCGCTGCTGACTCGTGCCGCCGATCTTCGACTTGACCTGGGTAATCTTCAGCTCGCTCACGCCGCCCCCTGGTTGGCGGCCGCACGGGCCCGCAGCATGGCGGCCGGCGCGACATCCTCGATCGGCAGGCCGCGCTTGGCCGCGATCTCCTCGGGCCGGCTCAGGCCCTTGAGCGCCGCCACGGTCGCGTGCACCACGTTGATCGGGTTCGACGAGCCGAGCGACCGGGACAGCACGTCGTGGATGCCCGCGCACTCCAGCACGGCCCGGACCGGGCCGCCGGCGATGACACCGGTACCCGGGCTGGCCGGCTTGAGCAGCACCACGCCCGCCGCGTCCTCGCCCTGAATGGCGTGCGGGATCGTCCTGGCTATCATCGGCACCCGGAAGAAGTGCTTCTTGGCCTCTTCGACGCCCTTGGCGATGGCGGCCGGGACTTCCTTGGCCTTGCCATAGCCGACACCGACCATGCCGTTGCCGTCGCCGACCACTACCAGCGCGGTGAAGCTGAACCGGCGGCCACCCTTGACCACTTTGGCCACGCGGTTGATAGTGACCACGTGCTCGAGATACGCGGCCTGCTTGTCGGCCTGGTTGCCGCGCCGGTCCTCACGGCGCTCACGCCGCTCGCCACCGCCGCCACCGCCGCGCCGCGGAGCTCCTGGCATTAGCCGTTCCTCATTTCTTTCATACCGAACGTACTGTGGTACCTGTTCACAGCTGCAGGCCACCTTCCCGGGCGCCGTCGGCCACCGCCGCGATGCGGCCGTGGTACCGGTAACCGCCACGGTCGAACACGACCGTGCTGATACCGGCCTTTTGCGCTCTTTCGGCGAGCAGGCTGCCAACTACGCGCGCCTTCGCCGTCTTGTCGCCTGTGATGCTCTTAACCGATGCATCCAGGGATGAGGCCTGCGCCAGCGTGTGGCCGGTGGTGTCGTCGACGATCTGCGCGAACATGTGCCGCGCCGACCGGTTGACGACCAGCCGGGGCCTGCTCGCGCTGCCGGTGACCCTCTTCCGAACCCGGAGATGACGGCGAACGCGTCCGGCCGCGGTCTTGTGCGTGTGCGGGCGGACTAGCCCGCTTGCGCGTGCGAACGACCTGGTCTTGGTGCCAGCCATGACTTACTTACCAGCCTTCCCGACCTTGCGGCGGATCTGCTCACCCTGATACCGCACGCCCTTGCCCTTGTACGGGTCCGGCTTGCGGAGCTTGCGGATTTGCGCGGAGATCTCGCCCACCAGCTGCTTGTCGATGCCCTCGACCACAAACCTGGTGGGGGCCTCCACCCGGAAGGTGATGCCGTCCGGCGGAGTGATCGTTATCGGGTGGCTGAAGCCGAGCGCGAACTCGAGGTCCTTGCCCTTGGCCTGCACCCGGTACCCGACGCCGACGATCTCCAGCGTCTTGCGGTAACCGTCGGTGACGCCGGTGACCATGTTCGCGATCAGCGTCCGGGACAGGCCGTGCAGCGCGCGCACCGGGCCCTCGTCGCTCGGCCGGGTGACCCGGATAACCGAGTCCTCCTGGACGATCTCGATGGGCTCGGCCACGGTGTGCGACAGGGTGCCCTTCGGCCCCGTCACGGTCACCGCCTGGCCGTCCACGTCGATCTTGACGCCGCTGGGGATGGTGACGGGGAGCCGTCCGATCCTTGACATCTCAGCTCCTCCCGTTACCAGACATAGGCGAGGACTTCCCCGCCCACGCCGGTCTTCTTGGCCTGCTTGTCGGTCATCAGCCCGCCGGACGTGGAGATGATCGCCACGCCAAGGCCGCCGAGCACCCGGGGCAGGTTGTCCTTCTTCGCGTAGACCCGCAGACCGGGCTTGGACACCCGCTTGATCCCGGCGATGGAACGCTCCCGGGCGTTCCCGAACTTGAGCGTGATCACCAGGTTCTTGCCGACCTCGGCGTCCTCGACGCGCCAGGAGGCGATGTAGCCCTCCTGCTGGAGGATCTCCGCGATGTGCGACTTGATCTTCGAGTACGGCATGCCAACCGTGTCGTGGTACGCCGAGTTGGCGTTCCGCAGACGGGTCAGCATGTCCGCGATCGGATCGGTCATTCCCATGGCCTTGTGGCCTTCCTCACCGCGGTTTCCGTTGCTTCGGACCTGCGGTGTGCTCTTTGTTTGGTTACCAGCTGGACTTGGTGATGCCGGGCAGTTCGCCGCGGTGCGCCATGGTGCGGAAGCAGATCCGGCACAGGCTGAACCGACGGTAAACGGCCCGCGGCCGCCCGCACCGGGTGCACCGGGTATACCCGCGGACCTGGAACTTCGGTGTCCGCTTCTGCTTCGCGACCAGCGACTTCTTCGCCACTCCTCATCCCTCCTTGAAGGGGAAGCCGAGCCGCCGCAGCAGCGAGCGGCCCTCAGCGTCGGTTGTTGCCGTGGTCACCACGGTGATGTCCATGCCGCGCTGCCGGTCCACCTTGTCCGGGTCGATCTCGTGGAACATGACCTGCTCGACGAGGCCGAAGGTGTAATTTCCGTGCCCGTCGAACTGCCGGTCGCTCAGCCCGCGGAAGTCACGGATACGCGGCAGCGCGATGGTCAGCAGCCGGTCGAGGAACTCCCACATCCGGTCGCCGCGCAGCGTGGTGTGCGCACCGATCGGCATGCCCTCGCGGAGCTTGAACTGGGCGACGGACTTCTTCGCCTTGGCCACGGCCGGCCGCTGGCCGGTGATCGTGGACAGGTCGCGGACCGCGCCCTCGATCAGCTTCGCGTCCCTGGCCGCCTCGCCGACGCCCATGTTGACCACGATCTTGACCAGCCCTGGTACCTGCATCACGTTGCGGTAGCTGAACTCCTCGCGGAGCGCGGGCGCGATCTCGCCGCGGTAGCGCTCCTTGAGCCGCGGCGCGGCCGGCGCTGCCTTTTCGGCTGTTTCGGCAGTCATTTAAACGTCCTTCCCGCTCGGCCGGGCGACGCGGACCTTGTTGCCGTCCTCGTCGATCCGGTAACCCACCCGGGCCGGCTTCTTGCTGTCCGGATCGGCGAGCTGGACGTTGCTGACGTCGATCGGCGCTTCCTCGTGCGTGATGCCGCCCTCTTTGGCGCCACGGTTGCCCTGGTAGGTGACCTTCTTGTTCTTCTTCACCATGTTGACGCCTTGCACCAGGACCTTGTTCCGGTCCGGGTAGGCGACGATCACCGTACCGCTGGCACCCTTGTCCTTGCCCGCGGTGACCACCACGTGGTCGCCCTTCTTGATCTTCATCAAAGCACCTCCGGCGCCAGCGAGATGATCCGCATGAACCGCTTCTCCCGCAGCTCGCGGCCGACCGGGCCGAAGATGCGAGTACCGCGCGGGTCACCGCCATCCCTGATCAGCACCGCCGCGTTCTCGTCGAACCGGATGTAGGAGCCGTCGCCGCGGCGGCGCTCCTTGCGGGTGCGCACCACGACCGCCTTGACGACATCGCCCTTCTTCACGCCGGCGCCGGGAAGGGCGTCCTTCACCGTCGCCACGATGACGTCACCGATGCCCGCGTATCGCCGGCCGCTGCCGCCGAGAACGCGAATGCAGAGGATCTCCTTAGCACCCGTGTTGTCGGCGACCTTAAGCCGCGACTCCTGCTGGATCACGTCAACTCCTGCTATCTCTTACTTCGCTTTTTCGAGAATCTCTGCCACACGCCACCGCTTGGTCGCGGACAGCGGCCGGGTCTCCATGAGGAGCACGCGGTCACCGACGCCACAGGCGTTGGTGTCGTCGTGCGCCTGGTACTTCTTGGTGCGGCGCAGGACCTTCCCGTACTTCGGGTGCTTGACGTGGTCCTCGACCTGGACGACGACGGTCTTGTCCATCTTGTCGCTCACCACGAGGCCTTCTCTTACTTTCCTGTACCCGCGAGGAGTAGCTGAGGCCGGTGTTACTGACTCACTCATTCTCGTTCTCCTCAGCGGCGGGCTCGTCGGTCTCCTCGACCAGCGTGATGATGCCGAGCTCACGCTCGCGCAGCACCGTGTAGATGCGGGCGATCTCCTTGCGCACAGCACGCAGCCTGCCATGGCTCTCCAGCTGGCCGGTGGCACCCTGGAAGCGCAGGTTGAACAGCTCTTCCTTGGCTTCGGCCAGCTTGGCGTGCAGTTCCTCTTCGGTGGACACGCGCAGCTGCGCGGTCAGGCCACTAGCCATCAGCCCTCACCGACCTCTCGCTTGACGACCCGGCACTTCATGGGAAGCTTGTGGATCGCGAGCCGGAGAGCCTCCCTGGCCACTGGCTCCGCGACCCCGGACAGCTCGAACATCACCCGGCCCGGTTTGACGTTCGCGATCCACCACTCCGGTGAGCCCTTGCCGGAACCCATCCGGGTCTCGGCGGGCTTCTTGGTCAGCGGCCGGTCCGGGTAGATGTTGATCCAGACCTTGCCGCCACGGCGCATGTGCCGCGTCATCGCGATACGGGCGGCCTCGATCTGCCGGTTGGTCACGTACGAGTGCTCCAGGGCCTGGATGCCGAACTCACCGAACGCCACCTTGGTCCCGCCGGTGGCGGCTCCGGTCCGGTGCGGACGATGCTGCTTACGGTGCTTGACCCTGCGTGGAACCAGCACGGATCAACCCTCCTGTTCCGCGGCCGCGGCGGTCTCCGGCGCACGACGCCGGCGCGGCGCGTCGCCGCCACCCCGCGGACGCTGGTTGCGCTGCTGGCCAGCGGCCCGCAACGCGGCCTGCGCCGCCTGTGCCTCGCGGCCGGCCCGGCTGGTCGGCGCCTCGCCCTTGTAGATCCACACCTTCACGCCGATCCGGCCGAAGGTGGTCCGGGCCTCGTAGAAGCCGTAGTCGATGTCGGCGCGCAGGGTGTGCAGCGGCACCCGGCCCTCGCGGTAGAACTCCGAGCGCGACATCTCGGCGCCGCCGAGGCGGCCCGAGCACTGCACCCGGATCCCCTTGGCGCCGCCCTTCATCGCGCTCTGGATCGCCTTGCGCATCGCCCGCCGGAACGACACCCGGCTGGACAGCTGCTCGGCGACACCCTGGGCGACCAGCTGCGCGTCGGTCTCGGGGTTGCGCACCTCGAGGATGTTCAGCTGGATCTGCTTCTGAGTCAGCTTCTCCAGGTCGCCGCGGATGCGGTCGGCCTCGGCGCCGCGGCGGCCGATGACGATGCCCGGCCGAGCGGTGTGGATGTCCACCCGCACCCGGTCCCTGGTCCGTTCGATCTCGACCTTGGAGATGCCGGCCCGCTCCATGCCGCGCTGCAGCAGCCGGCGGATCGCCACGTCCTCGGCAACGTACTCCTTGTACAGCTTGTCGGCGTACCAGCGGCTCTTGAAGTCGGTGGTGATGCCCAGCCGGAACCCGTGCGGGTTCACTTTCTGTCCCACTAGCGAGTCCCTCCTTCGGAGTCGTCGGACACAATGACCGTGATGTGGCTCGTGCGCTTCAGCACGCGGTAACCGCGGCCTTGGGCGCGCGGCCGGAACCGCTTCAGCGTCGGCCCCTCATCCACCCAGGCGCGGCGCACCCACAGCATGCCCCGATCACCGCGGCTGCCCATGGCATCCGCGTTGGCGATCGCGCTGGCGAGCACCTTGCCGACCGGGTCACTGGCCGACTGCGGCGCGAACGCCAGCACGGCCTGTGCCTGGTCGGCGGGCAGACCACGGATCAGGTCCACCACCCGGCGGGCCTTCCGCGGCGTGACGCGCACAAACCGCGCCTTTGCCCTGGCTTCCATCAATCCTCCTACGGCCTTGTTCCTTCGGCCTGGGTCGGCTACCGGCGGCTGCGCCGGTCGTCCTTGACATGACTGCGGAAAGTACGCGTCGGAGCGAACTCGCCTAGCTTGTGGCCCACCATCGACTCGGTGATGAACACCGGGATGTGCTTCCTGCCGTCGTGGACGGCGATCGTGTGGCCGAGCATGGCCGGCACGATCATGGACCGCCTGGACCACGTCCTGATGACGGTCTTGGAGCCCTTCTCGTTCTGCACGTCCACCTTCTTCATCAGGTGGTCGTCCACGAAGGGACCCTTCTTAAGGCTACGAGGCATCGGTTGCTGCTCCTACCGCTTGTTCCTGCCACGGCGACGGCTGATCAGCCGGTCGCTGGGCTTGTGCGC
>Ga0307479_10003431_pt1 | contig 14423 bp, 13 predicted proteins | sample atmos_gasesECM4C_FD_203743 | JGI IMG/M metagenome (GOLD analysis project Ga0307479, IMG submission 203743) | Hardwood forest soil microbial communities from Morgan-Monroe State Forest, Indiana, United States - atmos_gasesECM4C_515 | ecosystem: Environmental > Terrestrial > Soil > Temperate...
GTCTGAAACGATATTTCTTCTTCAATGGCTCGCGTAATTTCCGGAGAAGCGTCGAGAAACTCGACTCCGATCCCTACACTTCTTATGCAATACCGGACTTCACAGCGAGTTTGGATCAGGACGCCAGTGCGCGCCAGCCGAAACCTCAGCTTCATCACCGCGCCTTCGGGGTACTCCTTCCTTGTATTTATGAACATGCCGTGAGGGCTAAGGTCCGGTGGCCGGACGGAAACGTCTTCATTGATCCCCTCGTAAATCATGGATAGTTCACTTAGCTGAGGGTAGCGAACGTCTTGCCGGACGGTAACTTTCGGTTTCCTTTCCATTTCACTCATGACTGAAGAATCCCTTCAGAAACGGATTTGGGTGATTGGGAGCGCCTGATTTGAGAATCTGGTGCGCACCGAGTCCCGCAGTACGGGCAATACCTGAATGCGGGGAGTATGTCCTGGTTGCACTTCGAACATTGCACGCAAGAAACGCTCTCGATAGGGATCACTCGGAGAATTTCTTCCAGGGTGGTCATCCCCGAGCGCAGTTTTTCCATCGCGTCTTCCTGCATCGTTCGCATTCCGTTCGATCGGAAAGTTTCACGAATCACATCCATGTTCCCACTGGTGCGGATAACCGCACGGATGGAATCATCGAATCGAAGCATTTCGTATATTCCGATTCTGCCTTTGTAGCCTGTCTGGTCGCATTTTTCGCAGCCAATGGGCACGGTCATGGTCACAGGGGGCTTTAGCACCCCGGCCTGCACCAAACGAGCCTGGAATTCTGGTGTCGCCGCCTGGACGGTGTGGCAGGAGCACAACTTTCGCAACAGGCGCTGCGATATAATTCCAGTCACTGAGGAACTGATCAAGAAACCCGGAATCCCCAGATCGATTAAACGAATGATCGCCGAAACGCTGTCGTTGGTGTGCAGGGTGGAGAGCACCAGGTGGCCTGTTTGCGCCGCTTTCATGGCAATTTCTGCTGTTTCCTTGTCTCGAATCTCGCCCACCATGATGACGTTCGGATCTTGACGGAGTATCGAGCGCAGGCAGCCCGCAAAGGTCATACCGGCCTTGGTGTTGACATGCGACTGGTTGATCCCGGGGAGGATGTACTCGACGGGGTCCTCAACCGTGACGATATTGACGGATGGTTTCCGTAGCTTGTGAAGTGAACTGTACAGAGTTGTGCTCTTGCCCGAGCCTGTCGGGCCGGTCACCAGGAGCATCCCCTGCGGCTGGGATAACAATTCCGTGAGCGACGTGGAAACGTCTTCCGGGATTCCCAGATCGGCGAACGAGCTCAACGGCGCGCTGGTTTCCAGGAGTCGAATCACAACCTTCTCGCCATATTGGGTCGGAAGCGAGGAGACTCGAAGATCGATCTGCCGCGGCCCAAGGGAAACCATGAATCGTCCATCCTGGGGAGTCCGGCGCTCAGCGATGTCCATATCGCATAGAATCTTGATACGCGAGATTAGCGAGGTTTGCAGATTGCGCGGGATGGACTGCAGGTCACGCAGCACACCATCCACGCGAATCCGCACCGCAGTCTCAGAGGCCCGCGGTTCGATATGAATGTCGCTGGCCTGTTTCGCCATCGCTATTTGAAGGATTTCCGAGACTAACCGTACGGCCGGCGTTTTTCTTTGCCGCAGATCGGCCTGCATTTCTTGCATGGCCTCTTGATTTGACTGCCGGGAGCTGGTAGAGAAGAATTCCATTTCTTCAACAGGCGTGTTTTCTTGGCTACCGGACTTGACCGTGGAGGCCATTCCCCGCTCGTAGCCTGCGTAATATTTCACAATCGCTTTTTGAATTTCGCCACGGAATGCCAGACGCGGTGAGATTTCCATCCCGGTTGTAAAGCGCAGTTCGTCGAGCTTCGCCAGATCCTGTGGCGCCGCCATGGCAACCACCAGCCGCTCTTGCTCCATTCGAACCGGGAGGGCGCAGCAGCGCTCGGCCACCGACCGTTGAACTAGCTTAATGGCTTCCGGATCGGGTACGACTGCGGAGCAGTCCAAATAAGGAACGTGTGAAACTTCCTCAAGCGCGGCCGTCAGGGCAGCCTTGTCGACCAACCCCCGCTCAAGCATCAATTCGCCGAGGTGGATCACCTTTCCTTGTTGCTCAGTGATCGCCAGGAGTAAGTCCTCGGGGCTGATTTTTCCCCGATCGCGCAGAACTTCCCCCAGTTTCCTCTTTTTCATCAAACCCTCGGTATTGCCAAAACCGATCCCTTGGCGGGGGCTGCTACCGTCGTCAGTCCTCGACTCATGCTAGATCAGGCGTATTTCAATTAACGGTACCAGTACTTGCCCCGCTCTGGAACACAAATTGGCCACAAGTGTGCCGAATAGGAACCAACCTGTACCATTGTCCACTGAAAACGCTCAGGTTATATGTTTGGGAGCCCGGATGGCGGCACCGAAGTTGTAGCTCGCCTCTTTAGAGGCGAGGCTTTGCTTGCCAAGGCTGGGAAAATCCCCGCGTCTGAAGTGCGGATTGTGCATCCTGACGCAGTCGGGGACGCGGGCTATGGCAACCCCCCTACGACATCACGAAAGAGTCAACAATGCAGGCCGCGAATTGGTCTAGGTCCGTACCTCCGCAAATGACTTGTCGAGCATCCGAACTGCTTCGTCCACGTCAGATTTGGCTATATTCAACATGGGGGAGAGACGTATGACGTTTCCATAAAGGCCGCCCTTGCCAATCAGCAGCCCGTTGTCCCGTGTGCGCTCCAGCAATTGCGTCGTTGCCTCCGGAGCAGGCTCCTTGGTCTCACGGTCCTTCACCAGTTCGAGAGCCAGCATTAACCCCTTGCCGCGCACTTCGCCAATCAACGGGTATTTCTGCTGGAGTTCTTCCAACTTGCCGCGGAAGTAGGCGCCCACCGTGTCGGCATTCTCGAGGAGCCTCTCCTCCTCGATGAACTCGATTGTCGCCTTCGCTGCCACGGACGTCACGGGATTGCCGCCAAACGTGGAGATAGTCAGCCCCTGAAACGAGGCCGCCAGTTCCTTCGTGGTGATGGTCGCGCCGATGGGCGCCCCGTTGGCCATGCCCTTCGCGCACGTCATGATATCGGGCGTGACTTCCCAGTGTTCGATCCCAAACCACTTTTTCCCGGTACGACCGAACCCGGTTTGGACTTCATCAGAAATAAAAAGCCCGCCGTATTTTTTGACGGCCTTAAAGACAATCTTGAAGTATTCCGGCGGCGGCGTGATGAAGCCGCCCACTCCCTGGATCGGCTCGGCCATGAAAGCGGCGATCTGGCCGCTGGTGCCCGTTTGGATCAGGTTTTCGACGTCCTTGGCGCACGCCACTTCGCAATCGGGATATTTCAAGCCGAGCGGGCAGCGGTAGCAGTACGGATTGATGGCGTGCGCGATGCCAATGCTGATGACACCGGATTTGCGCCAGGGCGACTGTGCTGTCACGCTCTTGGTCAACGACGATCCGCCGGAATACGCGTGCCGCAAGGCCACCACGTCGTAAGAGCCGGTAGCCATCCGCGCCAGCAGGATCGCCGCCTCGTTCGCCTCCGTGCCGGAGCTGGTGAAGAAGCTGGATTGCAGCGCGCCCGGAGTGAGCTGCGCGACCTTTTCGGCGAGGGCCACGATTGCTTCGTTCGGGTAAAGCGTGGAAAGGTGCTGCAGCCGGTCCACCTGCGCCTTGACAGGGCCGGTAATCTTCGGATTTGCGTGTCCCACCGAAACGGTCAGGATGCCGCCGAAAAAATCCAAGTACTTGTGCCCCTCAACGTCCCAGACATACTGCATCGAGGCGTGATCGGCCACCAGCGGCTGCTGATAAAAATTTGTGACCGCAGGCCAAATATATTCCTTGTGCTTCCGAATCACTTCCTCGCTGCGGGTAGTCTGCTTTGGCTGCGTAGTCATCAAGGTTCCTCGTGATCCGTGACTCGTAATCCGTGATTCGTGATTCGTAAAAATTCGCCGACCGCGACTCGCGGGCCACGGGTCACGATTCACCACTCACGAATCACAAGTCACGTTCTTTCTTAGTCGGCTGCCTGGGCGGTTCCGGCTGCTTGCGTGCGGACAATTTCGCCGTAGGTTTCCGGCCGGCGGTCGCGATAAAACTGCCACGTCGTGCGCACTTCCTGGATTTCATCGAGGTTCAGATCTGCGACCACCAATTCATCTTTATCGCGGCTGGCCTGCGCGACAATCTTGCCTCGAGGATTGCAGAAATAGCTCTTGCCGTAGAATTCTCCGATCTGCCACGGCTTTTCCGTTCCCACGCGATTGGAGGCCCCGACGAAATAACCGTTGGCCACCGCGTGCGCGGGCTGCTCGAGTTCCCACAGATATTCGGAAAGGCCCGCGACGGTGGCTGAAGGATTGAACACGATCTCCGCGCCGTTGAGTCCCAGAATTCTCGCGCCTTCGGGGAAGTGCCGGTCGTAACAGATATAAACGCCCACACGCGCGTATCGCGTTTCAAAGACCGGGTAGCCGGCATTCCCTGGCGTGAAATAGAATTTTTCCCAGAATCCCGGATGGCAATGCGGGATGTGGTGTTTGCGATACTTTCCGAGATACTTGCCGTCAGCGTCGAACACAGCAGCCGTGTTGAAATAAACGCCAGGCATTTCGACTTCATACACGGGGACGATCAGGGCCATATTGTATTTCTTGGCAAGCTTCTGCATTCGCGCCAGTGTCGGACCGCTGGGCACAGGCTCCGTGAGCTCGAACCACTTGTTCTGTTGCTCGGCGCAGAAGTAAGGTCCGTAGAATAATTCCTGCAAACCGAGGATCTGCACCTTGCTTTTCGCCGCGGCGGCAATCAGCTTCTCATGCTTGGCAATCATTTTTTCCTTGATCTGCCCAAGCGAGAATTTCTCGGGTGACCACTCGCACTGCGCTTGAATCAGTCCGCAACGCACGATTCGAGCCACAACCCACCTCCACAAATATTCACAGGCGAGTGTACTCTGGCGGAGCGTCGCGCGACAAGGACCGGCCTTTTGCCGACGTGCCTCAGTTCGAAAAAGCACCCACAAATCAAATTCTTGTCTGCCCTCTCATTGAGGATCAAAGTAGCGTAGGTGGTTCAAGGCGGTTTGGACTTACTCGCGCATCTTCTGACTGAATCGGAAGCTAAGAACTGTGCTGATTGCAATGATTCCGGCCAGGAACACGATCAGAGCAGGGTAGTTTTCGGGTGAGACTTCTCCCGCCCGGAACAGAAGATACCCGACCACAAGATTAACCCATGCCCAAATGACATTTACAGTAGGTGACGACAAACCGCGTCCTGGCGGACGAGCAAAGGGGGTCGGGAATCGGTCGCCAGAAATGCCGTGGAAGAAGTGAGGGACTACATTCGCCAGAAAAGCTCCCGCGAAAAAACAAGCGACATAGTTGTACCAGTTCATCTTAACCGGAATCTCCTTTTTGACTCCCAAAACCTCACGATTGTACGGTTGTCCTCGTATTCCGCCACCGTCACGTAAACAAAAGTGGGCTTGAGCGCGGTGAGTGAAGCTCTTACGCCTTACCCATAACCTTCCGCTTCCAGAGGTCCCAGTCTTTCGGAAAGTCCTGATTCCCGGCTTCCGCCAGCTTCGCCTCTTCAGGAGTCAGATACTCGATCTTCCTCCCCAGCACCTGAAGTTGCATTTCCGCATCAATTTTCAGATAAACGCTGCGGCCGACGGAGTGGGACAAACTGGTCCCTACTGTAATGCCGCCGTGTCCACGCATCAGCGCCCCGCTGTGATCTCCGAGCGTCTGCGCCAGAGCTTTGCCTTTCGCCGAGTCCGTAATCAACATACTTGTCATTCCAAATGCTTTGCGAATATCAAAGATCGGCAAGCCAGCGCCGATGAATCCAGTCATGTGATAGATGGGAACCAGGGGCTCGCCGCAAACTCCCATCAACACCACCGTTGGCGCGTGCGTGTGAACAATCGATTTGACGTCCGGCCGCACTTTGTAAATCTCGCTGTGAATAAATCGCTCGCTATACAGTCTCCTCGTGTCCCCCGCGACCGGAACGCAATCCAGGTCCAGTTCCACGATATCTTTTTCAGTGACCAGGTCAGGAGCCAGCCAGCGCGATATATAAAAATGATCGGGGTTCGTGGGATGCCGCGCGCTTACGTGCCCGTACCCGTCTACCACTCCTTGATCGGCCAATATGTGATTGGCGACCACAAGATCCGCGAACAGGCTTTCCTTGTCCTGAGGCGTCGTGGATGGCGGGATCCGGGTCTGCTCCTCATTCGCTTCCATTTCCTCCGAAGCGCCCAGCAGCGCGCCGGTCAGCAAGAGACTGGACCCGGATAGGAAACCACGCCGGCCGACTCCCGGCTTGCGTTGACTTTTCTTCTCCATCACGTCCTCCTGAAATTTCAATTATGCGAATTGCATCGATTGGTAGCCGTTACAAGGAAAATCCCAACTGGCTTCGACCCAATATTCACTAAAGCGATACACCGTCCGCCTCCCTCATGTCAATCTCTGTTCGCAGCCAGGAGCGCCAGGCCGGTCAACGAAGGACTGGATACAAAGCGGGATTTCTCTGTGGTCCTCTGTGACCCTCTGTGTCCTCTGTGGTGAGCTTTTTCGGATTCCAACAAGCACGATAGTGAGACCACCGCGCGGCGATTCACAATTTCATCCGCGAGGCGCGCCAAACCCCGGGAATTGGGCTATCCTGCTCCCGTTTGCCACAGGAAGGTGTGGCAGCCCAGAGAATGTCGTCCTTCTTTCATCGAGTCTACCGCGCAGTGCGCCGCGTCATTCCGGACTGCGTCACGCAAACGCAGGCCGTCGCGTTTAACATATTCGTTGCTTCCTTCCCCATGCTGCTTTTGGTGTTGGGCACCGTCGCGAGTTCCGCCGCGTTTCAGCAAGCATTAATGGGAATGGTTGTGCGTCTTCGTCCCGTGCTGCCACCAGGAACCATTGCTATACTGGGGGGCTTTCTATCGCGACACAGCACAAACCCTTGGCAATGGGTCCTGCTGGGTTTGGGAGGCACGCTGATCGCGGGCACGCAAATGATGAAGCTGTTGATGGAAGGCTTCTCCATGGTACACCGTGACAAGCGGCGGCAGGGTGTCGTGAGCAGGCACATCCGCGCGCTCCTGTTGTTGGTGGCGACCATCGTACCGTCCATTGTCATCGTGAACCTGGTGGTGTTCGGCAGGCAGGTGCGCAACTGGATGCTCCACACATCTTCCATGCCTGTGCTCATCCGCTTGGGTTGGAGCGCTGCCTACGTGATTGGTTCTCTTTTGATCGCCATGTTCGTTCTCGCCATCATTTATCGAGTGGGCCTGCCGGGGCCTCAGCAATGGAGGTTCGTCGTGCCAGGCGCGGCCGTGGCCACGGTACTCTGGTGGGCGGTGAGCATCGCACTAGGATTCTACCTGCGCCACGTCCCGTACAGCATCGTGTATGGAGGGCTCGCCGTAACGATCGGCCTCCTGATTTGGATGCAGGTCACTGCGACGATCCTCTTGATCGGCGCGGCCTACAATGCCGAGCTGCAACAATCTGCCACCTGATTTTGCCCCGCAATAGGAGTACACTCGAAGAATAATGTGGCGGGCTCCGAGTAAGGCCCGCAACCGACGAGTTCGGTCACGGGAGGCAGCGATGAGCGAAATGCGCGTCGAGTGCTATGCCGGATATCGAGCCGACCAGCGCCCCACACGATTCATCCTCCGCGGGCGCACCTTCGAAATCACAGAAGTTGACGATCAGTGGTATTCGCCTGACGCGATCTATTTTCGCGTCCGCACGCAGGACGGCGACTACTTTGTCTTGCGGCACGACGAAGCGCAGGACGTTTGGAGCCTGGACGCGTTTCGTTCGGCCCGGGAACGGCTACCACTGCCCGAGGCCCCGCAAGTGGGACTGAGCTGAAACGAGACGCCGGCGCGTCTCCCGATTCGCGCTCGGTACCTGCGTACTTTCAGGGCAACTCGCCGCTCCACCCCGCAACTTTATTCTCCCCCGCGGGTTAGCATACCTGTATGACAATTTGAGCCCGCGCCCACCTCCGCGCTTGCAATGCGCATGCCCGCAAAGGGAGCTGGAAACATGAAGAGGAAGCCGTCCCGCAAATTTGAATCTCGTCGCGGCCGCCAAAAAGCGATTTCTGGATTAGCGGCAATATTTTTTCTCGCCGCGCTTACCTTTGCCGCGCCCTATTTATCCGCAGGAAAAAATAAGAAGGACAAATCGGCGGAATCTTCAAAGGCTACAAAAGCTCTCCCAATACAAGACCTGACTGAGGATGAGGCCATCCTGCAAGCTCTGAATCGTCTGGGTTTCGGGCCGCGACCCGGCGATCTCGAACGCGTCAAGGAAATGGGCCTGCAGAAATGGATCGATCGGCAACTTCATCCTGATTCCATCAACGACTCCGCGCTCGAAGTTCGCCTCGACCGATTCCCCACGCTCAAGATGTCCTCCGCAAAACTCTATGACGAATTTCCTCAGCCGCAGGTCGCTGCGCGGCGTGAGGGCATCTCCGTCGAGGAATACCGCAAAGAGCAGCAGGCACGCATGCAGGAAGCAACACAGGCGAACCGCAACGAAGGCAGCGATCCGGGCTTGATGAACAATCAGATTCAGGCGCAGTTCGAAAATATGGATTCGGATGCGAATCCGGCCAAGAGCAATGGCCAGGGCCAAAACCAAGGCCAAAACCGAGGAATGACCGAAGGCGCCCTCGGCAACCCGATGTTCAACTACGCGGAAATTCACACGCCGCAGCGAATCGTCGCTGAGCTTTCCATGGCGAAAGTAACGCGCGCGATTTACAGCGAGCGCCAGCTCGACGAGGAAATGGTGGATTTCTGGTACAACCACTTCAACGTTTTTGCTGCGAAGGGCGCCGACCGCTGGCTGATCACTTCGTATGAGCGCGACGCCATTCGCCCGCACGTCATGGGAAAATTCCGCGATTTGCTCGAAGCCACGGCCAAGAGTCCCGCGATGATGTTTTTCCTCGATAACTGGCTCTCCGTCGATCCAGCCGCGTGGGCGAAGCTGCAACAGGAACAGCGGGAACGCAAAGCAATGCGCCAACAACGAATGGGTGGACCCTTCGGCGGAGGCCCTTTCGGCAGGTCACGTTTTCCGCAGAGACAACCCGCGCCGCCAAACGGAAATCCAAACGATCCGAACGCGAAAGGGAAGCAAAATCAGGAGCGCGGCCTGAATGAGAACTACGGCCGCGAGCTGATGGAATTGCACACGCTCGGTGTCGATGGGGGATACACCCAGGAAGACGTTATCAACGTCGCAGAAGCTTTCACCGGATGGACGATCGAGCAGCCCCGGCGCGATCCTAAGTTTTTCTTTGATGACCGCCTGCACGATCGCGGCACGAAAACCGTTCTCGGCCACCAAATTCACGGTGGCGGAATGAAGGACGGAGAAGAAGTGCTCGATATTCTGGCGCGCGATCCGCATACCGCGCATCACATTTCGTTTGAAATTGCGCAGCGTTTCGTCGCCGACGATCCCCCGGCCACGTTGGTGGACCGCATGGCGGAAACGTTCCTGAAAACCGATGGCGACATTCGGGAAGTTCTCCACACCATGATTTATTCGCCCGAATTCTGGTCGAAGGATGTCTATCGTACAAAAATCAAGACGCCGTTTGAGCTGGTGGTCTCGGCCACCCGCGCGGTTGACGCGGACGTGGACGTGCCCTTCATGCTCGTGCAATGGACGACCCGCATCGGCCAGCCCCTTTATCAATGCGAGCCCCCGACGGGCTACTCGAACAAGGCCGACGCCTGGGTGAACACCGGCGCGTTGCTAAACCGCATGAATTTTTCACTCGCGCTGACCACGAACCGCCTCCGCGGAACGCAGGTCAGAATGGAAACGCTGCTCGGCGATCACGCGGCCACCGACCCGCACGCCACTCTCGACCGGGCCATTCAAGCGTTCCTTGGCGGCCAGTTATCACAACAAACTCGTGAAACGCTCGAAAAACAATTAGCCGATCCGCAGATCTTGCAGGCGAGCCTGGATGATCCTGTCAAGGAGGTGAACGCCGCAATGATCGCCGGGCTTGTGCTAGGCTCACCGGAGTTCCAGCGAAGATGAGAGATTCACACGATTTTCGGGTCGTTGTCGCCCATGCTTCTGGACGCTGCATGGCGCCAAACAGTTTTGTGGGGCGCGGCTTCAGCCGCGCCGTTAAGACTCCAAAATCAAGCGGCTTTAGCCGCTGACGGACCCCATGTCGACTACTGCATAGATTATGTTGAACGCTGACAGGCGAGAGAATCTGAATATTGACAAAATGACAAGGCAAGATATTTTTTCGGAAATCAGCAAGGGAGAAAGACCATGAAAGTTTCTCGGCGCGTTTTCGTGAAGCGTGGCGGCGTGGCAATGATCGGCATGAGCACGATCCCCGCATTCCTGCAGCGTGCGGTGGCGGCCACCCCGATGCCGAACAAGAAAAAACTCATCGTGCTCTTTCAGCGCGGAGCCGCCGACGGACTGAATATCGTCGTACCGTTCGGCGAAGACAATTACTATCGAATTCGCCCGACCATCGCCATCCCGCAACCGCGCCAAGGCGGCGAAGGCGCCGCCGTCGACCTCGACGGCTTCTTCGGCTTGCATCCAAGCCTCGCACCGCTGGGACAGTTGTTTCATAACGGCCAGCTTGCCATCGTGCACGCCGCCGGCTCACCTGACACGACGCGTTCTCATTTTGACGCACAAGATTTCATGGAGTCCGGCACACCCGGCGTGAAGTCCACCGACGACGGGTGGCTCAACCGCACGGTGCAAAGCGCGCGTGAAGAAAACGCCTCGCCGTTCCGCGCTGTAGCTATGGGCCCAAATCTGCCGCTCACTCTCCGCGGTCCCGCGCCTGCGATTGCGCTCGCTGACGTGAAGCAGTTCCGCGTGATCAGCGAGTCCAAGGCTGTCCAGGGTGGATTCGAAGCTCTCTACGCGCAAACGGTGGACAAAGTTTTGCGCGGTACCGGCACTGAAACGTTCGAGGCTATCGAAATGCTCCGCAAGGCCGATCCCTCGCGCTTCCAGCCGGAAAACGGCGCGGAATATCCGAAGGGCCGCGTGGGGCAAACGCTGCAACAAGTGAGCCAACTCATCAAGGCCGACATCGGCATGGAAGTCAGCTTCGTGGATACCGGAGGCTGGGACAACCACGTGAACGAAGGCGGCGCGCAAGGGCAGCTTGCAAATCTGCTGCGCGAACTCGGGCAAGGGCTTGCCGCGCTGCACCAGGACCTGGGCGACCGCATGGAAGACATTGTCGTCGTCACCATGTCCGAATTCGGCCGCACCGCGCACGAAAACGGTAATCACGGCACCGACCACGGCCACGCCAATTGCATGTTCGTGATGGGCGGCCCGGTAAAAGGCGGAAAAGTTTACGGCAAGTGGCCAGGGTTAGCTCCGGAACAATTGAACGAAGGTCGCGATCTCAAGCTCACCACCGACTTCCGCTCAGTGCTCGGCGAAATGATCAGCGGCCACCTGGGCAGCAAAAATCTCCAAGCCGTTTTCCCAGGCTTCGACAATAGCCCGGCAAAATTCCCGCATCTCCTAAGAGCTTGATCGGGGTTGTTTAGCAACACTCGAATATCTGAGGGTCACGGCTTCAGCCGTGACAAAATGCAGGTACCATTAATCCGGCCTTAGAGGTTGCGGAATTAGCCCTAATGTTGTCATTCCGAGGCGCGCTTTTCGCCGAGGAATCTCTCTTTTATTGGACTCAAACCGAAGAGAGATTCCTCACTTCGTTCGGAATGACAATCAAAGGCACTTTTTCCGCAGCCTGTTTCGCCGCTGGCGTTTTGGAATTGAAGCTGCCACGCAGTCTCGCGTTCGATAACCGGCAGGCGATTAATTCTTCACGCCTCACGCGCGACATCAACTTCGAGCGGGTGGACATCACGGGCAATCCGTTCACTTTCACGGCCTCCCATCACTTCCAGGTCATATCGCGTTTGCAGGTTCAACCAAAATGTAGGCGCGGTCTTGAAGTAGCGCGCCAACCGTAGCGCCGTATCCGCAGTAATTCCGCGCCGCTCATGAACAATATCCGCGATCCGCGTCAGGGGCACGCGGAGATCTAGGGCTACCCGGTTCATACTCAGGCCCAGCGGCTTCATGAATTCCTCGCGCAGGATTCCCCCTGGATGGACTGGCTTCAGTTTCTTGTTCCTACGCATAGGTATTTCCGACGGGGCCGTGTTTCTTCACGGACAAACGCCCTGCCTGCATCCCCGCTTCTTTTCGTCCGGAATATCGGCGAATCGCGCGGGAACGAATCCATTGCGATTCGGCATTTGAACCTTCGGCAGCGTCTTCGCGTCGAGCATGTCGTCTTCCTTGATGATCTGACTCTTGGCGAGGATGAACGCGGTAAGAGCGTAGACCTCATTTGGGGTGAGCGTTCCGCTTTGACCTCGAGGCATCGCGCGGTTGATAAAGTCATAGACGGTCGTAGCGTATGGCCAGTAACCGCCCACGGTCCTGACAGGTTTAAGCGTGGTAAGTGTCTCCGTGTCGGCTATGCCTCCTACCACGCGAGGGCCAATCTTGGCGCCTTCACCATTAGGGCCGTGGCATACGGCGCATTTCGCGGCAAAGATCGGCGCGCCATCCTTTGCGCTTCCGCTTCCGGGAGGCAATCCCTTTCCGTCAGGCCCGACAGAGATATCCCAAGCCTGAATTTCCTCTTTCGTCGGCGCTCTACCGATATTTGAGTAGGAGGGCGTTTGCGCCAGCGACGCAGATGCTGCCAGCATGAAAATGCCGGCAGCGAGCGGGCTAGAAAAGCGCATTTTGCACGCTCCCATCCCGGTTGACTCTCCAGGGCTGGATGGCATTGAAGTCGCCCACCACTTGCTGCGTTTTCTGAAAAAAGTCGATCTCGACGCCCCAGATCTTAGCCACTTCAACCATCGTCGGTTGCACCACGCCTTGATCGTCCGTGCATCGAGACTGCAGGACAGCTTCCTCCCCATCCCAATTCCACGGACTGGAGAATCGAGTATGCGCCTTCCGCGCTATGGGCTCGTGGATCTTCGCGTCTTTCCAACTGCGGCCGCCATCGGTAGAGATTTCCACCCGCCGCACGGCGCCCCCGCCGGACCACGCCAAGCCGGTAATCTCATGAAAGCCGCGTCCAGGCAGGTGATATCCGCCGGCAGGCCGTGTAATAACCGATTTTGGTCCCAATTCGAATTCGAACCAACGCGATTTCCCATCCAGTTTCATGCTGGGATATCGGCTCGTTTCCATCATGGCCATGTAAGGCTCGTCCACCAGATCAATGCGCCGCAGCCATTTGACGTTGTTGATCCCTTGCCAGCCCGGAACTACCAGCCGCAGGGGAAATCCCTGTTCCGGACGCACAGGCTCGCCGTTTTGGCCGTACGCCACCAGAGCGTCATCCAGGGCCTTCCCCAGCGGAATACTCTTTGAGTGTTTGGGCTCATCGGCGCCTTCCGCGATGATCCAGGTCGCGCCCTTTTGCACGCCCGCTTCCTTGAGCAGCAGGGACAACGGGACTCCGGTCCATTGGCTGCAACTCGTGAATCCATGCGTTTCCTGAGGAGTCGCATTTACCGAAATCCGGGCGTCTCCTCCGGGGCCTCTCGTGGAGCTGTTACCGTGGCACTCGATGAAGTGAAACCGTGTTTCAAACGGCAGGCGCTTTAGCTCGTCCACGGAAAAAATCAAAGGGCGATCGACCATGCCATGGATCAGCAAACGATGTTCCTGCGGATTGATGTCCGGCGGCTCGAAACCATGCGAAATGGTGAAATGAAGCGATGACGGCGTAATGATCCCCACCGAATCCTGAAGCGGAGTCCGGAGGCCGAACGCTACCTGCTCGTCCTTTAGCCGGCGCTCCGGATTGTTGATGCTGCCATTGCGTACCGAGCCCACGAAATGAGAGCGCTCGCCGTACAGATGCAATTCGTCAATCTTTTCCAGCGCCGGTTCGGCCGCAACCGAACGCGCGCCCGCCGATGCCCCAACGGCCAAACCAGCCAACGCTGCGCCATTCTTCAAAAACCGTCTGCGATCAGAATTCTTTGCATTCATAAATACCCCCTCTAATTCCTTGAGCGACGTTTAACAGAGGCAGGAATTGATGTCAATTACATTGCGCGGAAATTGGCGGCATTCGCAAACTGCTGTGCAATCCCAAAATGTAAAGCGGCAAGGCCGACACTGGGTGTCGGTGAGCCCGAACTTCTCACAATCGCGCAATGAACATTTGTGCTCATTCGAAAAATTAACCCGTCGCATCGCGTTTTGATGGGGCGCGGGTTCTAGTAGCACAGAGTTCAGTCTGTGTGCTTTTCCGAGCGTACGAGAATCAAGACCACACAGGCTGAAGTAGAGTGCTACTAGA
>Ga0307479_10003432_pt1 | contig 14423 bp, 6 predicted proteins | sample atmos_gasesECM4C_FD_203743 | JGI IMG/M metagenome (GOLD analysis project Ga0307479, IMG submission 203743) | Hardwood forest soil microbial communities from Morgan-Monroe State Forest, Indiana, United States - atmos_gasesECM4C_515 | ecosystem: Environmental > Terrestrial > Soil > Temperate...
TTCTGCAGCACACAGAAACCCAGAAAATCCTCTTCATAAATCCGATTGAGGATCATTACCACGGCCCCTTGGACAATCTTGTCTTCTAGTGCCGCGATGCCGATCGGCCGTTGCCGCCCGTCGGCTTTCGGGATATACACCCGCCTGGAGGGCTGTGCGCGATACGCGCCCCGATGCACCCGGCTGTGCAGATCTTGCAGTCGTTCCTCCAGTCCGGTTTCATACTCCTTCCAGGTCACTCCATCGACTCCGGTTGCCGCTTCCCGTTTGAGAGCGTGGAAGCTCTGCCGCAAGAGTTCCTCCGTCAGGTGATGGAGCAGCGCGGTAGAGCGTTCTTTCTTCCGTTCTTTTGCTGCCTGACGCACGCCGGCCAAACCCTGGGACACGCGTGATCCGCTCTGTGTCGGCGGCGTGCAGGTTGGGCTGACGTTCTCCTTGATCCGAGGTCTTCCCTCCTCGCTCTCCGCCTCGGCTTGCGCCTTGTTGTTCGCGCGATTCATCGGTACTACACCTCGGTCCGACTCCTCCGGCGCGTGCATGCGCGTGCATGCAGGCTGTACGGCATTCCGCCTTTTCCCGCCGGTCTGTCGCCGCTTCCGGCGCAGACGTCCCGGAGGTCTCCCGGTTCCCGCGCATGAAGTTTTCAGGCGCGCGCGGGCTCTTCGACTGCGCGGAGCCGTCCGGCGACTCGCAATTTTCGCCGCCGTCCATATTGCCTTCACTGTTCGTTATCAGCTGGGCGCTCCGGAGTTATTCTTTCGCAGCTCAATCACCTGGCTCACTGTGCCCCTGTCTACGCTTCGATGGCTGCCTCGCGGCTCACCACGCAAGACTCGGGGTCAGGATGGTTCGCTACTCCTTTCCTGTGAGACTCTTTCATTCTATACTCCATGCCGGTTTCTAACCGGCGCACAACAAAGCCAATTTTAGATAAGCTACCGTTTTGGGAGCGAGTTACGGGAGGATTGGCTGGCGAGTCGGGATGGCTGGACGCATTGCCAGGCGAAAGCGCCTGGCCACATTGGCCGGCGACATGATCGCCGGCCCCACCAGTTGACAGGCCAGGAGGCCTGTCCTACTACTTCGAGCTGCTCAGCTTGCGGAAATATTCCGCCACTGCATCGGCGAAGCCTTGCGGCACTGCCTCGGTACCGGCGCTGCGAGTGCTGCCGCCGCCGGCCTCGTCGACCTTGCGCCGCAATTCCAGTTCGACACGCTCGATATCGGCCACCATTGCAGCCTGGATTCGGCTGTTCAACTCGCCGTCGTTCGAATAGGTCCAGGGGTTCATCCGCTGCATTTCACGTACTAGCGCCCCGAGGTCCTTAGCCGTGTTGGGATCGTCGGTCAGTTGCCCCTGCAGGCGTTCGAGCTGCGTCAGGGTCTCCTTATACTCGCGATCCACATCGGCGCGAACCGCGCCCTCGGGAGGCAGGTTCGGATTGTTGTACCACAGGCCGCCGTAGGGGCCGTAGCGTGCGCCTCCATTGGGGCCGAAGGGGCCGCCATTGGGCCCGTAGGGCTGGCCATTGCGGCTCAGGCTGCCCTGTTGGTAACCTCCCTGATTGCCACCCTGGTTGCCGCCACCTTGCCCGTTCTGCTGCCCGCTTTGGCCGCTCTGCCCGTTCTGGCCATTCTGCTGACCGTTTTGGCCGCTCTGCCCGTTCTGGGCCTGGCGTTGCTTTAGCGCCTCGATCTGCTGGCGGAGCTTCTCCACTTGCGATAGCGCCTGCTCAACGGCCTTGTTGTCCTTGTCCTCGCCGCTCGCGGCCTTGCCCTCTTTTCCTTCGTTGCTTTGGGCCAGGGCCTGCTGCACGCCGTGCAACTGGTCGCGAAGGCTATTCATGCCCTGAGTGATCATCGACTCGGAGAGCACGGCGTATTCACCCAAACCCCGGCGGATATATTCGCCGTTGCGTTGCATGTCGCGCGGCAATTCCTGCTGCTGCATCTGGCCAAGCGCTTCACGCAGCTTGCCCGAGGCTTTGGGCTGCGTTGACGCGAGGTCGCGAACAGCCGTTTGCATCTGCTGTTCCAGGCGCTTCAGGTCGTCGGTCTCTTTGGAACGCTGTTCGTATAGCTGCTGGGCCTCCTGCTGAGTCATGCGGCCCAAGCCCTGCTGCTGGCCGCGCGAATTCTGCCCCTGTCCCTGCTGGCCGCCGGTGACCGCGCGGCGCAACTGGCCTTCGAACTCCTGCTGCCGCTGCGCGAGATCGTCGGCCTGGTGGGCCAAGTCGTCGACTTTACTGCCGGACTGCTGATTGCGCAACGAAGAAAGCGCCTGCTCGGCCTCCTTCAACTGTTCGGCCGCGCGCCGGGCATCGGCCTCACTCTGCGGCGTGCCGGCCTGCTGCGACGAAGCCGCCTGGCGCATGTTATCCAGGGCTTGCTGGAGCCGCTCCACGGTCTCGCGCATCCGCTGGTTTTCCATGCTGTTCCCGCCGCCCTGCCCGGCGCGGCCAGCTTGCTGGCTGCTCTGTCCGCTCTGTCCCTGCTGCCCCTGCTGTTGGCCTTGTTGCCCCTGTTGGCCTTGTTGCCCTTGCTGTCCCTGTTGCCCGAGTTGGCTCTGCTGCTGGCGCTGCAACTGCTCGAGCTGGCGCTGCAACTGCTCCGCTTCGCGCCGTAACATTTCCTGCTGATAGCGCTTCTGCGCCATGGTCTGCGGGTTCTTCTGCTGATCGGCCAGTTCCTGCTGGCGCCGCGCCAGTTGCTCGAGCTTCTGCAGCGCCTCATCGATCTGCTGCTGGCGTTGATCGGCCGATTGCATCTGCTGCGCGCTCTCGAACTGGTTCTTTTCGGTATCGAGCTCCAGATCGAAGAGGCCTTCCAGGTCGCGAGCGCCGCCCTGCATGCCGCCTCCACCGCCGCCGTGGTTCCCGAAGGCCACCTGGATATCGCGGAATACGGCCTCGGCGCGCTCCAGGTACTGGAGCGCCTTCTCTTCCGGCCCGAGCGCGTCCTTCCAGTTGGCGCCCCTGAGCTTATCGGAGGCCGGGCCCATGGCTTCCACGGCCTGCTCCATATTGTTCACGAATGCCTTGAAGGAATCGCCTGCTTCGGAAAGCTGGCGGCTCTTCATGCGGTCGGCGAGCGATTTGGCCTGGTCGCGCAGCTTCGATTGCACCTGGGAGAGGAAAGCGGCATTTTCGGCATCGGTGCCCTTAGCGCCGCTGCCCTTGAGCTGGTTCCACGTGGCCGCGATGATCTCCTTCTGACGCTGCGAGATCTGGTCGTGATCGTCCATCGCGCCGCCACCACCACCGCCTCCGCCCTGCTGCGACTGCGTATAATTGCGCTCGAAGGGCTGGGCTTCGATGAAATACATGTCGGTCCGCGTGGTGGTGCGCGCGTCCTTGGCTTCGCCGTAAAAGCTGACGATATCGCCCGGCTGAATTTTGAAATCCTCCAGCGCGAGGGTCATTGAAGCAGTTGAGTTTTTCGCGTTCTTTTCCTGGAGAAGCTGAGCGGTTTTTTCCTCGCCGCCGTTCACGGTATAGTGCAGCTCCACGTTCTTCAGCCCAAAATCGTCCTTGGCTTCGGCAGTGATGGTGACTTCCTCGATGGGGGTGGCTCGGAAATCGCGGCCTGGCCGAGTGATCTTGATATCGGGCGGATGGTCTTTCTGCGCTTCGATAAAGTAATCTTCGGTCAACCGGACGTCTTCGCCATTCTCCAGAGCGGCGACATGATACTGGCCGTCTTTCTGGATGGGTACCCTGGCGACCAGCGTGCCGTTGGGGCCGGCGCGCAGCTGCAGCTTCGAGCCGTCATCCAGCAGTAGCGCTCCGTTCGCCAGCGGCTTGTCGGTTTTGATTTCCACGTCGGCCGTGGTCCCTTCCACCGCGCGCAGGTCGCCGCCAGGATTCTCCACGAAGTCCGGCAAACCGGTCCAGGCGGGATAGTGGTAGGTCGTGGTCATGTTCTTCACCGAGGGAAGGTCCATCACGGTGAGCTTGAAAGTCTTGGAGCGAAGGCCACCGGCATCCACGTAGTAATCGAGCGATTCGAGCAGGCCGGGGATCACGAATTCGTAAGCCGCGCCGCCGGCCTGGGTGCGCATCTCCACCGGCTCCCATTGCGTTGAGCTGGCGTATTTGCCGAACAGCCGAACTTTGGGCGCGGTGAAGCCGTGCAAGCGGGCGGTGATGGTTTCGGAGCTGCGTTTCTTGACGGTGCGATCGCCCGGCTGAACCTCGATATCGTAGAAAGGCTTCGCCCCCGCTTTTGGCAGGCCGCCCCAAAGTAAAGACGTGCCGTAACCAAGGAAGCCTGGCCCGTAAAGTCCCAGCCACAGCAGCACCAGCGTGGAGACAACGGCTGCGGAAGAAAAACTGAAAAGCCAGGACGTCTTCGCCACTCGTTTCGGCTCGGCGTCCTGGGCGACGGCGAGAGTATCGTCGGCGAGCAGATTCAGGAACGGATCGCTGGCGTTCTGCTCCATCTTCTCGGAGAGCGTCAGCAACCGTTCTTCAAACTGAGGGTAGGTGGTTTCCGCCTGACGCGCGGCGCGGCGGCGATTCAGACGAATCAGCGGTTGCACCAGGGCGACGCCAATCGCAAAGGCCACTCCAAAAAAGAGCAACAGGCGCGCTCCCGTGACGCTGGGCCTGGAGAAGGCGAAGGAGTTGGCCAGTAGAACTGCGACCACGGTAAAGATCAGCGCGGCCGCGGTGGTAACCGCCAGTCCGCGCGTGACCGTCATCAGGCGAAGCCGCCGCTCGACGGCGCCCAAATAATCCGACAACCGATCTAAAGGTCTCATGCCGCCTCTTTATCCACCGAAAGATGCCGGTTTCCTAATAATGACTCCACAACTGCCAACGCAAGCACTGCCAGCATGACATACCACCACAGTGAAAAGGGCTTGGATTGAGCTTCCCCGCTTTCGCCATTGGTACTGGCAGTACCCTGCGCCATACTCTTCCATATATTGAGAGCTTCCGGGGGAGCTGGGGTCAGGTCGGACTCCCGACGGTCCGCATTCACCGCCACCACCTCGTTGCGCCCGCTGGGGCGCCGAATGTCATAGAAGCCTGCCATCGTGAACTGGATATTCTGGGCGCGGGCGGCTTCTTCGAGCGATAGCGCGCGCTCACCGCGGGGATCGAGGACATCCACGGCCGCTCCCTTTTCCTTGGAATCGCGCAGTTCCTCAAAGGCGCCGACAAACACCGCTGCCTGCGTATCGTCGAGCCGCCCCAGGTAGTGCGCCGTCTGCTCCACAAAGGGGACGAAGCAGCACTTATGCACGGGAAAATCGTTCTCTACGTTGTCCAGTGTTGACGCGAACACGAGAATGTGGCCCTCGCCGGATTGTTCGTCCAGCAGCAGCGGCGTCCCATCGCTGAGCCGCGCAGCGACGCGGGCCTTGCCGGGGTTGAGCCGAATCGCCCAGTAAAACTTCACTTCGTCCCAGCGAGCGTCCTTCAGAATAGCGGGGTGGCTGGTATCGAGCCAGGCGGCAGTTTGGAAGCGTTCGCCTTCGCGCCCCGTATAACTGGTCCCTTCTACCCGGGTGTCCGCCACCGGAACACGGTTGTTGGATACGGCCCGGCTTCCGAGCGTGATCAGCACCGATCCGCCGTTTCGTACGTAGCCACGGAGTTCGTTTTCGAAGGCCGGCGGCAGGCTGGAAACATCGGAGAGCACCACGAACGCGTACTTGGCCGGCGCGATGTTAGCCGTTTGATCGACGGTGGCGGGATCGATCACGAACGCCGATTTTCCGGAAGACTCCAGGGCATTCTGGAAGTAGAACAGCCCGCGCGTATTGCCGTTTTCGTGCACGAACAGCACGTGCCGCGGCTCGACGTGCTCCACAGAAAAATAGAAGTGATCGTCGTTGGGCAGTGCGTCGGCCGAATCGATGCGAACCTCGCCCCGGTTGGGTCCGAAGGGCGGTTCGAGCGAAACGAACTCCACCGTGGCGCGCCCGTTTTCCGGCACTTCCACCGTCTTGCTCTCGATCTCACGCTGGTTCAGGACGAGCGAGACACGCCGCATACTCTTTTGGTTATCGAAGCCGGCAATGGTGGCCAGCACGCGCGCCTTCTTGTTGTCGTACACGCGTCGCGGCGCCACTACATTTTCGACCGTGAAATTCGGCTCCGGCCGGGCATCGATGGGATGCAGTTCCATGCGCACATCGGCACTGACACGCAGGTCGTTGAAATTCGAAGGCATCCCGCTCTGCTGCATATCGGAATATAGATGTACTTCGAGCGGTTGCTTGGCGGCCTGAGCGATGGAGCGCAGCGAGCGCACCAGTTCGGCATAGGACGTGCGGGCATCCGATGGCTCGACGGCGTCGATGCCTCCGTTGAGCGGCGCATGATCGTCGGTGATTTCCGAAAGAAGCTGCACGCGCGATCCGAAGGCCAGCACCTCGGCGCGCTCTCCGGGACGCAGGCCGGCGACCTCCGACTTTGCCATCCGCTTAGCCTGATCGAGCCTGCCGCCGGCGCGCATGCTCAGTGAGTTGTCGATCGCTAGAACGGTAATGCGGCTGGCACGCGTCGCAGGCAGCAATTTCCGCTGGATGTAAGGTTGGGCAAACGCCAGCGCGATGAGGATGAGAAGCAGGGTTCGCAAGGCAAACAGAAGCAGGTATCGCAGACGCCGGTGCTTGATCGAGCTTTGCTCGCGCCGCTCGAAGAACATGAGCGAACTGAAGGGCGTCGGCGTGGTCTTGTGCTTGCGAAGAAGGTGCAGCCAGATGGGCAGCCCTACCGCCAAAAACCCCCCCAGAAAAAGCGGCGTGAGAAAGCCCATTACATTCTCCCTTGGCGGATGAACAGGTATTCGCGCAGGCCCTCATCCAGAGGGCGCGACGTGTTCATCAGGAAATAATCCATCCCTGCGGACTTGGCCTTGGAGCTCAGCGACTCGATATGCGCATCGATTTTGCGGCGATAGTCGTGGCGCGCGTACTCGGGCGAAACTTCGAGCGAAGCCGCGCGATTTTCCATGTCGACCAGCAGCATGGGCTCGCGGAACTTGGGCGCGATTTCCTGCGGGTCGAGGATATGAAACAGGATGACCTCGTTGCCCTTATATCGCAGAGGCTCGACGGTCTTGATGATCAGTTCGGGATCGGCGTAAAAATCGGAAAGCACAATGACCAGCCCCTTGCGGCGGAGGAAGTTCTGAAAATGAGTGAACGGCGCGGCGAAATCCGTATGCGTGCCCACCTCGGCCTTTTCAATGGCATGCAGCAGGCGGAAGATCTGCCCCTGGCGCGTGGAGGGCGGGATATAGTTGACAACATCCGCATCGAAGACGATCAAGCCGGCCGCGTCGCGTTGAAGGTTGGCCATGTAACACAGAGAAGACGCCAGAAACCGGGCGAAATCCAGCTTATGGACCGTGTGGGATCCGAATGACATGGAGGCCGAGGTATCGAGCAGCACCAAGACCTGGGTGTTGGTTTCCCCGCGGTAGCGCTTCAAGAAGCAGCGGTCCGTGCGCGCAAATACGTTCCAGTCGACATGACGCAGATCGTCGCCTTCGTTATAGGCGCGGTACTCGGCAAATTCCTGGCTGAAGCCGAAATCGGGGGAACGGTGGAGGCCGGCGACGAAGCCATTGACGACCGTCTTGGCGATAAGGTCAAGGCCGGAGATGGAGGCGAGCACGGCCGGGTCCAGGAATTGCTGAATCATGACCGGACCTCAGTACAAGCAAGAAGCCAGAACCCACAAACCTCGATACAAGCCAGAAACCAGAAGCCAGAAGCCAGAAGAAAGCCCGGCGATAGCTTATGCAACAGCTTCCAGTCGGCTGCGAACCAAGGGGTCTGCCGTTCAGAGGAGCACTGCCGGGCCTGCAGCCGTAGGACCGGATGAAATCCGGTCCGCAGGCTAACACCCTGCCCTACAAAATCGCCGCCAACTGCGAAGCTTTTAAGCTCTTGTAATACTCCGCGGAACCAGGCAGTAGCATTCCGGCTTCTGGCTTCTGGCTTCTGGCTTCTTGAATTCATCAACACTCCGCGCAGTATCGAATTAATCTCTCGGCGACGCCTTCCAGTCCAGCAGCTTTTTCAAAATGTCGTCCTGCTTCAGGCGGTCCGACTCGGCGTGGAAATTGAGCAGGATGCGGTGGCGCAATACCGGCGTAAACAGTGACCGGACGTCGTCGTAAGTGACGTGGTACCGGCCCTTCATCAGCGCCCGCGCCTTCGCGGACAGCACCAGGAACTGCGCGGCCCGCACGCTGGCGCCATAGTTCACATACTTCTTGACGAAGTCGGGGGCAGTTTCGTCGACGTTCCGAGTGGCGCGGATCAGGTCAATAGCGTGGCGCGCCACACTTTCGCCAATCGGAACCATACGCACCAATTGCTGGAAATCCAGGATTTCCTGGGCGTTTGTGACGGCATCGGCCGTGGGTATGGTGGTCACGGTTGTGAGATCGATTACCCTCATCTCCTCTTCCGCGTTCAGGTAATCCAGCAGAATGTTGAAAAGGAAGCGGTCCAGTTGCGCTTCGGGCAGCGGGTAGGTGCCTTCCAGTTCGATCGGGTTCTGGGTCGCCAGCACGAAAAATGGCGCGGGCAGCGCGTGGTAGTGGCCGCGGACGGTGCAAGAGCGCTCCTGCATGGCCTCCAGCAGGGCGCTCTGCGTCTTGGGAGGCGTGCGGTTGATTTCGTCCGCCAGAAGGATGTTGCCGAAAATCGGGCCCTGAACAAAGGTCCAAGTCCGGTGTCCGGTGGCGCTGTCCTCTTCGATAATATCCGTGCCGGTGATATCGCTCGGCATCAAATCCGGCGTGAACTGGATGCGTTTGAACACCAAGCCAAGGGTCTGCGCCATGGTGCGTACCAGCAACGTCTTGGCGGTGCCCGGCAGTCCCGTGATGAGACAGTGGCCGCCCACAAACAAGCCGATCATCACCTGATCGATGACTTCCTCCTGACCCACGATGACGCGCCGCACCTGCGACACGATCCCGTTCTGCACTTGCCGGAAGCGCTCGATGCGCGACTTTAAAATATCTGTGTCCAACTGCGGCGTCACAATTGTCGACATTGAAAGATAGTTTCCGTTTCTATTTTGATTCGGTACTGCTCAACTCCAACAGCAACTTCTGAGCCGGGCGGAAACCGGGGGCGGTTTCGAGCGCGGCGAGGACTTCATCCCGGGCCTGGTTCGCCTGGTGGTTCAGGCTGTACGCCTTGGCGAGATCGTAGTGCGCCTGGGCCGGATCGACCGGATTGCGGGCCAGCACGGCCTGAAGTTCCTGGATGGCCCCGGGAATGTTGCCCTGCTCGAGCCAGAGATCACCGAGCATGCGGTGCTGCTCGGGATCCATTGGATAGATATAATTGAGCCGCTCGAGCACCGCCGCCGCTTCTTTTTTATTGCCGCCTTCCTGCTGATATTTGGCCAGGGTCTCAATGCTGCCCGGGTCGCGGCCGCCCTGGTGCACATATTTTTCCAGCTCGGCGACAGCCGCGGTTCTGTCCTTCTTGGCTTCGTAGGCGGTTGCGAGAAATTCGTAGACGCTGCCGTGCTCCACGTAGTCCGGATACCAGCCTTCGATCTTTTTGCCAAGGTTGATGACGCCGTCGTAATCCTTCTGTTTGGAAAGCTCGTTGAGCGCTTTGACGGACGTGCGCCACTCGTCGAAATGATCGATCACATTCTTGGTGCTGGCTTCGACATAAGAGAGGAACCGCTTGTCGAACTCCTCGGGCTCCACCTTGAGTTCTTTGCGGATCACGGTGGCGGTATCTTCGCCCGCTCCGAAGTCCTTGAGCATGGCAAGAATCGTGTCCCAGCCCCATTTCTCAGTGATGAAATCGCAGATGCGCCCACCCTGGAAATAGCTGACGATCACTTGCCCGGGCGTCGTAGGATGCACAAAACCGCGATCCAGTTCGGCCACCGGCAGCAGCTTTTTGTCCTTGATCGCCATGAGAATATCGGGCGTCAGGCGGTCGCCCCACTCCGGGTTCACGGCCGTTTCTTCGTGCACGGCCACTCCTTCGGTGAACCAGCGAGGCACGCGGTGCCCGGTCGCTGTCAGCGTGAACACGTGGCTCATCTCGTGCCACAGCGTCGAGGCCCAATGAAAGCTGCCGGGGGGCCGGCCCGAAGGACTGTCCATGGCGATGGCGTAGCCGAACGTCACTCCCAACGCGCCGAACCCGGGCAGCCCGACGGTGCGTACTGCAAAATCCTCGTGATCCGGATAAACCTCCACCTGCACTGGTTTATCCAGCTTCATCTTGTACTTATCCTCGTAAGTGCGGATGACGCGCTGCATCTCCCTTTCAAAATAGGGGTGCAGTAACTCGGACTCCTTTTTGTTGACAACCAGGCTGGTGCGGTCGGTTTTGTAGGTAACGAAATTCTTGTAGCTCTCCATCAAGGTCAGCGTGTTGGCGGTCGCGGCATCGCGAAAACCATTGCTGTACGCCTGATCGAGCTGCTTGCGAGCCTCCTCGTTTTTCCCGAGGCGCATGAGGTTGATGCCCAACTCGGAGCGCGCGGAGTCGAGTTGCGGATCGAGCGCCAGGGCCTTCCGGTAATACTCGATGCCTTCCTCGTAACGGCGATTGATGACGAAAAAGTGCCCCGCGGCCGCATAGCCTTTGGCCGCGTGCGGATCCCATTGCGTCTCCTTCTTATCGGTCAGCCAGTCGATGGTGGCCAGAATGGCCCGCGCTTCAACGGAGTTCGAATCGATGGCGAGAGCTTTCTTGGCTTCCTCGATGGCCTTGGGGTTGTCGTTATCCTCCAGAGCAATGCGCGCCAGCAGTTCCTGAGCCTCTACCAGCTTGGGATCGCCATCCAGGGCTTTCTTCGCCATGGCAATCGCTTGGTGATCGAAGTTCTCCGCCTGCCCGATGGCCAGACCGAGCAGGGCGGGCGGGTAATCCTTCTTCAGCTTCAATGCTTCCTGAAAAAGCTCGCCGGCCTCGGCGGGGTTGTTGCGCTCCAGGAGCAGCCGTCCCCATCGCACCTTGTAGTCGGGATTGTTAGGGTCTCGGGCATTGAGCGCGCGAAAGGCAACGTTGGCATCCTCATAGCGATGCGCCTTCCACAAGCTTTCCGCTTGTTCCGGGGTTTGGGCGGAGATGACCGTGGGCAGGGAGAATGTCACGGCCAAAGCCGCGAAAAAAACCAATGCAAGCCACCGATGAACACCGATGAAGACGCATAACACAAAGGTCTTCCATCGGCGTTCATCTGCGTCCATCTGCCGCTTTAATTCTTTGGCATTCCCGGGTTTCACTTGTCCAATGCCTCCTGCGTCTTGGCAAGCTCCACGAGCAGCGCCGCGAGTTGCTTTTTGTACTCCGGCTCGGGCAAGGCGGCCTTATCGTACTTCAGCTTGTCGATGGCCTGCTCCAACTCTTCCTTTTTGGCGATCAGCGGGCGCTTGGCGGGGTCGCGCGCGGCCGCGGCATTAGCACCCAAGCGGACCATCGCAAAGCTTCCGGCAAGCTTACCCTCGCCGTTTTCCGGGGAGGGGTTGCGTTCGCCTTCGCCCTTACCGGTGTCTTCCAACACGGCGTGCTCGGTGGCCAGCCGCTTTTGCGAATCGAAGAAATCGGTGGTCTTACGTTCCGCGTAACGAAAGGCTTCGAGCGCCGAGACCGACTCGTTCTTGTCCGAATCGGCCGCGGGCTCCCGCAGCGCCTCGGCCCAATACCGCGCAAACACGGTGGCGTTCTTCTCCGTGCCGGCTTTGGTTGCGGTGATGACAATGCGGTTTTTCTTTTGCAGAAGATTGATCGACCCGCCGCTCGAGCTGGTCATGTTGACTACAAGCTGGCGCGAAGCCGGAATCTTGTCCAGCAGGGAAGCTAGTTCCGCGGCAGTAATATCCGGTCCAGGAATATTGAACTTGTACTCGACGCCGTCATAGGTGCCATGCCCGATCAGCATCAGCACCAGGGCATCGTCGGCCTTGGCTTGCCGGGCCACTTCGCCCAGCTTGGAGCGGATCTGGTCACGCGTCGGTGCTACCAGGGTGACGATGTTGGCGTCGCCGCCGGCGCGCTTCAAGCTGGTTTCGATATCTTCGGCCCACATTTTGAAGCGCTGCTCATAGTCGGGCTCGCCGCCGAGGCCCGAGAAGGTCACATAGAAGGTGGCCGCCGGCGCGGAGAGAGCGGCTCCAAGTAAAAGAATGAATGGCCTCATACAACACCCCACCTTCTACGCAGAACCCATTCGGCGGCCCGAATGCCGACTGCCAGCAGGAAGATAACCGGCATGTCCCAAAGATCGCGGGTCTCCCGGGAGGTGATGCCGGCTTCCGAGTACGAAATTTCGCCTGCCAGCTTGGACGCCTCCTCTGGTGTAAAGTAACGCCCTCCGGTTTGCTCCGAAAGTTTCTGCAGCAGGTCCTTGTTCTGCCCCGTATGAAAATTCTCAGCCACGCCGTCCTCACGCCGGAAGGTGAGCGTGTCGCGGCCGACTTCTTCCTGCTCCTGGCCGGCCAGAACCTCGGTCACGTAGGTGCCGGGCTTTTCAGCGCTCCATTCCCCGGCGTAAATTCCTTCTTCGCCCGGCACGGGTGAAAGTTCCACCGTGGCCGACGAACCATCGGGGCTGATAAAGCGCGCCTGCACTTTGGCCGTATTGAGCGGCTTGTACTCTTTGTCTCGCACTTCCACACGGACGGGCACCCGCATTTCATCGGCCAGCAGGGTCCTTGGAGTGGTGGCGGTTACCTGGCCCGGGGTCTCCGTCACCAGGTAGCGGAACATCTGCTGCCAGAAGGTGGCATGCGTCTTGTCGTTGTGGTCGAGTGACATCTTCCAGCGCCAACTTCCGGAGGTGGCGAAGACAGCGGTGCGGCCGTGTCCATAGTTCTCGGTCACCAGCAGCGGTACCGGCGCATGCGAACCTGGATTGGCCGTCAGCAGGGTCGTCGCGCCGGGCTTCTGGTCGCCCACCTCCTGCCAGTTGTAAATTTTGGGAATTTCCTTCCAGCGCTGAATGTTGCGCTCGGGTTTCTCATCCAGCCGCGTCAGAATGCTCTCGCGACCCGCCGGAGTGAGTTCCACGGGCGTGAAATCCATCTGGTGGAACGTGGCCTTACCCGAAGGCAGTTTCACAGGGATCAAGTCCGCCAAGGTCGAAACGTTCTGGTAACCGCCGTCGGCAAGGCTGGCGCGCCCGCCCATGAAGAGCGCTCCGCCGCCGCGCCGGTCGACAAAATCGTGAATCAGCTGCTGCTGCGTCGGAGTGAAGTAGCTGGCCTCCACGTTGTCGATCATCAGGCCCTGGAACTTGAACAAGTCTTCGGCCTTAGAGGGGAACCCATCCTCCAATTCCTTAGGGTCCTTGGGGAAACCTGGAGGGCAATCGGGCGCCGGGCAGGGCTGCCGATAGATCTTATTCTGGGTGGGCCGGACCATCCCGAACAGGACGATATCGGGGTTGTCGTCCATGGCGCGGCGGACGAACTTATACTCCCACTGCGGCTCGCCATCGATGTACAGGATGCGCGGCTTGCGTGCCTCTACGTTGAGCAGCCGGTTCAGCTTGTTGTTAAAGGTATTGTCTTCACCGGAAACGGGCTCGGCGGCGATTTCGAGCGTTTTCGGACCCGCCGCCCCGCAGTTGAAGACCACCGTTTCGGTCTGCGTGACGCCGTCGCCTTTAAGCGTAACGTCCTGCGAAGCCAACACGTTGGCGCCATCGCGGACCACCAGCTTGGTCTTGCTTCCGGAGAGCCCGTAGCTCTGCAATGTGACCAGCGCCGTGAGGCGGGATTGCGGCAGCGCCCGGGCAGGCACGATCGCATCGCTGATTTCCACGTCCCGCGCGGGGTGCTCCCGGCCGAAACCCACTGTGTGGACAGGGATGTTTTGCCGGCGAATGGCCGCGATTGTCTGCAAATCGATTCCACCGGAATTGTCTGCTCCGTCGCTTAACAAGATGATGGCGCCGAGGGGTAACGATGAGGATTCCGCTAGCACCCGATCAAGGGTGTTACCGATGCGGGTCGCCGGGGCTGACGCCGTCAAGCCTTCTGTCTTTTGAATCCGCTCGGGCTCCGTTCCAAACTTGTAAAGGCGAACCTGAAATTTGTCTCCAAGCGATTTGAGCAACCCGCCATCGAGTACGGCCTGCGCCCGCGCCAGGCGAGTGCCGCCGGAATCGTTGATGGTCATGCTGTGCGAATCGTCCACCAGAACGGCCACCACGTTCTGTTGGGGCCGCAGCGTCGCGACGCTCAACGCAGGATGCCAGAGCAAAAAGAGGACCAGAGCAATCAAACAACTTTCGAGCAGCCAGATGATGATCGGCCGGCCGCCGGTGAGCATGCCGTGGTTGCGGCGCACGTGCCAGAAGAGAAGCAGGGCAGCGACAAGAATCGCGATTCCCAACAGCCACAACGGCCACGGCGTGAGCAGTACAAATTTGCCCTTTTGGAACAGGCTGGCCGGATACTTGAAC
>Ga0307479_10003433_pt1 | contig 14423 bp, 13 predicted proteins | sample atmos_gasesECM4C_FD_203743 | JGI IMG/M metagenome (GOLD analysis project Ga0307479, IMG submission 203743) | Hardwood forest soil microbial communities from Morgan-Monroe State Forest, Indiana, United States - atmos_gasesECM4C_515 | ecosystem: Environmental > Terrestrial > Soil > Temperate...
AACGGTCAGCACCTGCGCGTCGTATTCGGTGATCCCGTACTCTTTCACCATGCGCGCGCGCCGTGCCTCGGGCAATTCGGGCAATGCGCGCGCGATCTCGGCCTTCCATTTCTCATCGACTACCAGCGGAAGGAGATCGGGCTCGGGAAAGTAGCGATAGTCGTGCGCCTCCTCTTTGGAGCGCATGCTGTAGGTCTTGCCTTCGTTCGCGTTGTACAGGCGCGTCTCTTGCGTGATCTTGGCGCCGGATTCAATCACGTCAATCTGGCGGCCGATTTCAAACTCGAGCGCGTCACGAATGAAGCGGAACGAGTTCACGTTCTTGATTTCGGTTTTAGTGCCAAATTCTTTCTGCCCGCGGGGTCGCACGCTTACGTTGGCGTCGCAGCGCAGCGACCCTTCCTCCATGTTGCAGTCGCTGACCCCGGTGTACAGAATGATCTCCTTCAGTCGCGTCAGATACTCGTAAGCCTCGTCGGGCGAGGTGATGTCGGGCTCGCTCACGATTTCGATCAGGGGGACGCCGGTGCGGTTTAGATCGATGGCCGTTTTCTCCGCCGCGTCGGGAAAGCCTTCGTGCAGGCTCTTGCCCGCGTCTTCTTCCATGTGCACGCGTGTGATACCGATTTTCTTACGCTCGCGGCCGCTGGGAATTTCAATGTATCCATGCTCGGCCAGCGGCTTGTCATATTGTGAAATCTGGTAGCCCTTGGGCAGATCAGGATAGAAATAATTCTTGCGCGCAAAAATCGAAGTCTCGTTGATTCGGCAATTCAGCGCCATCGCCGCCAGCGTGGCAAACTCCACGGCCTTCTTGTTGAGCACAGGCAGCGCCCCGGGCATCCCCAGGCAGACGGGGCAGACGTTCGTATTGGGCGGTGCACCGAATCGAGTCGAGCACGAACAAAAAATCTTCGTCGCCGTCAGAAGGTGAACGTGAACTTCCAGGCCGATGACCGGCTCGAACTTGGGATGAGCGGCGATGGAGGTCTCGGCAGTGCTGGCCATAGAAGAGAGATTATAAAGCTTGCAGTCGCATCGAGTTTCGCCTTGATCACGGGTTCTTGGGCGCGTTCAAGTACTTGTCGACCGCAATTTCGAAGTACAACAGTAAGTTGCCCTTCGCATCCGCGACACCCGTAACGTCAAGGTTCGCGCCCGACAAAGGCGACGTGATGCCGCCGACATCAAAGAACAGGAACCCTGACTGGGTTCCGTGCGGCTCGACCGCCTTGGCCGCGAACTGTGAAGATTCGATCTCCTCCATCTCCTTTGGGCTGATCGTCCCCTTCACTTTTTTGCGCGGGATAGGAATTGGGCTTGGTCGCGTGTTCCCCTGCGGATTCGCAAGCCGCCGGTAAATGTCAGCGGGCGTGGTGGGCGTTAGCTTGGAATGGTGCTCTGTAATGAGCGTGATCTCGATGTTCGCAATGGAAATCGGCTGGTCGCCGTCGTTGGTGACGACGAAAAAAATGGGCAGGAAGCCATGACCTGCAAAATCCACGGAGAAAATATTGGCCTTTTCCGGCGTGTCGTAAGGGTCGGCCGCGAAAGCGACCTGCTCGTCGCGATGGAAATCGTGCGCAGGATAGTAGATGGCGGACTTCGCTACCGGCTTCACGAAATTCTTTGCCAGCAGCAGAACCGGAAGAGACGTCGCACAGCAAACCATCAGGATCAGGAATCGACCGTGGAATGTTCGAGCGTGAAACCGCAGCCACCGCATGATTCTGATTATAGAGTGTGAGTGATCCGGCGATGAGCCGGTTTAGAATGGCTCAGCTTGATCTATTTTCTCTACAGCCTTCTGCTGGCGGCGGGAATGCTGCTGAGCCTGCCGTTTTGGCTCTACCAGGTCCTGCGCCACGGCAAATATCGCGCCGGATTCCCCGAGCGCCTGGGAAGGGTGCCGGTGCGGCTGATGGCGGGAAGCGCGGAATCTTCGACTGGCCGGACAGGAGTGATCTGGGTTCACGCCGTTTCTGTCGGCGAGGTGCTCGCCGTCAGCGGCCTGGTCGAGGAAATGAAAGCGCGATTTCCTCAGCATCGCGTGGTGGTGTCGACCACGACGGACACGGGTCAGGAATTGGCTCGCAAGCGTTTCGGCGCACAGAACGTGTTCTACTTTCCGATGGACTTCGCATTCGGTATACGGCCGTACTTGCGGGCTCTGCAGCCTGAAATGGTGCTGCTGGCGGAGACGGAATTCTGGCCGAATTTCCTGCGTCTGGCGCACGCGAGTGGAGCGCGCATTGCGGTGGTAAACGCGCGCATCTCCGATCGTTCGTGGCCCAACTACCGGCGCTTCTTCTGGGCGCTTCGGCGAATGCTGGTGCACGTCGACCTGTTTCTGGCACAGACCCAGGAGGATGGCGCGCGGCTGCAATCCATTGGCGCGGAAGCGGGTCGCGTGCGAGTCACCGGCAATCTCAAGTTCGACGTGAGCCTGCCCGCTCCGCCGCCAATTGTTGAGACTCTCCGCCGATCGCTGGCCGCAGAAGGCGCTGGGCCCGTGCTGGTTTGCGGAAGCACGGTCGAAGACGAGGAACCTCCGCTGCTCAAGGCGTTTGAGAATGTGCGGGTCAGCCATCCGCGCGCAGTCATGATCCTCGCTCCGCGGCATCGCGAGCGCTTCGATGAGGTCGCGATTCTTCTGCAACAATTGGGAATTCCATTTGCCCGGCGCTCGCGTTGGCAAGGCGAGGCCCTTGCCGGCGCAGTTCTGCTGGTCGATTCCATCGGCGAACTGGCCGGACTCTATGCCTTGGCCGACATTGCATTCGTGGGCGGAAGCCTGGTGCCACGTGGTGGGCACAACATTATCGAACCCGCTCAGCATGGCGTCGCCATCGTTGTTGGGAACTACACCGAGAACTTCCGCGACGTCGTTTCGCTGTTTCAGAGCCGTGACGCGGTGCGCATCGTCGGATTGGCCGAGTTGCCGTTGGTACTGATGCATTTGCTCGAGAATGATTCCGAGCGGCGCGCTCTGGGCCAGCGCGCCAAAGAGACGGTGCGGTCGCAGGCAGGCGCGACAGCACGCACGCTGGAAGAATTGAACGCTCTCCTCAACGGAGGTCCAGCAACTCCGCCCGTTCCCGCACCAGCGGCACACACCGATTGAACCCTCTCTCTGCCATCTACGGCGGTGTCGTCGGAGCTCGCAACGCCCTCTACGACCGCAGGCTTTTGCGGGCTCGCAAGCTTCAGGGAGCGGTCATCAGCATTGGGAATCTTTCCGCCGGCGGCACGGGGAAAACCCCTTTCGTGCTGCTTCTTGGCGAACTTCTCAAGGCGAGGGGCTTGAAATTCGACGTTCTCTCGCGCGGCTACGGGCGCAAATCCCGGGGCGTGTTGCGGGTCGATCCCAGCGGCCTGCCGGAAGAGTTCGGCGACGAACCACTGCTCATTGCGAGAAAGCTTCAGGTGCCGGTCGTCGTGGGCGAGAATCGATACGAGGCTGGTTGCTACGCCGAATCAAGATTCGGCCCACAACTCCACCTGCTCGACGACGGTTTTCAGCACCGTGCCCTCGTCCGGGACTTCGACATCGTGCTGGTAACGCCTCAGGAGGCGTCCGACCGACTGCTGCCCGCGGGACGCTTGCGCGAGCCACTGAGTTCTCTGCGCCGCGCCGATGCTGTGGTGCTCGCCAGCGGCGCCTCCGCTGAATCCTTCCCCATCGAAGGAAAACTGATCTGGCGCGTGCGGCGCGGCATTGCGCCGCAGAATGTGCCGCCACGTCCCGTAGTTTTCTGTGGCATCGCCCGGCCGCAGCAGTTCACGCTGCAACTGCGTATGGCCAATATCGAGCCTGCCGCCGAGGCGTTCTATCGCGATCACCACGCTTATAGCGAGCAGGACATTCGCGAACTCCTCGCGCTCAAGCACAAAAGTGAGGCGGGAGGCTTCGTGACCACCGAGAAAGATGCCGTGAATCTGGGCTCCTATCTTTCTGCGCTAGATCCGCTCTGCGTGGTGCCTGTTGGAATGGAACTCGCCGAAGCCGCTAACGTTGTGGATACCATGCTTCGCATGATCGAGGAACGAAAGCACCGAGCATGAGAGAATCTGTTTTCGTAGCGCCGCAGGTCTGAACTTATCGCGACGATGACCAAACACTTCAAAGAAGCCGACCGGCTGAGAAAGATCGTCGAGGCATTTCCCAAGATCACGGTGACGGTCCTGGGGGACATGGTCGCCGATGAATTCGTGTTCGGTGAAATTTCGCGCGTGTCGCGCGAGGCCCCAGTGCTGATTCTCAAACACCGTGAGCGCACGGTAGTGCCCGGCGGTGGGGCCAACGCTGCTAATAATCTGGCCGATCTGGGCGTGAATGTTCTTCCCGTGGGTATCGTCGGCGACGACGAACCGGGTCGTCTGCTGCTGAAATATTTTCGTCACAAACGAATCGCCGTCAGCGGTGTGCTCAAAGACAAGGCTTTCAGCACGGTCACGAAAACCCGCATTCTAGCCGGCATGACGCACACTGCGCGCCAGCAGGTGGTGCGGGTGGACCGCGAACCTCAGGAGGCGCCCCATCATCATTTGACCCGCGAGTTGTATCTGGCCGCACGCAACTACGCGCATGCCTCCGACGCGCTGCTGGTCTCCGACTACGGATACGGCGCGGCCACTCCCGCGATCCTGACCGCGCTGCGGGAGAAAGGAAAGCTAGGCGCGGTGCCCGTGATTCTCGACTCGCGCTACCGCATGCTGCAATATGCGGGGGTCACGGCGGCCACGCCGAATGAGCCTGAAGTAGAAGAGGCTCTCGGCATCCGGGTTGGCCAGGATTGGAATAAACTCGTGGCCGCAGGCGAGCAACTGATTGCGCACATGAACCTGCAGTCCCTCGTGATCACGCGCGGGCGCGACGGCATGGTGGCTTTTGACCGAGGACGCAAACCGGTAGACATTCCAATTGTCGGCTCCGATCAAGTGACGGACGTGACAGGCGCAGGAGACACCGTCATTGCAGCTTTCACCGCGGCGCTCGCGGCCGGAGCCACGACCGAAGAAGCTGCACAACTCGCCAACTACGCGGCGGGCATTGTGGTGATGAAGCGCGGCACGGCCACAGTTTCGCGGGATGAGTTGTTGCAAGCGCTGGAACAGTCGCCGCCCACGACGCGACCCCATTGAATACACCGGACAAAATTCTCAGCCGCGAAGCGCTTCGACGCCGCGCGGACGAATGGCGCCGTACCGGCCAACGCATCACCCTCGCCAACGGCGGTTTCGATCTGCTGCACGTCGGGCACGTGCGCTACCTGCGCGGAGCCAAGGCTCTGGGAGGCAAACTTGTCGTGGCCATCAATTCGGATGAGTCCGTTCGCGCTCTCAAGGGCGAGGGCCGCCCGATCATGCCGGAGCAAGAGCGGGCCGAAATTGTGGCTGCCCTGGCCGACGTTGATGCGGTGGTGATCTTTCCGGAACTCGACGTGCGCGCCATCATCCGCGAGATACACCCCGACATTCAGGCCAAGGGAACTGACTACACCACGGAGTCCGTTCCCGAGCGCGACGCGGTCGCCGAATATGGAGGACGCGTCGAGATCGTCGGCGATCCCAAAGACCATTCCACCAGCGAGATCATCGGTTCGCGGCTATCGCCGAGGAAATCGTGAGCGCTGAGTCTGCGGAGGTCTCGAAGGTCGAGCGTCTGCTGATCGTACGCCTGAGCGCGATGGGGGATGTGATTCACACGCTCCCCGCGGCGCAGGCCCTGCGCGAGGCATATCCGCAAGCCACGATCGGCTGGCTGATCGAGGAGCGCTGGGCCGAGTTGCTCTGTGCGCCGGGATCGACTCGACGCGGACCGCGCTCGCCGAAGCGTCCGTTGGTGGACTGGGTGCATACCGTGAGCCTGACGGAGTGGCGCAAGTCGCTGTTCTCGATCTCGACTGTAGAGCAGATTGCAAGGGTCTGGAACGACATCCGCAGCACCCGTTACGACATCGCCGTCGATCTGCAGGGGGCAATCCGATCGGCGGTGCTGGCCCACTGGTCCGGCGCCCGTATCGTGTGGGGCGCGGCCGAATCAAGAGAGTCTCCCGCAAGCCTGTGGTACACACGCCGGGCCGTCGCGCGGGGAGCGCATGTGATCGAACAGTATCTTTCCGTCGCCCAAGCGGTTGCCGCGAAGAAGTTGAAGCGGCCGCGAGTGCAACTGCCTCGCGACTCCGCAACCGAGCAGCGCATCGGGCACCGCCTGGGTCAATTCGGCGTTCGTGATTTCGCGATCCTCAATCCTGGCGCAGGATGGGGAGCGAAACGCTGGCCTCCCGAGCGCTACGGTTGCGTGGCAAAATCGCTCGCCGCGGGTGGCGTGCGGTCCATCATCAACTATGGGCCCGGCGAGGAAGATCTTGCGCACGCGACTGAGGCAGCCAGCCAGGGCACGGCAACGCCGCTGAAGTCTTCGCTTACGGAGTTAATTGCGCTCACTCGCCGAGCGAGATTGTTCATCGGAGGCGACACCGGCCCTATGCATTTGGCGGCGGCGTTACAAGTCCCAGTAGTGGCGATCTTCGGCCCCACCGATCCCGCGCGCAACGGGCCTTACGGAACGCGTAGCATCGTGCTGCGCAATCCGGCGAGTCCCACGACCCACGCGCGGCGCTCCGAACCCGACGAAGGTCTGCTTGAGATCAGCACCGACGCGGTCATCGCCGCCTCGCACGCTTTGCTCTTCGGCGCCGCAACGGAGAGTGCCCATGGCTGAGTGGTCGCGCATTGCGCGCCGCGTCCGCGTGCCGCTCGGTTTTGTGTTCGCCGTGTTCTACTTCTGGCTAGCGCGGCCGACGTGGCGCTCCATCGCGTTAGGTGCGGTCATTGTGGTGCCCGGGCTTCTCACCCGCGCCCTAGCCTCAGGTCACGTGCGCAAGAACGAGTCGCTTGCGACCTCTGGACCTTACGCCTACACGCGCAACCCTCTCTATCTCGGTTCGCTGCTGATCGGCGTGGGATTCGCCGCCGCGGCGCGCAGTTGGTGGATCGGCGTCGCCATGGTGGCGATGTTCTATGCCATTTACCTTCCTGTGATCAAGAGTGAAGAGGCGTTCCTGCGCGAGAAGTTTCCTGAATTCGAGCAATATGCGCGGCAGGTGCCGCGAATGCTGCCGCGCATCGTGCCCGCTCGTTCGGGCAACCAGGGAACGGCGTTCTCACTGGGCCTCTATCGGAAGCATCGCGAGTACAACGCGCTCGTTGGTGCGCTGGCCATGCTTGCGGCGCTGGTAGCGAAGATGCTGGTCGTAAGGGGAAATTGAGGACTGCTCGCTACTTCTTCGCCAGGAGTTCCTTTGCCCGACTCAGCTCCGGCCGTGTCGAGTTCCCGCCCTCGCAGGTTTTCAGCAACAGGGCGTAGTACTCGTTCGCCTCGCTTTGCTTGCCTGCCTCCTCGGCCGCACGGGCAGCGCCGTAAAGGCCATTGAATCGGTTGGGATTGAGCTTCAAGTCGGCCTGATACTCTGCCAGCGCTTGCTGCGGGCGCTTCGCCTCCAGCAGGATCTCGGCAATCATCTCGCGGGTAGGAATGCCTTCCGGTTCGTCACCCAGCGCATCCTCCTTGTCAGCTATGGGGCGCAGAGCCTCGACCGCGTCGTCATACTTGCCCTCGGCAAAAGCCAGCCATGCCCGGGCCTGCTTCAGATCGTTCTCCGTAGCCTCGGCGAAGTCATTCTTCTTTTCGGAAACGAATTTCTGATGGATGGCCTCGATTGCGTTGACATCCTTTCGGACTTCGGCGGGTTGGTGAAGGTGTGCCGCACCGATCGCTTTTGCCCAGTAGCCGAACGAGTCTTCTGCCGTATTCGGAACGGCAACGGGGGTAAGGGCCGCGGCGGTGGCCCAATCTCGCATCTCGAGCGGATACAACGAAACGAAGTGCGCCTCCGCAGCCAGGTGCGGATCGAAGCCGACGCCATACATGTCGTGCATTTCAGGCATGGCCTTGACTTCATCCATGAGCGCGCGGGCATCGGCTTCGCGGCCACTTTGCAGGTAGGCATAGAAGAGGTAGTTCATGGCGTGGAACTGGTGGCCTTCGCCGCCCATGTGCATGGCCGCCGTCTTGCGCGTGGCGGCGACCGAGCCGAGGTTCGATTTGATGTCGTCCAGCCAGAGACCCACTCTCGCGAAAATGTGCGATGGCATGTGCAGGGCGTGAGGCGCGGCGGGCGCGACTTGCGCATAGCGGCGCGCAGCGGGAATGCCCAACTCGGCCAGTTGCGGCTTGTCGTAGCTGTGAATCAGATAATGCGCCACGCCCGGATGATCGGGCTCGATCGCGAAGAGCTTTTCGAGAATGGCGGCCGCAGCCTTGCGGTTCGCGAATGTCTCGTCATGGTGTGGCTCAGAGGCGAGTAACGACAGCGCATAGAACGCCGCCGCTTCGTGGTCGTCAGGATAAGTTTCGTACACCTTCTTCATCGCGTCGGAATAGGCCTTGGCGCGTGCGGCGTGATCTAGCTTAGACGAGTCGCCATAGAAGGTTCGGATCGCGGTGACGTAAGCCTTCTCGCGGGGCGTTGACTTGTTCGCGAGTTTCTCCGCAGCCGTTACCTCGTCGCGTCCGCGACTGATAACCATTGCGTCGGGCTCGTTCCACAGCTGGTGCCACAGGCTCATGGCAACCCCCCAATGCGCCATGGCGCAGTGGGGATCGTCCTTGGCAATTTGCTCGAATTCCTTTTCGGCTTCCTCGTACCAGAACGAGTGCAACAGCGCCACACCGCGCTCGAAGGGTTTCTGCACTGCCGCGGCACAGGAGACTGGAAAATGGACCGTCCCCAGTTGACCGTCGTTCCGATCCTCGTGGTGAGGGTGATCTTTGTCGTCGTCACCAAAAACGGTAAAGGAGCTGAGGAGGGAGAGCAGGAGCAGCCAGGCAAATCGTTTCATTGAGACCCCACTAAGAGGCGAGTCTAGTAGAGTGAATAGAATCGGTCAAACTTGCACAGTTCAATCGAACAACAGGCGCTTCTTCTCAGCGGACCGCTGAATTCGATCGAACAAAACGTTTATCCGCACCTCGGCGGTGTCAGAAAAAAAACAGAAAAATCTCCACTTTTCCACTTGTCAAAAACTAAAAGTTATGGCATCTTCAGTCATCCCCAAATGAAAGGACGCCCAAATTTGTCAGATTCTATACACAAATCGCTTAGCGGGCTGTCTCGGCCAATGACCTGCCGAGTCAGTTTTAGGGCGTCGTCCGATTGCGCTAATTAATCCTCGGCGCCTCTTAACGCAAAGCTAACATAACAAAGCACGCTGGGTGGCGAAGGCCGCGGTTCCTTCGACTGGTAATCGACAACACCGCTGTCGCTGATTCCCCCAGCCAAAAACCATGCACGCCGGTAAGTTGCACGGCGTCCGAACGCAGACGTGTCTCTGATGCCGAACGTTTTCGTTCGGGCTCAATTCGGTCAGTGGTGAAAGGTTACGGATACTTCTCTTGGCAGAACAGCCTGGGTTTCCAGGCTGTGAGGTTCAACCCCTCATGGGCGCAAGCCTGCTCCGTCGCCGACCGTTCCCTGACCCTTATCGCTTGTCGTAAATGCGCGGGGGAATTCCGCGCCAAACAGTTCAGTCAGTGGTGAAGTTCACGGCAACTTCGTGGCGTGCCTGTAACCAAGGCCGGGGTTCGAGCCCTCAACCGTGATCCCAGTTCCCTGGCTGCAATGCAAGAGCGGCGCGGGCTGGGTCCGCGCCGCGCTCGATGTGGGGAAGGAGAGCGATATGTTACGCGCACCCGGAGTCGTACTGATCAATCCAAAGTTTCCACACAACGTCGGGACAACGATCCGAGCTTGTTCGTGCTTCGCCGTCACGTCGCTCGTGTGGACAGGGTCGCGCGTCGACGTATCGAAATACAACCGTCTGCCGCGCGAAGAGCGAATGAAAGGATACAAGAGCGTCCAGTTTCTCAACGCGGAGCGTCCACTGGACCTGTTCGAAGACTTCACACCCGTGTGCGTGGAAGTCTTTGAGCAAAGCGAACCGTTGACCACCTTCGATCACCCGGAAAACGCGGTTTACATTTTCGGGCCCGAGGACGGCAGGGTTTCGCAGGTGGTGCGGCGTTTGTGCCATCGTTTTGTTCACATCCCGGCGCATTTCTGTCTGAACTTGAGTGCGGCGGTGAACGTTGTGTTGGCGCATCGACTGATGTCGCGACAGTTACTCGGCAAAGAACCAATGGTGCCGCTTCGCGAAATGCTGCATGAGGTGCGCGGCGGATACCTGACGCCGGCAATGGATGCGGTCGGATGGGACGGGAAATGACAATCGAGTTTCGCCGGTGGTGAAGAGAAGAGTTACTTCGCACCAAAGCAAGGCCCACGACGGGTAGCAGGGTCGGCGAACCCTGCCGAGGTGCTGATCTGCCGCAACGCCGGGATCCGCAAGGATCTGGGGGCGTCGTCCCGAAGCTCAGGGTTGCTGCAGAAACCGGCCTCGAGTCGAATCTCTTCTCGCAGGTTCCCCGGCGAGAGTTGTGTCAAAAGGTTCGGCCCGTAGTGAAGACCAGGGGTCCATCGCCTGACACGCGGGAGATGCAGGTTCGAATCCTGCCACGGGAAATTATGCCCGTGTAACTGAAAGGTAAAGCACCTCAAAGTACCTTAGTCGCTGATTCCCCGGCTGGTTGATTTCAACCACAACTCCGGCCTGAACGCCGGTAGAAAGTACGAAAGTACGTATGAACGTCATCATTCGAAACGGAAGACCGCAGGTGACCGAGTCGCTGTGTAACTCGTGCTACTGGGCGCACATCCAGAGCGGATTCGCCGAGAGCGAGGAGATTATTCTCTGCGCTTTCCTGCGGCCGGCGCGGCTGGTGCCGTTCAAGGTAAGCCAGTGCACGGACTACAACGACAAGCGCGTCCCCAGCAAGGCGGACATGGAAGAGATCGCGTGGATCATTCGCACCAAAGATGTGAATCGCCATGTCGGCTTCACAAAAGACGAAGTTAGCGCTGAGACAGAAAAAGAGAACGATTTGGAGATCGGCCCGTCCGAATAACTCACAAAGCAATATGGTCGAATTCTTAAAACACGTGTTGAGCGGCCAGAACCAGTTCGCCTCGGGCGGGTTGCTGTTGATGATTGTCGGCGGTCTGGGCGTCTGGTTGCGAGCCATCCCTCTGCGAGCGTGGGAATGGTTCGTCGAGCAATCCACCCTGATGATCACGGTGGACGACGAAGACGCGGCTTTTGTCTGGGTGAAGGAGTGGGTTCTCGATCAGGAGTTCCTGAAGAGTATTCGGAGGGTGGACCTCGATACGACGCTTCGAGGCGACAATCTCGCGCTGGTTCCAGCGCCGGGTAGGCACTGGTTCTGGTATGCCGGAAGGCCGTTCCTGGTGGATTTCTACCGTACCGAAGACACGAAGGGCGCTGACGCACAAGCGTAGTGAGGGACTCACCTTTAGGACGGTTGGCCGACGGCAGAGTTTCCTGCAGAAATTTGTGGGAGAGATTGTCGCGTGCCATGAGAAGAACGTTGGCGACAAGTCATCGCTGTTCATTTACGCGGACTACTGGGGTCGCGTGGAGGGTTATGTGCCGCGCCTTCGGGAGTCGGTAATTCTGCAGCCCGGTGAAAGGGAACGGCTGCTGTAGGATGTGAAGAAGTTCAAGAACGCAAAGCAACGTTACCGGCATCTCGGCGTGCCGTACCACCGCGGGTATCTGTTGTACGGACCACCTGGAACTGGAAAGACGTCACTGGTGTCGGCGATTGCGGAGAAGTTCGCGATGTCGATTTACGTGGTCAACCTGGCGGACTTCAACGACCGAAGTCTGATGAAGGCGCTCAACGACGTTCCACCGTGCTCGGTGGTTCTGTTCGAGGATATCGACTGCATGAAAGGAGGGAAGGCTAGAGTCTGTATCGAGGAAACACGGGACCGAAAGAAGTCGGAGCAGCCTGACGACAAGCTGCCCGACAAGTTCGGGGTGACTTTGTCCGGTCTGCTCAACGTGCTGGATGGATTTCACCCACCCGGGAATGTGCTGTTCATGATGACTAGCAACCACATTGAGGCGCCGGATCCGGCGTTACTGAGACCCGGGCGCATTGATTACAAGTTGTACCTCGGGCTTGCGACTGACGAGCAGAAGGTCGAATTGTTTCTCAGGTTCTTTCCGATGGCCGCGGAATGCGAAGCGTACGCCTACGTCGAGGCGCATCCTGGAGTGAAGACCATGGCTGAGTTTCAGGGACTGTTGCTGGCCATGTCCGAAAATTATCTGCGCTTTGGCGGCACTGACACGCCAGCAAGCCTGGATTGGAAAAAGGACAAAGAAGAAGAATCGGTGCCTGCGCTGCGTTAGATGGCAGGCGCCGAAATTTCGCCGGTGGTGAAGACGAGGGTTACTTCATAATCCGACCGGTGCGGGTTCGAATCCCGCCATGACGCGAGTCATGTAGCTCAAACTTTGGATAGAGCATCGGACAAAACACCGTCGTCGCCCAATTCCCCGGCGATTGCAACAACAACAGATTTCCTCACCGGCAAAAAACGCCGGTTCGGAATGAAAAAACGTCCTAGAAGCTCTTACCGACAGCTGAAAGCTGATAGCTGACAGCCACAAAGGAGGCCACTTATGGCTCGACTGAATCTGCTCAACCTTAACTTTGGTCCGCGCACTCATGAAGGCGCTCCGGCCCGCAATATCTCGACGGAGCTGCAACTGCGGCGCTCGGTCCTGGCTTGCCTGCTCTGGGAGAGCCAGTTCTACGAGGACGGAGTCGAGATCGGCGGCCGCATCGCGGAGCTGGTGACCAAGGTTGCAGCCGAGAAGGTGGCCGCGCTCGCCGTTGAGGGACGCGAGAAGATGAAACTGCGCCACGCGCCGCTGTTGCTCGTGCGCGAGATGGCGCGTCATGCTACACATCGCGGACTTGTGGCTGAGACGCTGGTGCGGGTCATCCAGCGTGCCGATGAACTGGCGGAGTTCGTTGCGATCTACTGGAAGGACGGGCGCGTACCCCTCTCCGCGCAGGTAAAGAAGGGGCTGGCAGCGGCTTTCCCCAAGTTTGATGAGTATGCGCTCGCGAAGTACGATCGCGGCGGACCCATCAAGCTGCGCGACGTGCTCTTCCTCGCACACGCCAAGCCGCGCGATGAGGCGCAGGCAGAGGTGTGGAAGCGCCTGATCGCAGGTGAGCTCACTGCTCCTGACACGTGGGAGGTTGCACTCTCGTCCGGCGCCGACAAGCGTGAGGCGTGGGAGCGGCTGCTCCGCGAGCAGAAGCTGGGCGCACTGGCCTTGCTCCGCAACCTGCGCAACATGCGTGAGGTCGGAGTGGACGAGTCGCTCGTGCTCGCCGCGCTCGGTTCGATGAGCACGGCGCGTGTGCTTCCGTTCCGCTTCCTGGCTGCGGCGCGTTACGCTCCGCAGTGGGAAGAGGCACTGGAGCTGGCCATGTTGAAGTGCGTTGCGGGACAGGAGAAGCTGCGCGGAAAGACCATTGTGCTGGTCGACGTTTCCGGCTCGATGACTGCTCCGCTCTCTCATCGTTCCGAGATGCAGCGTACCGACGCGGCTTACGGGCTCGCGGTGTTGCTGCGCGAGATCGGCGAGAAGGTCAGTGTGTTCAGCTTCTCGGACACGCTGGTCGAAGTGCCGGCGCGTCGCGGATTCGCACTGCGCGATGCGATCGACGCCTCGCAGCGTCACAACAGCACGCAGCTCGGCAAGGCGGTTAGCGAGCTGAACCAGTCTGCGATGAACCAGAAGCACGGTTACGATCGCCTGATCGTCATCACCGACGAGCAGGCGCATCACACGGTGCCTGCGCCCAAGGGCAAGGGCTATGTGATCAACGTGGCCAGTTACAAGAACGGCGTCGGCTACGGCAAGTGGACGCACATCGACGGCTGGAGCGAGTCGGTCGTCGAGTACATCCGCACGCTGGAGCAGACGGCGGACTGAAGTGGACCGCGGAGGCATAGCGTCTCCGCGGTTTTCGATTTCCCATCTCAGGTCGCTATTTACTGTTGGGGAACCACCGGGTACCCCTTCCCCCTCGGTCTATTGGAATTATGGGGTTGGCGGAAAACGCGGGAAAAATCTCAGGGGCTGCAACAGGTTAGGGACAAAATTTTGAGCCGCTGGGAGTTACGAGTGGTTTGGATGCCAAGGAGCAAACGAGACTCACATCAGAAGTATGGGGCACCCGAATTTATTTCTCCGGGGTGAATCAACTTGGGCTTGGTGGACCGTCGTGGAGCGTACCCACAGCTTGCGCTGTGGGCTGCATTCTTTCGCTGCTTTGCGGCTGCGGTTGGGCGGAGACGAGTTTGCGGTGGGGTTGACGAGTGGCGGGGCCGTCTCGCCGGTACTACGGTGCTTGGCTACTTGTCGCTGTCCTGGTCGGGCTGGCCGGCGCTCTTTAGCGTGACTTGGTC
>Ga0307479_10003434_pt1 | contig 14416 bp, 14 predicted proteins | sample atmos_gasesECM4C_FD_203743 | JGI IMG/M metagenome (GOLD analysis project Ga0307479, IMG submission 203743) | Hardwood forest soil microbial communities from Morgan-Monroe State Forest, Indiana, United States - atmos_gasesECM4C_515 | ecosystem: Environmental > Terrestrial > Soil > Temperate...
CGTCGAGCCCAAAGAGTTTGCTACCGTGGCCTTCCTGAAAAACCACAACTAACGCACCGAATGAAGCGCCAACGGAGAGCAGATTGAGCAGAATTGCTTTGACAGCCGCAAATAAGGAACGTAACCCAATCAGGAGCGCCAGCAGGCTCCCCAATACGACGCAAACGACCACACTCGGCAACCGCTCTTTTACTACCGAGTCATAATCTGCGTCGAGTGCGGGAATGCCGCCGACGCGCAGTACCGCGCCGGGCACGCCGGTTATCGCCGCGATATCGGAGGAACGCACCTCTCGTACCCATCGTATCTGTTCGTTGGGAGAAAGAGTGGCGGTGGGCAGCAATTCAATCAACGTAGCTTGGCCATCCCTGCGAAGAAAACTTTCGCGGATTGACTGGGGCACATCGTCGACAGCATCCGCAGTGTCAGACATTCCCGTGAGGGTCGGAAGAGATAAAACCTCTTCCGCTCTAGCATCGCTCTGGAAGCGCTTCGTCAAGCGACTGACGGCCAGCCAGCCAGCCGGCGAGAGCGGCCGAGATTGCGGCGGCAACTCTAGGACCACTCGGAGGGACTGCACAATACCCGACCGCCCCATGCCTTGCAGCGTGTGCAGTGCTCGCACCGATTCAGCTGCGGCCGGGAGCGAGTCATGGTCAGGAATCCCGGGAGAGATTCGTCGTGTCTGGAATGCAAGGATCAGAAGCGGAACCCCGGCGACCAGCAGAGCTGTCCAGGGCCGGCGCGTTATGATACTGCCCCACCGTACCCACCGCTCACTCGCCGCGCATAAGCTGTCCCGGGTTTTGAATTGTCTGACTGGAGGACGCACTCTGGCGGCATTGATGCGATGCCCTAGCAGACCAAGCACCCAAGGCAGAATGAATGTACATAATATGACACTGAAAACGGTTACCAGAAGGCCGGCTATTCCGATGGAGCGCAGTTCGCTGATGGGCACAGTCAGCAGCGCTGAAAATCCGATTGCAACTGTCGTGGCCGAGATTATCAGCGTCCGCCCCGCTTGCCCGGCAGCAATATCGGCAGCCTGGCCAGGATCATATCCCTCGGCCAATGCTTCACGAAACCGACTTACCATCAGCAATGCATAGTCGATGCCCAAGCCAAGGCCGAGCATCGTCGCCAGGTTCTGCACCAGAATCGACAGGTGCAGATAATGCGCGAGCAGCCCAGCCGCACCCAGTGCCATCGAGATGGAGAGTACTCCAATTCCCAGCGGCAATAGCGCGGCCACAAGACTGCCGAAAGCCAGCAACAGCAGCAAGAGAGTCACCGGCATCGCTCGTTCCTCGGCATGTTTGACATCATCTGCGCTGACCTTGCGAAGATCGAAGGTCAGTGGCGTTTCACCCGTAATCTCCAGCTTGATATTGGGGTATTGCCACCTAAGCTGGCCTTCCATCCAGTCCGCTTTTGCCCTCAGTATCGGGACCAACGCCTCGACAGCTTTATCATGCTGGCTCAATCCGACGATGATCAGGGCTCCGCCATTGTTCCCAGTGAACAGAGGATCTGGCCAATCCGGACTCGAGACGGCACCCGACACCCCAGGCACACTACGCAATGAACTGGTTAAGAAGCCCAATGCATCTGCGCCCTTTGCTGAATCTGAATCCGGCATACCGCTGATCACCAGAACAAGGCGGTGGGCGTACGAAGACTGGAAACGCTGCGCCAGTTCCAGGTCAACTTTTTCGGATTCTCCGCCCTTTATGTGAGCAGCTGTCTCCAGGCGACGTTCGACTTTGTAGGAAAAGGGCATTAGTGCAAGCGCCATGACAAACCCCGACATCGCCAACCAGAATCGGCGGCGAGCGGCATCACGGCCAGCCTTCAAGCCTGGCATTACCATGGAAGATCCACGTCGTTTCCTGGTCCGCCTGAGAGCAATGAAACGACTTCGGTGATCGGGCACATCCATAATATAGGATCAAACTGGATATTCACTGGGGTTCGGCCTTGACTTAGTTAACCATAGAGTAGTACCCGGATTGTTTGAATGAATAAGTCATGGAGGAGCGCTTGGTGTACAAAAGCTGAACTCGTCTAACGTCGTCGTTTGATAATCACAACAGATTTGCCCGGGAACAAATCCTTTTGCGCCGAGACGCGCACGTTTCCTTGAATACTCCGAACCTCACTGGGTTTGTTCGAATAGCGCTTAGGAGTTTCCCAGATAAGTGAAAGGCTACGCTGTCCGCCAGCAGAAACGCCAAGCCGGAATTCACGAATGCTTTCAGCGCGGCCGCTTCCAGCGAGAAGTTCAGTTAGCATCAATTCCGCAAGGGGTCTGATGAAGTGATGAAGCCGTCGCGAAGGTAATGGCGAAAAGGTTCGGGGAGAAACGAGTCTCTTACGATCCGAGTGATAAAGGCTCGAATAAGGAAGCCGTATCACGGGATCACATTGTCGTTAGCGGGGGATCACTCAGCAAAGGCGAATGGCAAAACGTCAGACGAGCCAAAGCCATCACACCAGCAGCTCAACTCTTCCCGACGAATATAACCGATAGGCCACCGAAAGAAACTATTTCGCCGAACGACTACGATGCCGACCAGAAGCGATATGGACGACTGATCGAAACGGTCAGCCCATTGCTAATCGACCGCACCGCGACCGTCAAAATCATCAATGACGAGGACCTTAAGATCCGAGGCTGCAGTCGCTGGGAAGCACAAGGCATTGCTTCCGGCACTTTCATCTTCGAAATTAATCTCGCCTTCCACGATTGTTCCGATTGGGAAGGCAACTACTACCTCTTGATTCATGAGTTGTCCCACCACAAGGTTCAGTCAAACGATCATCTGGTCGCAACCTTCTACGAGACGGTGAACGAGCTTGGCGCGACCCTAGCTCAGTTGGCCATAGAGCAGCCTGAGCTGTTCGGGATGGCCCAGGAAGACTTGGGAGAGATGGCGGCGTAGAACGGCAGCTCACCGACCACCATATGTGAATTGGTACGACTGCGACGGTGGACGGGCGACCGATAAAATTGCGTGACTGCGTATAGGTGGCTCACGCCTGCTTGCACAGCAGAGCCATCTCAATTGGGGACTAAAACGGCGCTCGTCAGACCGTCGTTAAGTATTCGGAGTCTCACCACCAACCGAGACAGAGAGAGGAACCGACATGATAAACCAGCTGGAACTAGATAAGAATTTTTAGATCTGGAGTGGTGGAAAGGGCGAACCGACATTGTGTGCCGTGACGCCAATGAAGTGCTCGTCGGCGAACGATGCAAAAGATGTCGCGCCTCGATTCGCTTAAGGGTTTGCGCAGATTGCAAGACCAGCCAAAAGATGTGCGCGTGCCTTGCAATAAAGGATGGCCTCGCACCCGTATGGGATTTGGAAAAATCGCTTTTGCGAAAAGACGATCCAAACAATTCTAGAGAATGCTCGGATTGCACAGAACAATAAGGATTCCGGTACGACCGCTACCTCAATTGCATCCGCTGCACAGGTCAAGCCTGCAGCCGCGGTGGATACCTCGCAGAACAAGGTAGATACGGAGGCCGTATTTTTCGAATACATGAAAGCTCTCAACTTTAAAAGCGGCGACGTCCTCTGCATAGGTTTCGGACGAGATGAAAAAAACGCTGAAGGCTGGAGAATCAGTATGGGAAAACTTCTTTGAGGCGGTGCGAATCGCTCACCCACCCGGATGCCATCAGAAGATTAATCGCCCGCAATGACGCCGGACAGAATGTCTATATTTCCATGGCACCTTTCTTTCCGGAGACAAAGTCACGGGTAAAGAGGTTTGTCTCCAGCGTGCGCCACGTATTCATCGAAAAAGGACGAAGACGGACCCCAGACTTTTCCCAAGATAATGGAAGACGTTAAAACCGGACTAATCCCCGAGCCCGCTATTGCCGTCGAGTCTAGCCCTGGCAAGATGCAAGCGATATGGAGGGTCGTCTCAGATGATTTCGTCACTAACGACGGCGGTGCAGATGTTCCGAAGTACGAGTCGCTAATCCGAACGCTACGTTTGCGATACAACGCCGATCCCCAAAGCACGGACACGGCGAGCTTTTTGCGCGTCCCTGGGTTCAGAAACGACAAATACCCCGACAAGCCTATCGCTCGTTTACTTTATGTCGGAGCCTTGACTCCTCATCGATTGACAGACTTTAAAATCGAGATTGTTCCCATTGAAGAGGTTGCGAACTTTCCAGCCGTCGGCGACGCGACTGTTCGGATGCGCATGGAATATCTTGACTTGCGTTAGATGAATTGTCAGAAAAGGGTTTCTTCATTGATTCAAATTCCTGGACGGCCTGGGCGAGCGAGCCGGGCGCTTACAAAAGGGAGATCGTTTGTTTCTGGGGAGAAGAGCATTCGCATGGAAAAACCTGGGGAGCCTGCTTTATTGTTCACGCATCCGGTCGTCTTGATCACACCTGCCGTCATGCCCGTTGCAAACTGCGGCGCTGGAGGGAAGTGAGAGAAGAAATGGAACGGATCGTGGGATACACGTTGACCTTCGGATCCGCAGATGAAATCTCCGACTCCGGAGATCCTGGTGTTGTTTTAATTAACAAAAAAGACGTAAGCGACCCAGCGAGGCACTCGGCAGCAACGCCGACTACCGCTCTGACAGTTCAACCGGGAGCGGACGAAGAACCGGAAACAGACGAGGGCTTGCTCGGAAACGAGCCACTTCCAGAATGTCCGATATTTAAATCTGGATCGCTAGTTGAGCTGGCTGAAGCCCTGTGCCCTGATGTTCCGACAGAGTTCAAGCAGTGGGCTTTAATTACGCGGTTTGGTTTGATGCGCAGCGGACTGGATAAACTTGATGGCCAGCCCCACATCCAAACCCGTTTGAACGTTGTGTTCGTTTGTCCAAAGTGGCGTGGTAAGACGGCTGCGATAAACGAATCCAGACAAGCCATGACTACGATTATGGCTATAGTGAAGGCCGAAGCAGACAAGAAAGGACTGCTAATGCCTATCGCGCCGTCTTTGACGTTAACGTCGGTAGATTTAGGTCCAGGGTTGGTTGACGAATTCTGGGATCATTACAACGCAATCAAAACCGCGACGAGCGAGGCCGACCAAACCTCGAAGATATTGCTGGATCCCGATGAATTGTCGGATTACGTTTGAAAAGGCAAAAGTTTCTGCGAAATCGCGAAATACGCTCTTTTCAGAGTTTCTTAAATTGCACGGCGGAAACCGCATCGCCAACAGTTCCCGGCAGAAGGGTAAGCGACATCTAGACAATGCCCATTTAGCAATTCTCGCCGGCACAACCGTGAAGAAATATCCCGACTTGTGGACCGGCACCGGAGGGGGCGCAGATGGGTTGCAGTCCCGTTTTACAATCATCGCAACGAATAATGGAGCGATGCCGATCCAACAGCGCCCAACGGCTGACAGTAGTGCTTACAAGGCTTGCGTGCGCATAGCCAAGCAAGTGGCACAGCCCGGACAAATAATCACTTACTCAGCACCAGCGTGGAACGCGATGAATGACTGGAGCAAGGCAATAGACCTAGATAGCGATGCAGCAGCGCGCGTCTCCGACATGGTTCACCAGTTGATGATTATTCTGGCGGTAACAAACGACCTTGTAGAAGTGCCTGTTAGTTTAATGGAACAAGGTTTGGCGTGGGGCGACTATGAAATCGCTGTCCGGAAGAGGCTGAACCCAGAAGACTCTTGGACATGGATCCAATCACAGGAAAATGCCATCACGGCTTATTACACGCGCTGCCGCGACTGGGGTGATAAAGCTCCTAAATCAATGAACGAAGTTCGGCGGGCAATCCATCCACAGCGTAAGCCCGGTGGCCTCGGCCCATTCCTGCAGGCGTGGAAGAACCTTAATAGGGTCAGGAGTTTTGAAGCTCCGCAACAAGGGGCACAAAACACTAAAGTACAGCATCTACGCGTGAGCGCCGTTGGCGTCGGGCTACGGAGGTCAGTTGGACTTTGTAGTCCGCCCATCATTAAGATTCAAATGACAGAATCAATTCATCGAGTTTCGAGTTAGCTAGATAGTTTCGCCCTGGCAGCCGCGACGCGGCTCCTGTACTGCGAGCCTTTCGATGCATAGGGCACCTAAGTCATACCGGTTGGACGATTACCCGGGGCCTGGGTAGAAATCATCGAAGTCTTCGATTGCGAGCGCCATTGTATGGCGTAATCGGACAGCCATCGAAGATAGGTACATACCGGGCCACTCCGGTGAACGTGGCGAAGCGCACGCGAGCAACAGCGTGTCCATCCGAAATAATACGCATTCGGGCGTTTACTCGGATGGCCCAAATGCCCAGAAGAATAAAATTCCCTCAGCCGACTACTGATGAATCTAAATCCATCGCGATTACCGCGTTACGCGCTGTGTGCAAGGCAAAACAAAGCCCTGCCATTTCTCGCAGTTCCTTTGCCCACCCTCGTCTATTGCGCATCACACAAGCCGCTCAGTATCTAAGCGTAACCAATTGGTTTATGGAGACGTTACTGCGCGAGAACGAAATCCCATCGCTGATGCTCGGCAAACGTAAGGTCGTAGATGTTCGAGATCTTGACGCATGGGTTGACAAACAGAAGTCGGTGGCGGCATGACGTACGCGATCACCACTGCGAGGCCCCGACAGCAGGTTGTCACATCACAACGGAAATCAGCGCCTCAGTTACCGTACGCCGCGTCGACGTTGCCGCTCAGTTGTTCAGAATCGGTGATGCCCAAGTATTTTTGGGTCGTTTCTAAACTTTTGTGGCCCAACCAGTACTGGATGGTGCGCACCGTCACACCGTTTTCATGCCAACGCGTCGCGCATGTCTTCCGGAAGCGATGCAAATAAAAGTGCTGGCATACCGGGTCGGTCTTGCACGTTACATTTTCTTGTCGACGGCTGGGGCCTTCGCCTTTGATAAGGGTAGTCTTGCACTGCCCGCAGTTCAATTTCGCCTTTAAGGCTATTGTCTTAAGCTTGCGAAGAAAATGGTTTCCGGGAACTTCACTGCCTGAGCGACCTTCTCCTCCGAAAATCCAACGCGCCTCGGGCATTCTCTTGCGCCGAGCCTTCAGCAGTTCTATCAGTTTCTTGGGAAGTTTAACCGACCGGGATTCGTGCGATTTCGGAAAAAACCCGACATCTGGCTTCCGGCGTACGTGAAAAAGGCCCTTCGAGAAATCGATGTCTTGCCACGAAGCGTACATGACCTCGCCGCTGCGCGCTGCAGAACCCAAGAAGAACTTGTAGCGTTCTGTCTCTTCCGCATTCATCGCTGAGAACAATACTTCCAGTTCATGCTTGGTGTATGGAACGGCCGCTTCTTCCTCGACTGCCGGCAGCTCGTCGTTGGGGACACGTGCATCGATGTTATTTTTCTTAAGCATGAAATAAACAATGTTAAGGCGCGTATCGATGGTCTTTGCGGCGAACCCTTTCTTAACCATCGTGTTTTTGTAGAACCGGAGAGCCTCGACGGTTACGCTATCGAGAAAACGGACCTTACGCTCGCCCAATATTTCCACGAATTCTGTAAGGGTTAAGCGGTACTGCTGCACCGTCTTCTTTGCTTTGTTATTTTTCAGTTCGAGGTAATGCTCGACCGCGGCCTTGAGAGGTATTCGGTGAGCACTTGTTTCGGCATCCAGCTCGGCGACGGTCAGCCCTTTCGCTTGGGCGCGTAAACCGATCTCGAGGTGCTCTGCTTCTTCTTTAGCGCCTTTCAAGGTTAGGGCGTTGAGCACCTGCCACACTTGCTTGCCGTTTACGGTAGGGCGAGCGTAAAACGGGGGTTTTAGGCCGGTGCGCTTGCCAACACCTTCAGCAACCTTGGCGTACCGCCATTTGCTTTCGGCGTTTTTGGCCCTTTGATAGAGCCCTATCAAGCGGAAAACCCATTGCAAACCATGCCAAAACAGTAGCACACAGTAGCATAATCCACAATAGGCCCTATTTCTGGGCTTATAATTTATATGGCGGAGAGGGTGGGATTCGAACCCACGGTAGGATTTCTCCTACACTCGCTTTCGAGGCGAGCTCTTTCAACCGCTCAGACACCTCTCCGCGACGACGAACGATTTCATCGTAGCAGAGGCCTTCCATTCACGGCAATTCGTTACGCACTTGGTAGGCAATATTTGGCAATGCAGACCACCCCAAAATAAGTCGCTTAACATTCAAATTTGACCTAACGGCGATGTATGGAAATTTACTAACGTGCTCGCTGGCGGCGGACCACGAAGAAGGATTGCATCACTTGACTACATTCGGAAGCCAGAACGCCAGAAGTAATCTGCACGCGATGATTCAAGTCCGGATGGGAAAGAACTTCAAAACAGGATTGCACCGCGCCGCCACGCGGCTCCGCCGCTCCATATACTAATCGAGGCACACGCGCTTGAATCATGGCTCCGGCGCACATGCTGCATGGCTCAATGGTTACGTACAGCGTCGTATCCGCGAGGCGGTAATTGCCAATTATTTTTGCGGCTTCGCGCAACGCAACAATTTCCGCATGCGCCGTGGGATCACAATCACGAATGGTGCGATTGCCGGCGCGTGCCAGTATTCTTCCCTCGTGCACCAGCACCGCGCCGATAGGCACTTCACCGCTGGCCGCCGATTCGCGTGCCTCAGCCAATGCTTCCTGCATAAATTCGATATCCGCGTCCACGTTTTATCGAGAATAACATGGACGCTGGCCTCGCCTTGACAATTGCCCGATAGCGAAACAAACTACCGCTCGAATCGCGCATACGTTATTTATCCCAAGGAATAATCGAAAAATCGCACGTTCGGCGGCACTCGAAACAACGATATACTTCTGCCTATCATCAAAATTTTTGCGAAAGCGCGGAACACAAAGTACAACAACCCAAAAAAATGGAAATTCGACGAGACCCCATAACACAAAGCTGGGTAGTCCAGGGCCAGAAAGAATCGCTCGAGGACTTGCCACTAAAATGTCCCTTCGATCGTCCGGAATCGGAAGGCAAAGCCATCTTGCTTTCGCCCGCTGAAGGCGTCGCGCAAGTACGCGTGTTACCTCATCCCGACCCCTTGTATCGCATCGACGGCCAGCTGGGCCGGCTTGCCGATGGCATCTACGACAAAATGGGCCCTACCGGCGCGCATGAAGTTATCGTCGAGACCGCGCAACACGACCGTCGCTTCTCACAATTCAGCGACGACGAAATTGATCGCGTGCTGACAGTGTGGGCTTCGCGCATCACCGATCTAAAAAAAGACGTGCGCTTCAAATACATCAGCGTCTTCAAAAATCAGGGCTTGGAAGCCGGCGAAGAGTGGTCGCACGCCCACTCCCAGGTGACCGCAACCATCTTCGTGCCGCGCCGCATCAAGTACGAACTGAACGCCGCGCATGAATGGTACAAGGAGCGCGAGCGTTGCATTTTTTGCGACATGGTGCGCCAGGAAGAAAAAAAAGGCACCCGCATCGTAGATGTGCAGGGCGAATATTACGCGCTTTGCCCGTACGCTTCGCGAGTGCCATACGAGATTTGGCTGCTGCACCGCAAACACAATCATCTGTTCGAGCAGCCGCACTCCGGATCGAATCGCAAAAATTTCGCCGCTTTACTAGGTCGGGTGCTGCGCCGCCTCGAAAAGCTTTCTCCTGCCTTTCACTTGGTAGTTCACACCGCGCCAAACACGCGAAGCAAAAAAGGGGAACTGGCCGGCTACTGGAAAACCTTGTCGGAAGATTTTCACTGGCACATTGAGATATTGCCGATCGTCGAGAAACGCAGCAAGTCTTACAGCATAAAAGAGGTCTACTTCAACGGGGTATTTCCGGAGCAAGCCGCCGAGCGTCTGCGTTTGTTGGATCCCAATTCATGAGCCGGCGTTTCAGGCCGCCCGCTCACAGCTCGCAGCACGGCGGCATTCTAAGCAGTCTGATCAGCCTTCTTTTTCTAATCGTTTTTTGTTTCGTCCTGTACGCTGCCCGGCGCCCGCTCCTTCGCCTGGCCGGCGAATCCTGGGTCGTCGAGGATCCTCTCCAACAGTCGGATGCGCTCCTGCTGCTCAGCGATGATAATTTCTTTGCCGATCGGGCCACCCGGGCCTCTGAGCTTTATCGCCAAAAATTGGCGCCTGTCATCGTGGCCAGCGGCCGGCGCCTCCGTCCCACCGCTGGAATCGCTGAATTGATGGAGCACGACCTGATCGAGCGCGGCATCCCCAAGGATCGCATCATCCGTTTCCCGCAGGATGCTGACAGTACCCGGGAAGAGGCCCAGGCCCTGCGGGCGCTCGTCACTGAGAAAAACTGGCGCAGCGTAATTGTGGTGACCTCCAACTACCATACCCGCCGGACTCGCTACATCTTTCAACGTATCTTTCCGGAGTCCGTTTCCGTGCGCGTGGCGAGCGCCCGCGATGGAGAATTTGACCCCGAACGTTGGTGGGAAAATCGCAAGTCACTGAAGGAGTTCATCCGCGAATTGGCCTCCCTGGTGGTCGCAACATGGGAATTGCGGAGAGAACCCGCTCATACCGTGCAATCGTCGCTGGCCTTCCGCTCAACCGCTCCGGTCCGGGCCTAGTGCTCCTGGAGCAACAGTCTAAATTCCCCGTCATTGTTGTTTACGCAACCTCAGTCGTATACTATCTACACTCTTCTGAGTCGCGGCCTGCCCGGCCCTGCGAAGCGGCTTCGAACCCCAAATTCGACGGCGAGGTGTTGTCCCCATGTGGAAAAACGAAGAACGCAAACCTCAAGCAATCCCGGAGAGGCCTGGCACTCCTAGCACGCACGTAAACCAGCCAGGATTTGGTAGCGCTCCCAGTAACCCGGTTTATCCGCCTCAGTCTGCTCCACTCCCTTCACGTCCAACGCCGACAGCGCCGCGTGGAAACGCCAGCATAGGGCAGGGAATCCGCATCAAAGGCGAAGTCACCGGCAGCGAAGACCTTTATATGGACGGCGTGGTCGACGGGAAACTCAACCTAACCAATGGCAGTTTGACCATCGGACCCAACGGCACCGTTAAAGCCGACGTTAACGCCCGAGAAGTGATCGTGCACGGGCGCATCGATGGCAAAGTCACTGGCCGGGATAAGGTTCAGCTAATGAGCACCTGTCATGTAACCGGCGAGGTCCAGACCGAGCGCCTGGCAATTGAAGAAGGCGCACTGCTCCAGGGTAAGGTGGAAGCGGGCAAGTTGGCTCCCAAGACTGAAGCCCGAAGCAGCAGTGCTTCCCCCAGTCCAAAATCTGCGGAAGCTTTGCCCACGACTTCAGGTTCCTCTGCGGACTAAATGACCCTGCTGAACAAATTCGGCATTGGTGGGCTAAGCGATGCATCGCGAAACCCACGACCCAGCGGGTCTTCGAATGTCAGTTCAAAACCGTTCTCTGCTGCTCCTCCGAGTACAAGCGCGGGGTCCCCTGGCTCTTCGCGCGCCCCGGAACCTGCTGCCACGCGCGTATCCAATGGCCTGAAGGAGTTTCTCTGGAATCTCGATGGTCTCGGCCGCGGGACTCTGCTCGACCTGGGAGCCGCCTGGCAGACCACCCTGAATTTTTTTATTGAGCGTAACTTCCGCGTCTCCACTGAAGACATTCTGCGCGGATGGAAAATGTTCCTGGACGAAGACGAGGCCCGTCTGCGCGAAGACCCCATCCTGCGCGAAAAACTCGACGTCACTCCTGAGGGCCGCGCATCCCGGTTCCTGAAGTCGAATATGCAATATAAGCCCGCTTCCTTCGATGCCGTGCTGCTCTGGGATGCCTTGGATTACCTGGACCCCGCGATGACCCGGCAAACGGTCGCCGCTATCACGGAGTTGTTGCGTCCGGCCGGCATCGTTCTGGCTATGTTTCACAGCAAGAAGGCGGAAGCATTTCAGCGTTATCGCGTCGCGGATTCCAACACCCTTCAGGTCGTTCCCGCCAGGAGTCTCACGCCGTTTTATAAGGTTTATCAGAACCGCGAAATTCAAGACCTCTTCAGCCAGTTCCGCACCACCAAATCTTTCGTCGGGCGCGACCAGCTCCGCGAGAATTTATTTATCAAATAAGCTCTCCGATACCAGAAAATCCTGATACAAAGCTGTGAATTTTGCCATCTCTTCGCTTGCATTGATTTTTCTCCAGGAGTACAACCTCACCGTGAGCTCATAAGGCTCCGGAGGGGAACATGACTCCACCGGACTTGGAGCGAAACAAAAGCTGATCACACCGCTTTTGCGGTGCGCGTCGCCCGAAACAGCTACGCTTTACAGCGAACTTTTTGAGACGACACAGCAAAACAAAAAGGGGAGCCATCGGCTCCCCTTTTTGCATTTTCGGCGTAAATAAATGCTACAGGTCAGACCTGCTCATGAGGATTGCGGACAATTATTGTTGAACTTGGTGGTTGTTGCGATGATGCGAAACTGCGCGGTGGTGGTGCCGGCTCCTAGCGGAATGCCGGTGATGGTGCCGGTCGTGCGACGAGGCCCGATTTGTGGTTTGCGGCTCGGCAGGGCGCGCAGTCGTCAGTACAGGGGTAATCGCCAACACGAGCAGTGCTAAGAACAGTTTCATAGAGAATCCTCACTGGAGTAAATGCTGGGTAGCCCTATTCAATCACACCCTGGCGCGAAAGTCTTCAAATATTCGATTAAATGCAGCAAAACTGACATAACTCAAACAATGCTTGACGGTAGTTGAGTTGGGGAGCGTATTTTTTCTTACCCGCCAATTTTCATTGCTTCCAGCCAACGGATGACGTCCCGCTGATTCGCGATAATCTCAGCCTGCCAAACAAGGGCTATGGCCATAAATCCTAAGACGACGATAGACAAGCTCAACACCAGTCCCACGCTCGACTCATTGGCCGGTAGTTGTAAGAACCTTCGCAGATAAGCTATAGGCTGGGGCTCCGATACCGGCCTTTTGGAATGCACTGAGGCCGGTTTACTCCAAATTCTTTGGCGCAATTCACTTACCAGCAGCGCGACGCGCGCCGCAAGTTGCTATCTTCACCAAAACACTCACTTTGCATTATCTGAAATTCGGATTCTTATTGCCGCGGTCGCACCGAACTGTAAAAATCGCCCCCCACAAACGACACGTTACTTCCACGGTTTACTAACTTCCGGAGCGATTTGCTCCAGTATTAGTTCCCAAACGTCAGGGTCATATAACGAGTAACGCTTCGTCCGCGCGCCATGCGCCGCTTCGCTGGAACCGTCGGATCCTTCCTCATTTTTTCCATCGGTCAAGAGCATGCTTCGATCGCAAGCGGCGAACAATTCCTTGCTTTCTTCGGGTTTGGCAATCCCCATGATCGCCGGGTGATAACGCAGCGCTCGATCATAAAGTTTTGACAGGCTCTGAATACAGCGCTTCAAACTGGCGCCAATCGCCAGCGACCACATCACCCCGTGCTGCCGCAATTCATATTTCTTTTCCCGTCCAGCCTGCACAAAGCGCTGAATATCTTTTGCAGACGCGCCGGCAAAAAAGAAAAGCTCATCGAAATCCCGTTGCCGCACTAATTCCGCTTCGCGTTGCGGCAAGCCGGTATTCTGCGCCAACTCCCGGGGCGAAAGGGAACTCAACGCCACCACCGGCACCTCCGTTTCTTCCGACAACGCTTCCAGGGCACTCGTCGCTGCCGGCAAGGTTTCCGCCATCGGCACGCACGTGAATCTTCCCAGCCGAATGGTCTTTTCCGGCCGCAAATGGAAATATCCTTCCGGTAGATACACGCCGCTGCCGCCCTCAGCAATAAACGGATGCGTGTGCGCATGTTTGCGCCGCGCCGCATCGAATTCGAGCCGCGACCGGTTGGTCACCCACACCGCCGGAATCCCCGCATGGTCCAGCGCAGCCGTAAACTCATCCAACCCAGCCACGCTCTTACCACGCGGCGGAATCAACCCATCCACGGCGATATACAGAACACACGGCGTTTGGCGCAAGCAAAGCTCCAGTCTGGACCATCATTCTATGCGCAAACGCCCACCTCAGCGAGTCGTGCACATTAATGCGGGAGCGAGGAGCAATAGATGCCCTCTGTTTTTCATCTGACTGTTGAGCCGCTAAGGTCGTAGCCAGAACCTCGTTTACCTAATGGGAATTGGACCCTCCTTTGCGCGAGTTTTGTCAGCGGGAGGATGAGAGCATCCCAAATGAGGACCGCGACCACACGTCCTCGCGACGCTAGTTGCGGCTTCTTGCGACGTCATGGTAGGGCGCATTGTCGCAGCGATCACTCGCGTAACCGTTCGGGCGCCTCGTTGCGAAGTCGAAGCACGAGCTCGGTTGGCGGCATCAATCCGACGATTGCCCGCCGATTCGGCCACCCCATGGCCGGGACGCCCCTGACGCCGGCCTTGTGCCCGTCTTTAATGAAGGCGTCGACCGTCGGAGAAAACCGGCGCTCGTGCCAGGCGGTTTCCACGTCTGAAGCA
>Ga0307479_10003435_pt1 | contig 14415 bp, 14 predicted proteins | sample atmos_gasesECM4C_FD_203743 | JGI IMG/M metagenome (GOLD analysis project Ga0307479, IMG submission 203743) | Hardwood forest soil microbial communities from Morgan-Monroe State Forest, Indiana, United States - atmos_gasesECM4C_515 | ecosystem: Environmental > Terrestrial > Soil > Temperate...
GGGGTGCTGCCTGTCTGCTGGGCGGATTTCTGACAGACCGCCAAGTGCGACTCTGGGGCCGCCGCTGGGGACGCACACTCCAGGGAGTGAGGGCCTACACCCTCGGCGGGATCTTCATGCTAGTAGGCTTTTTCTGCACGCCCCGTCACATCGGCCTCGCCTACGCGGCACTTTGTCTCTCCTCATTCGTGAAAGATTTCGGAATGCCATCAAGCTGGGCAACTACGATTGACATCGGGCAGCGATACTCGGGCACCGTCGCCGGCATCATGAACACGGTCGGGAATCTGGGACAGGTCGTCAGTGTCCCAGTGGTTGCGTGGCTCGCGGCGATGGCCGGCCAACCCGGACACCCCGCCTGGAAGGTCAGCGTTTATTTCAACGCAGCGATGTTTTTCATCGCCGCCCTGTCCTGGCTATTCGTAGATCCGCAACAAGTCATCGTTTATTCGGCGAGGCCCGAAAAGGCAGGCCATTCGTCATGATCGGTCGACGCTCGTCAGGAACCTGAGGCGCGCAGTTTCACTTCAGCGTGGACGCCCCGGCTTGCGCACACACGCCATCATGGTCGCTAGTATCCCCGGAAACGCCGATCGCTCCAACGATCTGTCCTTCCATAATGAGCGGGATCCCACCTTCGAAGGGCACGGCGCCGGGCAGCCGAAGAATTCGAAGACCAGCTCCTCCACCGGCTACCAGGTCCTGGAACGCCTTGCTCGGGCGCTTGAACTTCGCCGCGGTGCGAGCCTTCTCAATCGCCAGGTCTGCGCTTCCCAGCTGGGTGTTGTCCATCTTCTCGTAGTACACCAGCGTTCCGCCGGGATCGACCACAGCGACCGCCATGTTCCAGTTGTTTTTGCGCGCTTCAGCGATCGCTGCCGTTGCCGCTTTTTTCGCATTCTCAACACTCACGGGTAGCCCATAAGGGTTCGGAGCCTGCGCCAAGGCTCCGGTTGCACCTGCAGTTAGAGTCAGAACGAGCACGGCTTTCACAAATCGCATTGACATATGAACTGGTCCTCGATATCGCACACAAATTCCGCACAGGTCTTGTCGGATGACGAAGAGTATCCGGGGGATAGCTTATCCTACTGGCCTGGCCGGAGCGGCCTGTGCTTTCAGAATCTCACTCACCAGGAACAGATCGGTCAGCAGAGCGCGAAGATGGATGGACGCGTTCAAATTATCGATCAATTGGGAACTGATGATCGGTTGAGCGAGGACCAACTGGATCGCAGCGAGCGAGTCGCTGGCGTCGCGGGCGACCACCTGGAAGAACGCGTGGTAGCGGTCGCCCGGTACAAGATTCTCCTGCTTCACCGCGACAGAGAGACTCTGCGTAAGTCCGTTCGCAGCTGCGACAACCCGCCGAAGATACTCGCGGATTTCTCCGCCGGATGCGCCACCAACATCGCTGGGGAGGCCTTGCGCCGCGTAGGCCAGCATAAACTCATAACATTCTTCGATTGTGTCGCAGCGCTCTTGAATATCAGTCGACATCCGCTGGTTAGCTCCCGCTTGGTTTGGACGTTGACGTGGATGCTTCGACAGGCCAGCGCTCCGGATCGTGTTCTTTCAGATAGAAGTCACGGCTCATCCAGCCGAAAATCATCGATTTTGTGATTGGGCGCTTCTCCGGGCGCAGACCAAAGTAGACGTGCGCCATGACCAGAGTAATCAATCCAACGCCTGCCAACCCGTGCAACACGTAGGTCATGCCCCACGACATGTCGCTCAGCACATAGGGATTCCGAACAAAGAAAATCGTCCGTACCCGCTCCATCATGAACACTCCGGTCGCGATCACCGCGAGACCGGTAGCCATGACGGATAGATGGTAAAGCTTGTTCTCCAGAGGATATTTCGCAAATCGCTCCGGCGGTGACGCAGCCTCGCCGATAAAACGTCGCGTTCTTCTCAGAGCATCCCGCAGGTCCACTCTGTCCGGCCAGATCGACCAGAAGTCAAGGAAGAACGATGTGTGGATGACGTGAAAAATGATGGAAGCCGTCAACAGGACGCCTGCGATCCAGTGGTAAGTCACCCACTCGAAGCGAACACCTACCTTCGGCAGAAATGCCGTGAACAGGAGGGTAAACATGGCGAGCGCCATAATCCAGTGGAACAACCGTGCTGTGAGCGAGTGGCGCGGGATACGTTCGGGAATGCCATCCGTGGTTGCAGCTGGATCATTGTTAGCAAACTCTTTGGGGCGCGCGAGAACCGAGATATAGATTACGTGGACGATGACGAACACCATCCCCGCAATCAGCGCGACCCAGATCAAGAACCAGGCAATGTGCACAGGAACGGCTCTGCCCCATGGACTGGTCGCCCACTCTAGGATACCCACGTTGCCTCCTGCATTCCACCGATGGCACGCTTCACCAGGTTCCTCATCAGCGGGACCTTGTAGGCGTTGAATTGCAATGGAACAGCACCCTGCACGGCAAGTTTGCCTGCCATTTCGCCGGTGACTGCGTTCGCAGGCTGCCCGCGAACCGCGTCCTCCACCGCTTTCAGGCGCAGCGGACGGGCGGCCGCTCCGTTCACCGCGATCCGGATTCTCTCGATCTTGTCGCCCGTCACCACTATCGCCGAGGCCACATTCAAAAGGGCGAAGTCCCAAACATTCCGGTCTCGTACCTTCTCAAAGTAGAACCTGGCGCTGGCCCACGTGGAAGGGATACGAATGGCCGTGAGCAGGTCGCCGGGCTCCAGAATATGCAGGCGCGTAATATCAATCTCCGGCCCAACGAAATAGTTCTCGGCATCTACTAAGCGCTCGCCCTTGCGCGTTCGGATTACGAACTTCGCATCGAGGGCTATCAGCGCGGGAGCAGAGTCCGACGGATTCACGGCGACACATCGATCTGCGTTCAGGATCGCGTGCTCACGATTCCTGCCCACCGGCGTATCGGCGTAGCAGATATTTCCGCCGGCGCGATAACACGGCCAGCCTGCCCGGTAATACCAGCAGCGCGCGTCCTGCGAAACGTTTCCTCCAATAGTGGCTTGGTTGCGAATCTGGGGCGAGGCCACCAGTTCGACGCTTTGCGCGAGCAGACTGTACTTTTCCCGGACCATCGGATTTCTGGCAATTTCGGTGAGGGTGGTCATGGCGCCGATCTCGATGCCTTCACCGGTGGCGCGAATTCCTTTGAGTTCCTCGATGCCACTCAAGTCGACCACCACCTTCGGTTTCTTGATGCGGTCTTTCAGCCAATCGAAGCTGTCCAGCCCTCCTGCCAGGATCCAGGCGTTGTCATGCCGTTCCAGAAGCTTCTGCGCCTCCGCCGTGGAGTTCGGCTGAAATAATTCAAAAGCAGGCATCACATCTCGAATTACAGCCATGGCGCTCCCTTAAATTCTCTTCCTAAATGTGGGCCATCAACGGATGTTGCATAGGCCGCCCTGCTTCCAGCGAGGTCAGAATGGTGTCGGCGTTGACCGGCGCCCGGCGGAAGATCTCGTCTCCCAGTGCGTCGGAAAGGGCGTTCAGGACCGCCGCACACCCACCGCCAACGGGCGGTTCCCCGATGCCGCGGGCGCCCACCGGCGTCTCAGGGTCGGGAATATCCAACGCTGCCCACTGCATGTTGACCGGTATGTCCAGGATCGTGGGCGGTTTGCTGTGGTGAAATCGGGTCGATAGCATCGCCCCGTAATGCGGGTCGTACACCCACTTTTGCCCGATCGCGTGCCCGATCCCAAGCACCGATCGACCAAGAACCTGGCCACCGAGTGCCCGCGGGTGGATCACAGTGCCCACATCGGCGTAGGCGAGAAAGTCGACGATCTGATAGACACCGGTCTCGACGTCGACAACGACTTCGGCGAAGCTCGCGACATAGGAAAACGTGGTCCCGTCGCGTGGGTAGTTGTCGCGCGCCGCCGCAACCAGGCCTTGCCCGGCTAGCGCCGCGATTGAGGCTTTCGTGAACTTATTGACGTCAACGGGCGGTTCGTGTCCATCGTAGACGCCGCCGAGTTGGATTGCCTGTTGAGCAGCCTGCGCAAAAGTCATGCCCGCACCGCCGCCCTTGCGGAATACCCGCTCGTTCGCGACTTCGTAATGTTCCGGCTTGCCGCCCAGACGTTTGGCCGCGATCTCCTGCAGCTTTTTTTTGGCGTTCATTGCCGTGGCGTGCGCGGCACGCGTCATGGCGTGCGTTGTCTGACTGCCGCCGGAGACGCAGGTGAACGGAAGGTTCTTCGAGGTATTGCCCCACACCACATCGCACTTATCCCAGGGCACCCCGAGAATCTCCGCCCCTACACGGTGAACATCGATCACGGATTCCGTGCCCAGATTGCCGATCCCCGACTGGAAAGCAACCCGCCCATCCGGCTTGATCAGGAGAAGGCCGTCGAACCCCACCGAGCCGCCGTAAAAGCAACTCAGAGCCACGCCGACGCCACGCACTCTCGAGCCGATCCGCTTCGGGCCCGCTGCCGTTCTCTCGCGCCATTTGAACTGTTCTGCGCCACGGTCGAGCGCCTCTTTGATGAAGGCACTCGTCGCGTGCGGCCGCGTACCCTTCACCTCGGGCCCAAACGGGGCCTTGCCCTCCGGACAATTGATCCGGCGAATGGCAACCTGGTCGAGGCCCAGTCTTCGCGCAGCCTTCGCGATAATCGGCTCCATGATGGATATTCCCTGCATGCCTCCGGGTGCGCTCTGGGCACTTCGGGGCGGTGTGTTCGTCAACACAGTCACACCTCGCCAACGCATCGCCTGCGGTTGGTACAAAAGCGAAACGATGCGCCCCGCTGTCGGAGCATCACCCTGCCCCTCGTAGGGACCGTTGTTGCAGACCACGAACATGTCGAGGGCGGTAATCCTCCCGTTACTGGCGAACCCGGCTTTCATTCGTCCCATCAAGCTGGGACGACCCCGGCCGATGAAAGTCTCCTCCTCGCGGCTAATCCGCATCATGACGGGAGCATTGGCCTTTCGCGAAAGCAGGGCCGGAATGATGAGCGAGATCGCGGCGGTCACCTTGCTGCCAAACCCACCCCCGGTGTATTCGCTAATGAAGACTACTTTGCTCGCATCGATGTTCAACCATCGCGCGATCGCGGGCACGGTTTGGACCGTACTCTGAGAGCCCGAATGAACATAGACCTTGCCGTTCTGCCAGTACGCCAGGGCGCTGCGGGTTTCTAAGGTGTGATGGCTGGTGTCAGGGGTAACGAACGTTTCATCGAGGACAAGCGCGGCTTTCTTGAAGCCCCCATCGAGATCGCCGTAAGACCATGAGTCGGGCGTTCTCCCCATGGGAAGTTTGCCGTCTTTTCCTTCCTCAAATTCTGCAGTCGTCCACTTGAGCTCCGCAATCTCAGGAGGCTGCGGACTCTTTGGAGGAGCCCATGAATTACCGTCCGTCCTCGGATTCGGTCCGCCCGGCCGCAGAGTTTCGAGTGGATCCAGCACAAATGGAAGTGGCTCAAAGTCAATTTCGATTTTTTCAATGGCTTCTGCCGCCGTGAGTTCATCAACCGCAGCCACCGCGAGAATCGGTTCGCCCCGATACAGGGGCTCCATGGTGAGCGCCCGTTCGCCCCATTTGCTGGCCTTGATGACGGTGCCGTTGTCGGTCAGACTGTCGGCAGGAGCCGGAAGATCTTCCGCGGTCAGAATCGCTTTGACCCCGGGCATCGAAAGCGCTTCTTGCGAGTGGATGCGTTTGACCCGTGCGTGGGGTAAGGGGCTCAACAGCAGCTTGCAGAACAACATTCCGTCGGCCCGAAAATCCTCCGCATATTTCGCCTGGCCGGTGACCTTCGCGTAGAGATCGGCCGTCGGATAGTTCTTGCCGATCAACTTGAAGCGCGCCCCATACTGGAGCTCACTGGATTTCTTGGGTTCAGTCTCTCGACTAGGCACGCTTGCTCCCCCTCATAATCTCCGCGCCCCGCATCATCGCCGTGAGGATCTTGTCGTAATCCTGGCACCGGCACAGGTTCCCCGAGATGCCGTGGGCGAGTTCTGCTCGAGTCGGATTTGGATTCGTCTTCAGAAATCCGACCGTCGACATGATGAAACCGGGCATGCAGAAGGCGCACTGAAAGCCTTGTTCGTCGACCACTCCCTGCTGCACCGGATGAAGCATCCCGTCAACGCCCGCCAGCCCTTCGATGGTCAGGACTTTGCGGCTGCGCACGGTGTGGGTCAAGACCGAGCAGGAATAGTGAGGCACGTCGTCGATGAGAACGGTGCACGAGCCGCATTCGGCGCGATCACACCCCAGCTTGGTCCCAGTAAGACCAAGTTTGTAGCGCAACGTCCAAGCCAGCGTTTCCTGTTTCACAACATCTACTCGCCGCTGCCGGCCGTTGACGTTGATTGTGATTAGCCGCTCACCGATACCAGAACCAGGTCCCTGTCCCAACAGGGCCGAGGCGCGAAAAAGATAGCTCGCCGAGGACACGGCCACTCCCCCCGCGATGACACCCTTGATAAAGCTACGCCTCGAGACGGATTTGGCCTCGTCCCCGATGAGCTTCGCGTCTGTGATCTCTGCCATCTTTGGGCATCTCCACTAATAGCCTTTCACCTTGATCACAAAATAAGTAAAACCCTTTGACCCATCGAGCAGGATCTGGTGCGGCACGCGAGCCGGGATTCGAACGATGTCTCCTGCTGTCAGCTTCCGCCGAACACCGCCTTCAATGGTGCCGTTCCGCTTCTCGTGCGGCTCAGTGATCTCGCCGCCAACCATCGTTCCACCGACAACAAGCGTTGCAGAACCCGACTGGACGACGAACACATCAGCCTGCGTTTCGTGCCATTCCACAATTCCGTCTGCCTCTCTCCTCGAGAGCATAAAGGTGTCGTTGGCAAAATCAGAAAGACGGCGCACCGAGATGTGGTGTGCGTTGGTTGCCGCCTCGCCTTGCAGCGTTTGTTCTAACTGCTTCAGCGACTCTGCGGTCCATTGTTGAAATCCGTCCGGCACAGTCTCCTCTGCGGTGACGACCGGCAGGGCCAGCGCACACAGACAAAGCAGCCAGAATCTCATCGGCCTCACCTCTGAACATCTTTCGAGCCACATTTAGAAAAAATCGGTTTCTCGACTCGTCGCGCAGGGGTGTTCAGTGCTCGAGCGCGCGATCTCGCAAACTATATAAATCGCTCATTCGGACTGTCAAATCGTAAAAACTGAGCTTTATTTTCAGCCAAACTAAACAGAATTGGCGTCCGTGGGCTCGTATACTCCTCCCGATGATCGCTTGCGCGTGAACAATTCCGGGGACCACTGGCCGCTCGTTCGATGGATGATATTGTGAAGTCCGTGCAGCCCTCCGCGCGCCGCAGGACTGAGTCGACTCGCCAGGAACAGGAGAAGAACGTTGAGCGAACCACAGTCTGCCTCGGAATGCACGGAAATCTTCAATGGAGGCCCCCTGCCGCGCGAACCCAAGACCCTGGAAAACTCGCGCCCCGCGATTCAGGTTGCTGCGACGGCTTTCGTGGTCCTGTTTTGCATCGTAGGCCTTGCTTTGTGGGGTCTGCCCTTTTACTACGATTTTATGGTGCAGCAATTTGGCTGGACGCGGGCCCAAGTGACTTCGGGCAATGCTTTGAGCAAACTGATCGTAGGTCCGGTGTTTGGATTCATTGCGGGCTGGGTTATCGATCGCTTTGGCCCGCGGCGGGTCATGATGGTGGGCATATTGCTCGCCGGCGCGGCGCTAGTCGGGTTGGGCTGGATCTCGACGCTTGGAATGTTTTATTTTTTCTATTTTCTGAATGCGCTCGGGTACGTGTGCGGAGGGCCGCTCCCTAACCAGGTATTGTTGTCCCGATGGTTCGACAAAGCTCGTGGCAAGGCGATGGGCATCGCTTACCTCGGCATCGGGGTAGGGGGCGCGACTGTACCGTGGATCTCACATGTGTTGGTGCAGCAATTCGGTTGGCAGGCGGCCCTGCGATGGTTGGGACTTCTGATTGTTGCAGCCTCCCTCCCGCTGGCATTCCTTGTGCCGGAAGCAGCGCCGCGAACGGACCGGCAACGCCCAATGGACAGGCCGCAAGAGTTGCGAGATGCTTTCAAGACTGGCGCGTTTTACTTGCTCACCCTCGCCAGCATGTGTTCAATCGCGGCCGTAAGCGGCACCCAACAAAATCTGAAGCTCTTCCTGAGCCTTGACCGACACTACACCCAGGGAGAGGCCGCGCAAGTCCTCTCGCTCGTGCTGGCGTTTAGCATCGTGGGACGATTGCTCATGGGGTGGCTGGCGGATCGGTTCTCGAAAAAATACGTCATGCTGTTCACATATGCACTGGTGGCCGCAGGCATTCCATTTTTGTTTTTGGGACATACCTCGTTGAGCCGGTCAGTGTCCGCGGCGGTGTTTGGGGTCGGCCTTGGCGGCGACTACATGATCATCCCATTGATGGCGGCGGAAATCTTTGGAGTGCGGATTCTCGGAAGATTGTTGGGAGTGATCTTGACCGCTGGCGGCGTCGCGGAGGCAGTTTCGCCATGGTTGACAGGTCACCTGCGGGACGCGACCGGAAGCTATTCCCTAAGTTGCTTTCTTCTGGTCGCCGTCGCGGTTCTGGGAGCCGCGGCCGTCTTGGGATTGCCGGAGCACGAGACTGCAGCGTGATCACACACAGGATCTTGCGACTTGGAACTGTCAAGAGCGTGGACGCTTTCCACGACTGCCTGCGCTCGCTCAATGTATCCCTTCCGTGCGACCAGGAGCTGTTGCGAGGAGAAGCGTCACCGTTACGATGGCCGCTGGTCAGAGGCCCGCTCAAAATGGCAAACCGCATCGCCGTGCAGCCGATGGAAGGCTGGGATGGCTCGGCCGACGGCAGCCCAACCGACAAAACGATACGACGCTGGCAACGTTTTGGGCGCAGCGGTGCAAAGCTAATCTGGGGCGGCGAAGCGGTGGCCGTCTCACACGAAGGCCGTGCAAATCCGAATCAGCTCTTGGCGGCTCGCCATACTGAAGCAGGTTTGGCCACTCTTCGCACGACTTTGATTGAACACCACCGCTCGACGACAGGCTCCGACGATGGGTTGCTCATTGGCCTGCAATTGACTCACTCGGGACGGTTCAGCAGGCCCAACTCCCACGGCCGCCCCGAGCCCCGCATCCTTTACCATCATCCAATTTTGGATCGCCGACTGGGATTGCCCGAAGACTACCCGCTGCTCAAGGACGAGGATATCAAGATCATCATCGAGAGATTTCATAGAGCGGCCCGGCTGGCATGGAAGCTCGGCTTCGACTTTGTGGACATAAAGCACTGTCACGGCTATTTGGGACATGAGTTCCTGAGTGCCCACACTCGGGAGGGCCCCTATGGAGGGAGTTTCGAGAACCGCACGCGATTTCTGCGTGAGGTTGTTCAGGGCATTCGCTCGGCGGCCCCCGGCTTGCAGATCGCGGTGCGTTTATCGGCGTTCGATACTATCCCCTTCCGGCCCGATCCTCTGCGATCGGGCCGAGGAATTCCCGAAACGCAGGAGCGGTTCATCCCCTACCGCTGGGGATTCGGCGTGGATCAGCTCAATCCTACCGAGCCAGATTTGAGTGAGACAGTCCGCTTTCTATCTCTCCTGGAGGAGCTTGACATTCACCTGGTAAACGTCACCGCCGGAAGTCCCTACTACAATCCCCACCTTCAGCGACCTGCTCTCTATCCCCCTTCCGACGGATATCTTCCGCCCGAAGACCCTCTGGTAAGTGCGGCACGTCACCTGCACGCGGCGCGAGCTCTGAAGCAGCAGTTTCCGAACCTGATTTTCATGGGCACAGGCTACAGCTATCTGCAGGACTACCTCCCGCATGTTGCGCAGGCAGCTGTGCGCGAGGGCTGGACGGACGTGGTTGGTCTCGGCCGAATGGTCCTGACCTACCCCGAGTTGCTGTGGGACGCCACAGAGGGAAACCCGATTCAACGAAAACGAATTTGCCGAACGTTTAGTGACTGCACGACGGCCCCTCGAAACGGGCTGCCTTCGGGATGTTACCCTCTGGACAGTTTCTACAAAGATTCTGAACTGATGGAGAAGCTGGTTGCCGCGAAAAAACACTGACCACGAACCGTCGTGTTCCCAGTCCGGGGATCGCAACTTGACGCTTGACAAGCTCATGACGCGGCGCAAACTGCGTCGCGAGGTCCATGGCATTGCCGCTGCATTGTTGCCCTACAGATCAGATGGAAGAATAGCCATTGATGCATTCCAACAACACTTAGCGGCTACTCACCGCGCTGGGTTGACGAACGCAGTCAACATGGATACCGGCTATGTGAACTACCTCACCGAAGCCGAGAAGCGCGATGTATTGCATTGGACGCGGGACGCCCTTGCAAGCGAGAATCCAGGGGGGAGTGTTCCGTTCGTCGCGGGTGCTTACATTGAGAATCAAACCGGCGACCTCGTTACCCTGTATCGTAAGCAGGTCGACTTCATCTTAGAAGCCGGTGGTATTCCGATTCTGTTTCAGACTGCGCGACTGCATGGCAAGTCGGCGAAAGAAAAAGCAGCGACCTACAAAGCGGCATGCCAAGGTTATCCGCACGTCTTGGCGTTTGAATTGGGCAGCATGTTCGCAAGCAATGGCGAACTTTTCGATGAAGAAACAGTTCGTCGACTGATGGACATTCCCGAGATCAAAGGAATGAAGCATTCTTCCCTCGATCGGATGGTCGAACTCGGTCGCCTGGAGCTACGCGACGCACACCGGCCAGACTTTCGCATTTATACGGGAAACGACCTAGGCATCGACATGATCGAATATGGCTCGGATTACTTGCTGGGCCTAGCTGGGTTCATACCGGAACAGTTCGCTAAGCGCGACCGACTTTGGGAGTCCGGCGATCCTGGTTACTACACCCTTGCGGATGCCCTGCAATATCTCGGCAACGTGGCCTTTCGTGATCCCGTCCCCGCGTACAAGCATTCGGCTGCGGTGTTCCTGCATTTGCTCGGAAGAATACCAACCGACGCGGTGCATCCGGACAATCCGAGACGACCCGAGTGGGAATCCCAGATCTTGCGCGACTGCGCCCGGCGGCTGGGCTGCGGGTAGTGGGGCGTCTTTCAAACCGGAATGTCGATGGTGCCTCCGGACTTAGCGGCGCGGTAGATTGCATCGATCAGGACGACGCTTCGCCGGCCTTCCCGACCATCGCAGACAGGGGTACCATCTTGCTCGATCGCACGAAGGAAATCCTCAAAGAGAGCCTGATGACCACGAATGTCGCTGACCACCGCGGACGACGCACTCTGATTGTTGTCGGGCGTGGCCCGCTCGCCGTCGCCGGTTGGTGCCGTGCGTAAATCGGCGGACAGAATTTGGTCCTGCTCCAAGATCACTGTGCCCTCCGATCCGGAAATCTCCAGCCGCCGCGGATATCCCGGATAAGCCGCAGTTGTCGCCTGCAGAATGCCGAGCGCCCCACTCCTGAACTCCAGAATTGCAAGCGCGGTATCTTCCGCTTCAATCGCATGGAGCATCCTGGACGTGCGGGATTGCACTCGAACTACATCCCCCAGCAGCCAGAGCAGGAGGTCCACTGTGTGCACGGCCTGATTGATCAATGCGCCTCCACCATCAAGTGCTAAGGTCCCGCGCCAGCGTGAGGCTCTGTAGTATTCCCCGGGCCGGTACCACTTTACGCGCGCATCCGCTAGAAGAGGCTTGCCAAGACGCCCCCCAAGCACCCACTCCTTTAGTTGACGGACTTCCGGCTTGACACGGTCCTGGAACATCACTCCCAGTTTCACCCCCGCACGATCTACGACCTCGATAAGAGCGTCTGCGCGGTCGGCGTTGATGTCGATGGGCTTCTCCGTAATGATGTGGAGACCACGCTGGGCCGCGGCGATACCATGGGTGGCATGTAGTCCGGATGGACTTCCGATTGCGACCATCTCCATCGGGTGATGTCTCAGGAATGCTTCGAGGTCCTGGTAGGGCTTTCCCCCGTATTCACGGCACAGACCCGCAACCCGGTTCGTATTGGTTCCGTAGATGGCGGCGATTTCGACGCCTGGAATCGCGCGGGCTGCGCGTGCGTGAGTATCTGTGATGTTCCCTCCACCGATGAGACCTACGTGAATCGTCATGGGCACTTAGCAACCGCGCGTACGGACTTGCGACATTGGCCGGCTGACACCCACCAGACTTATTCCCGACCTACTGCTGAAGTTCAGCTCCTGGGCCGATGGCAACCACGAAATACACAGCTGCAGTCGCACCAACGTTGCGTATCCCGTGTTCTTCGTTGGAGCGGACGAAACCGACCGAGCCTGGCTCCAAACGGTAGGTTTTTCCATTCACTGTGAGCTCAATCGTTCCTTCCCGGATCAACCACATTTCCGAATGCGGATGACGATGGGTAGTGGCGGTGGGTGATCCACCCAGGGGCAGCGTGGTTTCATGCACCTCCAGGCCTTCTCCCGTAGCTAGCCTACCCCTCATCATCAGTCGGATCTGGGCATTGTTGTTCGCAACGTGCATGGGCGCTTTGTCGAACGCAAAGGCCGCCGAAGGTAACGAGACGTCTTGGGTGGAGGCCTGCAGCTCGACTGCAATGGGAAGCAGGCTTGGCAGTATCAGACACATCTCACGTCGAGTGACGGACATCGGGCATCTCCTGGATCACACGAGATCTAGTGCTTCATCGACAAATTGGAAAGAGCTCACGAGGCATTCGGTTCGCCTTGCGCTGCGCTAAGTGACTCCACTTTCGGCGGCATCATAGCAGACTCCCTTCCACCGATCGCAACAGCACCTAGGTACGGAGTTATTCCTTGCCTCTCACTGCCTTTTGTCGGTTCAGTCGGACATGTGCCATGCTGGACACCCTGGCCGCCGAGCACAATGTTGGTGTAGGCTGTCACCGATCGCTGTCGGATACGCACTAACTCTTCCTATGGCCCTGATACAGAATCTGACTCGCACTACAAAGAAGCTCTGCATCCTGATCCTTGCGCTGTTCTGCACGCCGGCGTTGCGCGCCCAGTCGACGAGCCTGTCGGGCATCGCTCACGTGGCGTTTCGCGTCAGCGATCTCGCGAAGTCCAGGGATTTCTACACCAGACTGGGGTTCGAACAAGCCTTCGAATTCACGGATGCCGGCAAAACGTCGGTTGCGTTTGTCAAAGTCAATGATCGCCAGTTCGTGGAGCTGTACCCGCGTACTTCGGACACGCAGCCGGGCGTCCTCATGCACATCTGCTTCGAGGCCAGTGACATTGAATCGGTTCGCAACGCCTACCTCAAGCGGGGTCTGCAGCCTGCGGAAATCAAGAAGGCACGGGCTGGGAACCTTCTGTTTGTCATGCACGACCCCGAGGGCCAGTTACTCGAGTACACGCAATACCTGCCGGATTCGCTCCATTCCCTGGATCACAGAAAGCACTTGGGGGACAATCGAGTTTCAGATCACCTGTTGGAGGCAACTTCTGCGGTCAAGGATATCGTGACAGAACGGGCGTTCTATACCACCAAACTGAACTTCGAAAGTGCTTCTCTCACCGGAGCCGAGTTCTTCATTACCGGAGACTCTGGCGACAAGGTGGCGCTTGAGACCCAAATATCCACAGCACATCCGCGCATCATCTTCGCAGTCTCAAGCGTTAAAGCGACAGTCCGCGACTTGCGAAGTCGTGGATTTCACGTTCAAAAACATCACGGTACAGCTTCCGTCAATGACCCTGATGGCGCCATCCTAGCATTCGTCTCCTATCACAAGACTCGGTGAGATCGTCACTGCTGCATGCTCGCAGCTGGTTGAGCCGGCGCAGGAGAACCCGTGCCCTGTTTCAGTACAACAATTTGATTTGCCTTCCCTCCAGCAAACGCCTCCCGCTGGCCCCCGGGCCATTGCACTTCAACGCGATCATACTTTGCGTCATCCCCCAGACCAATGTGCACGCGCGGATCGTTCTGGGAGAGATAGCTTGCACCCGTCTGAATTTCCCCCGAAATGCGGCGGGCCCCCACGTACACGTATACCCGTGCTCCCACCGCGTCGCGGTTCGCTTTGGTGCCGACGCAGCGGACCATCAGCCAGTTCTTCTTCGTCCCAAAGTTCTTTAAGAGACTTGGGGGCGCATCGAGATTGTTGATCACGATCTCTAGCGAACCGTCATTTCCCAAGTCTCCCACCGCTAGTCCTCTTGAGGCCCACGCCTCACTGATCCCGGACCCTGCGCTATTCGACATGTCTCTGAACTTCCCGCCGCCGGCATTCCAGTACAACAATCTTGGCTGCCGGTACTTGTAGTTCAGGGGACCACGTTCCACCTCCGGGTAGACGTGCCCGTCGGCCATCACAATGTCTTTGCGGCCGTCGTTGTCGACATCGAGAAACTGAATGCCCCATCCCAGATATTGCGTGTGTACGCCGAGTCCCGCCTCGTAGACCCGGTCGGT
>Ga0307479_10003436_pt1 | contig 14413 bp, 15 predicted proteins | sample atmos_gasesECM4C_FD_203743 | JGI IMG/M metagenome (GOLD analysis project Ga0307479, IMG submission 203743) | Hardwood forest soil microbial communities from Morgan-Monroe State Forest, Indiana, United States - atmos_gasesECM4C_515 | ecosystem: Environmental > Terrestrial > Soil > Temperate...
GACGAGGACCTGCAACGCCGGCTCTGGACCGTCTCCGAAGAACTCACCGGCGTCACGTTCCCGGTCTGACGGACAATGGCCACGTGCGGTCAGTCGACGAACATCAGCGTGTGGTAGCGGAGATGATCCGTGCCCGCCCGGCGGTCACGGTCTCGCTGACGCAGGCCCAAGGGCTGGTCCTGGCCGACGATGTGGTCGCACAGCTGTCGCTGCCGGTGTTCGACAACTCCGCGATGGACGGGTACGCGGTGCGCGCCGAGGACACCGAGGGCGCCACACCGGAACACCCGGTGATATTGCCGGTCGCCGAGGACATTCCCGCCGGGCGCACCGACGAATTGACGCTGCAACCCGGTACCGCACACCGGATCATGACCGGCGCGCCGGTACCGGCCGGGGCGACAGCCATCGTGCCAGTCGAAGCCACCGACGGAGGCGCGGCATCGGTGGCGATCCGGGAGGTCCCCCAGCCCGGCAAGCACATCCGGCGCGCCGGTGAAGATGTCGCCGCGGGCACCACCGTGCTTCGCAAGGGCCAGCTCGTGACGCCCGCGATGCTGGGCCTGGCCGCCGCGCTGGGTATGGCCGAGCTACCGGTGATCCCGCGTCAGCGGGTGCTGGTGGTATCCACCGGGTCGGAGCTGGTGTCGCCGGGCAGCCCGCTACAGCCGGGGCAGATCTATGAATCCAACTCGATCATGCTGGCCGGGGCCATTCGCGACGCGGGCGCAGCCGTGATCGCCACTGCGACCGCCGGAGATGACGTCGCGCAGTTCGGTTCGATCCTTGACCGATACGCCGCCGACGCTGACCTGATCATCACCAGCGGGGGAGTCAGCGCCGGCGCCTACGAGGTCGTCAAAGACGCATTCGGCCGTGCCGGCGAGCAAGGAGTCGAGTTCGTCAAGGTGGCGATGCAGCCGGGAATGCCACAGGGCATCGGACGCGTGGCCGGTACGACGATCGCCACGCTGCCCGGCAACCCGGTGAGCGCCCTGGTCTCATTCGAGGTGTTCATCCGTCCCGCGCTGCGGGCCGCGATGGGGCTGCCGGATCCAGATCGGCCGCGGCGGACCGCGGTGCTCACCGAGACGCTGACCTCGCCACAGGGCAAGCGGCAGTTCCGGCGCGCGATAATCAATCCCCGCGAGGGTGGGGAAGGCGGGGTGGGGACCGTCGTAAGTTACGGCCCGCCGGCGTCACACCACCTACGCTGGCTGGCTTCGGCGAACGGGCTGCTGGACATCCCCGAGGACGTCGTGGAAGTGTCGGCCGGAACCCAGCTGCAGGTCTGGGACCTCACCTAAGCCCCAGCTCCGTAAGATAACCGCGTGGCAAGACGCCCCCGCCTAGAAGGCCCGCAACACGTACTGGACTTGGTGCGCTCCACCGTTCCGCCGGTGCATCCCGCCGGGCGACCGTTCATCTCCGCCGGCCTGGCGCTAGCCACGGCTGGGGCGTTGGGCGGGGCGCTCACCGGGCGCAACTTCCGGTGGCTACGTCGCGCGGGCCTGCTGGCGGCGGGTGCCTGCGCGGGCTTCTTCCGTCACCCCGCGCGGGTGCCACCCACCCGGCCCGGTGCGATCGTCGCGCCCGCCGACGGCGTCATCTGCGTGATCGACTCTGCGGCCCCGCCCGCCGAACTCAGCATCGGCGACGCGCCGCTGCCACGGGTCAGTATCTTCCTGTCAATTTTGGACGCCCACGTGCAGCGCGCCCCGGTCAGCGGCGAAGTGATCGCCGTGCAACACCGGCCGGGCCGCTTCGGGTCGGCCGATCTCGCCTCAGCGAGCACAGAGAACGAGCGCACCAGTATGCGGATCCGAACGCCCGGAGGTGCCGAGGTCGTCGTCGTGCAGATCGCGGGGCTGGTGGCGCGCCGCATCGTGTGCGACGCACACGTCGGGGACAAGCTCTCGATCGGTGACACCTACGGCTTGATCCGGTTTGGCTCCCGGCTGGACACCTATCTGCCGCCGGGCGCGGAACCGATCGTCAAGGTAGGGCAGCGCGCGGTCGCCGGCGAGACTGTGCTGGCCGAGCTCCCATGATCAACAAGGCCCGGAACAGGCGGGCGGTCAACCTGCAGATCCTGCCCAGCGCGATGACCGTGTTGTCCATCTGCGCGGGATTGACCTCGATCAAATTCGCCCTGGAGCACCAGCCCAAGGCCGCGATGGCACTGATCGCCGCGGCCGCGATCCTGGACGGATTGGACGGCCGGGTGGCCCGCATCCTGGACGCCCAGTCACGGTTAGGCGAGGAAATCGACTCGCTGGCCGACGCGGTGAACTTCGGGGTGACACCCGCGATCGTGCTCTACGTGACGCTGCTGTCGACGTCGCCGGCCGGTTGGATCGTGGTGCTGCTTTACGCGGTGTGCGTCGTGTTGCGGCTGGCGAGGTACAACGCGCTGCAAGACGACGGAACCCAGCCCGCGTATGCGCACGAGTTCTTCGTCGGGATGCCCGCGCCGGCGGGCGCGGTCTCGATGATCGGTCTCATCGGGCTCAAACTGCAATTCGGCGAGGGCTGGTGGACGTCGACCGTGTTCCTGTGCATCTGGATAACGGGAACGTCGATGCTGATGGTGAGCAAGATCCCGATGAGAAAGATGCACGCGGTGGCGGTGCCGCCAAACTGGGCGGCCCCGCTGCTGGCAATCCTGGCGATCTGCGCGGCGGCCGCGGTGTTGGCCCCCTACATCTTGATCTGGGTGATCATCATCGCCTACCTGTGCCACGTCCCGTTCGCGGTCCGCAACCAGCGCTGGCTCGCCAAGCACCCCGAGGTGTGGGACGAAAAACCCGCTCAACGGCGCGCCGCGCGGCGCGCTATCCGCCGGGCCCAGCTGGGGAGGCCGGGCGGGCGTTCGATGGCACGGCTGGGACTGCGCAAGCCGGGCGGGCGATTGCAATGACTTCCCGTTCAGGGACCGGGCAACTCACTCTCACCGCCCGGCTCAACACCTCGGCAGTGGACTCCCGTCGCGGTGTGGTCCGGTTGCACCCGAACGCCGTTGCGGCCCTTGGTATCCGGGAGTGGGATGCAATTTCGCTGACCGGATCGCGGACCACGGCGGCGGTGGCGGGATTAGCCAGCCAGGACACCCCGGTTGGCACCGTGCTGCTCGACGATGTGACGCTGTCCAACGCCGGGCTGCGCGAAGGCACCGAGGTGATCGTCAGCGGGGTCATCGTTTACGGCGCGCGGACGGTGACGCTGAGCGGCTCGGGGCTGGCCACCCAGTCGCTTTCCCCGGTCACCCTGCGCCAGGCCTTGCTCGGGAAGGTGATGACCGTCGGCGACGCGGTTTCGCTGCTGCCCCGCGACCTCGGCCCCGGCACATCGACGTCGGCGGCCAGCCGTGCACTGGCGTCGGCGGTCGGGATCAGCTGGACCTCGGAGCTGCTGACCGTCACCGGCGTCGACCCCGACGGACCAGTCAGCGTGCAGCCCAACTCGATGGTCACCTGGGGCACGGGGATTCCACGTAGCGCCGCGACGTCCACGCACGAACAGGTCAGCGTCGCGAAACCCGAGATTCAGGTCGCCGACTTGAAGGGCTCGCAGGCACAGGCCGGCAAGCTCACCGAATGGCTCAAGCTCGCGCTCGACGAGCCGCACCTGCTGAAAACGTTGGGCGCCGGCACCAACCTGGGTGTGCTGGTGTCGGGCCCGGCCGGCGTCGGCAAGACGACGCTGGTGCGCGCCGTGTGCGCCGGTCGCAGGCTGTTGGAGCTGGACGGCCCGGAAGTCGGCGCGCTGGCCGCCGAAGACCGGCTCAAAGCCGTGGCCTCGGCGGTGACGGCGATTCGCGACGGCGGCGGCGTGCTGCTGATCACCGACGTCGACGCCCTGCTGCCGGCCACCGCCGAGCCGGTGGCCGCCTTGATCCTCGCCGAGCTGCGCACCGCGGTCGCCACCGACGGCGTCGCGTTGATCGTCACCTCCGCGCGACCCGACCAGCTTGATCCGCGGCTGCGCGCGCCCGAGCTGTGCGACCGGGAGCTGGGCTTGCCACTGCCCGACGCCGGCACCCGCAAGGCACTGCTGGAGATGCTGCTGAAGGCAGTGCCCACCGGCGACCTTAATCTTGACGAGATTGCGAGCCGCACACCAGGTTTCGTCGCTGCCGACCTGGCGGCGCTGGTGCGTGAGGCGGCGCTGCGGGCAGCGTCGCGGGCCAGCGCCGACGGCCAACCACCGAAGCTGAACCAGGACGATCTGGTCGGTGCGCTCAGCGTCATCCGGCCGCTGTCCCGCTCGGCCAGCGAGGAGCTGACCGTCGGCAACGTCACGCTCGATGATGTCGGTGACATGGCCGACGCCAAGCAGGCACTGACCGAAGCGGTGCTGTGGCCGCTGCAGCACCCCGACACCTTCGCCCGGTTGGGGGTGGACCCGCCACGCGGGGTGCTGCTCTACGGCCCGCCCGGCTGCGGCAAGACCTTCGTGGTCCGCGCGCTGGCCAGCACCGGGCAGCTGAGCGTGCATGCCGTCAAAGGCTCCGAGCTGATGGACAAGTGGGTGGGCGCCTCGGAGAAGGCGGTGCGCGAGCTGTTTCGAAGGGCCCGTGATTCCGCACCATCGCTGGTATTTCTCGACGAGGTGGATGCGCTGACGCCCCGGCGCGGCCAAAGCTTCGATTCCGGCGTGACCGATCGGGTGGTGGCCGCGCTGCTGACCGAGCTCGACGGCATCGACCCGCTGCGCGACGTCGTGGTGCTGGGCGCCACCAACCGGCCCGACCTGATCGACCCGGCGCTGCTGCGGCCGGGCCGGCTGGAACGGCTGGTTTTCGTCGAACCGCCCGACGCCGAGGCGCGCCTCGAAATCCTGCGCACCGCAGGCAAATCGATTCCGCTGAGCGCCGATGTCGACCTGGAAAAGGTGGCCGCCGGACTCAACGGCTACAGCGCCGCCGACTGTGTGGCCTTGCTGCGCGAGGCCGCACTCACCGCGATGCGCCGCTCTATCGACGCCGCCGACGTGACCGCCTTCGACCTCGCGGCGGCCCGCAAAAACGTGCGCCCCTCGCTGGATCCCGTTCAGGTTGAGTCGCTACGGGCGTTCGCCAAATCTCTCTAGCACCGCCCGCGCCGACGCCGCGACATCGGCTTCCAGCCAGGACGGCATCGGCTCGTCGTGTGCGTGGCGCCGGACGACGGCATAGGGCAGGTCGGCAACCGCTCGCGCGACGGCGTCGACCGACCGTGCGTCGCTGCTTCCATACAGTTGCCGAGCCAAGGCGCCAAGCCGCTCGCGCAGCGGTGCGTTCATCGCGGCAAGAGTCTCCTGGAATGCTGCGTCGGGCTCACCGTCGAGCAGGTCGGCCGGCCGGATCGTCAGCAACAGCCGGGCATCCTCCGGGAGTTCGCGCGCGAAGCTGATGCCGGCCACGGCCATGGCGGCGGCGGTTTCGGCCGGCGTATCGGCTTCGGTCGCCATCGCCCGTGCCTGGAAGCGTTCGAGCGCGCGCAGCCACGCCGCAGCCAGGATGCCGTCGCGGTTGCCGAAGCGGTGATACAGCGTGCCGGCGGGCGCCCCACTCGCTTTCGCGATCGCTGCGACACTCGCTGCACGGGGTCCGCCCACGAGCACCAGCGCTCGGGCCGCGTCGAGGATCACATCGGTTTCGTGCTTCCGCGGAGGTGCCACGATCTAGTACATTCCTTCTATATGGAACGATTGCCCTATATCGATGAGCATGCCATAACAGTCGACACGAATCGCGAAGAAACCTGGTCGGCGCTGTTGCGCGTGATGTGCCGTGACCCGCACGACCCCTCGACCGTGCCAATTGGTTTCGTCCTGGACGAAGCACGACCACCCGAGCGGTTCGCGCTGAAAGGCCGCCACCCGTTCGCGGTTTACCGATTGGTCTTCGAATTGGCAACCGAGCCCGGCGACCCGGCACGGACCCGAGTGCGCGCACTGACCTGGGCAGGCTTTCCTGGCATACACGGCAAGGTCTATCGCGCACTCGTCATCGGCACCGCGGACACCGCGTCGCGGTGCGATGGATGCTGACACGCCTGAAAAACACAGCGGCAGCAGCACATCCACGCGGAGCAGCCGCGTCGTGACACCCGGGTTGAATTGGGGAGCAAGGCCGTCGGAACGAACGGCATTGCTGCCATGCGACAGCCTTTGTCCGCACCCCGGCGTGCAGGCGGACCGCGCGATCAGCATCGATGCACCGCCACGGATCGTGTTCTCCTGGTTATGCCAGCTACGCGTCGCGCCCTACAGCTACGACCTACTCGACAACCTCGGCCGCCGGAGTCCCCGGCAACGCGACCCCCAACTGGTTCACCTGGAAGTAGGGCAGCGGTTCATGACCCTGTTCGTGCTGCAGTCTTTCGTTGACGGCGAGCAGATCACATTACGGTCCAAAGACGTGGCCGTGACGTATCTGGTCCGGCCCGAGGGGGCAGGGTCACGGCTGCACGTGCGCGTGTTGTTCGCGATCCCTTGGCTCGCCGGTCGTGTTCTCGCGCTGGGTGACCTGGTGATGATGCGCAAGCAGCTGCTCACGTTGAAGTCGCTGGCGGAGCACGAATTCGGCTATTCGGACAGCTGAAACTTCACCATCTCGGCAACAGAGTCCACGGCGTCGCTGAGCGCAGCCAGCCGATCGGCGGCCGACGGTGCCGACAGCACGGCATAGCGGTCGGCCGTGCCGATCGGTACGCGAGATGCCAACGCGTACAGCCGCTCTCCGGCATCGCGTGCGTCGGCCCGGCTGCCGCCCAGCAACACATCGCGGCCGGGCAACTGAGCACCGCGCGCGGTCGCGATCCGCTCGAACAAGGCCATCACCCGGTCTTCGACATCAAGGAACTGGGCCGGGGTCACCGGATCCCCGGGCTCGTCGGGCCAGACCCGCACGGTCGCACGCGGGTAGGGATCGTCCGGCAGCCACTCGCTTACTCGAATTCGGTCGCCCGTCCGGCAGCGCAGCACGTATCGGCCCGAGCCGAGATCGGCGTATTCGGTGATGCCGGCCAGCACGCCGACGTCGCATCGCGAGTCGCCGCCACCGACTTCGCGGCCGCGCTCGATCAGCACAACACCGAAAGGATCGCCATTGCCTACGCAGTCGCGCACCAGCGCGCTGTAGCGGGGCTCGAAGATGCGCAGCGGCAGATCCTCGTCGGGCAGCAGCGCCGACTCGAGCGGGAACATGGCCAGCTCGGTGGGCTCGGAAGCGGGCCCGTCGGAAAACCCCGTCATGACTAGATATCCAGCTCATCAACCAGCGCGTCGACGACCGCACGCAGGTCGCCGTCGTGCTCCTCGGCGACCCGCCGCTGCCGCTGATATGACGCACCGTCGCGGTATATGTCGGACACCGCGGCGAGTTCCTCCGCGCAGTGCAGCGACTTCGCGACCGGCGCCAGCCGGGTGAGCAAGTCGGGCAGGTCGTCGGTGACCAGGCGCTCGTTGCTGTCGGCGTCCAGGATGATCACCGCGTCCAAGCCGTAGCGAGCGGCGCGCCACTTGTTCTCCTGGACGTGCCAGGGCGGCATGGTCGGCAGCGTCTCGCCGGCGTCCAGCCGACGGTCCAGGTCGACAACCAGACAGTGCGTCAATGCAACCAGCGCGCCCAGCTCGCGGAGGTTGGACACCCCATCGCAAATCCGCACCTCGAGCGTGCCCAGATGTGGCGACGGCCTGATGTCCCAACGGATTTCGTCCATATGGTCGATGATGCCGGTCTTCTTCTGGTCGTAGACGAAGCCTTCGAACTCCGCCCAGGTCTGAAAGTGAAACGGCAACCCGGCGGTGGGCAATTGCTGAAACATCATCGCCCGATTGCTGGCGTACCCGGTGTCCTCCGCGCCCCACCACGGCGAGGACGCCGACAGCGCCAGCAAGTGCGGGTAGTAGTTGAGCAGTGACGTCATGATCGGCATGACTTTGGCGGCGGACGAGATCCCTACGTGTACGTGGACGCCCCAGATCAACATCTGCCTGCCCCACCACTGGGTGCGCTTGATCAGCTCGGCGTAGCGCGGCGCGTCGGTGAGCTTCTGGGTCGACCACCGCGCGAACGGGTGGGTGCCGGCGCAGAACAGTTCCATGCCGCGATCCCGGACGATCTGGCGCGCGGGGCCCAGGGTCTCGCGAAGATCCTCCATCGCCTCCCCGGTGCATTCACAGATGCCGCTGACCACTTCGACGGTGTTGCGCAGCAATTCCTTGTGCACGCGCGGGTTTTCGCCGATCTCTGCGATGACCGCGGTGGCTTCATTGCTCAGGTCACGGGTCTGCGCGTCGACGAGCGCGAATTCCCATTCCACCCCGATCGTCGGCCGCGGTGAACTGGCGAAGTCGATATGGGCGCTTGCCCCGTTGCCCGGCGCGCTAGCCGGCACCGATGACACCGCACGCCACCCGCTTGCCAGCGTCACCGGTGCCCATCGTCGTCGCGTCGGGACCCGGCGTCCCGTTGACCTGGTTGTAGCGATCCGGCGGAATGTTTCCAAAGTTGTCGGCACCGGCGTGAATGATGATTGCGGTCTTCTCGCCGGTTAACAGGTCGTCCATGGTGAAGGCGTCCGTGGTGGTCACCAGCATCGCGGTACCGTCCTTGCGCACCTCCAGCGAGGTCAAATCACCGCTGGCAGGCATGGCCGCGTGCCCCGGCACTTGGAGGTGCCCGCCAGCGGACAGAAAGTCGCCGGGCGCGCCGCCGTTCGGGGCGACCGAGTTGGGCTCACACTTGCCCGCCTTATGGATGTGTACTCCGTGGAAGCCGGGCGTCAGCTGACCACCACCGGTCGTCTCGATCGTGATGGTGGCGTAGCCGTTGTTGAACTCGAATTTCGCTGTTGCGACCTGGGCGCCGTCGGGTGCCTTCAGATGGGTCGTCATGCTCCGTGGCGCCGCCGGCGCGGCCTCGGCGCCCGGGGTTTTCCCCGACGGCGCGGGTGATCCGGTCCAGATCGCCGGCGTGGTACCCGGGATTGTCGATGCGTGCTGCGGCGACGAGCATGCGCTCACCAGCGCGACGCAACCGGCCAAAAACAACGGGGACAGCGCGGACATGGTGGCGGCAGCGACATTGCGGTGACCGGCGAGTTTAGGCATAACGTGAGCCTAGCCCGGCGACTTGCGGTCCGAAACGACTTGCGGGGGAGAGTCCGGCGGCCTTTCCGCGAGCGACAGTGGTCAGCCCGCGACGAGGACGATGACGCCGGGCGGCTGGTTGGCGAGCGCCGGGATTCGCGCCTCGACTGGTGCTCCCAGCTTCTGGCCCACCGCATCCGCGGTGGTGTGCTCTTCGTCAGCATCGGTGTAGTACACGGTGGTGGCCGAGACATCCGGCACCGGCAGGTTCCCGACTTCGCTGACCTTAAAACCGGCAGCTGCGAGCTGGTCCCTCGTCCGCGCGGCAACGCCCTCTTTCGAAGAGATGTTGTACACGCGTACCTCGGCCTGGTTCGCGGCGGGGTTGCTGCTTGTCGACGCCGCGGTGGCGGTGGTGGTTGTCACACTCGACGCCGGCGACGCCGAGTCATCATCGGAGTTCCCGGAGGAGCCCAGGGCCTGCCACCCGAGCAGCAGGAAGATGATGCCAAGGAACAGCAGCACCATCACCATGGCCCGCAGGGGAAGCCCCGAAGAGTCGGGGACGCGCTCATTCATCGAGCCCACTGTAGCCAGGAAGAGCCCAGAACCTGCAAAGGCGCTTACAAGGACGGACGGGCGTCAGGTCACCTCGAAGCCGAGGCGCCGCGCTGCCCGCGCCTTCTGGCGACTGGCGCGCAATCGTCGCAGCCGCTTCACCAGCATGGGATCAGCGACCAGCGCCTCGGGCCGATCGACCAGCGCATTGAGTACCTGGTAGTAGCGCGTCGCCGACATTGAGAACAACTCTTTGATGGCTTCTTCCTTGACACCGGCAAATTTCCACCACTGCCGTTCGAATGCCAGGATGTCGTGTTCGCGGCGGGTGAGCCCATCGGCGATCTCAGAGTCGTCCCCCGCTCGATTTGCCTGCGCCATGGCGCTGTCCATATCGCTTCCCCTGGACCCTTCCGGCGGATTCTCAAATTGCTTGAATGACTTGACTTACATAGGGGCGTGTTTCGGCGAATATTGAACCACGCCCCCAACCCTCAAGCTGTCATCTAGACCCGCGAGTCGGCCGACTTCGTTGTATTGCCGCGGCGTATCGCGGCTTCCGCTGCACGCCCCTTTGCGGCGTGCTCGAAAGTTCGAGGGCCGTCAGGCTCAACCCTATTGCCCGCCTTCCGCAACCGGGTGGTGCCCCCACCTCAGGCCGTTCCGGCCCGCATCGTCGTCAGGCTTAAGCTAGCCGACCATGGCAGTCCTACCCATTCGCATCGTGGGAGATCCGGTCTTGCGCACTCCGACGACGCCGGTGCAGGTCGCCCCCGACGGTTCGCTACCGGCTGATCTGGCCCCGTTGATCTCCACCCTGTACGACACCATGGACGCCGCGCACGGGGTGGGTCTGGCCGCCAACCAGATCGGGCACGGACTGCGGTTGTTCGTGTACGACTGTTCCGAGGACCGCGGGCTGACCGACCGGCGCCGCGGCGTCGTCATCAACCCGGTCCTGGAAACTTCCGAAATACCCGAGACCATGCCCGACCCGGGCGACGACGACGAAGGCTGCTTGTCGGTTCCCGGCGAGTCGTTCCCCACCGGGCGGGCCAAGTGGGCACGGGTCACCGGGCTGGACGCCGACGGCAGTCCGGTCGCCATCGAGGGCACCGGCCTGTTCGCCCGCATGCTGCAGCACGAAACCGGGCACCTGGATGGATTGCTGTACCTCGACCGTCTGATCGGCAGGCACGCCCGCGCCGCGAAACGCGCCGTCAAGTCACACGGCTGGGGAGTTCCCGGACTGTCGTGGATGCCGGGCGAAGGGCCCGACCCGTTCGGCAACTAATGGTCTCGTGGCCAGACCTCGGAACACGGGTGACGGTTCGCTACCGGCGACCCGCCGGGTCGGTCCCGCCGCTGACCGATGCCGTAGGCCACCTGTTGGCTGTCGATCCGGTGGTTCGGGTGCGGACGAAGTCGGGCGCGGTGGTCGAGTGCGCACCCGCCGACGTGGTGGCGCTGCGGGTGTTGACCGATGCACCGGTGCGCACCGCCGAGATCCGGGGGCTTGAGCACGCTGCAGCCGCAGGCTGGCCTGGCATTGAACAGACCTGGCTGCACGGCTGGCTGCTCCGGGCCGGGCACGGGGCCACACTCGAAGCCAATTCAGCAGTGCCGCTTGATATTTCGGCTCGAGCTGATGCCGTCCCCGCTATCGTCGCCTGGTATACCCGTCGCGACCTCACACCACGACTGGCCATCCCCGATCGCTTGCTGCGGCTGCCGGCCGACCTGACGGGCGAACGCACGGAGCGCGTTTTGGTGCGCGACGTGTCTACCCGCGAAGCCGATTCGGCCATCATCTTGTCGGCCCGCCCGGACGACGCCTGGCTGCGGATATACCAGCGCGAGATTCCCGTCGACGTGCTTACCGCCGTCATGGACGGCGAACTGATCTTCGGCACCGACCCAGGCGTGGCCGTCGCGCGTGCGGCGGTGACCGACGCGCCGGACGGCACCCGCTGGGTGGGCCTGTCGGCGATGCGGGCAGCGGACGAACAGTGCACGCCCGGCTCAGCAGCGCGGCTGTGCGAGGCGTTGTTGGCGTGGGGTGCGCGTCGCGGCGCGACCCGCGGCTACGTGCGCGTTGGCGACGGGAATACTGATACCGCCGTCGGCACACTCGCCCAGTCCCTGGGTTTCCGGCTGCATCATCGCAGCCGCTACGTCCCGGTCCTGTCAGGCATCTGGGATAGCGTCTAGCCATGCCCGACGGCACCCTGCGGTTGGCCACCTGGAACGTGAATTCGATTCGCAGCCGGCTGGACCGCGTCACCGACTGGCTTGCGCGCGCCGATGTCGACGTGCTGGCTATGCAGGAGACCAAATGCTCCGATAGCCAATTCCCCGCGCTGCCGCTGTTCGAACTCGGCTATGAGGTCGCACATGTCGGCTTTAATCAGTGGAACGGCGTGGCGATCGCCTCCCGGGTCGGCCTGGACGATGTGCAGATCGGCTTCGACGGCCAGCCCAGCTGGAGTAGCAAGCCAGAGGTGGCCGCTTCGGCGGAAGCCCGCGCTTTGGGCGCCACCTGCGGAGGCGTGCGGGTGTGGAGTCTCTACGTCCCCAACGGCCGTACCCTCGACGACCCCCACTACAACTACAAGCTGGATTGGCTTGCCGCACTGCGTGATACGGCCGAAGGCTGGCTACGCGACGACCCCGCAGCACAGATCGCACTGGTGGGCGACTGGAACATCGCCCCGACCGACGAAGACGTCTGGAGCACCGAATTCTATGCCGGCTGCACGCACGTCTCCGAGCCGGAACGTTTGGCGTTCAACGCCATCGTCGAAGCGCAATTCACCGATGTAGTAAGGCCTTTCACCCCGGGACCCGGCGTCTACACCTACTGGGATTACACGCAGCTGCGGTTCCCGAAGAAGCAGGGCATGCGCATCGACTTCATCCTCGCCTCACCGGCGTTGGCCGGACGGGTGGCCGATGCACAGATCGTCCGAGAGGAGCGCAAAGGAAAGGCCCCCAGTGACCACGCGCCGGTGTTGGTCGACTTGAGGCGTGACTGAATCGTGTAACCGAAGGTTCGCCGACGTTAAAATCGCCCACCGGCAGGTTAAGCGGGGGAAATTCTATACGGCTGCTCGTTGTCTGCGGGTTTGCAACGTGGCAGGCTTTCGATTGTTGGATGCCGAGAACTATTTCGTTGTAGCTGTTAACTTTGTATTCAGCGGGTATACAAGCGTTGTCAATGCGGTTTGCAACGAGAGCGAAGAAAGCCAGGGAGTCATCATGAGTGTCGTCGGCGGGACAGTCCGCGGCGTTGGTAAAACGGTGAGTCGTGCGGCGACGGTGACCACGGAAGTCGCGGGCGCTGTGGGTGGCGCGGCGGTGAATGGAGTTGTCGGCGGCGTGACGGGAGCCGCGCAAGGCATTAAGCGCGGAGTCAGCACCGGCAGTCACTCGACCCCGGCCGCCGCCCTGGCCTTGGGTGCGCTTGGCGTCGCCGGCCTGGTCGAGTGGCCGGTGCTGTTGGCCGTTGGCGGCGGTGCGCTGCTGTTGCGTAGGATGAGCCGGAAACAAGAGGCACCGGCGCCGAAGGCGAACCTCAAACCGGTGCCCAGCGAAAAAGAAAAAGCCCCGCCGCAGAAGGCCACACCCAAACCGGCGGCCAAGAAGACGGCTGGCCGGCGGGCGGGCACCGCGCAATTGCGCAGCACCAACTGATCGGCACTGTTGAGTAATCCTTTGAGCATTGGCGCGTCCATACGGCGATCTATGCCGATGCGCGCTGCCGTAAAAGGCCTCCAGACAACCACCGCCGTAGCCAGTGCATCTGTGAGCGCCGCGGCAGCTGTCGCGGAAACCCTGGGGAAGACCGCGGGCTCGGTCGCTGAGGCCGGATTCAACATCGCCACTATTCCGTTGCAAGAAGGAACCAGGGCCCTTTCCCGCGACCTTTCCCGCAAGACACTGAGCCGGCACTGTTGGCGTGGCGAGAGCCGCGCCTGGATCGAGGTGCGCGGCCTCGACGGCGCCGGCGCCGGTGAACTCGGGCTCATCGTGCTCAACGCCGTCCGGGCCCACCCCGGCGTCACGTCGGCCAAACTGAACTACCCCTTGTCGCGCGTGGTCGTGGAAATCAGCGATCAGAACACATCGCTGAGTGAGCTTTGTCGCGTGGTCGACGACGCCGAAAAGTGTTGCAGCCCATATCAAGATCCCGAAGCGCCGACGTCATCACCGGCAAGCCTGCCGGGCGACGGCGTGGTACTGGCGACCCGCGCGGTCACCGTCGCCGCCACCGCGGCGGGGCTGGGCATCGCCGTCACCGGCCGAATGCTGCGCTGGGGCCGCCTGCCGAACCCCATCGTCGCGAGCGTGACGTTCTTCGACTACCAGCCCCGCCTGCGCCGTCTGCTCGACGACGCCATCGGCGCGCCCGCCGCCGACACCGTCATGACGCTCGTCATGGCGGCGACGCAGACCCTCGGCCAGTCGCCGACGTCATTAGCGCTGGGGCTGTCGGTACAGTCGCTGAAAGCGGCCGAGTCCCGCGCCGGGGCGCGGGCCTGGCGGGGGCATGAACCCCGGTTGGCGTTGCACGCCGACCAACCCCCCACCGATTCTTCGCTGTCGCCACGGCGAGCGCCGGCCGCGAAATCCCCGGATACCAACGCCGAGCGTTTCGCGCTCGTCCAGGCCCTCAGCGCCGGGCTGCTCGGTATCGGCACCCGCAACGTCAACATGGCCGCCACCGCGGTGCAGGTGACCACGCCCAAGGCCACCCGGACCACACCGGAGGCGTTCG
>Ga0307479_10003437_pt1 | contig 14411 bp, 11 predicted proteins | sample atmos_gasesECM4C_FD_203743 | JGI IMG/M metagenome (GOLD analysis project Ga0307479, IMG submission 203743) | Hardwood forest soil microbial communities from Morgan-Monroe State Forest, Indiana, United States - atmos_gasesECM4C_515 | ecosystem: Environmental > Terrestrial > Soil > Temperate...
AAGAGCTGCGGTCGACAAATTCCAGCACGCGCGTGGCATAGCTAGTGGCGCGGCGGAGAGCGGCTTCGTCGCCGTTTCGTTCGAGCAGTTGAATTGCGAGGATGGTCATGGAGATATCGTCGGGACTGAGCGCGACGATGCGCTCGGCGTAGCCAGCGGCGCGCGCGTTGTCCCGCAATTGCAGGCAGGCTTCCACTAGCGCGCGATAAATCCGAGGACGCTGATTCGAATCCGGATATTCCTTTAAGAAGGCTTCCAAATTGCGCACCAGCGCCGCGCGGTCGTTTCCGGCGCTGTTAATGGCTTGCTGCAATTGTTCTTCCGCCGAAGGTATTTTGGAAATAGCGGCGGATTTCGACGACGGGATCTGACTGTTTTCGTTTTGCGCCGGGGTCTGAGCGAGGATGGCATAGGGCGCCGCAGAAAGAAAAACAATTGAAATTGCGCAGGAGAAGAAGAGATGAGAAACCATACAGGGAGATTCTAACCCGGATTCGCGGGTAACGCCTGGTCGTAGTCCGGTTGAAGAAAGCGGGAAGCGACGGAAAGAGGACTGAGGAGGGGAGAAAGGACGAAAGATGCGGGGAGGGGGAGAAGAGTAAGAAGAGCAAGAAGGGCAAGAAGGGCAAGAAGAGCGGCCCGCCTCAGAAGGCGGGCCTTACTAAGCCGGAGGCTATTTCGCGCCGCTGACGCGAATTTCGCCCGAGACGGTGTGCACATCCGCGCGTCCGCCGCCGTTGCCCATGTGGGCCCGAAGTGAATGCTTGCCTTGTTCTTCGATGACGATGGGGATGTCGGTACGAATCTCGCCGGAGGCCGCTTCCGCCGAGAGGTGGAGATTCGCAGAAGCCGGGACGACGAGTTGCACGGTACCGGATACCGTTTTCAGCTCCCAGTAGCTGTTGGCGCCAAGATTTCCCTGCACGGAAACTTGCCCTGAGACCGCATGCACTTTCACGTCGTTGGCCGCACCCTGAATCTCGACTTCGCCGCTCGCATTATCTGCTTCGATTCGCCCCCCGGGGTTAGACACGCGGATGACTCCCGAAAGGGCGTTGACGCGCACATCGCCTTTGGTGTTCGATACGTTTACGCTTCCCGAAGCGGACGAAATGCGGACGTCATTGCCAATATCGGCGGCGGACACCGATCCGCTGGCGGTTGAAATTTGGACGTCGCGCTCGATTTTTTCGACACGAATGCTGCCCGAAGCGGCCTGCACTTTTACCGGGCCGCGCACGCCGCGAATGGTCTGCGCGCCGGATGCGACGGTGGCACTGACTTCCGTGTCACGCGGCACTCGAATCGTGTAAGCGATACTGATGTGGCGCATGCGAGACATTTCCTTACCGATACGGATGGTGCCCCCTCGTTGTTCGATGGGAGGATTGGCGAGAGTATCGTCGAGGCGCTTCTGCGGATCGTCAAAACCGAACCCCGATGCGCGCACCTCGCCGTGGACGTAAACTTTACCGTCGGCGCTGCCGGTGATGTCCACGTCGCCGGAGGCGTTGGTCAGTTCCAGGAGAATCGGAGCGGTCACGTTATAGTTGCGATCGAAAAAGCCGCTAACGGAAGATCCCCTGCTGCAGCCGGCGAAGACAATGACGGCCAAAAAGAGCACGAGCGGTAAGCAGTGATTGCGGCGGCGCGCCATTCATCCTCCGTAAAAGTGCAGAGACTTGACCTGAGCCGTCCCACTTATAGTTACGCAAGAGCAGGGAATTATGTTCCCCGAGCAGCCTAGACGGAACGCCGGCCGACGGGCGAAAGAGTTTCATTGAGAGAGCCCTGGCGGTATCCCTCAAGGTCCAGAGCGACGTAGGCGAACCCCGCCGCCTTGAGACGGACTGCGATGGCGGCCGCCATTTCCGGCGCAAGTGCACGAGGCATTTCGTCGGGGGATATTTCGACGCGCGCGAGCTTGTCATGCAGCCGAACGCGGAATTGGTGGAATCCAAGCGCGCGCAGTTCCGCTTCGCCACGCTCGACTAGTCCAAGACGCTCCGGTGTTACTTCCGTACCGTAAGCCAAACGGGAAGCGAGGCAAGCGGAGGCCGGGCGGTCCCACGTAGGCAAACCAGCACGGCGCGAGCGAAGGCGAATCTCGGCTTTGCTGAGGCGGGCATCGAGAAGAGGAGCAAGAACCTGGTGCTCCGTTGCGGCACGATGGCCAGGGCGAAAATCGAGGGTGTCATCGGCGTTCACACCATAGGCGACGGCGGCGAAACCACGCGCGCGCGCCAATTCATCCAACGCGGAAAACAACTCATCCTTGCAGAAATAGCAACGGTCGGCCGCATTGGCGCGGTAGGCGGGATTCTCCATTTCGCTGGTGGCGATAAATTCGTGACGCAAGCCCAACTTGCCGACAAACTTTTCCACGACGGCGCGATCGTGGGCGGAGTAGCTCGGCGAGAGCGCAGTAACGGATAAAGCGCGGGGGCCAAGCGCTTCGCGGGCCGCCCAGGCCAGATAGGCGGAGTCTGCGCCACCCGAGAGCGCGACAATGAGCGAAGGAATCTCGGCGAGGCGAGCAAGCAGGAGATTTTCTTTTTCTTCCGCCGGCGCCGCAGCGCCGTCGGCATTGCGAATGTGAATGAACTCTTTCATCTCAACGCTGAGTATATCTCAGAGTGCGGCCTGCATCACAGGCGGCGGCCGCACCAGGGACTTACTTGAAATCCAGAAGCACGTCAACCGTGGCCTTGCCTGCATCGGTTTGCAACCAATGGCCGACGTTTTCGTAGTGCACCGGCAACTCGCCGAAGACCTGTTCCTGGCGGGTTTGCAGCTTTGCAAGGAGTTCCTCGAACTTGGCTTTGTCGAAGATTTCATCGGCGGCGAATGGCCAGGCGGCGCGCAGCTTTCGCTCTGCAGCAGGGGAAATTCCAGTGAGGACTATTTTGCCGAAGCGGTATTGCCGCCCCTCTTGAATGCGGACCGAATAGGAAATGGTGTGCGCGAGATCGTCAAACGCCGGAGCTGGATCGATTTTCGCGTCGAGGTAGCCGCGACGGGCGTACTCCTCGCGAGCGCGATCCCAGGCTGCTTCGATCTGCATGCCGTCGGCGACATCTCCGCGCTTGAGCCCAAGCAGGCCGTTCAGCGTGAATTCCGACACCAGAGCGTTTCCCGTCCAATGGATATCTTTCCAGCGATAGATCTCGCCCGGGGTCATCGGAACATAGACGGGAATTTGCGAAGGCAGTTTTTGATTGGGATCGCCCGTCAATCGCACTTCCGGCGGCCCGAGCTTCGCGCGCAGGAATCCTTGCTGGAGATAAATAGGTCTTATCGCCTCGGACAGAAAGAGATCGATGGTCATTCGCGAATAGGGCTTTCCCAGAATTTCGGATAGATGCTGCTGAACGGGTTTGGAGGCCGAAAGCCGGGGATCGCTGAATTCCAGCTTGGCGATTTGGAGCGCGGCACCTTCGACGCGGATTTCCTGCACGTTGCCGTCACCGTTGGGATTCGGGATGACGGTGTGCTCGAGCGACACTTGCAGTCCGTGGGAAGAGAGCAACTCCTTCACAGCTTCGCTGGCCCTATCAACGACGGCCCCGGCTTCCGGAAGGGTACCGTCGAAGAAGGGAAACTGTTTGCGGATGGCATCATCCAGCTCCGAATCCGAGAACCAAGGAAGATTGTCGAAGTAAACGGGAACTCGATGCGATTCTTCCACGTGATAGGTCACCAAGATGCCCGCGACCTTGGTCTGAAAGTTGTAATTTACTTTGGAGAACAGTCCGCTTTGAATGAGCTTGTCGGCCGCAGTTTGCAAATCATTCCGGCCGAGCTGAGTTCCAGGGATGAGGCCAGTGATGGCGATGACCTGGGCCTCGGTGAGGAGTTTTTCACCGTCGGCGTGCACTTCACGCAATGGCGCGGCGGCGGCGTCCGGAGCCTGCGGCGAAGCAGGGAATGCGAGCGGCAGCAGGAGAAGGAAGAGAGTGCCGAGAAACGCTGGAAAGTGGCGAAACATGTTCCTATAGTAGCGGAAACGGGCCCGGCTACTCCACGGTGACGGATTTGGCGAGGTTGCGCGGCTGATCAACGTCGCAGCCGCGGCGTACGGCAATGTGATAGGCGAGCAATTGGAGAGGGATGATTTCAAGCAAGGGCACCAGCAATTCGGGGGCGGGCGGAAGTTCAATGATGTGATCGGAGGCTTCGCGCGCTAGATGATCACCCGCGGTGACAATGGAGATGACGATGCCGTCGCGCGCCTTGACTTCCTTGATGTTGGAAACGCTCTTCTCGTAGCGGGTCATTGCTTCGGGGTCGGATTCGTCGCGCGTGGCCAAGACGACGACCGGGAGGTTTTCGTCGATGAGCGCGTTGGGGCCGTGCTTCATTTCGCCGGCGGGGTAGCCTTCGGCGTGAATATATGAGATTTCCTTAAGCTTTAACGCACCTTCCAGCGCGATGGGGTAGTGGATGCCTCTGCCGAGATAGAGAAAATCGGTATAACGAAAGAATTGGCGCGCCAGATTTTCGTATAATCCGGATTCATCGGCCTGCAGAACCGTTTCGATTTTGTGGGGAATGCGCGTAAATTCCTGCATCAGAGTCCTGGCGGCGTTTTCGGAGAGCCTGCCGCGGACCTGGCCGAGATAGGAAGCGAGCAGAAGCAGGGCGGTCAATTGAGCAGTGAAAGCCTTAGTGGATGCCACGCCGATTTCCGGCCCGGCGTGCGTCGGAATGGTGCCGTTGGCTTCGCGCGTGATCATGGAACCGATCACGTTGCAGATCGCCAGTGAAGGCGAGCCCTTGGATTTTGCTTCGCGCTGGGCGGCCAGCGTGTCCGCGGTTTCGCCGGATTGGCTGATGCACACGGTCAGCGTTTTGGAATCGAGAATGGGATCGCGATAGCGGAATTCGCTTCCATAGTCGACTTCGACAGGAAGACGGGCAAGGCGCTCAATCATGAATTTTGCGGCTAGGCCGGCGTGCCAGCTGGTGCCGCAGGCGACGATGCGCACTTGCTGAAATTCGCGGAACTGCTTTTCCGTAATGGCCATCTCATCGAGGAAAACTTTTCCGGTGTCCTGGGAGATGCGGCCGAGCAGGGTATCGCGCACGGCGCGAGGCTGCTCGAAAATTTCCTTTTGCATGAAGTGCTTGTAGCCGCCCTTTTCCGCCATGATGGGGTCCCAAGCGACGTGGTGCGCGGGGCGTTCGACGGGGCGGCCGTCATGATCCATGACACGCACGCCTTTGGCGGTCAGGACGGCGATGTCGCCGTCGGCGAGAAAAAACATTTCGCGGGTATGCTGGAGAAGGGCCGGGATGTCGCTGGCGACGAAATATTCTCCATCGCCGAGTCCGATCACCGACGGCGGGCCGAAGCGCGCGGCAACAATCTTCTGAGGGTCATTCGCGGACAGAAAAACCAGCGCGTAGATGCCGCGCAACTCTTTCAACGACAGGCGCACGGCTTCCTCGAGGGGAACGCCGCCCTGCGAATGCTTCTCCACCAGGTGCGCGACGATCTCCGTGTCGGTTTCGGTGACGAACTTGTGGCCTTCCTTCTGCAGCTTTTCCTTCAGCTCAAGGTAATTTTCTATGATTCCGTTGTGGACGACGACGATTTGGCCAGTGCAGTCGCGATGGGGGTGAGCATTTTCCTCGGTGGGGCGGCCGTGGGTGGCCCAACGCGTGTGGCCAATGCCGTAGGTGCCATCCAGCGGGGACTTGGCGATGACCTCTTCGAGATTGCGAAGCTTGCCAGGAGCGCGGCGGATTTCCATTTTGCCGGACTGCGGCACAACGGCGATGCCCGCGGAATCGTAGCCGCGGTACTCGAGTTTGCGCAGGCCTTCGATGATGACGGGGACAACTTTCTTGGGCCCGATATAGCCAACTATTCCGCACATGCGCGGCGTCTCCTCTGAGAGTTTCTAGCAGGGTGGCATGCTGGCTGTCCCACCAAGATGAATTCCACGGAGCAAGCCTCGAACGGGATTACGGGCGGAAGCCAAGTCACTCCACGATCTCGAAACGGTATTCTTCGATGACGGTGTTGGTGAGCACTTCTTTCGAAATGTGCTCGAGTTGTTTCTGCGCTTCCTCTCGGCTCCAGCCATCGAGATTCAAAACGAAGAATTTGCCCTGGCGGACGTCGCGCACAGCGGAGTAGCCGAGACCGGAGAGGGCGTGCTGGATGGTTTGTCCCTGAGGATCGAGTACGGTACGTTTTGGCATTACCCAGACGTGTGCTTTCATGCCGCCAGTATAACATTGCCGTGGACGGCTTCATGCCGGTCGCGTTTCGCCGGCAGGCTGAAAGGCGTACTGGAAACCCATTTCGATGATACGGTTCAGCTCCTCTTCCCGCAGTCCCATACGCGCGGCGTTGGCGTACTCTTCGTGCAGCGTGGTGTGAAACATGGCCGGATCATCGGTGGAGAGCACAATGGGAATGTTGTGACGAAGAAGTTTTGGGAGCGGATGATCTTCGATGGTGACGTTCTCGCGGCGCAGTTGACGGGCGAGGGCAGCGGTTTTCATATTGCTTGCCGGGCAGAGTTCGAGCGGAATCTTTCGCTCTGCGAGCAAATCCATTAATGCCGGGTCGTGGATCGCGGCGATTCCATGGCCGATGCGCTCCGCTCCCAGCAATTCGATGGCTTCGCGAATTAGCTCCGGGCCGCCGACCTCGCCCGCGTGCATCAAACGGTGCAGACCCAATTGCGCGGCGCGATCGTAGATAGGGCGAAATTCCTTTGTCGGGACGCTGAGCTCGTCGCCACCAATGCCAAAGGCCACGATCGCTTTCGAATCGCAGCGCTTTGCGGATTCGACGACTGCCATTGCCGCGTCTGCGCCGAATTGCCGCGCTGCGTCGAACACCCACCGGAATCGGAGTCCGCGGCTTTCGAATGGCTCGGTGGCGCGGAGGAGGGCTTCGAAATTCGCTTCCGGGCGCTGCTTTCTCAGGAGCATCACGCCGATAGACAGAGTTACTTCCGTATAGACCACGCGTTGCGTGAGCAAGTGTTCAGCGAGGTCGCGGGCGATGAGCGCATAGTCCTGGGGCTCGTGCAAGAACGATGTGACCCACTTGAAGGCTTCGATGAATTCGGGGAAGTCGCGGTAGGCGTAGCGCTGGCGGACTTGTTCCTCAGTCACAACGACGCCGTGACGGGCCGTCAGCGCGCAAACGGTTGCGGGCTGGATGGAGCCTTCGAGATGGAGGTGTAGCTCGGCTTTGGGCAAGGAAGCGATGCGGTTGGAGAGCAAGGGCGGCCTCATCCGCAAGAAATCAGCGCGGCAGTTGCGGGCGGCCGGCGTTTACCCACGCCGTAAGCCAGAAAGAGCCTACGTCGGTTGCCGCGTCAGAGAGCTGGCGAATCAAGATGGCCGCGGCCTGATTGTAGAAGCGGTCGTAATATTCGTCGGTGAAGGAGTTTTCCCCGCGACGGGCGTTGCGATCGGCGAGAAGAATGGTCTCGAGCCAGCTATGGGAGCTGAGGCATGCTTCGAAAGCGCGATCCGTGGGGTCGTTGATAAAAATGGCGTCGTTGGGACGCATGGGGAAAAACGACGAATAGCGGTCGATCAGCGTGGTGCCGAAGCGCTCGTTGACTCCGGGCTGGCCGCTCAGGCGTCCGTCGAAATTATCCGTGGTATTGAAAGGATCGTGGGCTTCCGCGACATAGTTGGCCAGGATGGCCGCGTCCAATCTTGCTTCGTCCCACTTGCTGGCCTTCATCGCGTCGGTCAGCTTCTCGCTGTAAACGCCGATCTGCCATGGAAGAAGGCCGTTGGCATCAAGTTTCGGCTTGCTGAATTTGGTTACCGCGGCTTTATAGCTGCGCGGCAGGGCTTCGAACGGGAATCGTCCGTATTTGTCGAGAAGAATGAAATGGTTGTGCCGCTCAGCGGGCGACTTGGCAATGGCATCCAGAGGATCGGTAACATGCTGCGAGAGCAGCGCGAGGTTGGATTCGAAAAAAGGGCGGATGTCCTGGGGCAGGGTGTCGATGGCTTTGTGGACGACCAGCCTGTGGCCGTTCCTACCCCATGCCAATGAACGATCGGGGAACGACAGACATAGCGCGGCACAGACAACGAAGGCGCCTGTCCGTCCCCACACACGTTGTACGACCGCTCGCTCCATCACGTAATTCCTCTACGCCCGGTTGGCCGCACGCAACGTGCTGCGCTTGCGGCCGTAGTTGTAATAAATCACAAGACCGATGGCCATCCAAACGAAGAAGCGAATCCAATTCATGATGGGGAGGCCGGCCATCAAGAGCAGGCAGGTAATTATCGTCAAGATCGGGGCAATGGGCCCTCCGGGCGCGCGAAAAGCTCGATGGCGATTCGGTTCGCGATAGCGGAGAATCAGCACGCCTCCGGCAACCAGCGCAAAGGCAAATAGAGTTCCGATGTTCGAGAGGTCGGCAAAGGTTCCGATATCGAGAAGGCCCGCTGGAATGCCCACGACAAACCCGGCCATCCAGGTGGAGAAATCTGGCGTTTGGTAGCGCGGATGGACGCGGCTAAAGATCCTGGGAAAAAGGCCGTCGCGGGACATCGCGAACCAAACGCGCGCCTGGCCAATCTGGAACACGAGCAGGGAAGAAATCATCCCCATGAGCGCGCCGATTAGAACGATCAGCCGAATGCTGGAGATGTGAAGCTTCTTGAGCGTGTTGACGACGGGAGCGGCATCATCGACCAGCGTATCCCAGCGAACCAGTCCGGTGAGCACGACGACGACCGAGATATAGAGCAACGTGCAGACGATCAGAGTCGCGATGATGCCGATCGGCAGGTCGCGCTGCGGGTTCTTACATTCTTCGGCGGCCGTCGAGACCGAATCAAATCCGATGTAGGTGAAGAAAACGATTGAGCCGCCCGTGAGAATTCCGGGCCAGCCGTTCGGCGCAAAGGGATGCCAATTAGCCGGATGAATAAAACGCGCTGCAAAACTGACAAACACAAGAATCGCCATGATCTTCAGCATGACCATGACGTTGTTCGTCTCCGCGGATTCGCGAATGCCGCGAACCAGGATGACCGTCAAGATCATCACGATGATAAATGCTGGCCAGTTGAAGCCGAAATGCCAACCAGGACCGTAGAGCACGTTGCCTTCCAGGTCGGAAAGTCCGGTGGGGAGATAGGCGGGCGAAATCCAACGAGGGCTGGGATGCACACCGAACCAATCCATCAAATTGACGAGGTGTTGAGAGAAGCCAACGCTGACGGCCATGTTGCTGACGGCGTATTCCAAAATCAGGTCCCAGCCGATGATCCAGGCGACAAGCTCTCCCATCGTGGCGTAAGTGTAGGTGTACGCGCTGCCGGCAATAGGAATCATGGCGGCGAGCTCGGCATAGCACACCGAGGCGAATCCGCAGGCGATGGCAACCAGGACAAAGGAGAGGGCAATGGCCGGTCCCGCGCCAGGGCGTCCAAAGGAAGCGGAGCGGTGAATCAGGTATTGCAGAAGAGGAGCGTTCAGGATGGAAGAGGCCTGAAACTTTTGACCGGCGATGGCGGTGCCGATGATGGTAAAGATGCCCGAGCCGATGACCGCGCCGATGCCGAGCGAAGTGAGGCTCAGCCATCCCAAGGATTTCTTTAATCGTACTTCAGCATTTTCCGAATCTGACAGCAGTTGGTCGATACTCTTGCAGTGGAAGAGTTGTGATGCCACCCCTGCTCTCCGATCGCATCCGGCCAAGCCGGAAACCTGAAATTACCCAGCACACTTTGAGGATGGAACGCGCCTCAATGTACCCCGAGAAGCCCCATCACGCAACTTGCCGGCGGCATTAAGCGCGGGCGCAGGTTCCCGTCGTCATGCCTGCTCAAGTTGCGCGTAGCGCTCGATAAATTTTTTCGTGCCGCGTCCGGGGAAACTCACGGACACACGGCGGTCTTCGTCGTCGCCTTCGACCCCAACTATGGTTCCGACGCCGAAGCTCGGATGACGCACTTTGCGCCCCAGCATCGGATTGGCATCGCCGCCGCGTTTCGCGGCGGGGCGCCCGAAAGAAGGTTGAGCTGCCGGCTGGCGGCGCGGAGCTGCCTGCTTTGATTCGCCGCGCACACGACGAAGGAATTCCTCCGGCGAATACGAATACTCGGGGTCAGGCTCGTAGCGGCGCGTTTCGCCGATTTCCGCCATTGATCCGCGAACGGTCTCCACCAGTTCGCTTGGAATTTCGGCAAGGAAACGCGATGGCAGGGAGGCGCGCAATTGCTGCTCATTGCCGAAGATGCGCCGGTACACCGCGCGCGCCAGCGTAAGTGATTGCCGCGCGCGGGTCATTCCCACGTAAACGAGACGCCGTTCCTCTTCGATTCCTTTCTCTTCAGTTATGGATCGACTATGAGGACAGATGCCTTCTTCCATGCCGGTGAGGAAGACGTGATCGAATTCCAGGCCTTTGGTGCTGTGTAGGGTGATGAGAGTTACGCCGGGCTTGCCTTCATATTGATCGGCGTCGCTCACCAGCGCCGCGGCATCGAGGAAATCGGTGAAGGTTTCTCCTGCTTCCATGCCTTCGGCGAGGGCACGCGCAAGTTCTTCGAGGTTTTCCAGGCGCGCGACATCCTCGGGAGTGTTGCGGTCCTTGAGCATGGCCATGTAGCCGGATTCCTCGAGTACGGCATGCAAGAATCCCGAAGGCTCCTGGCTGGCAAGCGCATCTTGCAATTTGCGGATGAGCTCCTGGAATGCGCGCAAAGGAGTCACAGCCCGGCCCGCCGATGCACCGGCGACAAACCTCTCAATGACCGCCCATAGTGGTATTCCATCAACGCGCGCGCCTTCGCGAAGCGCGTCCACCGTCGTCTTGCCGATGCCGCGCGGGGGAACATTCAATACGCGGAGCAGCGAGATGTCATCCTCCGGATGCATTGCCAGGCGCACGTAAGCGAGGGCATCCTTCACTTCGGCGCGATTGTAGAAACTGAATCCGCCCACCAGCTTGTAGCGCAGGCCGCGCCGGCGGAAAACCTCTTCGAAGGCGCGCGACTGGAAATTGGTACGGTATTCCACGGCGCAGGTCTGGTCCGAATCGTCATTGAGGATACGCTCGAGCTCACCGGCGACAAATTCCGCTTCGGCTTGGGCATCGCGCGCTTCGAAATACTTTAGATTCAATCCCGGGCCCTTTTCCGCATTCAGCGACTTGCCCAGCCGCTCCGGGTTATTGGCGACGACCGCGCCGGCCGCATCGAGGATGTTCTGGGTCGAGCGGTAATTGCGTTCCAGCTTGACGATGCGCGCAGCGGGAAAATCCCGGGAAAAACTCAGCAGGATGGAAACATCGGCGCCGCGCCAGCGGTAGATGGACTGATCTTCATCGCCCACAACACACACGTTTTGTTTCGGCCCGGTCAGCAGCCGCATCAGCTCGTATTGAACACGGTTGGTGTCCTGGTATTCGTCCACGTGGATGTATTGGAAGCGCGCTTGCCACTTGTCGCGTGTCGGCACGGACTCGCGCAGTAAACGCGCCGAACGCAGGAGCAGGTCGTCGAAATCCAGGGCTTTGCTGTCGTGCAGTAGTTTTTCGTACGCCGCGAAAATATCGGCGGTGCGGCGCCCGTTTTGGTCGAACGCTTCGGCGCGCAATTGCTCCGCAGTCTGGCTATGATTTTTCGCATAGCTGATGCGGCTTAGAACATTCCTCGGCGTCAGGCTGTCGTCGATCTGCAGCTTGGTCATGGCCAGCTTCACGGCCGCGAGTTGGTCGTCGTCGTCGTAAATGGCGAAATCCCGCGGCAGGCCGGCCGCGGCCGCTTCGCGGCGAAGAAGGCGCGCGCAAAGCGAATGAAACGTGGAAAGCCAGGGCTGCGCGGGTGGCACTCCGGCGCGCAACAGAAGGTCCGAGACGCGATTGCGCATCTCTTCCGCGGCTTTGTTGGTGAACGTGACGGCGAGAATGGCTTCGGCGGGCACTCCGTTGGCAATCAGGTTTGCCATTCGAAACGTAATCGCCCTGGTCTTGCCCGTGCCGGCGCCGGCCAGGATCAGCACTGGGCCTTCGGTGGTTTCAACGGCCAGCCGTTGTTCAGGGTTCAGTTCATCGAGAAGAGCGAGCATTTGTGCGCGGCGGTTGATGAAAGTTTGCACACGCCATGTTAGCCGACGGCGGCGATGCGCGCAAACTTGGGCGACTGGCCTCCGTTTCGAGCGGCTCAGCGTTCCGTGGACCGGCTCAGATCAATCTCGAAGTACATGAGGCCGCGATTCTTTTCGATGGCCAAGACCTCAGGCACGTAGAGATGAGCGGTATTGAGAAGCTCGAACTGGCTTCGCAGGTCGAAATAAAGGAGCCCTTGCACACTGCTGTGCGGCGCGACGACGCTGGCCTGCACAACCGCGTCCTCTAAAGTTTTCTCCACTTCCGTCCAATGTTTGTCATGCCCGGCCTTTGGAGCCCCGGTGGTGGGAAAAGGAAACTTTTTTCGGACCTTTGTCGGATCCCCCGCGCCCGGGTTCATGATCGTGTCGGCTGCCTCTTCCGGCGAAAGGGGGTACAACGCCTGATGATCTTCCTCCGAAAGAGTGAGATTCAATCGAATGCGCTCGAGGTTGATCTTCATGCTATCGTCGGAATCATTTCGAAAAACAACGTGCACGGCAACGATGCCTGCCGCATAGGGAGACTTTTTCGGGAACTTCTCTTTATAGAGTGCGGGGTCGGTCCATGGCCGGGCCGTGATGGTCATGCCCTCGTGAGATTCCAAGGATGAGGTCTTGAGCGAAGACTGTTGCTGGGGGGCTCCGTGTTGGGCCAACAGCAGGAAGGCGGCCAGGGCGGGAAGGATGGGGGTTAGTTTTCGCATCGGGTTATAATAGACTTTTCTCATCTTGAGGCCTTCGATTCCTGGGGGTTTTGCAGGGTTGCCCTGCGTTGCGCGCCGCCGTCTAGCGGTGGAGCGCGCACAGACCGGAGCCACGCTTAGTGTATTTCATTTATAGCTTTCTCATGGGCCTCGTAGCCCTTTTGCTGGTGCCCTATTGGCTTGCGCAGGGACTGCGCCACGGAAAGTATCTCTCGAACCTTGGGGAACGCTTGGGACTCTCTTTTCCGGCGCTTACTAAGCTGGCCGGGCATCCCACGGGCGCGATCTGGATTCATGCGGTGAGCGTCGGCGAAGCGCTATCCGGTGTCGCCCTCGCGCGACGGTTGAAAGAAACCTACCCCAATCGGCCTCTCGTTATCTCGACGACCACCAACACGGGGCAGGCGCTGGCGCGCGACCGCATGCCGTTTGCCGACGCCGTGATCTATTTTCCGTTGGATTGGGCTTTTTGCGTGCGTCGCGCGCTCGAAGCTGTGCGGCCGTCGGTGGTGCTGGTGCTGGAGACCGAGATTTGGCCGAATTTTCTGCGGGAAGCGGGACGGCGTGGGATTCCCGTGCTTTTCATCAGTGGACGCATTTCGGATCGCTCCTTCGCACGCTACCAGGGCTATCTCGGAGTTTTCGGCTTTTTCCTGCGCCCCTTCCTGAGAAAGGCGCTGTCCAATGCCGCCGCTTTTCTCATGCAGAGCGAAAAAGATGCGGAACGCGTGCGTGCGCTGGGTGCGCCGGCCGATCGCGTGCGGGTCAGCGGAAACTTGAAATATGACCTGGAGCTTCCCGCGCCCACGCCATTGTCGAATTGGCTCGCAACCGAGATCCAGCGCAGCGGCCGCTCGCCGATCATCGTCGCCGGAAGCGTTGTCGCAGCGGAAGAGCCGCACGCGCTCATCGCCTTTGGAACTTTGCAAGGCGAGTATCCGAAGGCTCTGCTGGTGCTTGCGCCCCGCAAACCGGAGTGCTTTGATGAGGCCGCGGCGTTCATTGATGAATCGCACCGCAAGTTCATCCGGCGGTCGCGATTGCCGATTCCAGGGCCAGCGCAATCGCAAGCCGCTCGGCCGTCTGATAATTCCATCATTCCCGACGACGTCACTGTTCTTCTGCTCGACAGCATCGGTGAGCTTGCTTCGCTCTATGGGCTCGCCGACGGTGCTTTCGTGGGAGGCTCGCTCGTTTCTTCCGGCGGTCATAATATTCTCGAACCCGCGGCCTTCGGGAAAATTCCGGTGTTTGGTCCATCGATGGAAAACTTCGCGGAAATCGCTTCGCGCTTCGTTTCGGCAGGGGCCGCTATTCAAGTGGAAAGCCCGGAAGACGTGGGGGTCGCCTGGATCGAATTGTTTCGCGACCCGGAGCGCATGAAAAAAATGAGTGAAGCGGCGCGCCGCTTGGTTGCCGACTCGCGCGGGGCCACCGATCGAGCGGTGGCGGAGATTGCGCAGCGCCTGGACGGTGCCGGGCGATGAATGTTTCGCCGCTATTGCGGAGACTGCTCGGGCCGCTCTCGGTACTTTATGGCGCCGGGGTCCGCGCGCGCGTTTGGCTCTATGCCAACCGCTGGTTCAAGC
>Ga0307479_10003439_pt1 | contig 14404 bp, 8 predicted proteins | sample atmos_gasesECM4C_FD_203743 | JGI IMG/M metagenome (GOLD analysis project Ga0307479, IMG submission 203743) | Hardwood forest soil microbial communities from Morgan-Monroe State Forest, Indiana, United States - atmos_gasesECM4C_515 | ecosystem: Environmental > Terrestrial > Soil > Temperate...
GAAACGTTTCAAACAGCCCATTTTTTCCGAAGCTGCTGGAGATCGATCAAGAACCGCCTTCGGAGCAATCTATGTATCAGCCGGAAGCGTACGGAATAGCGTTGCTTTTCATGATCGGAAGCATGCTGTGCTGGGGCTCGTGGGCCAACACCATCAAGCTGACGCCTAGCTGGCCCTTTCAGCTCTTCTACTGGGACTATGTGATCGGCATCCTAGTGGCCAGTCTTTTTTGGGGATTCACGCTGGGCAGTGCGGGTGGCGGAAATCTGTCCTTTCTCAGCAATATCGCCGGGGCAGATGGCAAGCACATCCTCTTCGCCCTGCTCGGCGGTGCAGTCTTCAATGTGGCGAACCTTCTGCTGGTGGCCGCAATTGACATTGCCGGCCTCGCCGTGGCGTTTCCGATTGGAATCGGACTAGCCCTAGTGGTGGGAGTATTGCTGAACTACCTCATCTCGCCGCAGGGAAGTCCCCTGTTATTGTTTGGTGGTGTGCTCCTGGTCGTCCTTGCCATTGTTGTGGACGCGCTAGCCTATCGCCGGCGCGAGACCACACAAACGACTCTGAGCGCACGCGGCATTCAGATCAGCGTCGCGTGTGGCGTTCTGATGGGTGTCTTCTATCCCCTCGTCGCTCGGGCGATTACGGGGGACCACGCACTCGGGCCCTATACCGTAGCGTTCTTTTTTGCGCTGGGCACTGCAGTTTGTGCGGTGCCGGTGAACTACTTACTGATGCGGAAGCCTCTAGCTGGAGGAGCGCCCGTCAGCATGGCCGACTATGGGAATGGGCGTGCTTCCTGGCATTGGTTGGGAATTCTCGGCGGAATCGTCTGGTGCACGGGAGCGGTCTTGAACTTCGTAGCTTCCCACGCACACATCATCGGTCCGGCAGTGTCGTACGCGATCGGCCAGGGCGCGACGATGATCTCCGCCATATGGGGAGTCTTTGTGTGGAAGGAGTTTGCCAGCGCGCCTCCGGGTGCACGAAAGTTGATCCCACTGATGTTCATTTTCTTCCTCGTCGGGTTGGGTGCGGTGGCAGTGGCGCCGGTATTTCCGAGGTGAAGTCCCAGTGATCGCTCCGTTCGGCGTTGACTAGCCCTTGAAGCGGACGAGAATACGACCTAGGAACCGATATGGCGAAGCTGATCGTGGTTGTCGGCAGTATCAATCTTGACCTGGTTGCTTCCACACAACGAATTCCCATCGCCGGGGAGACGGTTGCCGGTGTGAGCTTTCGTACGTTCCCGGGAGGCAAGGGCGCTAACCAGGCGGTGGCAGCCGCGCGCCTTGGGGCCTCCGTTACCATGCTGGGGAAGGTGGGCAGCGACACTTTTGGCGGCCAGCTAAAAGAGAGTCTTCGGGAATCGAACGTCAACACTGACGCAATCGAAGTCGTTCCCGGGTCGTCGGGCGTCGCTTTGATAACTACCGACGCAAAGGGGGGGAACGCGATTACGGTGGTTGCTGGTGCCAACGGACACGTGTCTCCGGAGGATCTCGAAGCGAATACCGCACCCATCCGCGGCGCCGGCATTTTGCTTACGCAACTGGAAATTCCGCTGGAGACCGTGGAGTGCCTGGCTGCGATCGCAATTCGGGAACGAATCCCTCTGGTGCTGGACCCCGCTCCCGCTCGGCCCCTTCCTCCGTCACTGCTGAAGAATGTTGACTGGCTGACTCCGAACGAAACCGAGACCTGTGTCCTGATGGGAACCGGACCGGGAGAACTCCCGGAAGAATCGATCATGGACGCGGCAGACGCCCTGCTCAAAGGCGGGAGCCGAAATGTCATTCTGAAGCTGGGAGACCGAGGCTGCTACGTTGCGCTCCAGGATGGAACCCGACGGCGCTTGCCCGCCTACAAGGTGAAGGCTGCGGATACCACTGCTGCGGGCGATGCTTTCAATGGAGCTCTAGCCGTAGCGCTGGTGAACGGGCGAGAACCAATCGACAGCGCCTCATGGGCGTCCGTAGTGGCTGCGATCTCCGTTACTCGCCATGGTGCTCAGCCATCGATGCCAACCCCTATCGAAGTGCAACGTTTCCTCGAACGCGAATCCGGGGCCCCTCAGATCAGGCTCATCCGTTCGTGAAGTCCCAATAGAGTACGAGAGTACGAACGATTCAGACTGCTGCTCAGTCGCGCGGCGGGTCAAGGCCGCAGTTTTCATAAAGTCGTGCGTACAGCCAGACGCAAGACGTGCCATCGGAGCCTTCCAGATGGCCGTCTTATGGATACCCGCAGGGTTTTTTGCCCTAACTAATCCCGCCGGTTATCAAACAGGCTTCGGAGTTGCCTTCCGGACTCTGCGAATCTTCGCAGGCGGGAGTTTTGAGAAATCGACGATCGACATGACCGAATTTCTTATCTTGAGTTCCGTTTGCAACGCGATTCGTTTCGGAGCATCCGCGAGTCCGTTGATCCGCTCCACCAGAAGGCTCGCCGCCACCGTTCCCATTTGGTAACCGGGCTGGTACACCGAAGTAAGGGCGGGATTTGTAAATTCGCAGAATTCCAGATTGTCGAAACCTGCAACCGAAACGTCCTCTGGGCACCGCAGCCGGAGTTCGTGCAGGGCGTGCAGAGTGCCCAGTGCCATCAGGTCGTTGCAGGCGAAGATCGCCGTAGGGCGCGGTAACATTCGCACTAGCCGCCTGGCAGCATGAGCACCGGTCCGCATATCAAATGCCGCTTCCTGAATGAATTCGGGAGCAATCGGTAGACGTGCTTCGCGTAAGGCCCTCTTGAACCCGTTTAAGCGTTCTGTCGCATTGGCTAAGAGGGCTGGTCCGGTGATAACGGCGAGGTGGCGGTGGCCAGATCGAATCAAGTGCTTCGTTGCTTCATAGGCACCCTCCTCATTGGCGACAACTACGCCATCGCCCGTCCAAGCATTTGGGCATCGATCGATACAGACGACCGGGGGCTTGACTGGATCGCCATTCGCGAGTTCCGATACGAGGTCAGAACCTGCGGCGGGAATGATCAGGAGACCCGCAGCCCGAAAAGACTTAAGCTCCACAAGATATAAAGCCTCCTTGGCAGGATCATTGTCGGTGTTGCAGAGGACCAGGCGATAGGAGTTTCTGAAAGCGACGTCTTCCGCGCCCCGTACGACTCCTGGGAAGAAGGGGTTGGTGATGTCCGGTACGATCATCCCCAACATCCTGCTCCGATTCAAACGGAGCCCCTGCGCCAGAGCGCTCGGCTGAAAGCCGAGATGGCGAATCGCTTCCAGAACGCGCGACCGGAGTTTCGGCCGGACGCCCGCCGTGCCATTCACGACGTGAGACACCGTACCGATTGAGACCTGGGCCCTCTCAGCAATCTGCCGCATTGTGACGTGGCTGCTCATTTCGAATCGCCTTATAAATAGGTCAAAAACTACAGAGGCGTGACTGCAACGCCCATGGTGGGTCATTACCTAAACCGATTGCTTGCGAGCTGGTTTTCGCAGCGACGGTTAAGATCCTCCTCCCATCAAGAGTGTCGTGTCCGACTGGCATCGCATCGCTTGTCCCCCGAGTCCCCGCCATCCTCGCAAAATATCCAGCTGCGTCTGCTAGGGTCTTCTGCTCGGTTGCAGTGCAAGCAGTACCGCTGCTGCAGACGCGGAAAACACCGAGTAGTCCAGCGGAGACCGGAACCCGAAGGAGATGGCCATGGCAATGCCGAACACCGCTAATAACAAGGCGCTGCCTAAAGCCACCCGGCGTGGCGATACCCCGAATATCAAAGCGATTCCAAGGACAAACTCAGCCGCCGTCGCTGTCCAAGCCAGGAACGGGATGGTGAAGGCCGGCATGAAGGAATTCACTTCTGCTGTATACCTAACAAAGTTTGCGAAGTTTCCGTAGCCGACGTTCTTGCCATAAAGGCCGAACCGGGAGGCAATTCCCGAAAGGAATGCCGCACCTAGTGCAAGTCTGGCATAGAGGACTCCCACTCGATCCCAATTCATGGTATCTCCTTTGCCGGCGTGCCCATCATTGCGTTCCTTCTGACTTTCTTGCTTTCGTCGGGTCGGTGCTGAGTGGCCCGTCGTGATCGCAAACGAAATATGCTAAGAGCCTTGCAGCCTTCGTCTGGCTGGCGTTGGCCGAGATCAGATGAACGCCGTTTGGGGGTTCATAGAAGCTTTCGCCAGATTTGTAGATCGCTTCGGGTTCACCCGCTACCTGCGTGCGCAATGTCCCTTCTGCGACGTAACCAATAACGGCACACGAATGACTGTGCGGCGGGGACGAATCACCCGGCCCGTAGTTGACCTCCACCAACGTCACCTTAAGGTGAAAACCGTCCAACTTGGGCAGAACATGAGCAAACACGATTCGAGCTTGTTCCTTTGTCACGGGTTGAGAAGTAGGGTTGGGAAGCTGGGACCATGCAACCAGACCTCCTCCCCACGCAAAGAACAGAATCGCCACCGCTCCGCGCACGCACGTCCTCAAGAAACTCATAGTCAGCACTCCAGCCGGATGATTGTGGCCCCCCTTTCGGGGCCGATTGTTATTCCGCATCTTGCACACAACGGAAACCCAGAGCGGCCGAGCGGTCTGTGCTAGGTGCCATCAGCAAGAGTTTTCCGTGCTCGTTTAGTTTGTAGGCCTGCGGGAAATACCAGATCGAACCCTGCGGTTGGTAGTAGCTGCCTCCCCGCAGGATACCTGCTCGCGTATGTTCGTCGATAAACTCGTCTGTCCATTGCCAAACATTTCCGACGAGGTCCATCACGGCAAACGGGCTGGCTCCCTTGGGATGGGTATCGACAGCATCTGGACCGCGCATGGTGCGTGACTTGTCGGGAGCAGGAACCGCCGAGGCATTCCAGTCGTTGCCCCAAGGGTATAGCCGGCCATCGGTGCCCTGTGCGGCGTACTGCCACTCCCACTCATGGGGGAGACGCTTGCCAGCCCATGCCGCATAGGCGCGCGCGTCTTCCAACGAAACCCAGGTGACAGGTTTATTATCCCAGCCGTCTGGATAGCTGCCTGCTTTCCAGTCGCGCAAGAAGTTCAGGTCATCCTGAGGGTGGTAATGCGTGGCATCCAGAAATGTCTTAAACTCCGCGTTCGTTACTGGAAACCTATCGATCCAGAACGATTTCAAATGTATGAGATTCTCGTGGTACCGACGCGGCGAACTCTCCCACGGATATTGAACATCGACACCGATGTCGTTGGAACCCTCGATCTCAATGCCCTTCACCTGGAACAGGAATTCTCCTTCAGGGATCCTGATCATTTCCGAGGGCGTTCGTGAAGGTGGCTTTGCAGGCGCGATCTGCCTTAACTGTTGCGGTAGAACAGTCCACTTATCGGCCAGACTGGCCAGTGGTGTCGCAGTTAACGCCTTCATTTGACCCATAAGAGTCTTGTATCCCTCCGAGAGAGGCGCCTTCGTCGCTAATACAGCGCCATAGTCTTTAGCCTCGAGGCCGAAGCTGAGCACCGTTTTGTCACCTCGCCGCTGCGGTACAAGTTCCGCGCCGTGATAGAGATCAAAGTAGTGCATGCCATCGTGAAACGGTATTTCCATCTGCCGTCCAATCACGTCATATTCGTTCCGATTAATGATCGTCCAGACGGTCTCGTCTCCGAGTGGCCATCGACTGGCAAATACCCCGAAGTGCAACATGGGGAAGAATGGTTCCCAGTCCTGAGATACCAGAAATGGAGCGATGGCTCGCTCAATCATCGCCACGCGGCGGGCAGCTTCGGCGTCGTGTGGCGTTATGCCATTCCAAATGCCCCAAATATTTTCCCAACTCACCCAGCCCACACCGTTGAAGAAGGCAAACTGAAGATCATCTGTCTTTCCCCGGTTCCAGCGGTCCGAAATGTTCACCATGTGCCTCGGTTCAAGCCATTTATAGCGGTCGACTCGAGGTACAAAGGGAAATTTATACTGTCCCCACGTCATCACGTCATAAGAGACCGCTTCGTCGTGTGGTCCGCCTTCCGGCTCGAATACGAGAGGATGACCGACCCGATCCGCAGCTTCCGAGAAAGACCGTGGCACGCCATCCTGGGTGTCACCGTTGATACCGTCGGCGCCGATGTCTTTCAGTAGCTCAGCAATCTCCTCCGGCCATGACTTGTCGGGTTTCCGTGTGCCCTGATCCCACATCATCATAGGAAACAGCACCCGCACGCCTCGTTTGTGAAAGTCGGCGACCATCTGTCGCACTCCTGCCACCCCGCCGGGCATGCTGCGAATCATGTCGTGCTGGTTGCGATTATCGATACCCATGTTGGGATAAGTGGGCCAGATGAGAACTGAATCGATCCCCCCGTAACGCTTTTGCAGATCGTCCAGGTAGCGGTCCACGGTGTACTTGCTGTACTCGCCGGCAACCGGATCGTAAAAATAGCGATCGTGCACCATCATCTGTGGCTGCATGAAACTGGATTGTGCCCACCTGAAATCGGGCGCCGCGTAACGGGATTCGTTGTAACCGATGCGAATGCGTCGTTCCTCGCGCCAGCGCGTAACGTCGGCGAGCCACTGTTCGTGCTGCTGAAGGGAGCACCCGTCTGAGACACCTTCCCAGAAATTCCTGATCTCCAGACACTTGGGTCCTGGAATCTGCTGCCATTCCGGGTCCCATCCGGTCCACGCGCCTGGGACGTAGGCAGAGTCCTGAGCCAATACAATTCTGGCAGCGCAAAGAAATACAGAGACAAGAACGAGGGAGCGGAGAATCATGAGGTCCTCCTCGGAGCAACTTGTTTTGGGGAAAACAGAACCCTGATTTGATAACGATTCAAACCATGTCTACCACAGTCATTTATGTAGACGCAAGGCCGTGGAAAGCCGACTATCAGTTTCATCGCGAGCCAGAGCTCGAATTTTGTTACACGGGGCCGCAGCTTTGTGTCATCGCGAACCTGCTGCCATGGGGACCGAATTCTGAATCACCTCTTTATGTGGGGGCAATCCGCTGCAAAAACATTTGGCTTGACAAGGGAAACTTGAAACGATTAATGTTTCGCCCCAATAGGCGGAAGAATTCCCGAAATTTCCGTAAATTGTTATCCAAAGTCTGTGGGGTAGAGCCGGTGAGGGTTCTCGACAATCACAAGACCGGAAGATCAACTGGTTCAACTCATCCACCTTGCTTTTGGTTGAGATATAGCGGGACGGTATGGACTGGCCTGTTTCTGATTTTCACAGCTTCGCCAGTTCTCTGGGCACAGTCTTCTCCGATCTTCTCCGGTTCGAATCAGACCGAAGCTGCCAAGGCGTACCGCTTGGGTATGAGCCTGGTCAAAGCTGAACGCGCCGATGACGCGATCATAGCTTTTAAGTACGGCCTCGAAACCGATCCGCAAAGCGCGGTCCTGCTGAATGTGATCGGGGCTACCTTCACCTTGAAGGGTGACTTTGGACAAGCCGAAAACTATCTGCTCAAGTGCCTGCAGATTGCCCCGGATTTTGCAGCAGCGCGGAAGAACCTGGCGATTAGCTACTTCGATGAGGGCAAGTACGATTTGGCCATCCCGGAATTTGAAAAGCTGATGCGTGCCCCAGGAGACTCGCGCTCCGCAGGTTCTCTTTTTCTGGGAGTGATCGCCGAAAAGCAAGGAAACTTCAGAAAGGCGGCATCGTTCTTGGGAGATACCGGGGATATTGTCTATCAGTACCCGCAGGCGCTGCTGTCATGGGCGCACTCCCTCTTCGAGTTGCACCAGGCATCGAAGGCGGATTTTGTCTTAAAGCGCCTGGACGCGATGTCCGGCATCGCGGCCTCCGAATACTTCAAAGCAGGCCTCCTCTATTCGCAACACAGGCAGTTCGACCAGGCCCTCGCAGAGTTCGAAAGGGCAAACCAGGCAGATCCCAACCTCAGAGGGCTCCAATATCAGCAGGCGGTTGTCTTGGACGAGTTGGGCCGCTCGGATGAGGCGCTGCAGGTACTCAAGAATCTCATCAGCGCCAAGCGGGACGCCAACTCCTTGAATCTGTTGGCCAACGTTGCCAGAAAAACAGGGGACCCCAATCTGGCGATCCAATCGCTGCGTCAAGCTGCACAACTCGACCCGGGACGAGAGGAGAATTACTTAGACTACAGCTCGATATGTATGGACTACGAAAATTATCCTCTGGCCCTGCAAGCGGCCGATGTGGGACTGGCGCACGTCCCCGATTCCTATCGCCTGCAGGTGCAAAAGGGTGCCATCCTTGAAAAGCTTGGCCGCTTTGGTGAAGCCGAAGAGATCGTGCAGAAAGCCAGCAAACTGCAGGGGGACAACAGTGTCTCGCTCCTGAGTCTCGCCATCATCCAGACGCATGCCGGCGAACTGCAAGAAGCGATTAACACCCTTTCTGATGCCATCAACACATTCCCCTCGAATTCCCAGATGTATTACTACCTGGGCGTGGCGCTCGAACAGACTCTAGACCAAGACGAAAGAGCCGCGGAAGCGTTCAAGGCAGCAATACGACTGAATCCCTCTTTTGCTGACTCTTACTACCACTTATCCAAGTTCTATTTGAAAAAAGACTCGAAACTCGCCGAGGAGAACTTGCTCGCCTGTCTCCGGCTGGACCCGAACCACCTATCGGCGGAATACAGTTTGGGCCGCCTGTATCTCAAGACCGGAAGGCAAGCACAGGGGCAGGCTTTAATTGAAGCGTTCGAACGCCATCAGCAAACCGAGAAGCTCAAGGTTGCACGAAAACCCAGTATGGAATTAGCACAGAGATGAATCACGACCCGGGAAAAGGGGAGAACACCATGAAACCATTCTGCCTGACAGCGACGAGGGTGACTTTTGTTTTCTTGTTCCTGGCTATGAGTGTGCCAGTCCATGCTCAATTCAGCAGCGGATTCACAGGGACGGTGACGGATCAGACTGGGGCAGCCATCTCGGGTGCCAAAATCATTGTTACCAATCAAGACACTCACGTCAGCCGGTCTACGGTTACTGCGGATAACGGTGATTTCCGAATTACGTCGCTGCCCGGAGCGACCTATACAGTCGAGACCCAGCAGACAGGGTTCAAGACGTGGGTGGAGAAGAATTTGCAGTTGGAATCGAACCAGGTAAAGAGCCTTCACCCCATCCTTGCCTTGCCCAACGCATCCGTTCAAGTGGAAGTGACGGCAGGGGTAGCCGCGATTGAAACGGACAAGAGCAACACGTCACGAGAAATTTCCGAGTCGGTGATCCATAATGCGCCACTAATCGGAAGAAATATCTATACCAGCATGATCGAGTTAGCTCCCGGTGTAACCGGTTCGGGGCTGCCGTCGGGAGGAGCGCTGGGTTCCGGTTCCGCGAATAACGACAGTTTTGAGCAGGAAGCGGGATACCAGCTCAACGCAGCCGGACAGCGGCAGGAGAACAATCAGTACGATGTCGACGGCAGCATTACGGTGAGCGCCTCTCGGGACGGAGTAGTGAACCTTTCTCCCGAGCCGGACTTTATTCAGGCCGTGCGTGTTTCCGGGGCGACGATTGACGCCTCCAAGGGGCGTTACAGCGGAGCGTACGTGCAGGTCTTCACCAAGCCAGGGACCAATAGCATCCATGGGTCGTTGTCGGAGTTCCACACCGATAACAAGTTGACGGCCCGAACGGAGTTTCAATACTGTCCACCGGGGTCAATCGGATGCCGAGCAATACCTGCCTTTCGACGAAATGAATTCGGCGGAACCCTCGGGGGCCCGATTATAAAGGACAAGCTGTTCGGATTTGGCGGCCTCTTTCTCTTGAGATCCTCCAATGCCACAACCTTGGTTGCCCCTGTCGAGACGCCCCAGTTCGCACAATTTGTCGAACAAAATTTCCCCAATAACATTTCGTCGACATTCTTCAAGCAGGCCCCCCCGAGTGTCGCGCCCACCCAGTCTTTTGTTACGGTGGGACAAATCCAGGCAAGTAACCCCAGCGTTTATCCCGAGTCCCCTTTGTTTCAAAGCAACCCCAATCTGCCCGCTTTCGGGACTGCAACTTTCCCGTTGAGTCTGACCCATAATGCGTATCAGTGGCATGTCCGGCTCGACTACAACGTGAATCAATCGAAGGATCGCTTCTTCTTCGATTGGTTCCGGACCCACTCCGACCAACTACAAGCGGATCCGCGGCCGATCTATCGAGTAAAGATTCCGAACAACGGTTTTTTCGCTAAATTCGACTGGACTCATGCGTTCTCTTCCAGACTATTGAACGACGCCGGTTTCACCTGGGTTGACGCCGACGGATTCAATCCCAGTGCAATCAACAACCAGCAGCTTCCTAACGCCTACTTCTTCACGGGCCAGGCTGGGTTTTCCCAGTGGGGTCCGGCGGGCTGGGTGCATGAGAACTACAGTTGGCATGACGTGTTGAGTTGGACGCACGGAAGTCACACCATCAGCGCGGGAGTCGATATCGATCGGCATCATGACGACGATCGATTTACCAGCCCGTTGCTGCGGCCGAGTTTCGACTTTGACAACCTCCTTGCCTTCGCCCAGGATCAGCCTTATGACCAGTCTGGTCCGGCAATGCAGGTATCGAACGGCGCGTTGGCCACCAACTTGTATCAGATCCTGCGCTGGCTTTATGCAGGAGGATTCGTCCAGGACGACTGGAAGGTGAACCGCCGGTTTACGCTAAATCTGGGTCTCCGCTACGACTACTTCGGCCACTGGGGGACGTTTTTTAATTCCCACACGCCATTTCCCTTGTTCTCCCTCGGCTCGGGGAGTGATTTTGCTGCTCAGGTAACCAGCGGAGTGATGTCCGTCCGGGGTGGACAAAAAGGATATGTGACAAATAATAGACCCCAGGGATGGGGGCCCCGAATGGGATTTGCGTGGGATATTTTTGGTAATGGGAAAACCTCGTTGCGAGGCGGATATGGCCTGTTTTTCAACAATGTAGCGGACGGATCGTGGTCATTCTCGCAACGCGCCAACCCGCCCAACTGGGCCAACCCTTTTTTCAGCGTGAACAGTCCGAACCACCCGTTCACCTATTCTCTGGGAGACTCCACTGGTACTGTCTGGCCGGTTCCACCTGGGATCACCTTTCAGGTTAACCCGGCGGGAGGACTGGTAGGCTTATCGGTCCAGACGTCGGGTTTTTCGTCCAACCTGAATCAGCCGCGCACTCACGTCTTCATGTTGTCCTTGCAGCGGGATCTTGGGCACGGTCTGACCGCTGAGGCGGACTACAACGGATCTCACAGCAACGATCTATTTGTCCAGACGGACGTGAATCGCTTCCCCGGCGACCTGATCCTAAACAACGGAACTCAGACGCGCTTGAATCCCAACTTCGGCCCCATTATCTTCGGCCGTACGATGGGAATCGCTGATGGTCACTATGCCTCCCTCATGTTGAGCAAACGACTGAGTCACTCCTGGCAGTTAAGGGGTATTTACACCTTCGGTAAAGCCACGGATGACACAAGCAGCAACGACAATGGAACAAACAACGGCGAGGCGATCTTCAACCCGTTGGATGTCGGGTTTCAGCACGGCCGGGCGGACTATAGCGTGTCCAAGCGCCTCACGTTGGATAGCGTGGCGGAGGTGCCGGAGGGGTTGTTCAAGAATGGGTTTGCGAAGAGTTTCCTCGGCGGTTGGCGCATGTCCAATATAGTGGTGCTGCAGAGCGGCTTGCCCTTCTCCGTATATACCACGGCGCCGTTCACGGGGGGCGGCGACTTCAACGCCGACGGATACAACTACGACCTGCCCAATGCACCCGCTGCTGGCTCGGTGCACACGGGCAAGCGAAGCGATTTTCTTACAGGCTTTGCTTCGACCGGGGCTTTTCCCAGCCCCGCACCCGGACAAGAGGGCAACGTGGGCCGGAACACGTTCACTGGCCCCGGTTTAGCTAACGTTAATACAGAATTGGCAAAAGTGATGAAATGGGAACGCATTTCGGTCGAGTTTAGGGCTGATATTTTCAACTTGTTCAATCGCGTGAACCTGACTCAGCCCGTTAGCGACTTGGCGAACGGCAGCCAATTCGGTAAGTCAACCAGTCAGAACCTGCCCCGTTATTTTCAGTTTGGGCTTCACCTTGATTTCTGAGGCCGAGAGATCGACTAGCCGAATTCGGTCATGATGTGAGGCCCGATCAGTTGACGGCGCCGCGTTCAACTGATCGCGCCTCGCGCCTAGCGCGTGCTCCGTGACCTGCGCAAGGAGTGCGTGGTCGTTTGGAGCAACGGGCAGCGATTATTTGCGGCGTCTCAACGCCGATGGGCTTATTTCTTCACCCATCCTTTAGACGGCACGATTCCGGCCCCCTCCCGGAGGGTCACCAACTGATACGCTCCGACCGCCTTGAACTTTTCGTTTAGGCCGTTGGGCCAATAAACTTCGATTTCGGCCGAATCACAAGAGCCGAGGCCAAAGTGCAGCCGCGGATCGTTGCAGGAACAAAAGCTTGATTGACTAAGGACGGCCTGCGCCTGGACCTTGCCACCATAACGGACCAGAACTCGAGCGCCGATTGCACTGCGGTTTGACTTGACTCCCTCTAGTTTGACTTTGATCCAGTTTTGTCTCGCATTGAGATCGTTTCGCAACAGGGACGGCGGTTCGTTCAGATTCACAATCAAAATATCTACGTCGCCATCGTTGTCGAAATCTCCAAAAGCACAACCTCGACTGCAGTGGGCCTCGGTTACTCCCGGGCCAGCCTCCTGGCCTAGCTCCTCGAATCTGCCGTTACCCAGGTTGCGAAACAGTGCGCGGGGGGTTTTATTCGCGTATTGGGGCAATTTGTGCTCGATTTCCGGATAAACGTTACCGGTCACCATGAAAATGTCAGGATAGCCATCGCTGTCGAGATCAACGATGCCAGTGCCCCAACAGACGTATCGGGTCTCGACCGCCAGCAGAGAGGCGCGAGTGACCTCATCGAAATTTCCTTTTCCGTCGTTGTGATAAAGGCCGTTGGCATCATCGGCAAAGTGCGTCTTAAAGAGGTCCAGATGGCCATCCAGATCGTAGTCCCCGACGCCGACACCCATCCCGGCTTGCTCCATTCCGTCGTCACTGAGTGCTACTCCGCGGAGCACACCCTCTTCGCGAAAAGTTCCGTCACGATTATTCATGAACAACAGGCTTGGAGTGGAATCGCAGGCGACGAAGATGTCGGGCCAACCATCCTCATCGAGATCAGCCGCTACCACCGTCAGCCCGTACGATGAGGTCGCGCGCGCGATCCCGGCCTGCTGGCTGACGTCGGTAAAGGTGCCGTCGCCATTGTTGCGGTACAAGGAGTGTCTTCCAGTCGGCATTCCGACTGGCCCACATTCAACGGGGATTCCTCGCCAATTGCAGTTCGAGTTCTGTCCCGGTACAGGGGCGTGCTCAAAAGAGAAGCGCACGTAATTGGAAACGAATAAGTCAAGGTTCCCGTCCCGGTTGTAGTCAAGAAAACTGCATCCTGCTCCCCAGCGCTGGTCCTCATCCCAAAGGCCTGCACTTTTGGTGACGTCGGTAAACGTTCCATCGCCGTTATTGCGATAGAGCCGGTTTTGCCCGAAGTACGTACAAAAAATATCTTCGAACCCGTCGTTGTTGTAGTCGCCGATGCAAACGCCTGATGCCCAACCCGTGGCCTTCAGCCCGGCCTTCTCCGTGACATCGGTAAAGGTGCCGTCGCGATTGTTTTTGTAAAGACGATTGGTGGCATCGGGCGGATCTCCGGCCAGGCGAGTACCCGATAGCAGAAAAATATCCATCCAGCCATCGTTGTCATAGTCGATGAAGGCACAGCCACAACCCGCAGATTCAAGGATATATTTCTTGCTGTCCACGCCGCCGTAGACCACTTGCGAATGCAGCCCTGCAGCCGACGCCACATCTTCGAAATGAGCATGGAAGGGGCGTCCGGAAGGCGCTGGTCGGGATGCGGCTTTGGCAGTGTGCGTAGCAACTCCTTGAGCCAGGAGTCGTGGATTCGCGGCGAACACAACAGAACCGAGAGACAATCGCGTGAAATCGCGGCGGGTCAAGGTCAAAGCTGACGTTTCTCCATCGGCGGCAACCACTAGTTTATCAGTTTTGAGAGTACTCGGATCCTTGGTGCTTTTTTGTCGCTTCGATGTTTCGTAACTGGGGATATCAACTGCGCGAGAAATTTGCACACGCGGTTAGTAGCTCAGGCTTCTCTCGAACGTCCTGCACAAGCGGTCCACTTCCTGCTCAAATGGTTCACGCCTTTCTCCGACGCGAGCTTGCGTGGCTCGCGAAGCGGTAGCGGTCCGGCTCGGCGCCGGCCGGGATTTCGATACACTCTGGACGAAGGGATCTTGTCCGAGTCGCCCATGCCGATGAGATCAGGGGCGATCAGCCGGCGGCCGGGGTTGTGCCTCTCGAAAACCTCGAACTATCTGAGCGGATGGGAATTATACTTTCTATCCTAATTCTCCTCCGATG
>Ga0307479_10003441_pt1 | contig 14396 bp, 27 predicted proteins | sample atmos_gasesECM4C_FD_203743 | JGI IMG/M metagenome (GOLD analysis project Ga0307479, IMG submission 203743) | Hardwood forest soil microbial communities from Morgan-Monroe State Forest, Indiana, United States - atmos_gasesECM4C_515 | ecosystem: Environmental > Terrestrial > Soil > Temperate...
CAAGAGCGTATATTGCATATTGGGATATGAAGCACCCTAGCCCCGATGCTGCCCTTGTTTGGACCCTGGAATAGAGAAACTTGGAGGGTGACCCTACGCTCAGATATACTTGCTGGAGGCACAATCTCAGAAACATGGTACACCCTTGCCTCCTGGTCAAAGAACTCCACTCGAAGAAGCGCGCCCTTAGCTTGAAACTCTTTCGCCGCAATACTAGCAGCATCCCTCACGTAGGTTGACTTCTTGCGTTTTGGCATCTATGCCCACCTTTGTGTTGGTCAAGTAGCTCCCTGAGAATAACCTTGATAGCATCCCCTAATTCAGCGTCAGAACTATGCGAGCAGCACCCACAACCCCAATCCAAATCATAAATCCTTTTAGCGGCGGCGTCGAGTTTGGCTTCTATCACGCGGCGCACCCCTTGCATACCCGAATCTCCTTCACAATTTGCAACCCCCTCCCACCCCGGTCATTCGTGCGGATAGCCTTTGTGGGCCTCCACAGATGGATACCCCCACGCTTATCTACTGGCCCCTGTCGGACCAAATTTGCATCCTTGCGGAAAGGGAAGATATGCTCCCGACGCTCCAGAACGACACAGACAGTCTTAGTGCGGGGTGGTTGAGTTTTGCCGCACTTTTGGCATCTAAACACACTTCACCGCGCCTTTCGTAGCCCATAGCCAGATTCGAGCGTTTAGGTCTGTCAGCCGCGTAGAGTAAGCTGGACCTTTGGGAAGCCAGAAAGTATCGTCCAGCCAGTCACACACAACGGCTATCCAACACTTCCACCAGACTAGGATATAGGCTTGCTGCGGGTGCATCTGATACCTCATTCCCACCTCACCCCACAGGACCGCAAGAATTCCGCATCACTCTGCGGCTTATACACCTCCACCGGATGCCTCCGCTCCATCTCAGCCATCACCAGCTTGAGGATAATCAGGAGGCTAGAGTCCTCTATGGACTCTAGATGCCGCTTGATTCCAGACTTCCAGGAGTCTAGGTCCACTTGTCTATTCATCTCCAAATAGGATATACCAAACTGCACGGCAGAGTAAGGCGCACACTACAACAAATATCGCAGCGTCAAACACGAATGATAGCGCCCTATCTAGCATCAAGCCACCTTCTGCCATCGCTTCAGCAACTTCCCCCACTTATGAGGGTGCTGCGCCGCCAACCACTTATCCCGGTATTCGGGCTTGCAGAACTGAATCTTAGAACCCTTGAGAACCCTCCAGCCATTGGGGGTATCATGCTCCCGTAGACAGATAGCCGTGTAGTGGTTGGTTCGATGTGGCCCCCACACAATGATAGCGTGTGCGGCCTCCACAGCCCTCACCAACTTCCCATTCCACCGAGCCTGTTTGTCCGTTACTTTATGCCGATTATGATATGCTCTTGCCATTGCTGATGTCTACTGCCTCCTTACTGAAAACTGTCCCCTCTACCCCGTCTGGTAGGTATGGCGCAACTTTATCCCAAACAGCCTTCACAGCCTCAACACTTGGGTAGCCCACCCCAGTCTGCTCCCAAACAACCCCATTTGGCAAGTAGATACGGAGATATTTCAAGTTATAGCCTCCTTACCTCTCACAAAGCACCCAAGCCACAGCCAGCCACATTCAGTCGTCCGAACCTTCGCAGCCTAGCTTTGAGATACTTGGGTGCTATGTGAAAACACAGGACTACTTATTGCTCTCCGCCCTGTGAGGGAGAGTACAACGGGGCAAAATGGTTGCAGCAGCCTACTCCTCTCCTGCAAACGGCCTGTTCAGATTCCGTACCTTCCGCACCCTCTCCGCATTGTGCCAGAGATAGATGGAGTTGCGGCTAGAATCCTTCCGAATCTCCACCTTGTCAAACTCCGGGTGAGAGAATCGGTAGGATTGCAGCATCTGAAACTGGGACTCAGTATCAGCGGCATCGCTGCAAACCATCTTGAAGTGTTGAGGGGGCACGATATTCCGGTGTGTTGTGGTTTGGGACTTGAGGGAAAGCGCCTGATTGAAGGCTTGTGCAGCCTTAGAAGCCTTGCTGCTCTCCCCTCCAATCACAAGCTGTCCCGTCCCACGAGTTAGGTCAAAGTTGCTCAACGGCCATACCTCCATAACGCTATATACCCCCCACCAGGGATAAGAATATAGCGTAGTTGCCTTCTCTCTGGGAGCTTAGTGAGGCAATAGCAAATAACATCGCCAACACAGTAAGCTACCCAAAAACCTAGTATAAAGTGTCCCAAGCCTTCTATCCTCCCACTCTCTGCCAGTGTCCCCCCTGCCACACAAACGTCCCTGCCCCATTTACCTTGAGGCGCGATGGCAGGAGGCTTGGAGACTCCACTGGCTTCTCAAGCTCCTTAGAAACCGCCTCAAGCCTCTCCAGATGCTTCTCCAGATACCGCCGATATTGCTCATCGGTTTGGCTCAAGTTGTCCTCCAAGAGTGTCCATTCTGACAGAATACAGTCTCCCTTACTCCAGAGCAAGCCACCCTAGCAGGCTCATTCTGCTTGCGGAGAGCACTAAAGCTCCACGGACACAGCAAGCACTCTGTAATCCATCCCGTTCCAGGGATAGTCTTAGTCCGGGAGCCATTCGAGTGCAGCTTATGTCTGCGGCGGGTCACTAGCCCACGCTGTCTAGGGCCTTGCTCTTTGTGGGCCATCCTAGGAGTGCCTCTTTGTGTACTTCATAATAGTAGGCAGATAGAGGCTGTTTCCACACCAAAGCTCATCATTTGCTTCCGCCCGCTTAAAGGCTGCTATGTGCATCTTACACATACAATCTTTGCAGTAGAGAGTACTAACCTCTCCATGCGTGCCACAAAGTATATCTAGCCCTAACCTAGGAAACATCCTATCCACAACCCATATCAAGCTCCCCTCACGCTGCAAGAAGTTTGCATCCCACACCTGCCACACCAAAGTCTGTCCCTTGAGGCTATTAAGACAGGGTGCGGTAGGTAGTAGCGGCAAGGGTATTGCAGCCACTACACCCGCTCCAATCATAGAGCCTATGAAGTGTCTGCGATTCATCGGCGTTTCCACTTCCAGCCGGGTGTTTGCGCCGCGAGTGCCTGCCAAAACGCATTTTGCAGCAACACAGATGCCCGTAGGACGCTTTTCGGCATGGATTCGATTGCAAGTGCCTGACAGCGATTAAAACCGCGCCACAAGCCGCGTATTGCGTTTTCCCGCTCTGCAATCGCCGCACAAGGCATCAGCCCCACTGTGCGAGTCTCAGCATATTGGCATCGCAGGCTTGAGGATGTCGGGTACGGTCGGTTCATGGTTTCCCCGCCAGTTTCCGGGCTGTCCTAGCTACCCTAGCTCGGCAAACGGAGCAAGTTTGCCTATCGTGAGGCTTCATGGCTTGATACCCGCTTTCCTAGCCTGCCCATAACTCATCGCCGCCAGCGCCATCCCCTTGCACTTCTCCCTCATCCGGGCAATCCGCCTCTCCTGAGCTTGCATCTGAAAGCCATCTATCAGGCCATGAGCCAGCGCCACAGTGCAGGTAAGGGTCTCGTACTCTTCCAGAAACTCTAGGTCAAGGCGCTTTTGGTCTTGGGAGTAGGCTACGGCAGGTATGTCCAGCTTCTCATCAAACCACGTCTTAGCATTAGGCACAGGAAAGGTACACTCACAAGACCCTTCATGAAAGTAGACAACCTTTGAGCCTCTCCGCGCCTTCTCCAAACACTTCTGACAGATATTAGACTGGAGAGGGGTGATAGAGACAGGGGTGAGTGAATGTGCCATATGCTTATGACGGGTTAATCGCCTCCTGACGTGCTTTCTCAGCAGCCTTGAGCACCCATTCCTTTGGCGCAGACTGGAGAGTGACATAGAATAGCTTGATATAATCCATGCCTGCCTCATGATAGGCTTTAACAGTAGCCTCAGCCACCTTATAGTCAGCGTACAGACAATCGCCGCTAGTCACAGAGCACCCATGACCATCCTGAATACCCAAAAGGTAGAAGGTAGTCTGCATCTCAGTCCTCCCCCTCCGCACGCTTCGGAGTCTGGGTGGTAAAGGCAACGGCTGTCTCATACTGCCAAACCAAGAGCGCATTCTGGTGGAGAGCCAGCAGCGACTCCTGAACATCATCAGGAGCATCGGCAAAGTCAATCCCCTGCCGCTTAGCAGATAGGATTGCCTCACGGTAGGAATTGGCAATAGCTTTGTGTTGGGGTGCATAGCTAGTACCCATCATCCACCTCCGCCGCACCCGCATCCCCATCCTCAACAGGCCGGAGGAAGATGGGTGTAACCTCAGACAGCGGAATACGTTCTGCCATGTCCAAGTCAAACGCAGACTTCGCCTTTGGCCCAGAGACATAGGCCGCATTACCATAGGTCGTTTCGTAGATTCCACGCTTCATAAGCCACCTCCAAGTGACTCACAGAGAGGGGGAGGGTCACTCCCCCCTACTGTCAATCCTTGAGTGTGAGTTTCCCTTCGTCCTTCCATTCCTCAATCTGCATCCGGTTTGGGTTATCCAGTGGGCAGCCAAAGAAGTTAAGCAAGGCAACCCATTGAGAGTAATACAGCGATTGTGGGAATCGTCCGAGACCATACAGGCTAACCCCACCCTTTTCGGCAATCTTGAGAGAAAGCTTCTGGCGTGATGCCAGTCTCTCCGCTTGCCGTTTGTTCTTTGCCTCAAGCTCAGCAATTCTAGCCTGAAGGCTTTCGAGTGTTTCTTGCATTGTCGTTGTCCCTTTCCTTGCCTAGCGGACTAGGTGTTGTGTTGCATTCACCCTATTCGCTGGCATTTGTGTTGGCGGAGGGTGTCGGTCTCAACGTCAACCGTGTCCGCTGTAGGCTAGGCAGTGAGTTTGGCAACTACCCATTCAACCCGCTAGTCCGTCAGTCGGCGGAACCGACCGCCGCATTTCCACTTGCAATCGACGCGCCAAAAATATCTCGTTTGTTTTCAATGGTCCTATGCGTACTGGTACTCACCCGCGCTTCCCAAAAGCGGAAAAAATTTTCCTGTGGCGGCTGACGGCTCGACGTATGGCTCAAAGGTCGCTTCCCACCCTCCGTTTAAGGTTCGTGTTTCGAGATGAGAGGATGGATGAAGCATTCTTCTCCTCCGGCAGGTTTCAAAAACCCATGTTTTTAGGTTAAATAGCTAGAAACAAAGCACTTAACAAAAATGCGCCTCAATCACCTAAAGTCCCACTTAAGTCCTTTGTCTTCTATGGCCTACCCCATTTCTGTTGGTTTGGGTCCTATTTCATGGACACATAAACACATCTAACCGCCTGAGCCCATTGGAGTTAAAGTCCTTTGTTGTCAATAAACATTTCTGTAGAATTCCTGTTGGTGGGGCGGAAAGTATTTTCGGCTATTTTTACTTAAGGTGACACTTTTTACCCGCTTTTACCGTCTAATATAAATGAGAGGAAAAGTTCTGCTTTCATAGATTGTAGTTCTGGAGCCTGGGAGGGCAAAATGGTGGCGATTGGTTGGTTCTTGTTAAAGTGGGTAGGTGGGGGGTGGCTGGTGTATTCCTACTTCGCTGGCCTTAACCAGCACTGTAGAGAGAAGTATATGAACTGGCCTTACTAGATGGCACGACGACCTGAGGTAGCCGAGAATTGGTTCGAGGATGTCTGTCACTCCATGGTTCACGACAATTTGAGCCTCCGGAGGGCCGCCCAACTCCATGGCATCGTCCTAACCGAAATCGAGGCTCAGAACGTCTCAAGGCGGATGGCCTTCCAAGCCTGCCTCAAACGCCACGAATACTCCTATTTCGAGGAATTGGGTGGTGACCCACGCCGAACCAAGCAGGTTTTGCTAGGGATGATGTTTTATGGGATAGAAAAATTGCTGTCCGAGGGCGCTTACAAGGATGCAGTGTCTGCTGGATTGCAGCTCGCAAAGGTAGAATATAACATCGAGGGCGAGGTCTCAGGCGCATTAGCAAACCTTACTGCGGCTGAAATTGAAGAGGTCAAAAAGAGAATAGCAGCCCTCAATGAAGATACCCGTAAGGCAGCAGAAGTCCAGCGAGAGCCAGTCAACTAAGGCGTATGTCTGGAGCGAAATTCACTCGAATAGACTGGAGGTCGGAGTGGTCATACCCACCGATGCTTTAGACGCACTGAGTGATGGGGGCCTGCAGAGACTCATAGATGGTCTCACGACCGAGCTACTGCAGGCGACCCTTTCTGTGAAGACAGATAATGGTGACCCTGTTTGCTAACCAAGATTGATAGGGCTGTTGGAGAGCTTTCCCGCCTTGCCGAATCTCCAGAAGCGGCAAGTGCATATATTGAGGCCATAGAGAAAAAGCGCCGCGAAGAGCAGTTCATAAAATTCTGGGAGCCCTATAAATACGAAGAAAAGGTTTTTGATGCATTCACCCCCGACACCAAAATTCTGGTCGTCTGTGGCGGCAATCGAAGCGGAAAAACGGAAGTTGGGGCAGCTATCACAATCGCCTACGCCGAAGGTCGAGAGTACTTCCGAGGCGAAAAGGCCTGGAAGTGGGCTAGCAGACTCCCCATCCCCGATAAACCCGCCAAAAACATCTGGGTAGTAGGGCTAGACTTCAACGTCTTACGAGACGTCATCTGGCGTGAGAAGTTATTCACCGGAGCCAATCATCCCGGCTTCATACCCAAAGACGACAGCATAGCAAACATCCGTGCCGACGACAAGCAAATATTCTTCAAAAATAACGCAGTCATTAGCGGCAAGTCAGCAGACTCTGGCCGTGAAAAGTTCCAATCTGCAAGCGTGGACTTGGTTTGGATTGACGAGGAGTGTGACGCAGAAATTTTTGATGAATGCTATCAGCGGACAGTGGACTGCGGCGGGCGAATCATTGTTACCGTTACTCCTCTTACCGATATTAGCTCTGGGATTAAGGAGCCTTGGATTTATAACCTCTACGAAGAGATGAAGGCCGGACGTAAGGATATCAAGTTTGTGAACCTAAGTGTTCTGGATAATCCCAGCGTCCCCCAAGAGGAAAAAGACAAGCTTATTCAAAAGTGGAGCGGCCATCCAGAAGAACGAGCTAGACTATTCGGAGAGTTCATTCGGCGGTCAGGTCTTGTGTATCCTATGTGGAGCCGCAAGCACCATCTTGTTAGGCCTACTATGGTTGACCGGTCTTGGATGCGAGTGGTCTCAATTGACCCTGCTGCTACAGGCGTTACTGCTGCTTTATGGGGGGCTATTGACCCTGCTGGAAATATTACACTTTATCGAGAGTATTACCGGAAAGACCTAGTGGTCTCGGAGCACGCCAAGAACATCCGCCAATTGCGTGGGGATGAGGTTATAGACTACTACCTCATCGACAAACAGTGGGGGGCCCAAAGGAACGCCGAGACGCACAAGACAGGTGCCCAGCTTTATAGAGACGCCGGAATTCCAGTCAGATTAGCGGAGGTGGGTGAAGACTACGGTCTAAACGCCTCTTTGGAGTATATGAATGCCACGGTGGATGAAACTTCTCGCCACCCTAAAGTTTGGGTGCATAGTGATTTGGTCAATTTTCAAGAAGAGATAGCACATTATGTGTATGGCTTCTATGCGAAGGGTGAGTTGAAGGGGTTGTCTAAGGAGAAGCCCCGGAAGCGTGATGACCACTTAATGAATTGCTTCCAATACCTTGCGGCCATGAAACCCCGCCCCAAGGAGCGGCTCCAAAAGATTTACACAGAGGACGAGTTGAGACGGAAGGCAGCAGCGAATAGTTACTTTTCTTAAGGAGACAAATATGCACGTGGTTTTAGCAGCGGTAATCGGTCTAGTGGTTGGCGGAATCCTCGGATACGCCCTTCGTGGCAAGGAGCATGCGGCCCTAGCTGCGGCGGATGCCGAAGCTAAGGCTATTGAAGGCGACATCCAGAAGAAGCTCTAAATGCCTCAGTATCTCATCCCCGAACTCCCAGAGGGCTTCGATGAACCACCCGCTTATCCGGTCTCTTCGCGGCCTCGGCCTGGAGGGGATACTACTGGCGCTGGTATGGGGAGCGCTGGTTGGCGTACTCCTCAGACGGCTGTAGCACCACAGCAAACCGGTGGCCTCATAGGAGCGGGAGGTGGTCCATTTCCTGAGGTTAGTAGCTGGCTACCGACGAGTATGCTGAAGAGAGGGCTATGAAAGTTAGGGAGATTATTGCTCAGGTGGAATATGTTAAGGAAGGCTGGTCCGAAGCCAAAGCCCCCAAAGAATGGAAAGAGACCTTCGATAAGCGACTAGAGGCCATCTCCAAACCCTCCGACCCACCCTCCCCAACCCGTCTAGAGCTCGGCAAACTCCAGGACCGCGGTTTAAGCCGCAACATGACCGACCCCATCGAGGCAAAAATCGTTGGCATCAAAAAGTAATCGTGGATAAAAAGCTAGACAAAGGCGTCGTTCTTTACTATAGACCGGAAAGCGTCGGGGTTCCAAAGGGCACTCACTGTGATGCCTGCTGGAAGTTCATAGGTGTAGAGAATCAGACAAATGGGAGATGTGTAGAGGTCAAAGGTGTAATCAATGGCCCCCAGGGTAGTTGTGGTCTATACGTCCACGGACACTCCTTCAAGTCTACCCCTACACAATTTACCCTAACACAGGTCTCCAAAGAAGAAGTAGGCTACGTCGAAGAGGGTCCTACACACTGCGTAAGTTGCGAGTATATGGAGCAGCCAAACCAACAGACCTCAATGTGCAAAAAGGTAGAGGGCGTTGTGCACCAACTTGGTTGTTGCAATCAGTACGAAGAGGACAAAGGGCGCAAGTTTATAGACGTGAAGTTGAGTGATTTAGGCCTATGAATAAGAGAGCTGACTATAATAGAAAACTCCGTCAGAGGCGCTCAGAGCTAGGCCTATGTCGAGGCTGTGGTAGAGAGCGTGAGGAGGGGTACCTACAATGTAACTCTTGTCGTGTACTTGGGACTCACGACATTCAGTATCAAAAAGATTGGAAGCGAAAGCTAAAATTAGAGGTACTAGCTGCGTATGGTGGAGTCTGCCAGTGTTGTGGTGAGACAGATTCAAGATTCCTTACTATAGACCACGTAAATAGGGATGGCGGTATTCATCGTAAAGAAATGCGGATGCAAAGCGGGACGCAGATTTATTCGTGGCTCAAACAAAATGATTTTCCAAAAGAGGGCTTTCAGATTCTTTGTTTCAATTGTAATCTAGGAAGGGAGATTAACGGAGGGATATGTCCACATCAGGAAGCGAAAATAAAATTAGCGCCCCTTATGAATGTTTCGGTAGTCACCGATATTTCGTAGCGTGCGATGGAACTGTTGAGGGCCAAGGGCAGGGTAAGGTGTGCGTCGTCGTTGTGTGTACAGCATGTGGTGAGTCAAAACTCATAGAGCATATTGTCATGGGCGGCGACGTAAAGTTAGAAAACAAAAATAAAGGAAAATAAATGGCATCACGTCTTACAACTGGCGTTGCCTCCAGTCAAAATGGCAACCAATATGGGGCCGGACAAGCGGGGAGCTCTCAGATTGATATCTTTCTGAGCCCGGTTCCAGCCCTCAACCTCAACTCTGCCCTCTCCAATGCAATCCTAGGTACAACTATTCGTGGCAATACAGTCAACGCTATCGAATGCTGGAGTGACGGGGTTGTCTGGGATGTCACTAACACTCGTGCTCTTATCCCAGTTCTCGACTATGACCCTAGCCTTCGTATGCGTTCTGGGCTCTAAGGAATAACAAATGGCCTCAAGACTATCAAGCGGTAACTATGCAGCTCCCGGCACTTATGCAAACGTGCAGGGCGATATTAACCTTTCGAATCAATCAGGAAACCCTAAGCTTACCCAGTTGAACTCTGGCGGGCGCGGAGTTTCCAATACTGCAAGTTCACAGATATTTTCTATTCTACCTCCGAATGCGACACCAAGCGTAAGCGGGCTTACTGAATCTGGTACTACTGTAACGGTGACTCTTGGCTCTCCGCATGGGCTCACTATTGGTTCTAGTGGACAGTCAATAACCGTTTCAACTGGTGTTGGTGGATACAACGGAACTTTTAGTGTAACTAATGTTACTGGCCCATACAGTTTTACCTATACTGCAAGTTCAGGGCTCACTTCACCCTCTGGTGGTGGGACCGTTTCTCTTTTGGGTGGCTCTGTGGCAGCTTTGACTCCGTTCCAACCAGCTCTTAATGGCTTAACCTTTGGTGGCGCAACCTGCGGTACTCTCGAAATTTGGGGCGACAATGCGCTTTGGGATACAACCAATTCCCGCTATGTTACTCCTCAATTGGCCGGGCAAGACCCTGCCTCCATGCAATAAACTAAAAAAGGAAAATCTAAATGGCTAACGTTGTAAACTCTGTTCTAAACTTTCCTACTGGTACAGGTTTCGGTCCTGCAGGTCAGTATGCAACCGGTCCGGGTGATGTTCAGGAACCTGCCTTTGTAGCTAAGGTTACCATCACCGGTGACGGAGCGACTACAGGTGTTCTGACTGTAAATTGGATTGACGGCACTCAGACACTTCCTTTCACTCCAACTATGGTTCGCGCCCACATGACACAGGCTGGGACCGCCGCTGCGGGAGCTCTTGCGGCAGATAATGGCGGACTAATTGGTGCAGCTGCCCGTGTCTCCGCGATAACCAACGTCTCCTTCGGTCTTAGTATTACTACGGCTATCACTAACGCCGCAACGGCTATCGTACTCGTTGAAGTCTTTAAGTAACTCATAGGAGGAATGGAGAAAACCTATGAGCTTCAACTTTAAAGACGCACAGCTAACCTATTTTAACCAAGACCTTCAGTTGCAGTCGAAGGTTTTCGGTATTTTCCTCACCACGGTATCACTAACCTTTGGTGCGATTACTATCGACACCACGGCGACGCAGACTACTTCGCTCAAGGGTGTTCGGACTGTTTCTGGAGCAGGTACGCCACCTAATATCGAGCCTGGAGACTTCGTTATTGCGGTCCCGACCTCCTCTCTTGGAGCAGGCGTCTCAATGGCAGGTTCGTATATCTCGGCGGCTAACACCCTGACCGTAGCACTTGCGGCATCCGCTGCGACCACCCCTGGAACCATTACCTTCCAGATTTATATCGTGAAGTTCGCTCAGAACGACGGTATCAACAGCTAACATGTCTCACCGACAATCCTTCACTCCGGGGGTAGGGATAACCTACCCCACGGGGACTAATTTGAATACGAATACTATAGGTGTCTATTATAGTCAGACATCAAGTACTATTCAAGCTTTTAACGGCCATCCAGTAGAAGTCTATGCGGATGGCGCGGTTTGGGATACTATTTTGAATAGGTATCTTTTTCCAGGAACCGAATTTAACGTGAGGCCATAATGCCTAGTAAAAGTAAGGCCCAGCAGCGTTTTATGGGCATGCAACTCGCCATGCAACGAAAATCTGGCCGCAACGATACAGGTATGTCTGAAACTCAACTCCGAGACTTCGCGGGTTCGGTCCATGGCTCTCTGGAAGATATCACCTTCCACGAAGAGGCCGCAGAGCGTGACACTGTAATGAATGGCGAGACCCAAGCCCATCCCATCCACAAGGGATACGATGATTGTGTGCTTGGAGACTTCGGCTGGCCAGAAGATGGCGACGAACCGAAAGGCTCTATGCAGTCCTCTAACCGCGATAATGGCTATGGTATCCACTACGGAGCTCCCGTAGACTACTTCGGTCCCGATACCGATTACCGCGCCGAGGAAATTGACGTCCATCAGTACGGTGCGGGCTACGAGCCCATCCCCCTCCGCGACTACTACAAATCCGAAGACCACCAGCAAGAACGTGGTTTCAGGATGCGTGAGCAGGACGAGTATGATGAGACTCGAACACCGGGGACCGTTTCCAATTCCAACTCCGGTGCAGAGGCTTACGGTGCACGAAATTTTGGAGACGTTGAGAAGCATCGCGACGTCCCAGACCGACGCACCTTTGAAAGTCAGCGGAAGTTCTCCCGCGCGGTCACCGAGAAGGACGAGGACTACGCTGTCCAAATCTCGGGTATTGACACGAAGAAGGGTTCCAAAATTCGCTGATGGCTCTCAAGTTGATTCTGGGGGCCATTTGTCTATTGGCGGCTTTGCTAGAGTTTAACCATAGTCGCTGGATAGCCAAGAACTTCTGTACTTGTGGAGAGTGCGTAAAGCGCTCCCAACTTGGGCCCTTTAACCGGGTGGTGGGGATAACTGCAATAATCACCATTCTATTGGCGGCAATCCCCAGCAATCTCCCACTCGTGTTCTACTCTGGCTTTAAGTTCGCTGGCTTCGTGAGCAATCGCGTGGCTCGCAAAATGCTTGCCTGATTGGAAGGCTGCAGCCCTCCTCAGCCCGCTAGCTAAAGACTAGATTACCTTTCAGGCACCGCGCCCGAGCGGGGTCGGGCAATAAAAATAGCCCCGCAAATCTTATGCCCTTCACACAACCACAAATAGACAAAATCCTTGCGGAGAACGACTCCGAGAGGGTACAGCTTCTCTGCCCAAAGCATAATTATGTGGGCTCGAAGCTTCCACCCTCTACGCACGGTTGCAAATTCTGCTGGCAAGCTTACTATACCTTTGATTTAGCTTCGACGCCACCGCATATGCGGCAGTCTCGCCTAGACGAGCTCGAACACGTCATCCGGAGTGTTGTGGGTATGGTGGAAACGGGCAAGTTCGACTTCGTACCAGATTCAAGACCAGAAGTAAAGTTTACGCAGGACGGATTCAACGACGAAACCGGCAAATACCGGGAGGACGAAAAGTAAATGGCAACAAAAATCAAGTACGGTGGGGACATCGAACCCGAGAAGCCCGTGGCAAGCTACGGAACGGACGTCGCGGTAAAGCGTGAGAAGCTCAAAAGGGCTATAGAGGGCGGTAGTCTCAGCAACGAGTCCAAGCTTCGTCAGGACATCGAGGAATTTCAGAAGCGTGGAAGAGACTTCTCACCTAGTGTGATAGACATCTCTAGCCCAGCTGAGAAGGGCTTTAGGGAAGACGTTAACAAGCTTCGATTTATGGAGCGAGAAACAACCAACTCTGAGGTACGTCAGTTGAGTCAAATTTTAATACGGGCCCTTGGGTACTTGGGCCAACAGGTGGAATAGATGTCCAAGTTTGCAGCTTTCTTAGTTCCAGCTAGTGGTACGGGTGGAAGGGATGGTGTTATTACAACGGCCCTTGTTGCTGCTGGCTCCACAGGTGACATCGTAATAGGCTTTCGTAGAGTGTTTTCAATCATTGCGGATTCCGCCATCCATGTGCGTTGGGGCACTTCTACAACCATCGCGGCTGCTGTGGCCACGGATTTCTTGATACCGGCCAATATGCTAGTGACGTTGGAAATGGGCGAAGAGTTTGACCGTATACGTGTATTTTCTGCGACGGGTGCTACGGGCAATGTGTATGTGTTGCCACTAACGGTTTAGGAGAGTTTAAATGCTAGGAATAGGAATTGGTGCGGGAACTCTTCCAGGCGCTATTACCAGTAGTGGCGGCGGTACACCTTTTACTACATATAACGGGCTGGCGCTAGTAGGGCAGGGTATTCCACTGATTTTGGCCAATGTTCGAACCATAGGTATAGTTGCCAACCAGGGCGCTACGAACTTCTTAGCCAGCACACCGCCTTCTGGGACTTATATTGTAATAGCCACTTTAGTGGTGACGACTGTGTTCACGACATCTGGACCATTGCTGACACTTGGTTATACGGACTCGGTAGGTGCACAATCTTCGGTTGCCATTCCGGCCACCGCGGTAGGTGCTGGCTCCGTTGGGTCGGTGGCCTTTGCGCTTCAAAGTACCGGAGCAGCCCAAATTACCTATGCCGTCACCTCAGGTGGCACGTTTGGTGCCGTGGAGTTGACAGCCTCTTTGTTGAGGGTTGCATAATATGGCTTTCTTAGAGGGGGCAGGAAAAGTCGACTTAGTGGGGCAGACAGCCTCTATCCCAACCCAAACATTGTTCAATGTGGGGCCGCTTGGGGCGGGTGTGTATGTCGCCTTCATTTCGGTAATTACTACGACTGCGGGCTCAGCCGGAACGGTCACAGTTGGCATCACGTGGAATAACAGCTTCACATCGGCGGGCTTTGATACAGCGACCTTCAATTTGAATACTATTGGGGAACAGGCGGCCCTGCTTGGAAGCTTCTATTCGACTTTTAGCCAGCCTATAACTTTCAATACAACTGTGGCGGGCGCTGTAGGAAATCCGGTCTACTCACTTCGAATTCGACTTCTATATCTAGGATAGGAAATGTTTAAGCGATTAATTGCGATAGGACTTTTGCTTCTACTTCCAGTTTGTGCTTTTGGGCAGCGGACGACACTACCTCCCGGCTCAGGCGGAGGCATCAGCTCCGTGGCTGGTCTTGTTGACCCTACACAACAACCTTATGGC
>Ga0307479_10003442_pt1 | contig 14394 bp, 14 predicted proteins | sample atmos_gasesECM4C_FD_203743 | JGI IMG/M metagenome (GOLD analysis project Ga0307479, IMG submission 203743) | Hardwood forest soil microbial communities from Morgan-Monroe State Forest, Indiana, United States - atmos_gasesECM4C_515 | ecosystem: Environmental > Terrestrial > Soil > Temperate...
AAAAACAATGTTGCACTCAAATGGTGCAAAGAGGAGAAGAGTGTTGAAGAGTGAGTAGTTAGCGATACGTGGACAGGGGATTTCCACAACCTTATTAACACTTATGTTGAAAACTTAATGTAAAAGAAATATTTTTTGCCGACTTCGGCATGCCTCTTGCCTTCCGGCCAGCACCGTAATTTTGACCGGTACGAAATTGGGATGGTACAGTACAAACCTGGCTGGCATCGATGACAGAAACCTACGACGGACCGTTTTCTCTGCTCCAAATGTTCTGGGGCAGCATCACCGCGCGGCCGCTGCGCAGTCTTCTGAGCGTGATCGCCATTGCCATCCAGGTGATTCTCGTACTGATGATCGTGGGTCTCACATCCGGCGTTATTTCCGAATGGGGAAAGCGGGTCGAGGGCGTTGGCGCGGATATCCTCGTTCAGCCGCCAAACTCCTCCATTTTTTTCGCCTTTGTAAGTGTTGGGATGCAGGAGTCGCTCGATGAAAAAATTGCCGCTCTGAGCGGCGTGGACGAGGTCGCGCCAACGGTCATCCTCACGGAACCAAAGAACTTAGTGATGGTCTACGGTATTGATTACAAGCGCTTCAACGCCCTGAGCAAGGGTTTCCTGTTCCGCGATGGGAAACCTTTCGAAGGCCCCGACGATGTGATCGCCGACGATATCATTGCGCAAACGCGCCACTTAAAGGTGGGGAGCCAGGTCACGCTGTTGAACCATACGTTTACCGTCTGCGGCATCGTAGCGCACGGCAAAGGCGCGCGATACTTCATTCCCATTCGCACCGCGCAGGAGATCGCTGGGGCGGAGAAGCGCGTTTCCATGTTTTACGTGAGAAGCAAAGGAGATACGGAAGCCACTCGCACGCAGATCCTCAAGTTGATGCCGGAGTTCAGCGTCCGCTCCTTGTCGGAATACGTGACCATGATGAATTCCTCCAACTTGCCGCAGTTGCGTCCTTTCACGCGCACCATGGTGGCCCTGGGAGTTGTGGTGAGCTTCCTCGTGGTCCTCTTGAACATGCACACCATGGTGATGGAGCGCACCCGCGAGATCGGCATTCTGAAAGCTCTGGGTTTCTCCAGGCTCGACGTCGTCCGCATGTTGCTGGGCGAAACCCTCATCCTGACGTTGATGGGTACCGGCCTGGGAATCGCGCTTACTTTCCTGACGCAGACCATTCTGAAACAGACGAATCCAGGCCTGACGATTCTGATTTCCCCCGCCTGGATTTTTTCCGCGATCGCGCTTGCGCTGGTGGGGGCCGCGACCGGCGCAGTCTATCCCGCCCTCCGCGCCGCTAGTTACGATCCGGTCGTCGCCCTCGCTTATGAATGACCCCAGGCTCTCCATCGAACAGCAACCAAGTCTACTCGGTCGAAGGAGCCGACCCCGTCATCCAATCAGCCGGTTGCGGAAGATTGTCGTAACCCGACCTCACCGCGATTCGTTCGAGAAACGGACGAGGACGACACTAGAAACCGGTTCTGGCCAAGTAGACCATCGCATGCCCGTTCGACGGGGGAGTCAGCAGATTTGTAGCCGAGGAAATGAAAACAACGTAATGGCCGTCGATGCTCATGGCCGAGTACGTGCTTATGCTGTTCGCCGAGATGCCGGGATTTGGGGAGTTGGCGACGGATACCCGAACCGTGCTAGGGGAGCAACCGCTGGCGACGCCAAAGCAGGTGTCGCGTACAAAGATGTCCTCCCAGCTGCAAGCCGGAAAACCATCGTCCGGCGTAAGGTTCGTTGCGATTGAGCCGAATGCCACAAACCGCCCGTCCGCGCTGATGGACATGCCCCCGTTGTTGCCCGGGCTTGAACAGTTACTTACGGAACCGTCATTCGCCAGAGAGACGAGGCTCGTGGTCGTGGTGCAACCGGTGGCTGCGCCGTCGCACGTGTCGCGAAGATAGACGTTGCCCTGTCCCTGGACGTTCGTGGAGATCAGATTCGTCGCCCCAGAGCCAAAGGCGACCAAGCGGCCGTTGCTGCTTACCGCTGGCGTTTCCGTAAAAGCATTCTTGTTCGGCTGAGTCCCGTCTGTGGCCACATCTACTCGGATCGTGTTGGGAGTACACGAACCCGACACACCAGTGCAAGTATCCCGAAAGAAAATGCCCGGGACTATCGTTTCCCCTAGAACTAGATTTGTCGCGTAAGACTCGAAAGCAACGTGGCGACCGGTTGCGCTTACTTCTTGGGGAAAGCTGTTTGCGTCTCCACCCGATCCCGACAATGACGTTGAGACTAGCGTGGTGCTGGGGGTGCAGCCCGAGGGCGTTCCGTTGCAGGTGTCTCTTATGAATACGTTATTGACGCCATTGGTCTGCCCCGTGGAGTTGAAGGCCACGAATCGTGCATCGGGGCTCATCGAAGGTGACCCACCGTTGGCGGGGCTACCATCAGCGCCCGTAGAGATTAGAGATGTACTTGGGACACAGCCGGTCGCCGCCCCAGTGCAGGTGTCCCGTAGAAAAACACAGGACATGCCCGCTGGGGTGCATAGCATGCTTAATTGCGGAATGTTGAGAATGTTCGAAGCGCTCGATTCAAATGCGACATAGCGCCCATTCGCGCTGACCGAGGAGTCGCGGCTGTGGCCATTCACAGGAGTGCCGTCGTATGTCATCGTAATGCGGATGGTGCTCGGCGTGCATCCGGAGAGGGCGCCGATGCAAGCGTCACGCTCATAGATTTCCTGGTACCCGCTTGCGGGACCCGGGGCGAGATTAGTTGCATTTGACTGGAACGCGACGTAGCGTCCTGTAAGGCTGATCGACGGGCCAACAAGACTGTCTCCATTTGCCGGTGAGCCGTCCGGCGACACCGTGATGAGTTGAACCACTCCCGCCGTGGCCGCCGCCGACGAGGCAATAGGCAGAACCACTGCGTTGGAGTTCAGCCCTGAATCGCCAACTATAATCGTGGCTTTCCCCGCCGCTGCGATCAGAGAAGCGGTGACGGACGCCGCCAAGTCCGTGCTATCGCCGAACGTCGTCGGTAAAGGACTTCCATTCCATTGGACAGCCGATGCATTGGTAAAGCCCGTGCCGTTCACGAGAAGGGTGAAAGAGCTCTGGCCCGCAATAGCATACGTCCCACTCAAGAAGGTGTTGCCGGGATAATAGACGCTTATGCTCTTGATGGTAATGCTCGGCGGAGGCGGCGGGTTGCCGCCTCCGCCCGACGTTCCGGTGGCACAGCCGTTCAGAACCGAGCATCCCAATAGCCCGCCGCTGAGCGCCGCGAGAAGAAGGTTTCTGGTTCCGTTTGCAATCCCCATGGCGTGTCTGCGGCCCCTTTCAGTCCGTTCCTCCGGTTAGAAATGGCCCCGAAGCGGAGGCCGTGAAGGCGGGATAAGAGTACTGCGCCGTATTGTAAGTGTACGAGGTGGAAAGAGGATAGTTGGTTGCCGCACCATTGATTGTGGACGTGATTATAACCGTGGAGCCGGAAACCGTCGCCGAGATCGGCGAAAGAGCTTGCTGATTCATCGCACTAGCCAACGCGGACGCTAAACTGGCCGCGGTGTCCGAGCTGCTGCCGTAGTTAAGAGTGAAGGTTTCACTCCCAACCGTGACGTAGATGCTGCCGTAATCCGGGATGGTTGCCGAGCAATAGAAACCGCGAGGACCGTTATACGTAACTACACTTTTAAACGTATAGAGCAATGTAAAGTAGTCGTCAATCAGGAGAGTCCCTTAAAAGCGAATCGGGTAGTCACCTGAGGAAAGTACTTGAAGTACTAAGCGAGACGGGTGACGAGTGGCAGGAAAGAGAGCCGTGTACCCCGTGCTCCGCTCCGCCAGCTACAACCCGGTCGTCGCTCTCGCTTACGAATAAACCGCGCCGTCCGGACCGATTGCGGGCTTATCTTTTTGTTTGCTTCCTCGACAAACTCGGCTGACAAAGGATTGTTCTGTGGACGGGAAATTGATAATTTCTAATCAATCCCGGCCGCGCCCCGGCGAGTGACTCCGCCGTCCCGGCCAGGAGTTCACCTCTCAGGAATTTGGGATCGGTTGTGCGGGAAAATGAAATTCCGGGCGGAGCTGGAGCGGGCCCCGCCCGTTATCTTTTTTTGCTGAAATGAATTGAAGCTCATGGGAGAAAGATAGATGGCCCCTTCCCCGGACAAGCACTATCAGGCCCGGATTCTCGAGCGCCGCGACCTTTCGCCGGATCTCTGGATCGTTCGTATCGACCCCGGCGGGCCGTTCGAATTCCGCGCAGGACAGTACGCGACCCTGGGAGTCGAGCGCGAAGGAAAGCGGATTGAAAGAGCGTACTCCATCGTTTCATCGCCTTATGAAGACGCGCTCGAGATTTTCGTCGAGTTGGTCCCGCAAGGAGCGCTGACGCCGGATCTCTTCAAGCTAAAAAAAGGCGACACGCTGCTGTGCAGGAAAATCGCCAAGGGGCGCTTCACTCTGGATTTGCGCAGCGGGCGGACGCACCACCTGCTGGTCTCCACGGTGACGGGGATCGCCCCGTTTGTCAGCTACGTTCGAACGCTCTATCGCGACTGGAAGAGTGGAAACAGTCCGATGCCCGGTAACCACAAACTTTTTTGCCTGCAAGGGGCGAGCCGCTCCTGGGAATTCGGCTATCGCGAAGAATTGGAACGCTATTCGAACGAGGTGCCGTGGTTCAAGTATGTGGCCACGGTGAGCCGGCCATGGGAGGATTCGAATTGGAAGGGCGAGACGGGCCGGGTAGACGACCTCTTACGAAAGTACGCGCAGGAGTGGGGATTGCGCGCGGAGGAGACGACAGGTTATCTGTGCGGGCATCCCACGATGGTGGAAAATGGGCAGGGGATCTTGCATAGAGCCGGTTGGAAAAAGGATGCGGTGTTTGAAGAGATTTATTTTCAGCAGGCGAAGGGCGGTCAGCCGCAGCCGGATGATCCGGCTAGACCGCGGCAAGAATAAAAAATACTCCCGCGCCTCAAAGTTTCTTCAGCAATCTGATAAAGGCCTTCGCGAGACGGAAGCTAGGCGCCCGGGGAGTATTCCTCGAGCTGGCTGGTGACGTCTTCAATGGCCGATAACGGGCAGAGAACGTGAACTTTTTCGTCCGGCGCGTCCACATCGATCTGCAATTTCCCGTCGCGCGTGCGCATCCGAACGTGCTGGCCGCTATCGTCAATTTCAATGAATTCGGCATCGGGATACTTTTTCAGTTCTTTGACGACGGCATGAAGGATGGGCAGAGCTTCGCGGGCCTGCTCGGAGGCATGGCGCATGTGCTTGTTCGGGACGAAATGCATGGCCATGGAAACGGCGGCGGCGGGAACCCACATGTGAACGTGGGAGCCGCCAGAGCGGTATTCGTCGACGTCGACACGGATCACGCCTTCATGGAAGGTGTAGGCGCCGGCGAGGACGAGCGTTCCGCCGAGCCCGAGCGCTGCTTTCGCTAGTAGCATCATGTCTGCCTCCTGCCAGGCGAAGATGGCGGCATTAAGCCGCGGCTAGCAAACCAGAAAAGGTGGCGGCGCGAAGCCGCCGTTACAAATCCTGTTAGTCCGTGACGTTCTTGGAATCGAGCCAAACGCGGACGGTGTTTTCATGATCCTTCACGGAGACGAGCTCCGTGTCGCCCTGCGCGGAGAGGGCGTGAAGCGCGGCGACGAGATCCAATTCATCCTTGCCGGCGGAGAAGAGGGCATCGATGACCTTCATGGGGACCTTGACTTCGACTTCGGACTTCTTGGAATTCTGCTTGTCGAGGACATGCACGATCAGGTGGTTGCTCTGCTTGGCGACGCGAACGTCGCAATCATTGCTCTGGACGGTGACGAACTCGCCGTCTTTGCTGGTGCGGATGGCTTCGACGAGGGCGCGGAGGTCGACGTCATTGACGCGGGCGTCGTCGATCCTGACCTTGCCGGCGTGGAGGCGATCCTTGTTGATGGCGGGGAGAACTTTTTCGGCGAGTTCAAGGGGGACGTTGACCCGGACGGTCTCGCCTTTGGCGTCTGAGCTGATGACTCGGACGTGCAGCCAGCGGTCCTTGGATGCGGAAGTCGTTGATTGGGTGGAGCTTGCTGGGGCCGTGGTGGATTGCGCCAGGGCGCCGAGCGGCGAAAGGAAAAAAGCGGCAGCGGCGATGAGAACGGTCTTGGCGAAGATACCCCTGTTACGGTCGGACATGACTGGATGCCTCCTGACCGGCGCAGGGCCGGTTCTTGGAGATAGGTACGAGAGTGCTGACAGGAAAGTTTCGTGAAAAAGACAGGAGTCGTGAGGAGGTCGAAAGTCCTGACCCGATCGGGATGTTGAGACGCGGTACGGAGAAGAAAAATGTGAAACGGAAACCGCGATGGCGTCCCCGGAGGCATTCCGACGAGGGCCATTGCGGGCTTATTGCTCCTTCACACTATCAGGGTAGAGGGTAGGACTGCGGGCGCGCCTTTGTCTGTTCCAAATTGAGCATCAGCCAAATTAGAGGACTGAAGGCCAGGGCGAGTGAGGAGAAAGCAGAAAAGTGGGGAGGAATCCCTGCCCCTGCTGAGGGTGAAGAAGAGTCAGACGTCGCAGAGGTCGACAGCTTGGCGGAGGGAGGTGAGGGGGTCGCGGGTGGGGACGAACTCGTGGGCGACGTAGCCGCGGAAGCTGGTGGCGGCGATGCCGCGCATGACGCCGTCCCATTGGACTTCCTGGGTAGAGTCGAGTTCGTGGCGGCCGGGAACGCCGCCGGTGTGAAAGTGGGCGATCCAATCGATGTTTTTCTGGATGGTGCGGACGAGGTCGCCTTCCATGATTTGCATGTGGTAGATGTCGAAGAGGAGTTTGACACGGGGGGAGCTGACGGCCTGGACAACCTGGACGCCCCAAGCGGAGTGATCGCACATGTAGTCGTGGTGGTCGACCTTGCTGTTGAGCAGCTCGATGCAGATAGTGACGCCGTGGTCTTCGGCGATTTTCTTGACGCGGTTAAGGCCGGCGATGGTGTTCTTGGCGCCCTCCTCGTCGGACATGCCAGCGCGATTGCCGGAGAACGTGATGACGTTGGGGACCCCCGCTTTGGCGGCTAGCGGAATGTATTTGCGAAAGCCTTCCTCGATTTTGGAGTGATTTTCGGTGCGATTCATGGCGCTGGCGATTTCGCCGCCGTAGGCATAACCCATACTGCAAATCAGGCCGTAGCGCGCAGGCACTTCCCATTCATCGGGATTGAGAAGATCGATGGCCTTGAGGCCGATTTCGGCGGAGTAGGCGCAGAGCTTGTCGAGGGGAATTTTCTGATAGCACCAGCGGGAAACGGACTGGCGAATGTTGCCCTTGCGCTTGATGGGAGCGTTTTCCTGGGACCAGGAGACGGAAGGGAGAGAAGCCATAGTGGCCCCTGAGAGAACGCTCTTGAGCACGTTGCGGCGCGAAAGTATGGACATGGTAAACACGCAGAGTTTACTGGAGAAAAGCGTGATGAGGGAGGAGAAATTATTTTTTCGGAGGCTCGGGGTTTTCCGGGGGCGGAGGCGCGGGAGTATCGGGGAGTTCGACGCGCCAGATGTCTTTTTCGGATGGGAGGCGGTAGACGCCGACTTGGTTTGATTCGGAGGTGCCGATGTGGCCGATCCAGACGACGCGGAAGCGGGCTTTGCGCCAGAGGCGGCGGACTTCGATGGTCTGGCCGGGAGTGGTTAGGAACCCGATGCCGTCGAGACGCGCGCCATCCTGGCTGAGATCGACGGTGTAGGCGGTCTGTGCGAAAGGATGGCCTTTGGGGTCGGTGCCCTTGACGATGACGCGGACAGTTTTGGGAATGCGGGACTTCTTGCGGCTTTTTTTCCAGAAGTCGGAGATGGGCTGCTTGAAGGCGAGGCCGACGCGAGTTTCGCGGTCGGTGTAGGCGTCGAGATAGACCACACGGACTTCCTGTTCCTGGCCGCTGCTTTGGTGAATGAGAAAAACAGTGTCGCCCAAGGAGAGCTTGGCTTTCAGGGTGACGAGGGCCCCGCTGGGATTGACGATAAGCGTCTCAGTGTCTTCGTGGAAGGCGCCGCCTTTGCCAGCAAAACCGTAAATCACGACGGGAACGTGCATGGGGAGGCGCTCGCCAGAGCGGGGAGTTTCCTTTGCGGGGACAGCGGGGTAGGGGACGGCATAAGACGCCGTGGTTTCTTGCGCGGGCGGAGGATCGTCAAGGGCGGCGACCTCCATAGCTTCTTGGGGAATGCCTTGCTGGGGGCCGTGTTCGCGGCACTTGAATTCCCAGGATTGCTGGAGGATTTGTTCGAGGGATTCCTCGCGGTTGGAGAGCGTGACCCAGGTGTCGGCGTCGCCGTGAGGGCACCTGAGGCGGATGGCGAAATTCCTAGGCATGTGAGTCCCTTACGCAGTTTGATGATACCTATTTACCGCGAGTGGGGCAGTGGGTAGCCGGGCGGCATTCCTCCAAAAGTAAACGGGAAGAAGAGCGCGAGGGCTGATCGTCTTGTGGCCTGGGGCCGTAACTTCTGCGGGACTACGGACTCGAATGGGGCGAACGCGAAGAGGGGCGGAGCAACAGCCCCCAAAAATTTGAAATAGAGGAGAGATCCGAATGGTTCGCACGATCAAGGCAGGACTGGCATGCACGGCGCTGGCGGGGGCGTTACTTCTCCAACCATCACTGTATGCACAAGACGGCATGAAGCCAGACAGCATGAAACAAGACGACATGAAGCAGGACAAGATGCAAGACGACAAAATGATGCATGACGGGAAGGCCAAGACGCTGGAGACGGGCAAGTTCCACGGGAAGGTGCACGCCACTTCTGGCCGCGCGACGGTGTATCAAGAGGCGGATGGGAAGCTGGTGCTGCGGCTGACCAATTTCAAGACTTCGAACGGGCCGGATGTGCACGTAATCCTGGTGGCGACGAAGGACGCGGCGGATGATGCCAACTTCCTGAAAGACAATACGGAAAAGGTGGAGTTGGGGAAGCTGAAGGGGAATGAAGGCGACCAGAATTACGAAATTCCGGCAGGAACGGACCTGACCAAGTTCCGGACGGTTTCGATCTACTGCGAGCGGTTCAACGCGAACTTCGGGGCGGCGCCGCTGGAGAAATTCTAAGGTTCGAAAGGGGAGAGAGAGGACCGGGCAGGTCGCACTGCCCGATTTTTTTCTTGAGAGAAAAGACGATGAATACGAATACGGGTTCGTGGTTGTCACGCAACAGGTGGATTCTAATCCTGACCGGGGTTCCGGTGCTTGTGGGCGCTTGGTGGGCGTTCCGGCCGGAGAAGCTGTTCATCAATGAGAAGGTGAATGAGGCGGAGCCGGCGGCGTTGAGCTCGGAGCCGGAAGCGCTGTACACAGGAAGGCTGGAAGGGAAGGCTCACCAGACGAGCGGACGGGCGACGATTTACAAGGCCGCCGATGGCAGAGAATATTTGCGGCTCTCGGATTTCGCGACTTCGAACGGGCCGGACGTGCATGTGCTGCTGATGCAAGCGGAGGACAAGGCGCTTGACGGGGAGATTGTGAAAGGCGAGCTTGATAACGTGGAACTCGGAACGTTGAAGGGGAATCAGGGCGATCAGAATTATGATTTGCCGGGGAGCGTGGATTTGAACAAGTATCAAACGGTGGCGATTTACTGCGAAAGGTTCCACGCGATTTTTGGAGTGGCGAGACTGGAGAAGTTCTAAGATAAAAAGCGGGCGACGGGAATAAGAAGGCCGCCCGATGAAGTGGGCGGCCGCTGTTTGTTATGCAAACGACAAATACAAATGAGGGGGGGCTGATCGCGCGGATAGTGGCGGGCGAGAAAGAACTGTTTCATGAGCTGATCCGGCCGTATGAGCGCATGGTGTACCTGACACTGTTCTCGATTGTGAAGAACGAGACGGAGGCCGAGGATGGCGCGCAGGAGGCGGTGATCAGCGCTTACCGGCATCTGGCTTCGTTTCGGGGAGATGCAAAGTTCAGCACCTGGCTGACGACGATCGCGATCAATGAAGGACGAAAACGACTGAGAAAGGCGAAAGGAGCGGCGGAGAATTCGATAGAGGAAGAGGAAGAAGGTCATGAAGGCGATTACACTCCGGCGCCGTTGACGGACTGGCGGGAGATTCCGCTGGAGGCGCTGGAACGGAAGGAACTGCGGGAAGCGCTGCGAATGGCGGTGGCGGAATTGCCGGACATCTACCGGCAAGTGTTTGTTTTGAGAGACCTAGAAGAGCAAAACATCGAGGAAACGGCGCAGGCGCTGAAAATCAATCCTGGCGCGGTGAAAGTGCGGCTGCACCGCGCGCGAATGATGTTGCAAAAGCGACTGGTACCGTTCCTAAAAACGACGGCTCCGGCACGCAGGGGGTTGTTCGGGAGAGCGCTATGAAACTGGATTGCAAACATGTGTGGGAACACATCTCGGAGTACATCGACAAGACGGTCGATGCCGAACTGCGCAAAGACATCGAGCTGCATCTGGAACACTGCGAAATCTGCTCGGCGATACTGGACTCGACGCGAAATATTCTGATCTTGACGGCAGACGACAGGACGTTTGAGCTGCCGGTGGGGTACAGCAAGAGATTGCATGAGCGGCTGAAAGATGAGATTGAGAAAACGAAACAGGAGCCGCCGGTGGGCAGGTAGAAATAGGGAATACTCAGGGGCCGGGGTGCAGGAAGCGATGAGCGACAAATTCGGCGGCCAGCAACAAAAGGGTGAGGACAGACAGAGTGAATTGCAACCATTCGGACGCCAACTTTTGCTTCGGCACGGCGGATTGACGCCAGGATGAGGCGGGGCGCCTTCGCAGCCTCCAGACTTGCCAAAGAACAACCAGATTCAGAAGTGAGCCAGCCAACGCGACAAGCATCATAGGGATGCGGATCGCATCAACGTGCATGCGGTCTGCCAGCTTCAATGCGCCAGAAGCAGCAGCGAAAGCGCCAACTCCTATCAAAAGGCGGACACCATTGAGCGCGATGAAGGCGCTGCAGACGCTTTGCAGGACCGCAAAGAGAAACGCCGACCAGGTGATGAGCTTGGGGTCGACAAGCAGCATTTTCGTGGGTGGTACGCCAGTGCGGGTCTCAGCGGTATCAGGCGATGCCTTCAAGCGCTCGGTTATTGGCGAACTCATCAGGCCTCGTCAGGACTGCGGATTCCATTTCAGATAGACGGCGGCGAGGGGTGGGAGGGTGAGGACGAGGGAATGGGGGCGGCCCTGGGCAGGGTCGTTGGCGGCTTGCTGGCCGCCCTTGTTGCCGACGTTGGAGCCGCCGTAGTGGGCGGCGTCGGTGTTCATGATTTCGCGGTAGAACCCCGGATTGGGTACACCCAGGCGATAGCCTTCGCGGACTACGGGCGTAGCGTTAATGATCGTGACAATGAGGTCTTCGGGATTTTTGCCGCGGCGGATGAACGTGAGAACGCTGTTGTCGGCATCATTGGCGTCGATCCATTCGAAACCGTGCCAGTCGAAATCGACTTGATGGAGGGCGGGTTCGGCGGCGTAAAGATGGTTGAGATCGGCGACGAGGCGCTGGATGCCGCGGTGGGAATCGTGCTGGAGCAGGTGCCAGTCCAGGCTGTGGGCTTCGCTCCACTCGTGGCGCTGAGCGAGCTCCTGACCCATGAAAAGGAGCTTCTTTCCCGGGTGCGCGTATTGATAGGCGTAGAGGAGGCGGAGGTTGGCAAACTGCTGCCACATGTCGCCGGGCATTTTGTGGAGGAGCGAGTTTTTGCCGTGGACGACTTCGTCGTGGGAGAAGGGGAGAAGGAAATTTTCGGTGAAGGCGTAGAGGAGCGAGAAGGTGAGTTTGTTGTGCTCGAATTTGCGGTGGACGGGGTCGTGGGAAAAATACTTCAGCGTGTCGTTCATCCAGCCCATGTTCCATTTGAGGCTGAAACCGAGACCGCCGAGATAGGTGGGACGGGAGACGGCGGGCCAGGATGTGGATTCCTCGGCGATGGTGAGGACTCCGGGAAACTTGCCATGGGCGACTTCGTTCATGCGCTTGATGAAATCGATGGCGTGAAGGTTTTCGCGGCCGCCGAATTGATTGGGAACCCACTGGCCGGGTTGGCGGGAATAGTCGAGGTAGAGCATGGAGGCGACGGCGTCCACGCGAAGGCCGTCGATGTGGTACTTGTCGAGCCAGAAGAGGGCGTTGGAGATTAGATAGTTTTGGACCTCGTTGCGGCCGTAATTGTAGACGAGCGTGCCCCAGTCGGGATGAGCGCCTTGGCGGGGGTCGGAGTGCTCGTAGAGGTGGGTGCCGTCGAATTGGGCGAGGCCGTGAGTGTCGCGCGGGAAATGAGCAGGGGTCCAGTCGAGAATGACACCGAGGCCGGCCTGGTGACAGCGGTCGACAAAATCCATGAATTCGGCGGGAGAGCCGTAGCGGCTGGTGGCGGCGAAGTAGCCGAGAGTCTGGTAGCCCCAGGAGCCGTCGAAGGGATGCTCCATGATAGGGAGCAGTTCGATGTGGGAGTAGCCGAGATCTTTGACGTAGGGGATGAGCTGATCGCCGAGTTCGCGATAGGTTAGCCAGCGATCGTGATCTTCCGGGATGCGACGCCAGGAGCCGAGATGGACTTCATAGACGGACATGGGGGATTCGAACCAGTTTTTCTGCGCGCGGTGAGCGATCCAATCGGCGTCCATCCATTTGTGATGATCGAGGCGGGCGACGACGGAGCCGGTGTTGGGGCGCAGCTCCGAGCGGAAGGCGTAGGGATCCGCTTTGAGGGGGAGAATGTTGCCGCTGGGGCCGACGATTTCATACTTGTAGACGGAACCTTCGTCGAGCTCGGGGATGAAGATTTCCCAGAGACCGGAGGAGCCGCGGGCGCGCATGGGATGGACGCGGCCGTCCCAGCGATTGAAATCGCCGACAACGCTGACGCGTTTTGCGCTGGGGGCCCAAACGGCGAAGTGAACACCGCGGACGCCTTCGAGTGTGATTACATGGGCGCCCAATTTTTCGTAGGTGTCATAGTGGCGGCCTTCGCCCATGAGGTAGAGATCGAACTCGCTGAGCACTACAGGAAAGGAGTAAGGATCGAAGATTTCGAATGAATCGCCGTAATGCGTGCGCCCCTGAATCTTGTAGCTGCCGGGAGCGGGCGGAGCTGACTGGTTTGAAGGCCAGGTAGCTTCGAAGAAACCCTCGGGGCGGAGTTTCACGGCGTCGGTGACTTTCGCGGGGGAGAGCGTACCCCCTTGGCTGGCGGGAGGCGTCAAAGAAATACAAGCGTCTGCGGCCCAGGGCAGGAAGAATCGCACTGTCCAGTTGCCATCAACAGGATGCGGGCCGAGGAATGAGAAGGGATCAGCGTGGCGCGCAGCGAGGAGAGCGTCGATCTGCGCGGCGAGGCGCGGATCGCGGGAAGCAATCGGTGCCGGGTGCTGCAAGGATGGGCGATGCTCAGACAAGTTAATGATCTCCGAGACGTAGCAAGCGCGGGACGGACAGATGAGCTTAGTCCTAAACCTGACCCACGTCCCTTGAATTCTAGGGCGTTGGCGGGAAAATGCCAACTCCATGGTGAGGGACGGTACTGAGACAAGGGTTCGCTTCTGGAATGGCCGTTTGGCATTTAACATGGGCAACGGCTTGGGGGCTTCCGAATGGCAACTGTCAGATGCGACGTCTGCAACGGGATATTCAGTCAGAGCTATCTCGCCTCGCATAAGCGGCTGGCGCACGCGAAGAGGGGTGCCTCCACTGCTGCAGCCACGATTGCGCCCATTCCCGAGAAAGAGACGATGCAGAAGATCGCTTCCCTCTATGAGAGTCTTTCGGCCAAGGGGCGGAAACGCATCATTGGCCTTTTGACCATGAAAGACCAAATAAACCGGAACGACCGGTAATCCACTAAGTACAATTACAAACCATGAAAAAGTTTTTCAAGGCACCAACTTCCGTGTGCTTTGCCATCGCGGCGACGCTAGCAGGGCAAAGCGTTGATGCGCAGGATCGCTCGCAGGGGCGGTCCATGGTGATCTCGCGGAATGGAATTGTGGCCGCGGAGTCGCCCCTGGCGGCGCAGGCGGGGGCAAGGATATTGGAGCGTGGCGGAAATGCGGTGGATGCGGCGATCGCGACGAACGCGGTGATGGGTGTTGTGGAACCGATGATGAACGGCATCGGCGGGGATTTGTTCGCGCTCGTTTACGATGCGAAAGCGAACAAGCTGTATGGATTGAATGCGAGCGGATGGGCCCCGAAGGGACTGACGATCGATTATTTGCAGAAGCAGGGAATTCGCAGCATGCCGCAACAGGGAGTGAATGCGATTACGGTGCCGGGAGCAGTGGATGGCTGGCAGAAACTGGCGGACAAATTTGGGAGGAAGAAACTGGCGGAGGACCTGGCGGCGGCGATTCGAACGGCGCAGGACGGCTTTCCCGTTCCGGAATGGA
>Ga0307479_10003443_pt1 | contig 14394 bp, 8 predicted proteins | sample atmos_gasesECM4C_FD_203743 | JGI IMG/M metagenome (GOLD analysis project Ga0307479, IMG submission 203743) | Hardwood forest soil microbial communities from Morgan-Monroe State Forest, Indiana, United States - atmos_gasesECM4C_515 | ecosystem: Environmental > Terrestrial > Soil > Temperate...
TGCGCATAAATGTTGCGAATCTCTTGAATCTGCTCGGGCGTCGCACCCTTGGCGGTCCGCGCCTTGACCTCTTCTTCGATAGCCTCGTTGGTCATGCCCTTCCGTCGATAGTAATCAGCCATTCTGTCGTGGAACATCCCCAGGTGGGTCGGATTTGGGTCCAGTTCCAGAGCTTTCTGATCCTCGAGGAAGGCCTCATCCCATCGATTCGCTGCGGCCAACATTGAGGAGAAGATATTGTGCGCCGGGACTGAAAGAGGATCCACCTCGACGGCTTTGCGGGCCTCGGCAACCGATTCCTCATAGCTGTGCTCAGCTCCGAGGAGGACCGAGTATGCATGATGGCCCATCTCATAATTCGGATTCAGGGCAATTGCACGTCTCAATTCTTGCTCTGCGCCCCGCCAGTCCCAATCGTATAGGAACTTCACCGTGCCCAGCGAAGCGTGGCCCTCCGCCGCAGACGCATTCAATTCAATAGACTTGAGTGCCGCCGCCCTAGCAAGGGGCATACCCTCTTTGGGGGGAATGTGCCCCCAACCGTACGACAGATAAAAATAAGTGTCGGCGAGGCCAGAGTAAGCGGCCGCATACCCTGGGTCCTTGGCGATGGCCTGCTCGAAGTATTCTTTAGCCTTCTGCAGTTGACTCTCCGTGCGTTGATTCCACAAAAAGCGACCCCGTAAATATGCTTCGTGAGCCTCGGGATTGACGGGCCGGGCGTCCGTCAGGCGGGTGCGCTCCTCGGGAGTCAGCTTGACGCGGATTTCCTCAGCGATGTCGCGGGCCACTTCATCTTGCAAGGCCAAAACATCCTTCAATTCTCGCTCGTAACTCTTGGCCCACAAGTGGCGGTCGCTGGGGGCGTCGATCAACTGCGCAGTGACTCGGACGCGGTTCTCCGACCGCGTCACAGAGCCCTCCACGATCGCCTCCACGTTTAGCGCACGGCCAATCGCAGGTAACGTTTCCCGCGTGCCCTTGAAGTGTTCCGCGGAAGTCCGCGAGATTACGCGAAGGGCACCGATCTGCGCGAGTTCCGTGGTCAAGGCGTCGGTGATGCCGTCGGTGAAATAATCCTGGTTCGGATCGTTGGAGAGATTTTGCAGAGGAAGAACGGCAATGGAGCGAATCTCGGGCGAGCGAGACTTGGCGAAAATGCGCGTGCGGAGCTTGTCGATATTAAGTCCGATCAGCAGAGCAGCGAGAAGCACCAGCGCCGACCCAGCGGTCAAAGCCCGAGGAATTCTCATTCTTGTCGTAGGGGGTATTGTCGCAGGGACCGCGTGGGGTTGTTCCGCCGCTTCGAGAGTGCCAAGGAAGCGGTAGCCTCGCCGCGGTATCGTCTCGATGAAATGCGGACTCTCGGCAGAGTCGCCCAGGACTTCGCGTAGCCGGTTAACTGCCTTCTTGAGCGCCAGGTCGTAGTCAACGAAGGTGTTACCTGGCCAAATGCGTTCGCGCAGTTCCTCGCGGCCGACGATCTCGTGTGGACGCTCCAGCAGGGCTTGCAACACTTGAAAGGGCTGGCCCGCGAGCTTCTGCTTCATGCCGGCCTTGCGAACCTCACCGGCTTGCAGGTCCACTTCGAAGACCCCGAACTTTACTACCCGAGGCTGGCTGGGCATGGTGTCCATCGGCCCACTTTGCTTGCAACTGACCGCAGTCTACCACGGTTGGGCTCCGAGCCGGATAAATGCCCTCATGGAACCATGCGGAGTTAAGCATGGAGAATCTATAACTTGCGATGGAACCAACAAACCACCGGCAAGGTTCTTGATCCTTTTGCGGGCTTCTGGCAATCGTGTGCCTCAAAGCAGTTAACTCCGGCGCAGTGAGAAAGGAATCACCATGACACTTGGAAGAATCACTCGCATTGCATTCCTTGTTTCTATCGCGATTTTGCTGTTTTCGTTTGTTGCCAGTAGCGGAGGCCGCGGGCCCGCTGCTCCGCACCCTCAATCGGAACCACCCGATCGTCACTGCACGCCGGTTGGCGGCACGGTGATGACTAACTTCGGCGCCATCGATCAAAACACGACCATGGGGACGGCGACGGGCGACTTGCGAGGCGCCGTAAGTGGAACCCTCCTCGGTGCGCCACAGCCGGGCACAGGTAATACCTTGGTCTTCCAAGTTCAACATCACTGGGTCACCGAATCAGGAGACACGCTGTCCTTTGATCAGGCGACCGCTACAACTGTTCCACTCTCGCAGACCTTATTTGCAGTGGTGACGTATCCCCTGCACCTTACTGGCGGCACAGGCAAATTCGCCGGCGCGACAGGTGATTTGAACACTATCGGCGAAGTCGATTTGGTCAAAGGAACTGTATTCCGCTACAGCGGGCAGGTTTGCTTTGCGGCGGCGGATAACCCGTGATCGCAAAATATTGATCGATTACCAAGTCTCAATTCCACTAAGGAGGGAACAGATATGAGAAAGCTTACGAGTGCAATTCCGCTTTATTTGTGTGCGTTGGTTCTGATGCTCTCCACGACGCTGGCATTCGCGCAAGAAAGAGTCCCAGCGGGCGCCATTGTGTGGAACTACGTCGCGCGAGTGTATTTCAACCCGAACAACGGCACTGGCCAGGTGGCCGGATACTTTACCTATTTCCCAGGTGTGGACGGCATGTTTGCGGGTACGCCCAGTGAAGCCACGGCGCGCTTCACCTTCAGGTCCGACACTTTGCAGTTGCAGCCTGTTCCCTCCCAGGGCAGTCTGGGCGTAATCCTCGCCAACTCCGGGGAGTGGCGCATCTATTTCAATCCGACACCATCGGGCAACTGGAGCGACCTCGATAGTTTCTCGCGAGGACAGGTAGCCGCCGTGCTCACTCACGGCGCCAAGGAATTGGTCAGCGCGGGCGCCTCAGGCACGAGCATGTTTTCCGGTGATGTCCTCTCTTCCTCCGATTTTGTGCTCAATGCTCAAGAACTGAATCTCGGCAAAATCTTCCCGCATGGCTTCACCGTCTTTTCAACAATTTCAAATGTTCCCGTAAGCGGAACCGCGGAGTTCCCCGTCGGGCTGCCCTACGCGGGGTCCGCAATTGCTAAAGGGCCCGAGCACAACGAGTCCTCAACGGCTTCGGGGCCGAACAATCGTTGAGCGAAGCGCGAATCGTTCGCAGTGGTTCGGGGTGCCCCACGCGTCGGTTTTTACGTGTGGGGCTTTTGACTTTGCTCTTGACTTTGCCGGGGTTCTCGTTATTCCCGGTTTTTCATTATCCGACCGGGTTGATCGGACAAGCCGGCCTCCCTTTCGCGTAAAACGCCCAACTACTCCAGGGCCAATCCCTCGGATGATCCACCAGTTTTCTGGTAACCGGGTTCGCATGCATGTAGTCGAGTTTCTCGCGAAATCCTCAGCCGACAACAGGACGGTCAGCCGCCACCACTCGCGCAGACATCTCAATTCCCCAAATCGAAAAACTGCCCCATTTTGCGGAACTTCTCGTAGCGCGCCTCGAGCAGTTCCCGGACCGGCTGATTCGTCAGCGCCGCCAGTTGCCGGTCCAACACTTCGTCCAGGAACCGCGCCGCCGCTTCGTGGTCGGTGTGCGCGCCGCCTTCCGGCTCCGCCACGATTTCGTCGACGATGCCCAGCTCTTTCAAATCCTTGGCGGTGATCTTCATGGCTGCTGCCGCGGTTTCCGCTTTCGTCGGATCGCGCCAGATGATCGAAGCGCACCCTTCCGGCGAGATCACCGAGTAAAAGCTGTTTTCCAGAATATTGACGCGATCGCCCACCGCAATCGCCAGCGCTCCGCCCGACCCGCCCTCGCCCGTCACCGTGACGATCACCGGCACCGGCAGCCGCGCCATCTCTCGAAGATTTCGCGCGATGGCTTCGCCCTGGCCGCGCTCTTCCGCATCGATTCCCGGATAGGCCCCAGGGGTATCGATAAAGGTTAAAATCGGCCGCCCAAACTTCGCCGCGAGTTGCATCACGCGCAGCGCCTTCCGGTAACCCTCCGGCTTGGGCTGCCCGAAATTCCGGACCAGCCGCTGCTTGGTGTCGCGCCCTTTTTGATGCCCGATGATGGCCACGGGGCGCCCATGAAATTTGCAAAGGCCCGTGATGATCGCCTTGTCGTCGGCATAGCCGCGGTCACCGTGCAGTTCGATAAAATCCGTGAACAGCAAAGCGATAAAATCCAGCGTGTACGGACGCTGCTGGTGGCGCGCAATCTGCGCGCGCTGCCACGGCCCCAGGTGGGTGTAAAACTCACGGCGTAAATCCGAAACCTGCTCGCGGACGCGTTGCAGTTCCGCGTCGGCGTCGGCGTTCCCGGCGAGTTGGCTCAATTCCTCGACGTCTTTTTCCAGGCGCTCGATTTCTTGTTGACGGTCGGTCTTTTTCGGATGGTCCGGGCGCGGCGGGGCGCCGGGTTTGGTTTTTTCTTTCAGGCTCATTCGGGCACCGTTCGAACGGCGGGGTTGCCGCAGATTTCCCTGACCGTTTCCATCAATTCGGGGGTGGCCTTCACGCGCTGCTGGGCCTGCAACACGGCCAGGGAACCGTCGGGCGAGCACAATTCAAACACCACCTGGCACGGTCCTGGCGAAGCGGAAAATAAATCTTCCAAACGGTCGAGGGCATCTTCGCTCAGCGATTGCATTTCGATTCGAACGCGAAGCTCAGTGGATGCGGCACTTTCCGGAATTTCCTCGAGACGGCGTGCTTCCTGCAGGGAAAGCCGCGTGCCGGCTTCCTCCACCTGCACGCGAGCTTTCAAGAGAAGCGGATTGCCCGGCTTCAAGACTTGTTCGAGGCGAGCAAAGCTTTCCGGAAAGGCGAGGAGTTCCTGAACGCCGGTCATATCCTGAATGGTGAAGATGGCCCAGCGCGCGCCTTTTTTCGAACGCATGGGACGCGTGCCTACAATCAGCGCGGCAACAGTGATTTCTTTTCCGTTGCGCTGCTCTTCGACCTGATCGAGAGAAACCGTTTTCAGGTCCATCAGGCGGGAAGCGTATTTCGCCAGCGGATGGCCGGAAACGTAAAAACCGAGCATGGCGTATTCGCTCGCGAGGCGTTCTTCTTCGCTCCAGGGCGCAGCCTCCCGCAATTCGAATGGCATCGGCGCGGGCGCGGCGGCGGTTCCGAACAATCCGTGCTGGCCGGATTCGCGGGTTCGCGAAGCGCGCTGCAGGGCGGCGACGGCATCATCCACGGACGCCAGCATGGATTCACGCGGACCAAGCGAATCGACAGCGCCTGACTTGATGAGGCTTTCAAACACACGCTTGTTCAGAAAGCGCGACTCGATGCGCTCGCAGAAATCATAGAGCGATTTGAATTCTCCCTGACTGAGCCGGGATTCACGAATGGCCTTGGCGGTGTTCTCGCCGACATTCTTGATCGCAGCAAGACCGAAGCGAATCGATTCCCCGACGGGCGTGAAGTAAAGATCGCTCTCATTCACATCGGGCGGGAGAATGGAAATGCTCATCCCGCGCGCTTCATTAATGTACTTCACGACTTTTTCGGTGTTGCCGGCTTCCGAGGTCAGGAGCGCGGCCATGAATTCGACGGGATAATGCGTTTTCAGGTAAGCCGTCTGATAAGCGAGCAAGGCGTAGGCGCAGGAGTGAGACTTGTTGAAGCCGTAGCCGGCAAACTCCTCCATCAGGTTGAAGATGCGCTCGGCTTTTTTCTCCGGAATTTTGTTGGCAGCGCAGCCGGCCATGAACTTTGCGCGCTGCGCGGCCATCTCTTCCTTCTTCTTTTTGCCCATGGCGCGGCGAAGGATGTCCGCTTCGCCGAGCGAAAAGCTCGCCAGCAGATTGGCGATTTGCATCACCTGTTCCTGGTAGAGGATGACACCGTAGGTTTCCTCGAGGATATCCTTCAATTGCGGAAGCTCGTAGGCGACCTTGGTCTTGCCCTGCTTGCGGTTGATGAAATCATCGATCATGCCGCCCTGGATAGGGCCGGGACGGTAGAGCGCGTTTAGGGCGGTGAGATCCTCGATGCGGGCCGGCTGGTAGCGGCGGAGAATGTCGCGCATACCGTGGGATTCGAATTGGAAGATGGCGGTCGTTTCTCCGCGGGCGAAAAGTCTGTAGGTTTCGGCGTCGTCCAAGGCGAGATTATCGCTGTCAATTTTCGCGCCGCGATTCTGCTCAATCATGCGAACGGTGTCGTGGAGAACGGTGAGCGTGGTCAGGCCAAGAAAATCCATTTTGAGCAGGCCGATGCGCTCGAGGGCATTCATGTCGTATTGCGTAGTGATTTCATCGCGGTTTGACTTGTAGAGCGGAACGATATCCGTGAGCGGCGTCGGCGAAATGACCACACCGGCGGCGTGAGTGGAGGCGTGCCGCGACAAACCTTCGAGACGCAGCGCCACGGTCATCAAATCCTTGAGCCGCTCATCGCTATTGATGGCCGCTTTGAGCTGCGGGGCTTCTTCCAAGGCGTTTTTCAATTCGATGCCGAGCGTCGTAGGAATGAGCTTGGCAAGACGGTCCACTTCCCCGTAAGGAATGTCCATGGCGCGGCCCACGTCCTTGACCGCGGCCTTTGCGGCCATGGTTCCGAAGGTGATGATCTGCGCGACATTTTCGCGGCCGTACTTTTGCGTCACGTATTCAATGAGCTCGCCGCGCCGCCGCATACAGAAGTCGATGTCGATATCGGGCATGGAGACGCGTTCAGGATTCAGGAAGCGCTCGAAGAGCAGGTTGTACTGCAAGGGGTCGACGTCGGTGATGCGCAGGGCGTAGCTGACCAAGCTGCCTGCCGCAGAACCCCGCCCCGGCCCAACCGGAACATCCTGAGCTCGCGCGTAGTGAATAAAATCCCAAACGATCAGGAAGTAGCCTTCGTAGCGCATCTTCTTGATCATTTCGATTTCGGAGGTGAGCCGGCGCTCGTACTCGGCGAGCGAATTCCGCAGGAATCCTTGCTGCGCTTGGCGCTCGAGCTGGGGAACGCGGGCGGCAAATCCCTCGCGCACAACAGATTCAAAATAGCTCGCGGAGGTATGCCCTGCCGGGACTTTGAACTCCGGGAAAGGATTGGGGATGCGCTCAATTTTGACGTTGCAGCGCGAAGCGATGTCCACGGTTCGGCTCAACGCTTCAGGAAGCTCCCCGAAAACCTGGGCCATCTCCACCGCGCTCTTGAAATAAAACTGGTCGGTCTGGAACTTCATGCGATTGGTGTCGCTCATGGTCTTGCCGGTCTGGATGCAGAGCAGCACTTCCTGGGCGTGCGCGTCATCGTGGTGGAGGTAATGACAATCGTTGGTGGCGACGAGCGGGATACCAGTCTCTTTCGAAAGACGGACCAGTTCGCGGTTGACATCCTTTTCGACCGGCAATCCCTGGTCCTGGATTTCGAGGAAGAAATTGCCTTTGCCGAAGACATCGCGCAAGCGGTAAGCATTCTCGCGCGCCTGATCGTACTTCTGATCCACGACCGCTTCCGTCACCGGGCCGCGGAGGCAGGCCGAGAGGGCGATCAAGCCTTTGCTGTGCTTGGCGAGCAAGTCGTAGTCGATGCGCGGGCGGTAATAGAAGCCTTCGAGAAAACCTGCGGAAACCAGTTTAATTAGATTGTGATACCCCTCGAGTGATTCGCAGAGGAGCACGAGGTGATTCGAGCCGCGCATGCCGGGTTCGGCGTCGCCGCGATCCTGGCCGTTGCCGCCATTTGTCTTTTCGCCGCGGTCATGGCGGCTGCCCTTGGCCACATAGACTTCGCAGCCGATGATGGGCTTGACGTCGCGCTTGCTGGCTTCATAGAAGAAATTCGCGGCGGCAAAGAGATTGCCGTGATCGGTGATGGCTACGGCGGGCATTTTCTGGCGGGAGGCTTCATCCAAAAGCTCGGAGGTTTCGCAAGCCCCATCGAGCAGGCTGTAATCGGTGTGCACATGAAGATGGACGAACTGCGGCTGGCCCATGGAACTCGATTCTAACAGGATACGGAAAAAGTCGATATGCTCCCTTAGGGGGGACCATGGAGATCTTTTCGTGATACGCGCCGGCGGCGATTTGGATGGTATCGAGATGTCCGCACTGGACGGCGGAATATGCAGGAGCCGCCGTGAGCGTCAAGAGAGCGAGGAGCAACGGTGAGCTACGGGTACGCGTCAGCTGTGACATCATCCTCCTCAAAGTGTTAGATTCCCCCTCCGCTGGCTGGGAGAAACGGAGACGGGATCGGCCTTCCGAAGTATGTATCTCAGAGTAACGGTAAGATATATGGTTTAACGTTGTAACTCTTCTGTTAAATTGGAAGATAGGGATAGCCAAAGGGACGGGTAGTTTGCCCGGTCTCTATCGCGATTTAAAAAGCTGCTGGTTTTGTTCCCACGCTGTTCTTTTTGTCTTGACAGAATGCCCCTTCTCTGATACCCTCGTTACTAGGTACACCTGCCGTTAATGCCGTGATCTCGGTTCAGCATTCATCCCACCTCCACGAGGCACTTGCACAATGTTGGTGTGAAATAACACCTTTAGAATCAACACTTACGTAGACCATGGAAGTGTTCATTCTAAAAGAACGCAGGGCGACGAAGCCCAATTTGCACAATTTTAGTGCAATGTAAGTAGCTTTAGAATCAACACTTACGGAAGTATTCATTCTAAAGGACTTTAACCCCCTTTAGAATGAACACTTATGAAAAACATAGGGGGAGGGGGGAGGGGTAGACCAGGGATCCCCCCGGCCATACACCGGGGGGGGGTGGGTACACCGGGCACATCCCTGACAGATTAGACCGCGACCATTTCCGACAATTGTTGCCAGTTTCGTTTCGCTCCGCGCTCGGCGTTTACCCCGACCGGTCGGGGTGCCCCCTGTGTTGAGGTCCCTACCTCACTTAACGGCACCTTCAGCCTGCGTTCGGATATGCTCCAGCACCCGCAAATGAATCCGATGAATGATGTAGTCCGACCACAAATGCCAATAGGCCGCCGGCCACATCGTATGCTGATACCATGTCGCCCCTTCGAGCCGCGTCCGCCCGCCCGGTAAAGCCGTCAATAGGAATTGCCCTTGCTTGGAAACAAAGTACCCGTGCAAATGCGCTGGCTGAATGTTCCCGTATGGACTAAGTTCGTTCAACGGCGCCGGATTCGCCGTCACACCAAATTTCAAAAGCCGCGGCTCATCCCAAACCTCGATGGGCTCCGCAAACGGCCCCGTCGAAAAAATGCAATGCCGCACCGCGCCAACGCCATGGCCGGAAATCTCCGCCCGAATCGGATACGCGATCCCCGCCCGAAACAACAATTCCGTGGGCGGCGGGATCTCCGCAAACGCCACCACCTGGTTCCAAACTTTCTCCGGCGGTGCGTTCACTTCAATCGCCGTTCGCACCTCAAACGTCTCCGCCTGCAGATTCGCCATGCGCTCCGCACTCTGGAAAGCGGGCGTAAACAACAACGCAATCATCAGCGTTGCGGGAGTGCCCTTATGCATCCAATAACCAGCCTGAATCGCGTACCCCAGCATCCCGCCCAGCGCCGCCAGCGCCAGCGCGAACGGCGCCGCCATCAAAATGCAAATCACACCTTCAATCATTACGAGAAGGAGCACCGCCCCAAGCAGCGCGATAGGCACAAGCGAGACCGCGATGCAGCTGGAATATGTTCGCGGCACGTGGTAGCTGTACACCAATACCGAAAACAGCCCCAGGCAAAACGGCAATGCCACAAACAGCCCCCAGCCGTAGGACCGCAGCACCTCCGTCCCCAACACGGTAAACAGGCAACCAATCGCGATCGTCACCCCGATGGACGTGGCCGCCGCTCCCATCGCGCCCCGCGGAATCCATCGATCCAGCTTGCGGGTCTCCGGCCAAGGAGTTGCTTCGCGTTGCGCAGTCACCGAATGCGATCCCATCGTGCAAAGCAAAAGGAAAAACAAGAGGTTAATCACCGGAACAAAAAACAGCACCACCAGCCAGAGCGGTTTCCCGGCATCCCGCAGCCGCTGGACCGTCAGCGTCACGCCCAGCCAAATAAAAGGCAGCGCCAAAACCAGCAGCGTGCCCGCAAACACCCGCGTATCCGGATGAATGGCATTCACGCGGGCATCCGGCCCCAGTGGCTGCCAGTAGCTCCACAAGAACCACGACCGGCCAAACACCGCCAACGCCACAAATTTGTCGAGGAAATACTTCAGGAGAAACACCGTGCAACCCGCAACCGCATACGTCTTGCCGTCGATCGTTCCTTGCCAGCGCCACATCTCGACAAAACGGTTCGGCACGGAACCTCCTCACCGCTCAACTGGACAGGAAACCGCTGCGCAACTCCGCTTCCCCGCTACCCAGCGGTATCCTTTGCGCAGAAGTTCCATCATCCCGGGAACTTTGGAAATCCACAGCAGCGGCCGGCCCCACCAAATCTCCCGCGCCAGTGCGACCGCCGCATCCGCTCCGCCGAATCTGCTTCCGTCGCTCAGAAGAAACTGCATTTCGCGCATCAATTCTTCGCGCGACAATCCGAGCAAAGCTCCCACGCGCGGATCCTGCAGCGGCGCCAAGGCCATCCCGCGGTTCTCCAAGATCGGCGCCAGCCACCGCGCAATCCTCGTACAGAACTTGCACTCCGCGTCAAAGAACAACCACCCTCGCGCGTGCCGCCCCTTCCCGTCTGTATACTCACTCACCAGCGAAATCATGGTCCACCTGCGATTCCATCCCGCACTCGACAGTTCTCTGCGAATCTCTGCGTACTCAGCGTCTCCGCGTTATCTTTTTTCCTTGCAGATACTTTCGACTTGAGACTCTCAACCATTAACAGCCTTTTTCCCCAGCAGCGTTATCACCTTGCCGCGCAATTTCACCACGCCCTTGAGCGCCCCAGTTGGCATGCGAATAATCTCTTCAAACAATCCCGTCATCGCCGTCAAAAACTCCAGCATGCTCTCCAGCCGCTCCCGCGTGTACGCATCGCCCTGCGGATTGGACTTGACCTCCCGCACGCACTCCGCCAGAACAGTCAGCGTCGGATCGATCTCCCGCCGCTTGCGTTCCTCCGAAACAATCCGGAAAATCTCCCACACATCCTTGATCGACTCGAAGTGGTCGCGTCGGTCCCCCAAAACGTGTACCACGCGCACGATCCGCCACCCCTGCAGTTCGCGCAAGCTGGTGCTCACGTTCGAGCGCGCCACCGCCAGAGTCTCGGAAATCTCATCCGCCGGCAACGGGTGCGGCGACAAAAACAACAAAGCATGCACCTGCGCCACCGTCCGGTTGATGCCCCACCGCGTGCCCATCTCTCCCCAATGCAAAATGAACTTCTGCGCCACCGGCGTCAGCGTGTTTTTTGTCGGTTCGCTCATTTTTGCCTCACGGTGCCTGCGGCCCAGCTTGCTGCTTTCGTCATGCCTGTTAGTTCTGTCATTACAGAATATACAGTATAGTCAGCCGCCTGTCAAGTCCGGCTTACCTGTTCTCTTTCTGGTCTTCCCCGCCCCTTCCCCCGCTGTTACCTTGGTAGAAGTATTCCCAGAAATGCCTCGGAAAGGCGCGTGCGGCAGATGCACCAGAACAGCAAGAAGAATCGCGCCGCCTGGCTTCCAGGTCTGCTTGCTTGTTTCTTCTGCTGCCTGGCTGCCGGTGCCGCATCCGAGGACCTTCCTGACGACGCCTCTCTCTCCGCCGCCGTCTGCCCCATCGTTTATCAGCTTGACCAATTCCCATCCGCGCGCGGCTACCACTACAGCTTCTTTGGAAACGGTTTCTTCATCAACGAAGAGGGTTATCTCCTCACGGCCGCCCATGTCCTGGAAACTTTTCGCGACGGCGGCCGGCCCTACGTCCTCGTCAGCCGCCCTAATCGCCCGCCCCAGCTTCTTCAGGCCACCGTCATCGCCATAGACTTAGAACACGACGTGGCCATTCTCCGCGCCAACTCCAACCCCTTCACTTCCAAATACAGAGTCAGCTTTCTGCCTCTCTCCTCCAAGCCCGCTTCTCCCGGCGAATCCGTCCTCGCCCTCTCGCTCCGCCCGCCCAAGCAGCAAAACGCCCGCACCTTTGAAGTTCCTCGGGAAGACCGCTTCTCCGGCGAAGTCCTTTCCTACGAATCCACGCAGCTCGAAAAGTCCGCCCCCTCGTCTGAAGTTTTCCTGCTCAGCCATCCCGTAATTCTCGGCCAAAGTGGCTCCCCTGTTCTCGCCCTCGACTCACGCGCCGTTGTCGGCCTCATCGAGGGCCGCTGGCTGCGTTCCAGCGCTGTTTCCATCACCAAATCTTCTGCTTCGTCCGTTTCGACACCCGGCGCCGCCATCCCCATTCGTTACGCGATCGCTCTCCTGCAACGCAAATCCATCGTCTGGCATGCACCGCAGCCGGCACAATCGGCCTCCCCTGCTCGCTGACAAAGAGCGAAGCCCTTCCCTGTTTCATTCGCGGCTGAACTGGCGTCTTGGCTGACCAATTTATTGGTAGTATGGCAGTAGTATGAAGCGGAAGACTCGAGCCAAGGCCGCGTTGCAAGCCCGCGATCTTGAGCGCATCAACAGAGCCGCTGAGCGACTCAATCACGAGGCCACGGAAGTTTTGGATTACCAGGCGATCCGTGAGGGTGATTTAATTGCAAGCCCTTCGTGCTATCGTAGCCATCCGCCAACCGTCGGACGCGCTTGCATGACGCCTAACGAATTTCGCCGTCTAGCCCTTAGCTTCCCGGAAACGTCTGAGAGGTCTCACATGGACCATCCGGACTTTCGCGTGGCCGGAAAGATCTTCGCCACGCTCGGTTATCCCGACGAAGATTGGGGCATGGTCAAACTCACACCCATCGAGCAGGAAATGTTCGTCAAAGCTCAACCAAGCGCTTTCAATCCATGTGCCGGCGCGTGGGGACGCCGAGGCTGCACGAACGTGCGCCTGAAAGGAGTCAGAAAGCCTACGCTGCGCCGCGCGCTCGAAGCCGCCTGGCGACTTGCCGCTCCCAAGGCACTGACCGGTAAATTCGACGGGAATGGCTGATGCGGCAATAGTCTCCCCCCACTTGGCCCCCTCTGTAGAGTCCCCGGCCCCAAAACACAACTAACGGAACTTTTTCTTTCCCCAAACGTATTTTGTACATCTGACCGCGACAACTCCGCCCGCGGAACGTCTAAGAATTTCAACAGGCGGCAATCTTGCGAGCTTGAGGGGGCCAGCATGGCAAATTTTGGGCGCAACGTTCGCTTTGGACTCAGGCTGCTTCTCAAAAACCCCGGTTTCACTTCGGTAGCCCTTCTTGCGCTCGTTCTTGGAATCGGCGCCAACACCGCCATCTTCAGCGTGGTCTACGCCACCCTTCTCTCCCCCATGCCCTACCCAAATCCGGACCAGCTTGTAATCGTCTGGTCGAAGATTAATGGCAATCGCAACGGCGTTTCGGCCGGGGACTTCCTCGACTGGAAGAGCCAGAGCACCGTCTTCCAATCCATGTGTGCCTGGACTGGCGGCAATTTCGCGCTCGCCAACTCCGACCATCCCGAACTCATCCAGACGAGGCTAACTACACCGGGCTTCAACGACATGGTGGGAACTCCCTTGTTCCTGGGACGGGATTTTCTGCCGGAGGAAGGTCAAGTCGGCAAGGAACATGTGGTGATCATGACTCACCGGCTGTGGATGGAGCGCTTCGGCAGCGACCGCGACCTTATCGGCAAACCCATCCGCCTCAATGGCGAGCGCTACACCGTGGTGGGAGTCCTGGCGGCCGGCCAGCCCGACCGTCTCGAAAATCAATTGTTCGTCCCGCTCGCTTTCAAACCGGAACAAATCAACCACGAATTTCATTTTGTTTTAGTCATGGGACGCCTGAAGCCGGGAGTCACCATTCAGCAGGCCAATGCGGACATGGACTCCGTCACTCGGCACATCGCCGAAGTCTATCCAAAGTCCAACAAGGGCTGGGGCGCCACCGTCGAACCGCTGCGGAATGACTTCATCAGCAAAGACACCATCAAAAATCTCTGGCTGCTGATGGGCGCGGTCGGCTTCATCCTGTTGATCGCGTGCGTAAACGTCGCCAATCTTCTCCTCGCCCGCGGCTCCGCGCGCCAAAGAGAGATTGCCGTCCGCGCCGCGCTCGGCGCAACGCGCTGGCAGCTCTTCGCCCAGTTTCTGACCGAAAGTGTTGCGTTGTCTTTGATTGGTGGCGTCCTGGGCATAAGTCTCGCTTGGGGCTTGCTCAAAGTGATCGTGGCCATGATTCCTCCCCAAACGCTGCCTTCCGAAGCTGACTTTCGCTTGAACCTGCCGGTGCTTTTCTTCAGCCTCGCCGCCTCAATCGTGTGCGGAGTGCTCTTCGGCTGCGCTCCGGCGTGGCAAACGGCGCAGCTCAATTTGAGCGACACCTTGAAAGAAACCGGGCGCTCCTCCTCGAACTCCGCCGGCCGTAAAGGTTTGCGCCGTGG
>Ga0307479_10003444_pt1 | contig 14394 bp, 31 predicted proteins | sample atmos_gasesECM4C_FD_203743 | JGI IMG/M metagenome (GOLD analysis project Ga0307479, IMG submission 203743) | Hardwood forest soil microbial communities from Morgan-Monroe State Forest, Indiana, United States - atmos_gasesECM4C_515 | ecosystem: Environmental > Terrestrial > Soil > Temperate...
ATCCCGCCGCCCGGCACCCCCGGCGGAGACCCGACTGTGAAGCCAAAGTAGCTCGGGTCAGGATCGAGCTTTGAGAGCCGGCCTCGAAATCCGGGCCATTTGCCTTGAGTGCCCGCGCACATCGATATTCAGCTCGGCGGTACTCGCCCAACGGCTCCGCCCTAACTTCGTGGTGCGGCAGTTGATCGGTCGTCTGCGCTGTCACCAGTGCCGAGGAAAGCATGTGGACATCATCGTGCATCAGCCAAGCGTCGGGATGGTTGCCGGGCACGGACCATCGAAGGGCTGAGCTGTTGGCGAGGACTCAGCGCGACGCATGGGAGGAGAAGATCGGGCGCAGCAAGGGAGTGCGCTGGCGGCTGCGGGGATAGCGCAGACATGAAATGAGGGGCCAGAGCGCTCCTCCGGCCCCTCATTTCCTTGGAGTGGGTGCATAACTCCCCACCCCAGGAGACGAGGTGGGTAGGGCACCACCTCACAACCTGAAATAGGTGAGGCACGACCTGGGTCCAGGGGACCGTGGGTTGTGTCAATGGTTGTCACACGGCAAAGGTGTGCGGTGGCGGCCCCGGAGTTAATCCCAAATGTTCGGCTCTGGGACGGCGAATGTAGTCGCGGGAAATCGGAGGGGCGCCGTGGCGGTAGCTCAGGTCGGGCAGCGGTATTTGAAAGTCGGCGCACCGAGTTTTGTCTGGGAGGTGATTTCAATTGGCGTCGATCTCCAAGGCATTCGGCATTGCCAAATCGTGGACGTGAACGACAGGACCAATGTCAAGCTCATCTCCGAACCTACCCTAACCAACCGCAGATTCTATCACCTCATCACCGAAGGACCCACGACCAGCCCATAGGTTTTCACGGTGCCGCTCTTCGTCGCCGCCTCGTGCAGCAGGGGAACGCACGCGCCTACCATCCGCTCATGGTGTTCCGCGAGACTCAGCGCCGACATCCTCGATCACGACAAGCCAACGATGACGTAAGGCTCTACTCGGGCGGTGCGTCGCTGGCGACAAAGCGCGAGGCGAATTGAGAAACTGCGATACTCGTGATCACGCTGCTTGTTGGACGCGCTTGCCAGAGGCCAGGTTAGGACCTGAACTCACAAACGTACCAATTCGACCTTGAATCACTCAAGTAAATCAGGTAGATTTATAGTTAGTGTACGATTAAAGTATCGACACATTTTATTAAAGATTTAAATAAATATTCCAACAAAGCAAGCCTTTTCGTTGCGTTTTGCCGAGCAAGAGCGTACGCAGGCTTCTCCTAGTCCTGTAACGGAGACCCAGCAATGCGCACCTTCCTTCAGAAGCTCTTTCGTGATCAGACCGGCCCGACGGCGATCGAGTACGGCCTCATCGCTGCGCTCATCGCGGTAGTCACTATCGCTGGTCTCACCACCCTCGGCACGACGTTGAACGCCAGGTACAACTCGATCGCGACCAACGTTGGCGCGTGAACGCTGGAGTCTCTTTGAACTCTGAAGCCCAAGACCCGATACCCAGGAGTGGCTGCCGAAAAGCACTGACTCCTGGGATCGGTTCTGGACATCCATGAGTGCAGGGCCTTAATTCACCCTCTCTCCCACCTTCGGCGCCACCCGCTGCAACTCCTCGACCGCGCACAGGATGCGCTTCCACACCGCAACACCGTCGAGGTCGCCTTCGTCGAACAGTTCGTCAGCGCGTTGAGCAGCCACGATGGCAGCGTCCGCGCCCTGACGTTTCACGATGAGTTGCGCGGCGCGCCAGATGTCGGGGTCGGAGATCATGCGAGCGGGGGACGCTAGCCGGGATGCCGACTGCGCGTGATCACCATTCCGAACCCCTGGAGGACTCACCCAGCTTCCCACAACTTGAAACCCTGCACCGGCCCCTGGGTTTGAAGCGGATGCTAGGTGTCGTCTCTGAGCCGGGTGGCTTTTTCTTGCCGTACTTGGCAATTAACAGCAGCATTCCACCCACGGACCTCTGCTTGTCCGAACGGGGAGAGATTTCGCTCTTTCATGGCCCTGGCTCGCCTGTGACGTAACGGTGGCCTCGGACCGGTCTATTGGGCTTCGGCCAGTTCAACCCCCACGTTTGTTGCGACCGAGGCCACTCGTATTCGCCTACAGTGGTGTCGGTCATGAGTGAGCGCTGACGGCACACCGGAGACTCGTGCCAGTACCTCCCATGGCTGCTCCGGTGGCCACTCCATCTCCCAATTCTGTCCTGCGACTGACCCCGGCCTACATCGGCTCGTCGTCTGCTTATGTTATGCGTCGCTCTAATCCCGCAACTCCGCCATGTCGCGGTAGAGCTTCGCGTAGCCGAGAAATGCTTTATCGGTGGTCACTCGCAGCGTCGCCGAAGCATCATCGACCGTGAGGTTGTGCGACAATGACGTTTCCTCGTTCGGGAACATCTCTCCGCTCCACGTCTCTCGCCGCGATTGGCCTTGAAGTGTCGCGCCGTTCTGCTTGCTCTGAGAGCTGCGCGTAGATCATCGCGTAGTCGATAAACTTGCTGCGCTCCCCCGCGTCTTTGGTGTCCTTCGCCAACCGCAAGTACTTCACCGCCATCACTCGAAATGCATCGGTCTGATCGAACATCGGGGGGCCTCCATACCGGCGGATTGCTCGACTCCTCTAACGCTGAACTGGCCACCAGGGGTGCGTATGCACAGTTCCGAGCGCTTCTCGCCTGCGAGTTGCCTAACGGTTGCCCTTCGAGGTTCTCGCCTCGGTTTCATGTCAGTACAGCCGCCCGTGATGAAATGGGGACTTAGCGCGCCAAAAGCCCGCGATCGTTCGGTTCGATCTAAATGGTTGTGGGATGTAGGAGAATAATCAATGACCAGGGTAGAAGCTCTCCGAGAGCGAGCAAATATTCTGCGGACACTCGCCCAGTCATTTGAATCGCCCGTGCTGCGCGCGGATCTGTTTGTCCTCGCGAAGCGCTGTGAGGAACTGGCCGACGAGGCCCAACGCGAAATCACCGAGCGCAAGGCGCAGCCGATCAATGCCTAACCTCACCGGTGCGTTTTCTTCTCTGCCTTCGGCGGATTGAACAACCCGCCTGGACTGCCCGACGTGCAGGTCGCGCTCACGGCGTGCGAGCGGCGCGGAGACTACTCGAGGCCGTGCGGCGCTGCCTACATTGACCCACTGGGCGCGTGCGAAAAATGAGGCTGCGAAAATCAAATGGGCAAGATGAACATCAACGTTGATGCGAAGGTCGGAGGGAAAACCTTCGGGTTCGCATTCAATTGGGAGGGCGATGCCGACGCCATCGAGAGCCTCATGCGCTTTGTCGAGAAGATGGCTGCGGACTGGAAAGTCACACCTGACGCGCTTACGCAAAGCATCTTGCGGGATCTCCCGGCTACTGGGCTGCTAAAGGACAAGACAGAGCAGCAATTCCAGATGGCCGCGGTGCTTTGGACTGTGTTGCAGCTACCGACGCAGAATCCGGATCGCCCTGGCTCGGTCTACAACTACGCGCCGGACGAAGAGACCACGGTGAAGCTCACCGTCCGCGACGATGCGATCCGAGCCGAGCTGGGCGGGCGCTGGCTCCACAAGGACTGATCATCACGCGACCAGCACCGGCCCGCGCGCGATCAACCCGCGGGGCTTTTTCTTGCCCGTGTCACAGCGCCGCGATACGGTCCCGCGCATGATCGATGATCTCGATATCTTGCGTGCCGCCAACATTCTCGTAAAGCGCTACGGCACCGACGCGGCGATCGAAGCCGCTCGCCGAGCGGATGAGCTGCTCGAGGCTGGCGATACGGACGGGTGCGCGATCTGGAAGCGCATTCTTTCGGCCGTCGCCGAGCTTACACGGACAACGCTGGCCGAAGGCGAGCGGGTGAACTGAAGTCGCCCAAAGACGAAAGGGCGACCCGAGAAATCGGGGCGGCCGTTCGGCAGCCGCCCCGCCGAAGTCCCGACCGGCGGGTGCTAGCCTCCCGAGGTCAACCCCGCGAATGGGTCAGCGGGGCTCGCAGTGCCGAGGTTGACGGCCCAAGGGCATATGGAGCCTCTCGGTTCTGCACTGGATCATGAGCCGCCATTAACCAAAAGGCGAGTCGCGGCTTGGGGAAAGTGCGCATTTGGTTTTGCGGATAACGACGTCAAGATCCGCTAAGCGCCGCGTTCGAGATCGCTACCGCGCCTAAGTTATCCACCACATTCCTTGGCCGTAGGCACCTTTCTGTACCAGTGCGTACAAGGCTAAGCGTACTATTCGACTCATGGACAATGACTCCACCCATGATCCCCAGACGCTCCGCAAGAGTGCGGAGCGATGCTTCCGGCTTGCGGAAGGCGTGCTAGATCGCGCGGCCCATGATGTGCTCACGATTTACGGCCAGGAATTGCTAGATCGAGCGGAAAGGATGGAGGCGGCAGTAAGGGCAGGTGAGGCTGGCTAATCCCAGATGGATCCGCTGGGGCGCGGCTCCGGTAAAAGCTGGCCTTTGCTTCCCGTAGAGAGAGGGCCAATCAATGCCGACACTGAAGCTCAAGAAGGGCGAGATCAAGGTACCGAAGTCGCTCGTGATCCGCATGGCCGACCGCATGCACAGGCTCGGCAACGCCACACGGCGAGAGAACTACATCGCCAGCGCGCGCAAGCGTCTCGAGGCCGGACACCCTGGCAAGAATGACGCAGCGGTGGTGTTGGCGGCGGGCGGATAGATCGCGCTCACGGGCGGGGCTTTTCTTTTTCGACTGGCGAAACCCGAACCGGGGTGTAATCCCCTGACGCTTGGTTCGCACGCCGCAACAGGGCTCACGAATGAGCAACAACTTGTTCACCTTTGTCTTGATCGCAGCCGCCCTCATTGGGCTGGCTTATTTGGCGTCGTCGCTGGTTAGTCCATTTCGGTGAAACTTCGTCGCGCGGTAGCACCGCCCTCACCGGCGGGGCTTTTTCTTGATAAATAGTTGGATCGCCAATGCGTAAGGGATCGCAGCGGCGACCAGGAGTACAATCCACAAGGGCGAATCGACGGCGAGCTCCATTGCTGCCCGCATCGGAGCGAAGGCAGACGCCGTGATATGCGGCGAAAGTTCGAGCACCGAGCGAACGGTAACCGGGGATACGAGGTCGCGCCGAGCGACGTTGAATACCTCGACGCTACCGCTAACGGCCGCCCCCAGCAGACAAATCCGGCCGGCCCAGCGGTACAATCGGGCCCGCACGACGGAGTGCCCAACGCGGTTCTGCTCGAAATAGGCCGCGCGTACGCCCGCAAATGTCTCCTTCATAGCGGCAGCGTGACTTCGGTATGATGAAAAATCGGTTAATGACACGTGCGCCCTCACCGGCGGCGCTTTCCTTTCATCGTGGGCGCCGCGCCTTCGATGCGGCGCTCTCCCTGCCATACGTCGAACCTCGCAACCGCCGAGGCTCCCTGGACCATGTCGCGGGCCATCGACAGCGCCTTATCATCGGTTCCCGCGGAGAACCGCTGGACCGCCACAATCCTGCCGCTCGAGGCGAACGAGCGCAGCGTGTAGATCGTCATTGCATGCGGACCATAGCACCACGCGGCGACCTGTGACCGCGCGGGCTCTTGGGTTGCTAGGAAGCCGGCTCCCACGTCACGGTAAACGTGCCGCCGAGTGCCCTTATCGCCTTCGCTGCACGCTCAAGGTTCGCGGTGTCGTTGGCGCGCCATTGCTGGAGTGTGAAGTACTTGCCAGTGCGCGCAAAGGCGTCCAGGTCCCTCATGGTCAACCTGAGCTCGCGGCATCGGGCGCGGATTGCATCGATAACAGGGTAGCCGGTCGTCTTGTAAGGCGAAGGTGGTCGCTTGATCCGATGGTGTCGGAGCTTACTAAAGACCTGCCACTTGCTCAGCGGTGCGAAGGCCGCAACGATTTCCTTTCTTGATGCCCCTGTCGCCGCGAGCTTTCGCAGGCGGGTGATCTCGGCAGCCGTCCAAGTGTGGCGCCGACGTGTAAAGCCCATTTCGGAAGCGTGCTTCTCTAGAGCCCTGTGGCTCCGGTTCGGCAACGCCTTCATGGCAGCGTCGTAGTCAGGATAGAGGCGCTGCAGAGTCTCGGTGTCCGCGGGTGTCCATAGATCATAGCCGCGACTGGTCTTCCCCGTCCGCTCGCGCCAGCGCCTGGCTGCCTCAGGTCCTCGGAGTCCGAAATTAAGAGCAGAAATATTCAACATTGCTTGCTCCATAGCAGGCTCCCGGCGCCGGGATGGTGCCGGCAATGAACCCACGACGGAGGGTAGGACGCGCCTTGAGCCGAGCCGAGTCCCTTACCGGCGGGGCTTTTTCTTGCCCGCGTCAGGATGCGGCGATACCGTCGGCCCTTATGATCGATGATCTCGATATCTTGCGCGCCGCCAACATTCTCGTAAAGCGCTACGGTGCTGACGCGGCGATCGAGGCGGCTCGTCGAGCCGATGAGCTGCTCGAGGCTGGCGATATGGATGGGTGCGCTATCTGGAAACGTATCCTTGCGGCCCTCGGCGAGCTCACGCGCACGACGCCGGCCGAAGGCGAGCGGGTCAACTGAAGGGAGGGAACTTATGCGTTCGAGCCTATTCTCGTCGATTGTGATTGCTGGCTTGCTGAGTGCCGCCGCTGGGCACGGTGCGGTCGCGGTTCCGGCCTCAACACCGCCGTTTCAGGTGCTCCCGGCCCCGCAGCGCGGCTCGATCGAGCCAGTCTATTATTACCGGGGGCGCTATTATCCGTATCGCTATCACGGGCATTATTATCGCCACCGAAGCCACCGTAATGGGCACTGGCACTATTACTGAGCCCTAGTCGCGACCAAGTTGCGCGGCGGGGCGGCTTAGGGCTTTGGTGCTTGGCAGTACCCCGGCGGTGTCGCCCGGCGCTGGACTGATCTCCGTCATTCGGAACCACAAAAAGCAGAAGGCCCCACCTTTTCGGTGGGGCCTTCATTTTCCCGCGCAGAACCAGGAGGGAATTGCCGGGAAAACCGCGACGGAGATTAGGGGTATGAGGGTTAATGAGACATTGATGCGTGGCCCAAGGGCCGGGCATTTCGATTGAATGCTATGTGAAATTCCTGTGAGGGTTTTACACTGCTTTAAGGCACGCAGGCGGACTGTAGCGCGTTCAATTCTACCAGGAGAATGTCATGATCAAGTTCATCCGCAAACTTGTGAAGGATTGCTCTGGCCCCACCGCGATCGAGTACGGCCTGATCGCTGCCCTCATCGCCGTCGCGACCATTGCGGGCCTGACCACGCTCGGCACGACGATCAACGCCAAGCACGTCGCCATCGCGAACGCGGTCGCGAACGCGGGTTAGCTGTCGGCGCTGGGAGATTCATCATGCCTGTAAGGTGGGACGTGTGGCGCTTTACGTTGTATGGGGCAGCCGTGGGAATTCTCTACGGCCTCTATTTCGGTGTGAACCACATGGGCGCCAACGAGTGGGTTGGAGACATGTTCGTCGGCGTAGTTGGGGGTGCAGCGACGGGGGCGATTATCGCCGGCGCCCGAAATTTTCTCCTCGGCGAGCCACGCTCCTGAGCTGCAGCTTCGGAGACGCTCACCGCAGCTTCAGATTCGTCGCGGCTGTCTTGCCGTCCTTCGCCGGCTCAACGTCGAATTCAAGGGTCTGGCCCTCTCGGAGCTCAGGGAGTCCGGCCGCCAGAACGGCGGAAATGTGGACAAAAACATCTGGACCGCCGTCGTCAGGCGCGATGAAGCCATAGCCCTTCTGCATGTTGAACCACTTCACCGTGCCTGAAGGCATAAGATCCTCCTGACCAGATCGGCGCGTGTGCGTCTGAATTATACGCCTCACTCCCTGCGGGCATAGTTCCGCTTTCCGCGTACCCTGCCCTGCGCGGGCAAGCGGTCTGGGGTGCCATGTATCAGCCGCCTATAGCCCGGTAGCTATCGACTTTCGTCCGGGGCTCACCCCGCCTGCCCGCCTCCGTGGGCCGTTATTCGGCCTCGTGGTTGGGCAATGGTGCCTAGGTTCTTGCCGTCGCCCTATGGCGGCGAACGGCACGCTCGGAAGTCCCCTCGCGGGGCGAAGTTCGCGGGCGGCTCAGCTCGGCCTGGCTCCGGCGCCGAGCAAACACGGGCGCTCCCATGGGGAGTGCGGGCTGGTTTGGTTACGGGAACCAGCCAGAACCGGGAGCCGCACATTGGATAATTGAAAAACGAAATAAATAAGCTTATATCGTTCAATTAGATCGTCGGGACTGCGGCTACAGACCGATAATCAGAAGGCGGCGAGAGCTTACGGCTCCGTCGCCTTCGCTGCCTCTGCATAAGAATTTTTGAGACTGATGCAACTGGTTTCTTCGAAAGATCGGGCGAAAGTTTCTTCGCCGGTTGAGCTCGGAGGTGATTACCGCCCCGCACGCTCCATGGCGTCGATGAACTTGGGCTGCAGTTCCTCAGCCTCCCAGACAGCGGCACCGCGCAGCAACCGGCCTCCGTCCAGAGAGATCCAATAGAAGCCCCCGCCATGGCACTCGAGGCGCAGCATGCCCTGATGGGGTTTGATGACCCGGGCGGCTCGCTCGGTTCGTATCAGCCCACGCGCAATCGAGGTGGCGCGTAGGGATATCTCGGGCTCAGCCTGCGTCATCAGTGCACACCGAGCTTTTGGGCCTGTTTGAACATGATCTCTTTGCTCTCTAGCCCGCAAGCCATGCAGCGGTAGACCCAGTGCTGTGGTTTCCTGCGGCGGTCCTCGTCCTCCAAATACCGCCCAATGAGCGCGAGGTTAGTGTTCCCGCACTTCAGGCATTTGTCCTGCTGGTGGAGTGGCATTAGCTTATCGGTTCTCGCGGCGGGCGCTCGCTCGTTTGCGTCGCCTCATGCGCTCACTGGTCTCAGGCGTGTAGCCTTCGAAGAAATAGCCCGGCGGGACTTCAAGCACATGACTGAGCCGAAACAGAGTGCTTGCCGAGATGCGGTTACGGGCGGTTTCGTACTTCTGCACCTGCTGGAATCCAACGCCGAGCTGCTCGGCTAGTGCCAGTTGCGAGAGACCCGCCTGTAGACGGCGCTCTCGCACTCGGCCACCGACGAATAAATCGATCGGGTCCGGCCCATCCTCTCGGACCACGCGCCGACGACGCTTGAGCGCGGCGGCTTTCATTCGGCTTTGCGGGCGCTTGGCCGTCATGCATCGACCATAGCACGCGCAGTCTCTCACCGGCTCTGCCGGATCGCGTACGCGCGCTGCGGCCGAGCCGGGCACCTATCGCCGCGAGACGCTGGTGGCGCTGTTCGGCGACATGGCGCTGCTGGACGTGCTGATCGCGCTCACGGCGTGCGAGCGACGCGGAGACCAGCCCAGCAATGCCGCTGACATGACGCGGCTTCTGGAAAGCAGGTATCCGAGCTGGCGGCGAATCTTCCCGCCGAAGCCGCCCGAGGTGCAGTAGGCCGCTCACGGCCGATTGACCGCCCGCGAGCGCAGCGCAAGCTCGGGCTCTCCAGAAGCGTTGTGCAACTCAGGCCCCGCGGAAGCGGGGCTTTCTTTTACCTATTGCGTGGATTGACGCCTGCGGAGCGGGGCACATCTGGAAGGCATAGCGGTAGCATCCCAGTGGAGGTGACCATGCTGCGGTCTGCGATGATGGGGGGCGTCATTGCGCTGTGCTGCGTCGGGATCTCGCAGCCGGTTGTTGCACATGGTGGCGGTGGCGGCGGCGGTGGTGGCGGTGGGCACTTCAGCGGCGGCCACGGTGGCTTCGGCGGCGGCCACGGCAGTTTCGCTTTCGGTCACGGCGGCTTCGGTCACGGCGGCTTCGGTCACGGCGGTTTCGGTCACGGCGGTTTCGGTCACGGCGACCGATTTTTCTTTGGCTTTGGTTTCCCGGGTTATGGTTATGGGGATTACGGTTTCGGGGGTTACCCTTACTATCCTTACTATGGGGACTACTATCCGCCCTATTACCCATATCCCTATTCTCCGTACTACCCACCGTACGGGGGCTACGGTGGCTATCCTGGCGGTTATGGCGGCGGCTACCCCGGCGGCTACACTGCCGCTGCTCCTGGCGGCAATGCTGCCGCTGCTCCCGGTCGTTATCCAACCGCTCAGAACTCCAGCTATCCCACCGCCCAGAACTCCAGCGCGACGAGCACTCTCGATCCCTCGACGGTGCGGGAGGTTCAGGCCCAGCTCCAGCTCAGAGGCTACAACGTCGGTCCCATCGACGGTCAGGTCGGACCGCGGACCAAGACGGCAATTCGCGAGTACGAGCAGCAGAACGGCTTGCCCGCGGATGGGCTGCCGTCTGCCGCTCTGCGGGATCGGTTGCGGTCGTATCCCGCGGGCTAGCATACTCTGACCGAAACGGACCCGGCTAATTGACCACCCGCGGCGCCGGGCGCATGCTGGCGTTGCTTGTAACAATCCACCGAAACTGCCCCGCCCTCACCGGCGGGGCTTTTCTCTTGAGCTCGCTAACACTCCGGCGTGGCCAGTTACTCCCAGAGGAAATACGCGTTGAACGCCAGCGAGTTGAGTGCCAAACTTTGACACAAGCGCTGCAGTTGAGAAGTGATGAAGCTTTAGCCGGATGCTTTCTTATGCTGGGACGGTATCAAACCGTCATGGGAGGAGATGGTCATGTCACTGACATTCCGAAGCACTACTGCAGCGGTTCTTGCCACCACGATGATTGCGACCTCGGCTCTGTTGCTGCCGCTCACGCTCGGCACCGGCTTCGCCTTCGCTAAGGGGGATGGCGGTGGTGGAGGTGGAGGCAGTGGTGCCGGCGGCGGCGGTGGTGGTGGTGGTGGTGGTGGTGGTGGTGGAAATGGCGGCGGTGGAGGAAATGGTCACGGGGCCGGTGGCGACGGGGCCAGCAATGGCAATGGCAATGGCAATAGTGCCGGAAAAGGCAGCGCGGATGCGGGCTCGGTTGGCGCTGGCAAAGGCTCGGCGCAAGGGAAGGGGTCCGCGGCTTCGGCTCTCGGCGCGTTGAACGCCTCGAATGCCTCACCGCAGGCGTTCGCCCATGCCGCGCCGAACTCGCGCGTCGGCTTGATCGGCGCCTATAAGTCGGCAGCCACCAGCCTGAGCACTGCAAGCGCCAATCTCTCCGCGGCGAACGCGGCATTGGCGTCGGCGCAGGCTGCGCTCACAGCGGCGCAGAACCAGTTGGCGCTCGACACGACTAACAAGGCGCCAGCAGCGACGATCACGGCGGATCAAAACGCGGTCACCGCGGCGCAAACCGCGGTGAGCAACGCCCAAGCCGCCGCCACAGCGGCGCAGGCGGCAGTCACGGCCGATCAGACTGCGGCGGCTCAGGCGCTCGCCGCAGCGGCAAACAAGGGAATCACGGCCGGCGTGGTGTCGAGCCTGGACGCGAAGCTCGGCGTCAACCTCGATGCGGCCACCTCCGCTGCATTGGCTGCACAGGCAGCGTCACTCCAGCACTGACCCATAGCCACCGAAACTCAGGCCCCGCCCTCACCGGCGGGGCTTTTCTTTTGTGGTTAAGGCGCCCTTAACCACGTGCCGGTCAGCATTGGATACCCGTGTCGTCGTGAAGGGGTCTCCGTGCAATCGCCTACATCCAGCGCGTCTGCCGTTCTCGTGATCGATGATGATCCGGCGCTCTTGGATTCGTTCGCAACCGTGCTCGGGACTTATGGCATCCCTACCACCACGGCGCGAGACGGCCGCGAGGGGCTTGCCGCCTTCCGCCGGGTCTCGCCGGCAGTGGTGCTGACCGATATCGTCATGCCCGAGAGGGATGGGCTGGAAACGATCATGGCCATGCGCCGAGAACGGCCCGCCGCGAAGATCATCGCGATGTCGGGTGGCGGCCTAATCGGCAAGTCCGAATATCTCGCCATCGCCAAGCAGCTCGGCGCCGACGCTGTAATCCACAAGCCCTTCGACGTTGACGAGCTCGTCAAGCTGATCCGGACGTTCCTGCATGCGTCTACCTCGAGGCTCGTGCGGGCTTAGCGAAATGAGCAACAACTTGTTCACCTTTGTCTTGATCGCAGCCGCCCTCATTGGGCTGGCGTATTTGGCGTCGTCGCTGGTTAGTGCATTTCGGTGAGACTTCGGCGCACGCGCGGTCGTATATCAGTTTGAGGCACTGTCTCCAGTTTGCTGTTGCGGCGTGAGGTGCTGGCCCGCTTTTGAGCCCTTAGTCCGAATTTGGCGGGGAACCAAACCCTGCTTGGTGCTGTTTTGGCTTATGAGGTGGCAGCCCTACTTCCACCTCAACTCCTGGCGTAGCTCTAGAGCTTCAGGAGAAAACTTAGAGGGGCCGTGTTTCCCCCCGGCGGCCCCTCTTTCCGTGAATACCGGTCTCAACTAAGCATCCAAGGGGTCGCGTTCCGTTCCGGCCCGCTGGCAGCGAATGGACAAATTGTGCCGCGCGGCTTTGGATTGCGGGCCAAAAGCGGAACCCCAGGTTTTCCGGGCTTCCCGCTCTCTGGCTTCCGGCTTAGTTCACGGTGCCGTCCACGTCACGTGGACTGAATGTCCACGCTATACCGCTGCGGCATAGCACGGGAACGGACCGCGATCGCGACCGGCCGCTTACCAGCGCGGGAGGCCGGTCATCCGCAGCAGACCCTCATGGCCTACCAGCAACGCGCTTAGCGCGATGCAAATGGTCGCGAGCACAAGAAAGAGACCCCGCCAGAGTGCCTCGCGCCTTTGGGTTCGCCCTTTCCGCAGGGCTCGGAGGTCCCCGACCGACCACTGATCCCTGGATTGCATGGACCTTCCCGCTCAAGAGGGAAAGTTGGCAACTCAAGCCCCGCCGCGGGATGGTGTCAACGGCTCACAGCCCGTTTATCCACAGCTTATTGTCCATCAGCAGTCAGCGAGGTGGATGCGCGGGCCGCCAGCGGATGCCTCGGGTGCTCGCCACGATCGCACGTCGGTCAAACAGCGTAATAGGTGAATGGATCAAATAGGCTGCCGACACCGTGACGCCGGATCTTCCCTTGGTCCACCAGCCGTCGGCATTCTGCGCTGATCTGATGCTCGAGCGCGCGATCGCCTATGGCATCGGCCAGTTCGGTTTCCGTCCGACCGGCGCCCTTCTCAATCAAAAACACCAGGACCTCTGAAAGCGCGGCCATGCCCGCTTCCACATGCTTCCCGCCAGCATGGGCGCGGATAGGCTGGCGTCAAGAGGCGTCAGATTTCAAGCTAAGCTCCGTAGTTCTCATCGGCCCGCGCGCTCCATGGCATCGATGAACGTGGGCTGTAATTCCTCGGCGTCGAATAGCCTATTACCGCTAAGGATCCGGTCCCCGTTGAGCGAGATCCAGTAATACCCGCCACCACGTCGCTCGAGCTTGATTTATCTCAAGCTCCAAAGCAACGGCCCGGTGCTGTGGCAGGTCAACCGATTTAAGGGGACTGTGGAGGGCTCAAAGGAACCTCTCGCGTACCTTGACCCCTTGAACGTCTTTCGTGGCTCGCTAAGCGACCTGCGGGGCGATTGCAGCAAGATCGTTCATCTCTCGGACGGGCCGCTATCGCTTTCCAACCTACGCAAGATGCTTCTCGGTCGCGTGGTCGGTCTTTTCGACCCGCGCGAGTTTGCCGATCGCCAGCGGGAAGAGGCCGAGCTTGAACGCCTGCTCCGCAAGAAACAGCAGCGCGATGGAGGGGCGTCGTTGCGGCCCGATTGACCGCCCGCGGCGCCGGGCGCATGCTGACGTTGTTCCAAGAGGCTCAACTCAGCCCCGCCCTCACCGGCGGGGCTTTTCTTGAGGTGCTGCCGCTCTCGCACTTGCTCTTGGGCGGACCCTTACATGGACGGTTCCCGAGCTCGGTCGATGATTGGCTTTGTGCTGTACTGAAGAATCTTGGTCTATCTGGGGATTTCGCTCGATACACCTTCTCACTGCACCTCCTCATATCAAGATTGGGTCAAAAGGAGGTGAGTTCATGTCGGCAAATAAAATTAAGTGCAAGGCAACCTGGCACTGGCCATTGGTTTGCTGCTCGGCGCTCGGACTGATGCTGGCGGCCTGCTCGAGCGGGCCACCCGCGCACTCGAGCCACACGGCCTCAATCCCGAGCATTCCAAGCACCACCACCTACACGCAACAGACATTCGTGGTCCACTTCGACTCCGGCCAGGCAGAGCTGACGCCGGACGACCGGCAGACCATCGCCAGCGTCGCCGACACGGCGAAGTCGGGGGCTCGCGTCACCATCGTCGGCAAGACCGATACGATGGGCGGCACGGCCAACAACCTGTCGTTGTCGGAAAGACGGGCGCAAAAGGTCAGGAACGACCTAGTTGCCGCAGGCGTTCCGGAGAATCAGATTCAGCTCGCTTGGACGGGCGAGATCGACCTCAACGTGCCGACCCGCAACCACGTGCCGAACCAGCAGAACCGCGCCGTCAACATCCAGGTCGAGTGACGGCTTCGGCGACC
>Ga0307479_10003445_pt1 | contig 14390 bp, 14 predicted proteins | sample atmos_gasesECM4C_FD_203743 | JGI IMG/M metagenome (GOLD analysis project Ga0307479, IMG submission 203743) | Hardwood forest soil microbial communities from Morgan-Monroe State Forest, Indiana, United States - atmos_gasesECM4C_515 | ecosystem: Environmental > Terrestrial > Soil > Temperate...
GCGCGTATCCTTCAGACGTGAAACCATGCGCATCACATCCTGTATTTTCGCCGAAGTGCCGGTAATCCCGTCGAGTTGAGTTTCCGCGCTCACACGCTCGCGCAGGAACTGATTCTCCGTCACCAAGCGAACCTTTTCCGCCATGCGCTGGAGAAGCTGGCGGAACCTCTCCACGCGGAAGGGCTTCTCAATATAGTCGTAGGCGCCCCGCCGCATGGCATCCACGGCTGTTTCAATGGACCCGTGTCCGGTCATGATGGCCGCTTCGGTGCGCGGCAAATGCTCCTTGATTTTTCGCAGCAGCTCCGTGCCGGAAAGGCTGGGCAGCTTCAAATCGGTGACGACAATATCGGGCGGCGCCGTCTCCAGCAATTCGAGCGCGGCCTCGGCCGTTTCCGCCTCGGCGCATAGGAAACCGAGTCCCTGGCCCACGGTCATACAGAGGCGTCGGATGCTTTGCTCGTCGTCCACAATCAAAAAGCGGAGGCGCGATTCATCTCTCATGGTTTGCCGATCGTCTTTTCTACCACGGCCATGAGCTGATGGACGCGGAAGGGTTTTTCGATGCACGGAGTTTCCGCCTGCGCAAGCAGCGCGGCGGTCTCCGGACTGGCCGTGTCTCCGGTAATGAAAATGATTCGTCCGGCCAGCGCGGGCCGGTGGCGCCGAAGCCAGTCATACACGTCTGCGCCATTGATGCCGCCCGGGGTGCGGAAATCGGAAATCACGCCGTGAAAATTCCGCGAACCGAGCAACTGCAATCCCTCCGCCGCCGAGGGCGATGAAACCACTTCATATCCGCGTCGCTCGAGAGCTGTGGACAAAAACGCAGCCACCGACGGCTCATCCTCGATCAGCAAAATGCGCGGCCGCGCCGCCACTGCTTGGGAGGCCCCCATTATCCGGCCTCCGCGGCTAGCACTTCCGCCTGCCGAGCCGCGATGGGCAATCGCACGCGTATCACGCAACCCACGCCGTCCGGATTGTTCTGCGCGGTGATTTCACCTCCATGCGCCCGAACGATTCCATAGCAGATACTCAAGCCGAGGCCCGTGCCCTTGCCCACTTCCTTAGTGGTGAAGAACGGGTCGAAAATGCGCTCCACGTGCGAGACGCCCGGGCCGTTGTCCCGAAAGGAAATCTCGAGCTGGCCCTGGCGATGCGCCGTCGCAATTTCGATTTTCCCGCGCCGCCTGGTTTCCCGCACTGCGTCGTAGGCATTGTTCACTATGTTGAGAAACACCTGCTGTAATTGGTGCGGATCGCCAACCAGGAGCGGCAAATCCTCGTCGTAGCGCTCGGCCAACTCGACTCCATGATTCGCGAAATCGTAGGCGCGAAGCTTCAGCGTCTGCCGGAGGACGGAGTTCACCTGCACGGGCTCGCGCTGCGCCGGCATCTGCCGCGCGAAGCTAAGCAGGTTCTGAACGATCACGCGGGTGCGCTGCGCTTCCTCGAGAATCACTTGCAATTCCTGCTTGGCCTCTTCGGGAATCGCCGGATTTTCCAGCAGCAGATCCGTAAAGCCCACAATCGCCGCGAGCGGGTTATTCACTTCGTGCGCCACGCCGGAAACCAACTGGCCTAGCGCCGCCATTTTTTCCGTGCGCATCAGCTTGGCCTGAAGGTCGGCGGCATCGGTAATATCCGTCAGCACGGCGACAACACTATTAATTTCACCGTGCTCGTCGCGCATGGGGCTCAGGCTGATCGAAAACTGCCGGGTGGTTCCGTTTTCCCGCACAAGCGGAATTTCCAGCCTGCCTAGCGCCGCTCCTTCGAGCGCTCGTTCAAGTCCGCCGGTGAAAGAAGCCCGAAGAGCCGGGGCAACCATGTCGGCAAGCGGACGCCCCAGTAAATCCTGCTCGCGGTATCCCGCTTCGAAACAGCGGCGATTCGCAAAGCTCACGAGCCCGGCCGTGTCGAGGACGAGAATCATGCTCTGCGTGTTGTTCAGGATATTCTTGTTGAAATCGCGCTCGCGACGATAGCGCCGCTCCGCTTCGCGGCGATCGGTGATATCTTTGAGCACGTGTATCGTTCGAAGCTCATTCTCCTCGCCCGCGTGTATACGTGAAGTGGAGATCAGATAGGTGCGTTTACCATCCTGATGGATGAACTCTTCCCGCGCTGCATCGGAATTGCGGCAAAACGGACACCGCCCCGGTTGTGGCAGTGCTCCGAGAAGTTGCCACCCGCCGATATCACTGCCGACCGCTTCCGCAGGGCGCAAATGCAGAAGATCCGCCAGCGCCCGATTGAGCCTTAAGACTCGGCCGGCTGCGTTGTGCACGACGATGAAATCGGAAATCGCGTCGAAATCCTCGACCCACTGCTTGCGAGACTGCTCGATTCCGGAGAAGAGTCGCGCGTTTTCCAGTGCCACGGACGCATGAGCCGCCAGAGCTTCCAGGAGCTGGTGTTCCATGGGGGAAAGTTCATGCCCCAGATCCGCTAGGCACAAGACACCGAGCGGCGCGCCTTCGCTTCCCTTGAGCCGCGTGAGTAGAACCTCGCGCCAACCCAGTGCTTCCGAAAGTTCGCGACCGAGCGACCTCGCGCTGGACGCCGGGCGCAACTCTGCGGCCGGCAGATTTCCTTGTTCGGCAAGCGCGATCGCCAGCCGACGCTGAATCGTCCTCTCTCGGCAATCAGCAAGGCCGCTGAGCGCCGCAATTTCCCATTCCATATTGCGTCGAAGTGCCAGCACGGCGGCGCGGGCGCCAAGCATCTCCATGGCGCGTGCCGTCAGCCGGCGGGCAAATTCAGCGGTGCCTAGTGATGGACTGAGTTCCAGCGTTGTGGCGGAGAATTGCGCCAGCAGGCTCTCGAAAGAGCCATCGCGGAGGGACGGGATTTCCCGAATTCGCTTCAATGCACGCATGGAGGATGGGGGCTTGCGCGCGCTTCGCCTACCTTCTTAAAGACGTTACGGCGCAATCTCATTTTGAGTCAAGGAATGCCCACGCTCGTGTTGCCGTAAGGGGCAATCCGCCATGTGTCGCAACTTGAGACCTGAAAACAGAAGTGTCCCGGCGTTTGAGACAACTAACTGGCGAGATGCACGTTATCGGCGGTGCTTGCTAATCTTATATCTCTTTCAGAATTAGCCACCTGCAAGATATGTTGGCGGATTATGACCGCTTCAGCAGAACTCCTTGTCCATGGCATCCCCATTGCAATTTCCACCACCGGGGTTTTCCCGGGGAGGCAGCAGAGTTATGAAACCGGGTCTCATCGTCCTAGGACTGGTACTAACCTTTGGTGGGTCTGTCGCGTTGCCACCGAAGAGCCTTGCCCAGGACTCTTCGCCGGGGACCACTAAGCGCAAGATCCGATCCAAAGTCGCGCCCGATTATCCGCTGCTGGCAAAGCAGATGAATATCAAGGGCCGCGTCAAGATCGAGGCGACCATTGCCGCCGATGGGCACGTCGTTACCACGAAAGTGGTCGGGGGCAGCCCCCTGCTGGTCAATGCGGCGATGGACGCGCTCAAAAAATGGCGCTTCGAGCCAGCGCCGAAAGACACGGATGAAGTGATCGAGTTCGAGTTCGACTAATAAGAGTAGCGCCCCTTAAGGCGCGGACGTGCGGTTCCTGGTGGGCAGGAGAGCGGAGGAATTTCAAATGACGATTGGCAAGAAACTCTACATGGGATTTGGGGCCATCCTGGCCATCATGCTGTTCCTGCTCCTGATCAACATCTTCTCCGTGGTGCGCCAGTACAACGCGCGCGACGCGGTGAAGGCAACGCTGTCCGATTTGCAGGCCATCGAAAAGGTCCGCGATCAAATGCTGCAAAACCATCTTTCCTTGGGGAATTATCTGCTGAGCGGCAATCCCCAGGATGAAGAAAAAACGAATCGCGGCATCAACGACCTCCAAGAGACTTTAAGGGAAAGCGAATCGAATGCGAACGATGTGAACCTACGCTCCGCTCTCACGGAGGTGGAAGGCAACGAACGCAACTGGGCCGATAGTTTCGCCAGGGAGATGATCGCCAAGCGTCACCAGGTCGACGCGGGCAACGCCACCGTTGCCGACATGCAGGTTTTTTACCTGCAGCACGACCCAAATTCCTGGATCGTCAATTCCACGAACATGCTGGATGAAGCCGACCGCGCCGTGCGCGCGGCCTACGACAATTCCAATCGCTCCTCGACGTCGGCGACCTGGTGGGGGGTCATCATCACCACCCTGGGCACTTTGCTGGCTGTCGCCCTAGGAGTGCTCATCGCCTTCTATACCGCAAAATCCATCAAGGAGCCGCTCTATCACCTGATTGACGTCGCGCGCAAGATCAGCGACAGCGGCGACTTGGAGCAATCGATCGATGTCCATCGCGGCGATGAAGTGGGCGTGCTTGCCGAGAATTTCAACAAGATGATCCTGCACTTGAAGGAGATGGCCTCTCTATCGGCAGCCATCGCCGAAGGCAAGTTGTCCGTCTCCATCCAGCCGCGATCACAGCACGACACGATGGCCAAAGCATTTGCGCGGATGACGCAAGGCCTGCGCGAATTGGTCCGCCAAGTGCGCGACAGCGCTTCGCAAGTGGCCAGCGGCGCCGGCCAGATGGCGGGTGCATCCGACGAATCCGCGAAGGTGAGCGTCCAGGCAGCCTCCGCCATCGATGAAGTGACCAGCACCATGCACGAGATGAGCATCAACGTGCAGAATGTGGTCAAGAACACGCAAGTGCAGGCGACCAGCGTTTCGGAGACTTCCGCCTCCATAGATCAGATGGTGACCTCCATTCAGCGCGTTGCCGACACGGCTAAGCTGCTCGTGGACATTTCGCACCGCTCCCGGGAGGAAGCCCAGACCGGCATGGTGACGATGGACAAGGCTACGGAAGGCCTCAATCGGACCAGCCGGGCCATTCAGTCCTCGGCCGAAATCATTGACGTCCTGGGGCGCCGCGCCGACGATATCGGCAAAATCATCGAAGTGATTGACGACCTCGCCGAACAAACCAACCTGCTGGCTCTCAACGCCGCCATCGAGGCAGCGCGTGCCGGCGAGCATGGTCTCGGCTTCGCCGTGGTTGCGGAAGAGGTCCGCAAGCTTGCTGAAAAATCCACGCAATCAACCAAGGAAATTTCCGAACTCATCGAAGGAATTCAGAAGGAAGCGCGCGAGGCGGTGGAAAACATGGAGAAAAGCACGACCATGGTTGAGGAAGGACTTCTGCTGAACAAGGACCTGAGTCTCGCCCTCGAGAAAATCTCCAACGTGGTTTCGGAGGTGTACAAGTTCTCGCAGGAAATCGGCGCCGCCACCATGGAGCAGTCAAATGGCTCATCTCAAATCGCCCGGGCGACGAATCGCCTTACGGAGATCACCCAGGAGATTAACTCATCGGTGGAAGAGCAGGCTTCCGGCGCCCAAGCCGTTGTGCGCGCCATGGAAAGGATGCGCGAGCTGGTGCAGCAGTCCACATCCAGCTCCACGGAGCTGGCCGCTGCCGCCGAGCAGATGACGAAGCTGTCCCGGGGGCTGCTGGAATCCATGGATCGCTTCGTTCTCGAGGAAGGCCACGCGGATGCCTGGCGCCACTCGGCCCGGCGGCCTGCGGCGGCGCCGGAGCGCCAAGCCCCTCCGGAATACGCCGAAATGGCGCGCTCCTGAAAGCACACAAAACCATCATGGACAAGGAACTCCAGGTCGTGGGCTTTCGCATCGGGCGCGAGACGTTCGGGTTGCCCATCTCGATGGTCCGCGAAATCGTCCGTGTGCCTGAAATCACCACCGTGCCGAATGCACCTGATTACATCGAAGGCGTCATCAACCTGCGGGGACGCATCATCCCGGTTGTGGATTTGCGCAAGCGATTCGGCGTGAAATCAGCGGAGCCAAACAAGAAAAACCGGATTGTGGTGGTCGAACTGGGGGCGCGGGCCATCGGGCTGATTGTGAACTCCGCGTCGGAGGTATTGCGGATTCCCCCCTCGGAAATTGAAGAACCGCACACCGTGTTTCAGGAGGGGGAGCTCGACTTTATCACCGGTGTGGGAAAGCTGAATGGGCGGCTCGTGATCCTGCTCGATCTGGATCGAATCCTGCAGCGGGGAGAACTGCGCGGTCTGGCCGAAGTTGCCGAAGCCGCGGCGGGTGTTGCCGCAGGGGCCATGGCTCGGGATTTCTAGCGCTTCTTGAGATTGCTACAGCGGCATTCTCCCGGTTCGCGGAGGCATGACGCAAGGAATCAAGCGGGTCCGTTGGAACTGACGAACCGCAACGGCAGCAGGCGAAAAGAGTTGTGCGAGGAGCGCATGTCAACACTCACGGTACAGGTCCCCCTCACCGATGCGGAACTCAAGCTCTTGCAAACCCTTGTCTACCAGGAATGCGGCATGTATTTCGACGAGCGCCGCACGCACTACCTGCGCGACCGCTTGCAACGCCGCCTCAAAGCTTGCCAGATGGACTCTTTCTACAGCTACTATCGGCTCCTCACCAGCCGGGAGGGCAAGAAGGAACTTGTAGCGCTGCTCGAAAATTTGACGGTCAACGAGACCAGCTTCTTCCGCATTCGCCCGCAACTCGAACTTTTTCAGAAGGTCGTGCTCGAGGAAATCTTGAGGCGCAAACAGGAGCGCCGCGATTGGTCGCTGCGTATATGGAGCGCGGGTTGTTCCACGGGCCAGGAACCCTACACGCTGGCCATCCTTATCTGCGACGCCCTCGCTTACTACTATCTACGCAACCCGCTGCCCTTCGAAATGCCCGTGCCGAAACCGCTCATACCGCCGCCCTGGAAAGTGGAAATCATTGCGTCGGACATCAATTACTCGGCGCTGCTCACGGCACAGCAGGGGATATACAGCGAAACGCAAATGGAAACCGTGGATTACACATGCCGGCTCCGGTATTTCGACAAATTGGCCGACAAATATGCCGTGAAGCCGGCGCTTAAGGAACTCGTGCAGTTCGACTTCCATAACCTGAAAACAGAATATCTGCCGCAGCACAATGACGCCATCTTCTGCCGCAACGTCATGATCTACTTCGATGAAGCCGAACAGAAGCGGCTGATTGAAAAGTTCCACCACTGCCTCAATCCCGAGGGCTATCTCTTCGTCGGCCACGCCGAAAGCCTGTTTGGCTTGACCTCCAAGTTCCACATGATTCACGAGAACAACGCTACGGTGTATCAGCGGATCGAGGAGACGTCGCCGTGAAATTCCCTTCCGACGAGAGCGCGTCCGAACTCCGCGATCTCTTCTTCGAGAGCGCCGGGGAGATCCTCCAGGGGATGAACGAAGCTGGCTTGGCGCTCGAAGAGCGCCCTGGCGATCCCGAACGCCTTCGCCATGTGCGCCGGGCTGTGCACACCTTGAAAGGCGATTCGGCCGCTTGCGGCTTCCGCGAACTGAGCGAGCTGGCCCACGAATTGGAAGATGTTCTCACACCCGAGCTGGCTCAGGAGAACGCCGAGCTGATCCCCGAAGTAGTTCTCGCTGCCGCCGACACGTTCCACGAAATGCTCGCGGCCTATCGGAACCACCTGCAGCCGCCCGCCGGGGGGGCTCTGCGTGACCACATACAGGGGCTGCTGCACCGGCCCGCGGCACGCCCGCAGCATCCCACAGTCCTCGCGAAGTTCACGTGGAGCGAATACGAGCGGCTGAGGATCGCCGAAGCGTTTCGCCATGGCGAAACCGTTTATCACATCGCACTGTACCTCGATCCGGATACGACTCTTCCCGCTGCTGCTTTAGAGCTCGCTCGAAAGGCGTTCGGCGAGGCCGGACGAATCCTAGCCCTGCGCCCGGAGGCGGAGACTCCCGCCGAGCAGCTTGCTTTGATCGAAGCGGCGCTCGCGAGCGCGAAGCCCGTGGATTGGATCAGAAGCCGCTGCCATATTCCCGCCGTGGTGGAAAAGATTTCCGTAGAAATTGCGCCGGCGCCACAAGCTACCACGCGTGATGTGCTGGAGGTACTTCTCGAATCCGAAGCCGCCTCTTCCATTGGCGCCAAGCCGGGCCAGCCGGATTTCGCAGTGGCGCATGAGGAAGAGGTTCCCGAACCTGGCGCTGCGGCCGGGCTGGCCCACGCGGCCGCAGAAAACACGCTTCGGGTGGATGCGGGCCGCATCGACATCGTAATGAACCTGGTCGGCGAGCTGATCATCGGAAAATCCATGCTCCAGCGAGCGATTGGCGAGCTCGAGCGCCGGTACGCCAAGGATCCTCTGTGTGGAAAGTTCTCCGACGTGCTCGCGTTTCAGGCGCGCATCCTGGGAGAACTGCAGAAATCGGTGATGAAGGTCCGCATGGTGCCCGTCGAGCAGCTTTTCCGCCGGTTCCCTCGCGTTGTGCGCGACGTCGCAAAGCTGCGCCACAAGGAGATCGGCCTCGAAGTCACCGGGCAGAACACCGATCTCGACAAGGGAATCCTTGATGCGCTCGCCGAGCCGCTCGCACACCTGGTTCGCAATGCCGCCGACCATGGCATCGAACCAGCCGCGGAACGCCAATCCGCCGGCAAGCCCGCTCGCGGCACAATCCGCCTGCGTGCGCGCCACGAGGGTGATCAAGTGGTGATCGAGGTTTCCGACGATGGCCGCGGTCTCGATCGCAAAAAGATCGTCCGCCGCGCGATCGAGCGCGGAATTCTCAAGGAGGAGGACAGCCCACGACTGAGCGAATCGGAAGCGCTCCAATTGATCTTTGCTCCTGGGCTGAGCACGGCGGACGAAGTGACCCCAATTTCCGGGCGCGGCGTAGGACTCGACGTGGTGCATTCCGCCCTAGAAATTCTGAAGGGTTCCATAGAGCTCGAAAGCGAGCCCGGGAAGGGAACCACTTTTCGCATCCTCCTGCCGCTCACCCTGGCAAGCATCCAGGCGCTCCTTTTCCACGCTCATGGACGTCTCTATGCCCTGCCGCTCGCTTCCGTGGTTGAAATCACACGCATCGGTGAGGAAGAGATTCACCACGTGGATGGCCGCGAGGTTTTCCAGTTGCGCCAGCAGGTCCTGACACTGTTTCGGTTGGATAGGCTCGGCGCTCAGAAGACGCACGCACGAGCCAAGCGCATCTTTGTGATCGTCATCGGAGCGAGCGGCCGCCGGTTCGGCCTGGCCGTGGACAGTCTCATGGGGGAAGAGGAACTGGTTATCAAGGCGCTCGAAGACCAGCTTGTGACGTCCCCTCTTGTGAGCGGAGCATCGATCCTGGGTGACGGAACGGTTGTGCTGATCCTGAACGTCGTGGCCGTGGTCACACATCTCTCCAGAACGCCCGCGCTGGAGGCCATCGCATGAGCCATAGGATTCGCGTTCTCGTCGTGGACGATTCGGCGCTGATGCGGAAGCTCATTCCCCAAGCGCTGCTCCACGATCCCGACATCGAAGTCGTTGGGACGGCCATGGACGGGCTGATCGGGCTGAAGAAGATCGAGGAATTGCAGCCACACGTGGTGACGCTCGACCTTGAGATGCCGCGTATGGATGGAATGGAAATGCTCCGCCAGATTATGCGCAAGCATCGCGTTCCAGTTATTGTCGTTAGTGCGCACAGCGAGGAAGGCGCCTCTCTGACGCTGAAGGCGCTGGGGCTGGGCGCGTTCGACTTCGTGACCAAACCGCAAGGGGTTGCCGCGGGCCAGCTTGCCCAAATCTCCACCGAGCTTGCGCTCAAGATCAAGGCTGCTGCTGCATCCGGCGCACCGAAAATGATCATCACGGCGCCCGCGGCGAAGCGGAAGGAGCCACGCGGCTCCTCCATGCTCCCCCGGCAGCCTTCGCGCATTGTGGCCATCGGCATTTCCACGGGCGGACCCAACGCGCTGCAATATCTGCTGTCTCAGCTTCCGGAGGATTTCCCCGGATGCCTTCTGATCGTGCAGCACATGCCGGAAGGATTTACGCAAATGTTCGCGCAGAGGCTGAATGACGCTTCGGCCATTGAGGTGAAAGAGGCTCAAACCGGCGACGCGCTCCTGGCAGGGCGCGCTCTGATATGTCCAGGCAACCGCCATATGAAAATGCGGCGCATGGACCATGGCGACATCGCGATTTTGGCAGACGATGAGCGGGTGAATGGTCATCGGCCGTCGGCGGACGTGCTATTTCATTCTGTGGCGCGGGAGGCCGGGAGCAAAACCGTGGCTGTGTTGATGACGGGAATGGGGGACGATGGCGCCGCCGGCATGGGGGCCGTGCAGGCCGCCGGGGGGTTCACCATCGCACAAAGCCCCGAGACTTGCGTGGTAGACAGCATGCCCCGCGCAGCCATCATGCGGGGATTCGCTGCACGCGTGGTTTCGCTTCCGGATCTGTCGGGTGTCCTGCAAGCGAAATGCATGGTGGAGCAGCCACCGGCAGAGCCGGGAGGAGAATTGTCTGCTGCGGACCCAACGGTTGAAGAAGGCGTTTCGCGGAGGAGGTAGTTATGAAAGAGTTCGAAGCATTGACACGAAAGAAGGACCGGCAGCCGGTCCGCTACTTGATCGTGGACGATTCCATTTTCGCGCGGAAGAGCCTGACGAAGATGGTGGAATCGTTCGGGGGACAGGTGGCGGGAGAAGCGGGCGACGGTTGCACGGCCATCACGGAGTACGCGCGGACGAAGCCCGATATTGTCCTGATGGACATCACCATGCCGCAGATGGAAGGCATCGAAGCGGTTGATCACATCATCCGCGAGCATCCCGACGCGCGCGTGGTGATGGTTTCATCCGTGGGCTACCAGGACAACATTCTGGCCGCGCTCCAAAAGGGCGCGCGCCATTTCGTGCAGAAGCCCGTGAAGCCCGAGGCGCTCTACGAAATTATTCGCTACGTGCTCAACGACGATGGCGTCACTCTTCCCGTGGGCGCGGCAGGGGAGAAAAACTAATGAGAATGGATTTGATCCAGCCGTTTATCGGCTCGCTCGATACCGTTCTGGCGGAGGTGATGAAGACTCCGGCTAAAATCGTGGAACTGACGATGGAAAGAGAAGGGTACCGGCGCCAAGGGCTGGCGGCGGTGGTCACGTTTCGCGGGCAGATCGAGGGCCGCATCGTTCTGGACATGGAGCGGCAGGCCGCCGCGGAGGTGGCGGGCTATCTTACCGGCACGGCCGTGGATCCGGCGGAGGCGCTGGTTCCGGAAACCGTGTGCGAGCTTGCCAACATGGTGATCGGCAACGCCGTGACGCAGCTCAATGATCGAGGATTCCAATTCAAAGTCTATCCGCCCGAGGTGCTGGGGGAAGAGCAGTGCGCCGAGGTCGGAAAAGATTCGGAAGCAACTGTGCTGAGTTTTGAAACTCCGCACGGCAGCGTGTATCTGAATATCGCCATGCGCTATCACGCGCGCCGGCCGCGGGAACACGCGCCTCTCGCCGCACAGTAAAAATTTCATCGCGCTGCGCTTCACTCCCCCGATGACTGGCGCACGCGAGATTGTACGCCGGCGTATTCCGTGCCGTGCCGGAACAAACCCGCCTTGGGAATTTCCTCCGAATAAACAATGCGTGCGGGAAGAAAAATATTGGCAGCGTCCGGGGCGTAAGGAACAGCCACCGAAACGGCGGAATTGGGTTCGTAGCGGCGCTTGCTGCGAAAGCACAGCCCCACCGGAGAAATATCCTCGCACACGGCGAGCTCATCGTCCGCGCCCTCCTGGCGTATACAAGCGGTGAGGCGCGTCTGCTGGCGCACTTTCTGGCGCTCGATGTAGTGGCCCTCGGGGGGAGCCGGACGCTTCGTGTCGCTCGTCCGGCCTTTGCGGGATGAGCGCGCGGCAGGTTTTTTTTCGTCTTCGTGAGGGGCTTGCGTCCAGATACTTGGGACGCCGCACGCCGCGCAATGGCGCGCGATGCCGCGGTTGGTTTCGAAGCCGTGCAGTTCCAATTCGTTGAGGTAGACGACTTCCCGTCGGCGGCAATAGGTGCATTCGAGGAGCATACGGGCGATGGCGTCCGCCGATTCCGCAATGGGAGGGAACTCTACTCCCCAGAGGTCGACGGCGGCATCCAGAATCTCGATGCCATAGAGGTAGCCGTCGTTCAGCCTGCCGAACTGGCCGACGACACGTACGGAACCCTGGCGATGGGACTCGCTGGGCTCTTTTCGCTTAAGGTGAATTTGCTGGTGGGGCGCGAGCTCGCGGTCGAAGAGAATGATGGCGCCGTCACGATTGATGAGGAGGGTCCGGGCTGCCTGATTGAATTCCTGGCCATGGACATCCGCGCCGGAAGCCTCGAGCCATAAAGTGAGGGAGACGCGATCGCTGCCGCGCACCGCGGCCGGTTCCATAGGGTCCTCCCAGGGGGACGGTTTCTTCCCGCCAAGATAGCATAATTGAGGTTGCCGGCAGGCAGCAAAAGGGCCTCAAGACCCCCCCCGGATTTTGTCCCGATTAGAATGGAAGCCCACCTTTTGTTTTCAATCGGTTGCGGCGTTTTCTATTTCCTGACTCGTCTCGATTAGAAATGGATGATCCAGGAGGGGTTCGGCAGCCTCGAGGGAGGGTGCAGAAAGAAGGAGGGAAGCCTCGACCGGAATAGCTTCTGCCCGCGGGAGGGCCGATCCAGACGAGACGATGACGTGAGATGGGGGTTCGTGCCATTTGCCTTCATCATCGAGACAACTGTAATCGCGGATAGCGCGAAGAATGTGATCGCCGGTGGGGATAATTTGATCGGCCTGTTCGATCATGTGCTCAAGGGCAAAGCGGAGACGGCGGCCACGGCGGGAGAACAGGCCGGTAGCGTGGGCATGGCGATAAAGGGCATTGCGGTTGGAGATCTCAAATTGCCGGTTGATCCAAGAAACGCAGCGCCACTGGAGGAAGGATTCCTCGATAGCGTCGCGTTCCGGGTGCTGGCAGACGGTGCAAAGCCGTTGATGGCGCTCGAGATCCGGGACCGATTGGGCTTCAAGTAAGGCTTTTGTTTTGTTGTCTATTTTATCTGTCATGTATATTATCCTTTTGGTGAACATTATAGCATAAGAAGGAGGCAAGGGCAAGAACCAGTACCTAAAAATATGTCGATTGAAAGTAAAGAAGATAGGAAAAAGGAAAGTGGCTAGTGGAAGAGGGAGCCCACACTTGGCTTTCCACGCTTCCGAGGGCTACCGGGCCAAACGCTTAGCACCGGGCGCGGCGCATCACGAATATAGCCGCCGAATTTCGCGATATCGGAAACAGTGCATGAGGTGATCGTTCACCATGCCTACCGCCTGCATGTGCGCGTAAATTATGGCCGGACCGACGAAGCGGAATCCCCGCTTCTTGAGATCCTTGCTGAACGCGTCGGACTCGGGCGAGGTGGCCGGAATCTGCCGGATGGACTTCCACCGGTTCACCTTCGGCCGTCCACCGACGAACCCCCAGCAATAGGCATTGAAGCTCCCGAACTCTTCCTGAATGGCAAGAAACGCCCGCGCGTTGCGCACCGCGGATTCGATTTTCAGGCGGTTTCGAACGATCCCTTGGTCCAGCATGAGCTTCCGGATTCGCTTCCTGGTATAGCGCGCCACTTTCCGAGGATCGAACTGGCTGAACGCACGGCGGTAAGCTTCGCGCTTCTTCAGCACGATGGACCAGCTCAATCCAGCCTGCGCCCCTTCCAGCAGCAGGAACTCGAAGTGTTTGCGATCCTCGTGGACCGGCACGCCCCATTCGCGGTCGTGATATTCGAGCATGAGCGCGTCGTCCGTGCGAACCCAGGCGCATCGGTTCAAAGGCATAAGCGGCTCACTCGGAAACCAACTTGAACTTTCGAACGTCAAGGCCCCCGTCCAACAGTCTCACCGCATCCGCTATGAAACTACGCAGCACCGGATTCTCCATGTGCGTTTTCCGATGTCCTTCCGAATCGTAGCGCTCGTAGAGAAACCACGAGGCCGTATCCTCCGCGGATTGGTGCAAATCATAGATAACGACCCCCGCGTCTGAACGGGATGCCTGAACCAGCGCGCGCAGCCGGTTCGCAAGCTCCTCTTCTTTTCCAGCTTTGGCACGCATAAACGCAGCGTTCACCACGTACTCCGTCATCTTCGTTCTCCTTCCCCGCATTCACTTTCCGATCAAGCCGCGCCGCCAAACCGCCCGCGCTCGCGGCGCTCGTGGCGGCAGATTAGATGTGTGAAGGCGAGTGGCTGGTAACTAGTGGAAGAAAAAGCCCACCCCTTCCCGTGAAACGGAAGGGGTGGGCCTCTGCGCGCCGAGTGGGCCGGAAGAAATGGGCGTTTAGAGCCAGAACAGTGGAACCGCCGGCGCTATTTCGACGAAGTCAGCGTTAGCGAGTGGCCGCTGCGCGCTTTGCCTCGGGCCGGTTAGCCTCGCGAGCGGGCTTGACGGGCAGCCCCATGAGTTCGGTTTCAGCGGTGAGCCAATCCTCGAGATCGTGACCATCCTGGTAGCCTCGCTCAACATAAAGCTCGTAGGC
>Ga0307479_10003446_pt1 | contig 14390 bp, 8 predicted proteins | sample atmos_gasesECM4C_FD_203743 | JGI IMG/M metagenome (GOLD analysis project Ga0307479, IMG submission 203743) | Hardwood forest soil microbial communities from Morgan-Monroe State Forest, Indiana, United States - atmos_gasesECM4C_515 | ecosystem: Environmental > Terrestrial > Soil > Temperate...
TCCGGCGCCCAGCCCATGTGCGAACCATAATGCCGTGTCTTGGTCCTGAATGGCCCCGAGCGTGAAGTCATTTTCTTGAGTCAGTCCAGCGATCTGAGATTGGTCTTCGACTTGAAATGTGCCGCCCGACTTCGCGAGCGCGGCTCTGAAATCATCAGCCAGCTTTTGCCCTAGCGCCGTCACCTTCTCGCCAGGGCCCGCAAAATCGAATACGACAACCGTCCTCGCCTTTGCATGGGAGATCGCCTTACCCATCTCCGCCGCGGCAGCATCCATCGTGGTTTGCTGTGCGCGGGCGGAGCCAGCCGCCGCGAGCGGCAAGAGCAAAGCGAGCAAGACTGGCGTGGGATGAAGCCGCGCGATTCGTGCCATGAACCAACCCTCCTCCGTGGCCATGCAGCCGGCGGGCATTATAACGCCTGGCGCACGTAACCAGGCAAGTAGCGCCCCGCATTGGCGGTAGATCACACGGGAGAGCCACGATTGAGCGGTGAAAAGCAGCCTTCGCCCCGTATGCCGCCCACAAATAAAAACGGGAGGCGAAATCCCTAAGGATTCCACCTCCCGGGGTGGGTGGGGTTTGTTGCCAGACGCCCAGCCGGGGATTTTGGCGTCCCCGCTCCGAACGTCTCAGCAAACCGGCATTCAGCCGGTGCCACGTATACGCACACGGTAGCACCGAATCAGAAGGCAGTCAAATTCACGGGAAACGACTCCGAAAAAATTCGCAGAGCCCCTTTGGAAGAACAAGGCCCATTCGTTGTGCCTATAGCTTCGATTCTCTTTTTCGTCGCCGCGAAAGGTAGCCTCCATCCGAATCCTGTTTTTTCCCCAGCAATATCAGTATTTTAGGAAAAGTCCTAGTACTACGGCAGTACTTTGGCCCTATCGAGAATGAGACTCTCAGGCCATTTGACCCTTCAGGGCCCCCTGCAAAACTCTTTGTGTACCGGAGAACCGCATCTCGTGGTCGCCGGGCAGAATGCCGGGAAGAGTGGGCAACGACCCACACCAGGCTTCAAAGAATTAAGAGAAAGAGAGTTCAATGAAAAACAAATTGTCGATGCGACAGATTTCCATTGCTCTTCTGCTGCTGGCGCTTTGCGCCGCAATGGCGGGGAGCGCCGCGGCGCAATCGGACGCGGTCACCGTTACTCTCAATCCGAGCACTCCGGGAGCAACGATACCATCGGATTTTCTTGGCCTCAGCTTTGAGGAGACGGATCTGTTGCCCAATTCGAGCGGCGGCTATTACTTTGTCAACACGAACCAGCCGCTTCTCAACGTGTTCAACACTCTTGGAGTGAGGAGCCTGCGCATCGGCGGCAACACCGCGGACAGCGGCACTCAGCCCGCGAATGCGGACATTGACGCCCTCTTTGGATTCGCGCAAGCCGCGAACGCAAAGGTCCTCTATACGCTTCGCCTGAAGACGTTCAGTCCGACCACGGCCAACACCACGGCCAGCTACATCATGAGCAAGTACGCTTCGGATGTGACCTGCTTCGCGATCGGCAACGAGGCGAATCTCTTTCCGATCGCCTATTCGACCTATAAAACGGACACGCAAACCTATATCAATACGATTTCCGCATCGAACCCCACGGCCAAGTACTGCGGGCCTGCCCCCGCGGGGGGAAGTGAATCGTGGACTGCTAGTTTTGCCACGGATTTCGCCGGCAGTGGGCAAATCGCGTACGCAACGCTTCACAATTACTTCGGCCAAAACGGTGGAACCACCACCGGCGCGGCGGCGCGCAACCTGATGCTTTCGGCCAATATGCTGAATAACTATGCATCGAACGCCGCCGCATTTGTGCCCACGGTGCTGAGCAAGGGGATGCAGTACCGGATGGAGGAAACCAACAGTTTCTATAACGGCGGATCCTCGGGCATGAGCAACACGTTCGCGGAGGCGCTCTGGGTCCTGGATTACTCGTATTGGTGGGCGAATCACAGCGCGGAGGGCATCAACTTCCACACCGGAGATTCCGTGTCGGGCGGCCCCGCGTACTATTCCTTTTTCAACACCACCACGGGCGGCTACACCATTCAACCTGGGGCCTATGGCGCGCTGGCATTCAACCTGGGCTCGCACGGTAAAATCGTGCCTGTGACCCTCACGAATCCCTCCGGTATGGACCTTACGGCTTACGGAGTGCTCGCACCCGACAACAGTCTGTGGGTGACAATTATCAACAAGACGCACGAGACCGGTTCGACGACCGCCAACCTGACCTTCAATCTCGGCGGAGCCTACTCGCAGGGCAATATGTGGCTTATGCAAGCGCCGAATAACGACGATTCCCAAATGACCGGGATCACCGTTGGTGGCGCCCCAATCAGTGTTACCGGAACGTGGAGCGGCACATCCACGCTGGTTTCCGTATCCGGCAGCACAGCCACTCTGAACCTGTCGGCTGCGACGGCCGCGGTGATCCAATTCGTCCCTGCCACCACGGGTAGCGTCAGCTCCATCCAAATCAATGCCGGCGGCCCCACGGTCAGCCCGTTCGTGGCCGACGAGTACTTCTCCGGCGGCGCCACCACCAGCCACGCGAACGCAATCAACACGAACAACGTGACGAATCCAGCCCCGGCGGCGGTGTATCAGTCGGGCCGCGACGGCAACTTCACCTACACGCTTGCCGGCTTCACGCCCGGCACGAACTATCTGGTGCGTCTGCACTTCTGCGAGACGTTCTTCGCGGTCGCCGGCTCTCGGACGTTCAACGTGAGCATCAACGGCACGCAGGTGCTCACGAAGTTCGACATCTTCGCGACGGCTGGCCAGAACATTGCCAACATCCAGCAGTTCACGGAGCCGGCGAATTCCAGCGGGCAATTCGTGATCACATTCACGTCGGTGGTGAACAACTCGCTGGTAAGCGGGATTGAGATTGCCCCGACCGTTGCATGCACCGCGCCCACAGCGCCGAGCGGTCTCGCGGCCACCGCAACATCGTCGAGCCAGATCAACCTGAGCTGGACGGCAAGCTCCTCGTCCTGCGGCGTCACCTACAACGTGTTCCGCAGCACGGTATCGGGCTTCACGCCATCGAGCAGCAATCAGATCGCGAGCGGCGTGTCTGCCACGACCTACTCGGACGCGGGGTTGACGGCTTCGACCACCTACTACTACGCGGTGGAAGCCACGAACTCTGGCGGTTCATCTGCGGCATCGAACCAAGCCAGTGCGACTACCAGCGCCTTGTCCGGATCGTGCACCAGCCTCTGCATCAACGCTGGCGGGCCGGCGGTGAGTCCGTTCGTCGCCGATGAGGATTTCACGGGCGGCGCCACGACCACTCACGCCAACACCATCAACACGAGCAAGGTGACCAACCCGGCGCCAGCGGCGGTGTACCAAACCGGCCGCGATACGTCGGTGGTCGGGCCGGGTACGACGTTCAGCTACACGATCGGTGGCTTCACGGCCGGATCGAGCCACACGGTGCGTCTACACTTCTGCGAGACGTACTGGACGGCAACCGGAAAGCGGACCTTTAACGTGAGCATCAACGGCACACAGGTGCTGACGAACTTCGACATCTTCGCGGCGGCTGGTGGGCAGAACATCGCCAACGTCCAGCAGTTCGCGGTGACGGCGAATGCCAGCGGCCAGTATGTGATCCTGTTCACTTCACAGGTGAACAACGCGCTCATCAGCGGAATTGAAATAGATTAGCAACGTCTGAATCCGCCGCGGAGGAGGGAGGAATATGTTCCTCCCTCCAAAGCGCACCTGGCGGCGCCTTAGTTGGTTCGTTTCCGAGCGTGCCTGTTAGCGCAAGGAGCGTGGTTCGCTATGCAGCTGTGGGCCATTCATTCGAGTGTGGCGGATGTCAGTCTTAAAAACTTGCTGAAGGTCAGATTAACCCGCCGAGACGTGAATTTTTCGAGGCTTGATTTTCCAACTTTTCGTGTGTTAAGGTCCACCCACACGCTTCCTCAGTCGGTGGCGAAAATCGTTCAAACAGGAAACACAAAGGGCCCCCAATGAAAATGAAAATAAGAATGAATACGTATGCCTTGGCTTTGCCTCTGCTCCTGCTCGCCGCGAGTCTTCCGGCGCGGGCACAGGTAAGTTACACGACACAGCACAACGATAATCAGAGATCGGGCGACAACCTGAGCGAAACCGTCCTCAATCAGTCCAACGTGAATGTAAACAAGTTCGGCATGCTGTTCAAGGAGGCGGTGGACGATCAGGTGTACGCCACGCCCCTGTATGTTCCGGGCCTGACGATTAACGGCGCCACGCACAACGTGGTGTTCGTGGCCACTGTGAACAACAGCGTGTATGCATTCGATGCCGATACGGCTGGCGCCGCGCTATGGCATACCAACTATGGCACGCCGACGAACCATACGGTGGTGGGACTTGGGGGAGACTGCGGCAACGCGTACAACGACTTCCAAGGGAACATCGGGATAGTGGGAACGCCGGTGATTGATACGTCCAATAACGAGATGTTCTTCGTGGCCCATACCATGAACGGCGGCACGCATACGCAGACGCTGTATGCCATCAACATCCTCACAGGCGCCACCCAAGCCTCCACGGTCGTTACGGCGGCCGGATTCAACGCGAAGACCAATAACCAACGCCCGGCTCTGACCCTCTCGAATGGCGAGATCTATGTCGCCTGGTCCTCGTACTGCGACGTCACGCCGTACCACGGCATGGTGGTCGCCTACAGCGAGGCAACGCTGCAGCAAACCGGAGTTTTCAACGACACCTCGAGCGGCTCGCAAGGCGGCATCTGGCAGGCGGGGCAGGGCGTGAACGTGGACTCCAATGGAAACATCTACGTGATGACGGGCAACGGCACGTGGGATGGCTCGGCGAACTTCGGGGAGAGTTTTGTGAAACTTGCCCCTTCGACCCTGACCGTAGAGGACTACTTTACGCCTTCCGACTGGAACACGTTAAATGGCGGCGACACGGACTTGGGTTCCGCCGGTGCGCTTTTGATTCCGGGAACGAATCTCATGGTTGGCGGCGGCAAGTCCGGGATCTTTTTCCTCTTGAATACGAATAGTCTGGGCCACGAGACGGGTGGTGACTCGGGAGCAATCCAGGAGTTTCAGGCCACTGCCGAGGCTGCCGGTTGCACGACGATGCACATTCACGGCGGCCCGACCTATTACAATAGTTCATCGCTGGGCCCGCTCATCTACGTATGGGGCGAAAACGATTTCCTGCATGAATTCAAGTTCAACGGCTCCACTTTCCCGAGCACCACTTCGTTCGCAAACAGCAGCATGCGCGCGGCCACGTGCGGGATGCCCGGCGTGATGCTGTCCATTTCGGCGAACGGGAACAACGACAGCACAGCCATCCTCTGGGGCAACGCCGTGCTGAGCGGCGATGCCAATCACGGCACCGTGCCCGGCATCATCCGTGCCTTCCCAGCCACCAACGTCAGCACCGAGCTTTGGGATTCGCAGCAGAACGCCGGCCGCGATAGTTGCGGCAATTTCGCGAAGGGCGGCTATCCCGTTGTTGCCAATGGCAAGCTGTACGCCGGGAGTTTCGGCACGGCGAACGCGGGAAGCGGGCAACTGTGCGTCTACGGTCTCCTTCCAGTGGTAACCGAAGGGCCTTACGGCGGCACTCCCGCAGCCATCCCCGGAACGGTGTTGGCCGAAAAATACGATACGGGCGGCCAGGGAGTGGGCTACAACGTCACTTCAATCAATGGAACGGATAACGGCTTTCGTCCCGATGGGGTCGATCTAGAAACAACCTCGGCTCCTGGCGGGGGTAACAACATTGGCTGGACGGCTGCCGGACAGTGGTTCCGATTTACCGTCAACGTGGCCACGGCTGGAACGTACACGGTGACCTTCGAGGTTGCCTCTCCGGCTGGTGTGACCGATGGGTTCCATTTGTCAAACTCCACGGGAACAAATCTGACCGGGTCGGTCAATATTCCGGTGACTGGCGGCTGGCAAACCTGGACGACCGTGACGGCCAACCTCACACTCCCGGCGGGCCAGCAAGTGCTGACGTGGAACCAGGATAACGCCGGCTACAACTTCTACTCGGCCGCATTCGCGTCGACCGCCACTTGCACCACGGTTCCTTCGACGCCGACCGGGCTGGGTGCGACGGCAATTTCCTCGAGCCAGATCAACTTGAGCTGGACGGCCAGCACTGCCGGTTCGGGCTGCTCCATCACCTACAGCGTATTCCGCAGCACCACTTCGGGGTTCACGGCCGGGACCGGCAACCAGATCGCGAGCGGCCTGACCAACACGACGTTCTCGAACACCGGCTTGGCGGCCTCAACCACGTACTATTATCTGGTCGAAGCCGTGGATGCTGCGGGTTCGTCCACGCAGTCGAATCAGGCCAGCGCGACCACCAGCGCCGCGACCGGGCCATGCACCAGCCTCTGCATTAACTCCGGCGGCCCGGCGGTGAGCCCATTCGTGGCCGACGAGGACTTCACGGGCGGCGGCACGATCAATCACGCCAACACCATCAACACGAGCAACGTGACCAATCCCGCTCCCGCAGCGGTATATCAGACGGCGCGCGTGGCGGCTACAGCCGGTGCGGGCACCACGTTCAGCTACACGATCGGCGGCTTCACGGCCAATTCGAGCCACACGGTGCGTCTGCATCTCTGCGAGACGTTCTGGACGGCGACCGGGAAGCGTCAGTTCAACGTGAGCATCAATGGGGCGCAGGTGCTGACGAACTTCGACATCTTCGCGACGGCTGGCGGGCAGAACATCGCCAATATCCAGCAGTTCACGGAGAACGCGAATGCCAGCGGCCAATACGTGCTCACGTTCACGTCGGACATCGATAAGGCCCTGATCAGCGGCATCGAAATAGACTAGCGGCTCAGGCAGCTTCGGCAAATGCGGGGAGACCATCCGGTCTCCCCGCATCTGTCATCCCCCCAATATTTCCAATAGCGCTCGAAAACAGCACGCCTCCGCCCAGCCCACGCCGGGAAACCCCGCCGAGAGTCACGCATTGCCTGGGAAACGCCGATGTCGTAGGCTGTAGCCCGAGTTCGAGGCCGGAGTGAACATCATGGACGAAAAGGCCCTGTGCCCACCGGGGTCGTTGCTTTGAGCACCATGCACGAAATCGCGCCTCGCCAGAGGTCGAGCGTTCTTCGCCTTTTTGGCTATGGCCTTGCCAGCATCTGCCTCGTCTGGCTCCTTCACGATTTCCATGTCGTCAGGGCGCTCCACGACATGGCCAATGCGGACTGGAGGTGGGTCCTCCTGGGCATCGGCTTCGATGTTCTCAGCTACGGTGTTCAGGCCCTCCGTTGGAAGCTCCTGCTCACTCCCTTCGGCAAAGTTCGCCTCAGGAGCGCGGTTCGGGCGGTCTATGCGGGGCTTTTCGCCAATCTCGTTTTTCCGTTGCGGCCCGGCGAGTTCCTGCGCAGCTACCTGATCTCAGATTCCGAAGACATCAGCCTGGGGCGCGTCCTGGTATCCGTAGGAGTCGAACGCTTGGTGGACCTCGTGATCGCCACGGCCTCGCTGGCCGTGGTGTCACTCTTTGTCGAAGACCGTATGCCGCGGCGCTTCAAGCATGTGGCGGATACCTTGGGAATTGTCACTCTGATCGTCCTCGCCGTCGTCGTGCTCCTGATTCTCTACCTGGAATTGAGGCTCGGCCGCAAGCCTGAGCTGGAGGAATCAGACCCGGGAACGGAGCGGCTCTCCCTCCGGGAAAGGACCATGGCCGTGCTTTTGGGCTTGCACGCCATGGGGACCGCGCCCAGCTTCTATCCGGCGGTGCTCACTTCGTTGCTGATGCCGTTCTGCCAGATTCTGGCGCTGTGGGCCATGATGCGTTCCTATGGCTTGGGCCTGTCGTTCCTCTCGGCGGCCGTCGTGCTGCTGGTGATCAATCTCGGCGTGTCCCTGCCGAACGCGCCGGCAAACGTGGGTTCCTACCAGTTTTTTTGCGTTTTGGGTTTGAGCATTTTTCAAGTGGAGAAAACCACGGCCACGGGCTTTTCCATCTTCGCCTTCCTGGCCCTCACTCTGCCCTTCGTTTTCCTCGGTTTCGCGGCCCTTGTGAGGAGCGGCCTCTCCTTCCGGTCCCTGCGCGAAAAGGTCACCGGTCGGCCCCAGCGGGCGGCGAATGTCCGCGCTCAGCCCTGAGTAACCCGCTTGCGTCGAGCGCGCGCAAGAATGCCCTGAGCGGGAAATTTACCCTCATTTGTAATTTGAACTTCATAGCATCTGTTATATGCTCGATGCCCGTGAGGAAAGTGGCTTAAATGCGCCGCCGCGAATTTCTCGTCGGCGCCGCCAGAGCGACTGCTGCCGCCGCGCTCTCTCCTGTTTTGCGCGGCTGGGCGCAAGACGCCGCTGTTATCCCGGCCTCGCTATCCGTAAAACCGCATAATCAGGTCTCCGTGATTCCGCCGGACTTCACAGGCCTCAGCTACGAGTCCGCGCAGCTTGCCTACCCGCCCTTCTTCTCCGCGGATAACACTGCTCTCGTTGCTTACTGCCGCACCCTTGGGAAACAAGGCGTTCTGCGCATCGGCGGCAACACAAGCGAGTTCACTCGATGGACCGAACAGGAAACCGCCGCTCCGGTGCCTATGGCGGCGGGGGCTGACACAAGCGCCACCGAGAAAAGGCCGGTGACGCCCATCACGCCGGCGTCCATCCGCGATCTGGCGGGTTTTCTCGACGCCACCGGCTGGAAACTCATTTACGGCATCAACTTGGGCCACAACACGCCCCAGCAGGCGGCCATCGAAGCGAAATTCGTGCATGAGACCATGGGTCCGCGCCTTATCGCCTTGCAGATCGGGAATGAACCGGACCGCTATGGGAAGCAGGGCTTTCGTCCTTCGACATGGAATTTTGACGCCTACTTGGCTCAATGGTTGCAGTTCGCGCGCGCCATTCGGCGCCATGTGCACGGTGTCCGCTTCGGTGCCCCCGATATCGCCAGCAATATATCCTGGGTTGTTGACTTCGCGGAGAAAGCCCGCAAGGAAGCGATCTTCCTCACGTACCACCATTACGCGGAGGGTCCGCCCTCGGATCCCACGATGAACATAGACCGCTTGCTGCATCCGAATTCGAAATTCGATTCCGAAGTCGCCCAAATGCAGCAGGCCTCACGCTCGTCCGGGCTGCCGGTTCGCCTGGTGGAGACAAACTCCTGCTACAACGGCGGGAAAGAGGGCGTGAGCGACACATTCGCCTCGGCGCTGTGGGGCGGAGATTATATGTTCCATATCGCGCAGGCGGGCCAGACTGGCGTCTACTTACACGGCGGCGGCCACAGCTTTTACACGCCTATTGCGGGGTCGCTCGAAGGGGGCTTCACTGCCCGTCCGGTTTACTACGGCATGCTGCTCTTCGACCAAGCCCTGGGCAGTGCGCTTGTCGAGAGCGTCCTCGATGCCGGCGGCGCCAACGCCACAGCCTATGCCGTGCGTTTCGCGGACAACGCCTTAGGCGTGGCCATTTTCAATAAGGACGCATCGAAGGCACTTCGCCTCAATATCAATCCCGGTATTCCGGTTCACAGCGCCGAGGTGCTCCGTCTCGCCGGGCCTTCCTTGGATAGCAAGACCGGCGTCACCTTTGGCGGCAGCGAGGTTTCCTCCTCCGGTGGCTGGTCCCCATCCCAAACCGAGACTCCCGACCATACGGATAGCGCCGTTACCCTCGACCTGCCCGCGGCCTCCGCCGCCTGGCTGCGCATCGCCTAGCTGTCGCCCGCAACCGTTTCGCACATGCCCGCGATTTCGTTTTGAGGCTGGCGCCCCGTCCGTTATATAGTGTGGTTTTTAGCGCGCGCGACCTTCATGAATCACGACGTCACCAAAAATCTTGAACGCGCCAGACGCAGCCTCGAAAAGAACAAACTTCGAGAAGCAGTCTCCGCCTTTCAGGATGTCCTCAACGAAGAACCTTCGCACCCGGAGGCCTTGCAGGCCCTCGCCGATATTTATACCCGTCTGAACGAGCCTGCTCGCGCCGCGGAGTACTACGGCCACCAGTTCGACCGCTATGCCCAGACCGGCGACGCCGCCAAAGCCTCCGCCATCTTTGCCCGCTTTCTCCGCGCATTCCCTCAACCCCCCGCGCGCCTCGTGCAATACGCCATGTTATTGCAGAGGCAAAACAAGCCGTCGGAAGCGATCGAAAACTTTAGCGCCGCCGCCGAGCTCTTCCGCCAGCAGAACTCCGATATCGAGGCGCTGGCATGCTGCGAAAGCATGGCCCTCCTTGACCCGGAAAATTCCGCGCGGCACGCCTCGCTTGCGGAACTCGCCGAGCGGATGGGGCACGCTGATCTTGCCGCCCGCAGCTATCTCCGCGCCGGACAGCTCACGCTGGCCTCCGGCTCGCTCACGCCGGCTCTCGATTATTTCAGCCGTGCCCATAAGCTCCTGCCCGAGGATCGCAGCGTCGCGCTGCTCTTTGCCGAAGCCCGGCTGCGCAATGGTGAAGCGGAAGGCGCGGTGGCGCTGCTCGAGCCGTTTTGGCCGGCGGAGAAGGACGCCGCTTTCCTCGCGCTCTTCGGCGAAAGTCTCATGCTCGCCGGACAACTCGACCGCGCGCGCGAAGTTATCGAGGCGCATTACAAGCAAAGTCCGGACACATACGAACGGCTCTTCGAGCTTGCCGCCGCTTACCTCCGCGCCGGCGAGGACCAAAAAGCTGTCTCGTGGATTGCGGAGACCAAGCGATGGATGCGCGAATCCCGCCGGGACGCCGAACTCGCCTCGGAAATGGATCACCTCGCCGCCACCTTTCCCGCTTCGCTGCCGCTGGCCGAGACCATCTCGAGCACCTATGAAGAGCTGAATCGCGAAACGAAATATTTCGAGGCGCTCACGCGCCTCTTCGATCTCTACCTCGAAGCTGGGAAAATGAAGGAGGCGTGCGAGTCGCTCGAACGCCTGGTGGATATTGACCCCTACGACTCGCGCAATCAGGAACGCATCGCCGTGCTCGAAGGAAAGGCGGATCCTGCCTTCCTCAGAAATATTCTCGCGCGTGCGGGCAAGGCCGCCACGGTTGTCACTCGCGCCGCCGGCTTCTCCGGCGACGTCCCGGACGAAGGCGGCGCTGCGCTCGCCCCGGAAGAAGGGCACGTCCAGAATGCCCTCGAAGACTTGATCGTGCAGGCGGAGATTTTCCTCCAGTACTCTCTCCAGCCCAAGGCCATCGAGCGCCTGGAGCGCATCGCCGAGCTCTATCCCGGCGAGGAGGAAAAGAATGAGCGTTTGCGCGCCCTTTTTGACCGCGCCAATTGGTGGCCCCAGGGCGCACCACCCGCGGCGGTTGCCCCCCCCCCCAAGCCCGCGCCGGAAAAGCCGGCTGTTTCCCCGCCTTCCCCGCCTTCTACCGTGGCCGCGCCCACCCCGGCGGAGACGCATCGTGATCTCGCGGCCATCGCCGGACTCAACCGCATCATGTATCGGCAGGTCACGCCACGCGAGGTCCTGGCGGCCATGGCGGCCGAGATCGGAAAACACCTCAAGGTCACGCGATGCTTGGCTGCCGTGGGCGCCGTGGACGAAACGTCGCAATTTATTGCCGAATACTTCGCGCCCGGAGTGCCTGCTTTGGGCGCGCCGCTCATTTCCTCCATCATCCCGCTCGTCTCCAAGGCTACCCCCGACGAGCTGGGCGGCGTCGCCCTCGAAGCCTCGAGCGAGCCTGCCCTGCGCGAATTCGGTTTCGAATCGGCTCTCGGCGTGGCCCTCACCGACAAGGAGACGCAGGCCCCCTGGGGCGCTGTGCTCGTCGGCGATGCCAACGCCAGAAAATGGAAGCCCAACGAAAGTTTTTTCCTACAGGCGGCGGGTGACCAGCTCGTCCTCTCCGTGAATCACACGCGCATGCAATCGCTCGTTCGCTCCATGGCCGTTGCGGATGAAAAGACAGGCCTCGTCAGCCGCGGGGCATACCTGGATTGCCTGCTGATGGAATCGAAACGCGCGCGCGAACAGGCCACGCCTATTTCCCTGGTCATTCTGCACATTGACCACGGCAGCGAACTCCTGCGCCAGCACGGCGACGCCGCTGTCGAGAGCTTCATGGGAAAACTCTCGCGCGCCCTTTCTTCCGCCACGCGCCAAACGGACATTGCCGTGAAGTATACGGCCTGGTCCCTGGTCTTTATCCTCTCGGACGCCTCGCTCGAAAGGGCCACCACTCTCGCGGAAAAGCTGCGCGAAGTCGCCGCCACGGTTTCGCTTCCCTGGGCGGCGGGGAATGTTACTGTGAGCGCCGTTGTGGCCGAGTCCACCTCGCGGCAGGGTGACGACATCGAAGATCGCGTCACTGAATGGATCAATCGCGCCGAATCCGGGCTTGACCAGGTGCGCGAGCGCGGCGGCAACACTCTCGTCCCGCTGGCGACACCTTGACAGGCGAAATTACGCGGTCCTCATGAAGATAGCGAACACCACAAAAATAGCCTCCGCCCAGCCTCGCAAATCCGCCCCCACGCGCGGCAATCTCAGTGCCGCCGGGCTGCGCTTCGCCATCGTCGTGAGCGAGTTTAATAGCCCCATCACCGATCGCCTGCTCGCCGGCGCGCTCGACGCCTTCTCCGAAGTCGGCGCCGCCGAGAACCAGATCGAAATCGTCCGCGTACCCGGTTCCTTTGAAATTCCCGTGGCGGCGCGGAAGCTCGCCGAATCCGGCCGCTTCGACGCGCTCATCTGCATCGGCTGCATCCTGCGCGGCGAGACGCCGCACTTCGAATATGTCGCCACGGAATCCGCACGCGGCATCCAGCTCGCGCAGCTCGATACGGGCGTGCCCATGGCTTTCTGCGTCCTCACCTGCGATACGATCCAGCAGGCCATCGAACGCGCCGGGCTCAAGGGCGATAACAAAGGCTACGAATCCGCTCTCGGTGCCGTCGAGATGGCCCGCCTCTTCCGCAAACTCTCGAAAAATTCCGCCGCTCCCAGCCGCGCGCCCCGAGCGCCCCGCGCATCCCGTCCGCGCACCCGGCCCCGCTCACGCCGGCGATGACACTCCGCCGCAAATCCCGCGAGTTCGCCCTGCAGATGCTATTTGAATGGGATATGGCGCGCCAGGACCCCGCGCTCATTAAACGCTCCTTCTGGAAATCCGCGCGCGCCGCGGACTCCACGCGCAAGTTCGCCAATCAGCTGTTCGAAGGCGCTGTCGCCGCCGCCATCTCCGCCGACCTCCTCGTCGAAAAACTTTCCGCCAATTGGCGCGTCGAACGCCTCGCCGCCATTGATCGCAATATTCTCCGCCTCGCCATTTTCGAGATGCACTCCGGCTCGGCCCCGTCGAAGGTCGCCATCAATGAGGCCCTCGAACTCGCCAAAAAATTCTCCTCCGCCGACGCCCCCGCCTTCCTCAACGGCATCCTCGATGCCGCCCGCAAATCTCTCGCGCCTTAGCGCCCGCCCCGCGCTCTCACAACTTTCTTGAGATCGCGCTCACTTCCTCGAGCGCCCGCCGCGTCGTCTCCGCCCGCGTCGTCTCTGCATAAACCCGCAGCATGCGCTCCGTGCCCGACGCTCGCACCAGCACCCATCCCGCATCACCCACGTACATTTTCACGCCGTCCAAATTCTCGCGCCGCACCACGGGCCATTCCAGCAACCTCGTCAATTTCTCGTCCGCAAAATATGCGAGCGCCTTCTCCTTCTGCCCCTCCGCGAGCGTCAAATCCACGCGCCCGTAGTGGTGCTCGTCGAACTCTCCCTCGAGCATCCGCACCAGTTCGCCCAACCGCTTGCCGTGCCACGCCATCACCTCGGCCAGCAGCAGCGCGTTCACGCACGCGTCGCGCTCCGGTAGGTACAGCTTCGTTCCGATGCCGCCGCTTTCCTCGCCGCCCAGCAGGATGTCGCTCTCCAGCATCCGTTCGCAAATGTATTTGAATCCGATGGGTGTCTCCCACACCTTGCGCCCGAATTTCGCGGCAATCTTGTCCAACATTTTCGTGGTCGAAAATGTTTTGGCCACCTCGCCCGCAATTTGGCGCGTTCCGGCCAGATGCCACAGCAAAATCGAAAAAATCTGGTGCGGCGTCACGAACGTCCCGTCGCAATCCACGGCGCCGATGCGATCCGCGTCCCCGTCCATCGCGAACCCCGCGTCGTACCCGCCCGCGCGCACCGCCTTTTGCAGCGCCTCCACATGCGGCTCGATCGGCTCCGGATTCACGCCTCCGAACATTGGATCGCGCGTCCCGCGAATCTCATCCGCCTCGATCCCGTGCATGCCGAATAGCGTGCGCAGCAGCCCGCGCCCCGCTCCGTGCATCGGGTCCACGAGAAACCGCAGCTTCGACGCGCGCAGTCGCTCCCAGTCCACCAGCCCGCTGAGCCTTGCGAGATACACCGCGCGCACGTCGAGCGAATGGATCA
>Ga0307479_10003447_pt1 | contig 14389 bp, 13 predicted proteins | sample atmos_gasesECM4C_FD_203743 | JGI IMG/M metagenome (GOLD analysis project Ga0307479, IMG submission 203743) | Hardwood forest soil microbial communities from Morgan-Monroe State Forest, Indiana, United States - atmos_gasesECM4C_515 | ecosystem: Environmental > Terrestrial > Soil > Temperate...
CGTCAAAGAACTTGTCGCCAAGATCGAACGCTTCGTCCATCGCTACAATGCCGAGGCCAGACCCTTCTCTTGGACGGCCACGCCCGATTCAATCCTGGAAAAAATCCAGCGACTATGTGAACGTATTCCTGGGACACAACACTAGTAATCATGAAAATAAGTATCGGCCTTCGACTCGCGGCTGTCGTCTCGTTGCTTGTGGGTGCCACTGCGTATGGTCAAGCGGTGCGCTCCGTGAGCATCACTCCTGAAAAGGCGACGTTGCTCATTGGAGAATCGCGCAGTTTTCGCCTCGTCGACCAGAACGGCCGTATACAGCAGGATGCTTCCTGGTCGGTTTCCGACTCCTCGGCTCTGGAGACTCGATCCGGTGCAGAATTGACCGTGACAGCAAAGGCAGTAGGGGATTTTACGGTCAGTGCTCAGTCCGCGGGCGGCTCCGCGGAAGCTTCGCTCAAAGTAGTGGAAGGCACGTCCCTGCCGAATGGCACGGCGAAGTGGTCCGGTGTGTCCTTCGAAGGCTGCGTTATTACGATCTTTGGTCTTCGCGGGGCGCGAAATTTATTACGGAGCCTAAAGTTCACGCAACGGAATTGCGGTGCTACATGCGCGACCCGGATGGGTACCTCATTGAGGTTGGACAGACGACCATGAGCGCGGGTCCTCTGGACTTATACGTGTGACTTCTCGAGACAGAATTCTGGAGTTCTAAGGAACTTGAATGAAAGCAGCATGGTACGAAAAGCAGGGGCCCGCTCGCGAAGTGCTCGTGGTCGGCGAAATGCCGGACCCGATTCCGGCGGCCGGAGAAGTTCGCATTCGCATTGCTGCCTCTGGCATCAGTCCCGGAGATATCAAGAAGCGCGAGGACGCCTTTGGCTACGGCATGCCGTATCCTCGTGTGATTCCGCATAGCGATGGCGCTGGGCGCGTGGATCAACTTGGCGCTGGCGTTCCTTCGGAATGGATGGGTCGTTCTGTGTGGTGTTACGGAGCCTTTCCTGGCAAAACCGCCTGTAAGAATTAGTGCGCTCGCGCGAGATTTATACTAGCACAGATGTGCGCAAGAGACGAAACAGCATTCGAGCGACGACTCGATCGGCAGCCCAGCAGCTGTACATACAGTTGTATTGACAATCTCAAATAAAGACTGTATTCTCTTTTCGTCACGACCAGCCTATGAGATTTGAATGGGATGAACAGAAGAACCGGCAAAACCTTAGCAAGCACGACGTTCGTTTTGAAACGGCAATGCTCGTTTTCGATGATCCCTACGCTCTCACGCAACGCGACTTCACTTCTGAAGATGAAGAGCGATGGATAACGATTGGAGCCATTGGGCCCGGTTCGATTCTACTGGTCGTGCATACTTTCTATGAGAAACAAGGTGAAGAAATCATTCGTATCATTTCGGCTCGGGCTGCTGAGTCGCATGAAAGGAGAGCTTATGAGGAAACTCACAAAGGAGCAGAGGCGAGACATCCGCGCCATCGCCGCAAAAAGAGACGCGGACATTGATTTTTCCGACGCGCCCCCAGTTCTCGATTGGAGCGGAGCCGAAATCGGCAAGTTCTATCGGCCAAAGAAGAAACCGGTAACTATGCGTCTGGATTCGGACGTCATTGCCTGGCTCAAAGCGGACGGTCGTGGCTATCAAACCAAAGCAAATTGGCTGCTGCGAAACGCCATGCTTCACTTCACGAAAGAAGCGGGTATCAGTCGGCGAAAAGGCACCCCGCGGCACGGTAAGGCCAGAGAGGGAAAGGGGAAAGGATAATTAACGGAACTGTTGGGACTGAAGGACGGCTGTGACAGTGTAGGATGCTAACCAGCGACGGGGCAGCGTTCTAACCAACTGAACTACGTCCCCAACCGTGGAATCAACAACTTAGCGTAACACCTTGCAAATAAGGGCTTTGCAAGATTCACATACAGCGCACCGGTCGCCTCGGTTGCCCCTGACTGCAAGCTTTCCTGGCAAAACCTCCTGTAAATCTCCTGTAAAAATCAGTGCGCTCATGCGAGTTCATCGTAGCACAGATGCGTGCGAGATGCGAAACAGCATTCCTAATTGTAGGACGCTACCTCAATATGAGAGGTCTGCAGCGACGACGGTCTTGTAAACAGCTGTCTTGACAGCAACGCCTGGAAGTAACATCGGCAAAAAGCAGTTTGTGTGCAGGCAGGGCCGCGTCGGAAAACAGGCGGCCCCGCCGGAACGTACGCTAAAAGCGGCTGGAGTTTGCCGCCGGTTCAAGGGAGAACGGTGACCCTACCTTTCATGCCCAGGACATCGTGAAGGGAGCAAATATAAGGATAAATGCCCGGACTCGTGAACGTGACACGGAAGCGAGTGAGTCCCGACGGCACCTGTGCGAGCCCAGTACGGTCTTGGGGAGCTGCCTGGATAAAGCCGGAGTGCACACTCTCAGAAGTGGAATTGAGCACACCGTGACGTGCGCCGTCGGCGTCGATGGTTACATTGGAGGACGGATCAAAAAGATCCTGCGGTTCAGGTCCGAAGGTGACCGTGTGTGCAGTGATCGGATCTTCATTGGTCCATTCGATTGTGTCGCCCGCATGAACCGTTATGTCTGGATCGGTGAAGCGCATTACCGAGAGGCTATCCGAGCCGCCGCCTGTCGCTGCGATCTCGCCGTGCCCTACGGTCACGCTATTTCCTGAATGGTGATGCTTCGGGGCGCTAGCATCTTCATCACCCAGCAAATCCGTGCTCTCGTTCTGGGCTACACGGTCGTAGAACGCTTGATCGTGCGGCAGAGACTGGGATCGGTCAAGAACATGCACCGTGCCGGTCATGTTCTCGTGCAGCAAGCAAACTAGCTTGAAGTTGCCTGCCACCGGAAAGACGACCGTGAGCTTCTGACCTTTGAACAGAAGTGCGCTCGTTATGCACCTGGTACCGTCGAAGATCGCGGAACCCTCGGAGAATCCGGGACAACCCACTGTAAAGGGCGGCCTGATCTGCTCGCTTGTCAGGAAGGTAACAGTGTGCGGCTCGTCGGCTTCGACCGTCCATGTGATCGAATCGCCTGAGTGAATCCAAATCTCATTTGGCAGGAAAGCTAGGCTCTGCCTTCCCAGATTGTGACTCTGGGCTCCAGCCGTGGCATTCCATTGAGCCAATAAGAGCTGAGGAAAAACCACGACCGCTGCGAGGAACAGCAGGTGTAATTTTCCGAACAGTCCGAAAAGGTGAGACATGTAAGCGGACCGTTCAGAAGATAGATACGACTCGTTCGTTGCCATTCGTGTAGCTCCTTTAGGTCATAAGTTTCACAACACTCACAAGAAACCACGTCCCCGAGATTGACTTGTGTCTGAATGTCGTCGTGTGGGTCGAATCTTTCGGAATTTTTGCTGATGCCAGATGTGATCAACAGGCGACGAATACGCCACACGGACTGATGGCAACCTCGCATCAGTTGCGAGGTCGAACTGCGCACAACAAGAACCAAGCCTACTTCGCCTTGCAATAATTGCGATCGTCGCTCTGACAGACGTCGTCACAGTGCCGCAGTCGGGATCAAGTCGTAGGACTCTCTCCCTGGGCGACGCGGAGGAGCGTTCTAGCCTGCTCAACGCCCGCCACCGGCAGCTTCGCCGGATCCAGCAATCCCACTTGCACGAGCAGTGATGCTTGGTCCCACCAAAGGTGCTCGTGCGCTACTTTTCCGTTCTCGAATCTCATGACCAATACGTGGGGAAGTTCTACTTTCTTCCCAGTGGGAGGGACTCCTGGCAGCAAGTAATCCCATTGTGTGTCATGAGTGAAGCTCACAATGAATTCGTCTACTACCTGGTCTTTGCCCACGGTGCGAGAGATAGGTGTCACCTTCGCATCCTTAGGGATTTGGTCTATGAAGTGCTCGTTGTAAAAGCTGCGGACACCCTCCCCGCCGGAGCCGCCCGTCATGATGGGAACGCAGTGCACATAAGGCTCGGGGACCATTGTTTTCATGGTCGCGTCAACGTCGCGATCGGCAAATTCTCTCGCGATGTGCCCGTCCAAGAGCGCACCGAGATCGGAAACTTGGCCCGCGGCAGGCACTGCCACTGCTTTGCTTGGCGAATCCTTGATTGTCATGAATGTGTTCTCCTTTTCATCTTGTTCACTACCCACCGAATTTCTCCGCACAGCTACGGTTCTAATTCACTCCGCCCGCTGCAAGGGCGGCTGCTTCCATTTGCCATCGAGCGCTTCGGGTTTAGGCCAAAAGAGGCGCAAGAACATCAAGAATGGCCCGCTCGGTGCGGGAAGCCAATTGGCTTCCTTGTCCTTACCCGGTGAATCGTGCTGGATGTAAAGCGTGAGGCCCCCGTCAACGTCGCGTTTCAAATCTGGCAGCATCGGCGAATTGATGAGATAGCGGTTGAGGGGATTCGCCACAAGCAGCCTCGACGGCAGGTCATACATTGTTAGGGACCAGAACGCGTTGACGGGCGGCAATTGATCCGGGGCGAAACGCAGAACATAGCGGTTCCGCGCGGCGTCCAGTTTCTGCCCGCCCGCATCCACGGTATAAACCGGATACATGGCTTCCGGTTTGGAGTTGCCGTAAATGATGAGCACGGCCGCGAGCATGCGATACATGTAGTTGTTCTTCAAATACTCCCGCGTGCCCAAAAAATCGCCAGCGGTTACTTGGCCTGCATCAACTTGCTTCTTTGCCTCCGCGAAGGCCTGCCACGCATCGGCTATGGCGTCCTCGACAGCCTTTTTCATTTCGGGCGAAAGCTTCGCCACGTCGAAGTTCTTTCCTGCGCCGATGTTGAGCTTGGCGAACCCCGCCATGAGTTCCTTCTCTGACGGATTTGTCGGACAGAATTCCAAGATAAAGTTCAGGATGTTGAAAAACTCCGGTGAAGTGCGCTGTTGGTCGGGAGTGAGCGGCTTGATGAAGTCAATCGTCGGCGGTGCGGGAGGTGCGGACTTCCCGAGGAATTGCGAAAGCGGCTGCGCTTTGTAGCCTGCCTGGACCTCTTTCACGTTTTCGAGGTCGCCGGGATTGAAAAGTTGGGTGCGAAAACCGGCGAGCGCGAATTCCGTCTCGCACCGAAACACTGCCTTCACCCCGGGCGGTTTAGGGCCTTTCCAGCCGGGACCGGCGACCAGGAAGCTGCCGCCGTCATTGCCTGTAGTGCGGCTGCCAATGTAACCGAAATTAAAAGTGTAAAGATCAATCAGCTGGACGGAGAAATATCGGCTCTTCTCGATCGGCGGAACGGTGATTACCATCGGCTCGGCTCGAAGGTCCAGACCGAGGGTCGAGTAGGGCGTATCCGAGTTGGAGATTTGAACTACTTTGTCATCGGGCGTGAAGACCCGGGGCACGCTTCGGATTTGGTTCCACGGCGCTTTGAACTCGGGGTTGTTGCGGTCCACGAAGTAGGCATATTGGATGCGGTATCCGTCCACCATCGGCAAGCCGTAGATGTAGGCTTCCTTGGCGATGGCACGTGCTTCGGCGAGCGGCAGGCCATCTTGTGCGGTGACGGGAGTGCTGGAGGGGAACTCTTGGGCATGTGGCGCACCGAAAAAACAGAGGTCCATCACACCCGGGAGAACCGCCAAAGCGAAGAATCGCAGACTAGATATCATAGTGTTCACGTTGGATATTCCTTCCTGCGCAGGATTTTCCCCTTTGCGATGGCAGAGCTTCATTGGCCTAGTCACTTGCTGACGCTCGATGGAACCGAGTGAGGATATAAGGGCAGTTGGTCCGCAACCTCTTCTGGAGTCAGCATCCGTACACCGCTCGCGCTGAATCGCTTCGCGGTCTGCTCCAAATCCTCTGCCGAGTAGGTAAGCGCCTCTGTGGGGGGGGCCAGAATTTGGGCAGGAGAACTCATGCCGCGGAAGGCTTCCTCCACTCCTGCGGGCGAGAAGAGAATCAACAGACGAAGCCGAGGCGAACGGACAATAAATGTATGCGGCTTGAATCGGGGGAGAAAGATGCATTCGCCTGTCTTCCCGTTGAAAAGTTCTTTTCCTACATACACGTCGAACTCTCCTTCGAGAACGTAGAAGAGCTCGTCCTCACGCGAATGCACATGCGGAGGCGGTTCAGTTCCAGGTACTAGAGTCGCCTCAAACAAAGAGAATGCTCTGCTGGTATCCGGCGCTTCCGCGAGATTGGTCAGTAACATCCCCATGTACCACTTGGACCGTTCTAGGGATTTACCCCGTTTGAATGCCCTCAAGGTTGACGATGTGTTTTTCATTTTGTTTTCCTTTCGTGGGGACATGACTACCCGTTACCAGCTTCAGGAAACCACGTCAGGGAGATCGAGTTGTGTCCGAATTTCAGTCATTTGGGTCGAATCGTTTGTATTTGTTCTGACGATCGAAGCATCCAATTGCCTAGCAAGGGAGTGAGACTGGAATGAGGGTTGCGGTCGAGAAACTGGGATTTGTGCGAGAGCCGCACATGCGACTGTACCATGACCAAATGCTCGCAATGCTGCTACAGCCCGGCTCCATCGAGATGGGCTGGCGGAGATCAGAACTGAGCAGGTTTACCTACGACGTCGGTGAAATCATCCTGTCGCGCCGTTATGTAGAAACGTGGGTTCGGAGCGATAACTTGCACTATTTATCTGTTGCCATTTCTGACGCGGCGCTAAGGGCGGCCGGCGATGGAATGGCCAGCGAGGTAGAACTGCGCAACATGCCGAAGCTGGTAGACACCCGAGTGGGTGCGCTAGTCGCAGCCGTGAACGCGGAGAGGATTGCGGGATTTCCAAACGGGCGGCTGTTTCTGGATTCCGTGGAGCAGGCGCTTGCCGTGGCGTTAGTCAACGGTTATGGAGTACGACAACGCTCTGTGCGGACGTACCGAGGCGGACTAAGTCCCGCACGCCTTCGGAGGGTCAAAGAGTTGGTGCACGCGAAGATAGAGGATGAGTTGACTCTTCACGAAATGGCGGAATCAGTGGGACTGACCACGGCTCATTTCTCGCAGATGTTTCGCAAATCTACGGGCGAAAGCCCGCATCAGTTTGTACTGCGCCAAAGAGTGGAGCGCGCGAAGGGGATGTTGCGTGCAGGCGAAATGCGGGTGCTTGATGTCGCGATAGCGTGCGGGTTCAAAACGCAGCAGCACTTTGCGCGAGTGTTTCGCCAACTATGCGGAGCCAGCCCCACGGAATATCGCGAACACTTTGTTGCGCCTCAGAGCGACTACGCTCTTGACGATGGTTCTCAGGATGCTGCGGAAGTGCGGCACAGAACAAATGAATCGAGAGATCGCCAAGGGGCTGAGCCAGGAGTTGCGGGATGCCCTGGATCCTCTGTTGGGGGAAATCGAATCGTTGAACGAACGCATCGCGGAATATGATCGTCGGATCGAGCAAATCGCCAAGGAAGTTCATCCCGAAGTGGCCTGGCTGAAACAAGTGAAAGGTGTGGGGACACTGATCGCGTTGACCTACGTTCTGACTTTGGATGATCCCCACCGATTTCGCCGCAGCCGGGATGCCGGATGTTTCCTGGGGTTGCGTCCCGGGCGCCGGAACTCCGGCCAGAGCGAGCCACAACTGCACATCAGCAGGAAGGCGACCGCTACCTAAGGACCCTGCTGGTGCAGGGAGCGCACTACATTTGGGGGCCCTTTGGGCAGAACAGTGATCTGCGACGCTGGGGACTGAAACTGGCCGAGCGGGGAGCAAAGAATGCCAAGAAACGAGCGGCCGTGGCCGTGGCACGCAAGTTAGCCGTGCTACTACACAAGTTGTGGGTGAGCCGGGAAGTCTATGAGCCGCTGCGGAACAACAACCACAAAGTGGTAAGCGCAGTGGCCTAGTATTCGTTTCCAAAACCGAGCTCAACCGCCGCGTTCAGGTGACTGCGCCCAAGTCCTGGTCCGACTTCTGTCGAAACGATGGGAGCCGAGGTCGATTATCAGGTAGCAGCACCTGCTGAACTGAGGACGCCCAACTGGCACCGAGCGAAACATCGCTCAACAAAGAGTGCGGATGGAAGGATGGCGGCAGAGGCGGAAAGGCTCCTTATAAGACCACTCGACGGAAAACCATAAAACCTGCTTGACTCAGACCTTGGACGCCGGTTCGTTGCGTCGAGATCAGGAGAAGCGTACGATTCGCAAGACATGAATCCCGAATCGTGCAGCACATGCACGTCGCGGACTCTAGCTACAAGGGGGTGATTAGAATGTTCCTCCTGCGATTGCGACTTGGTGTTCTTGCCCTGCTGTTCTTGATGGGTTGCCGTGCGACTCAAAAGGCCACATCGTCCCCGGAGTGGGATCAGTATGTGGCTGACTATTTGGAAGCCTATTTTGCAGCTCACCCAGATGTTGCCGTTTACGCGGGCCGCCACGAATTCGACGGGAAACTTCCGGATTTCAGCGCGGGCGCGCTGGACAAAGAGGTGGCTCGCCTGCACTCGGCACACGCGCGCGCTTCCGCCTTTAACGAGAATCTCGACGCAAGGCAGAAATTCGAGCGTGATTACGTGATTGCAGCGATAGATTCGGACCTTTTTTGGCTGGAAAAGGCGCGGGCGCCTTATCGCAATCTGTACTTTTACAACTGGTCGCTTGATCCTCAGGTTTATCTGACCCGGCCGTATGCCCCACTCGATCAACGCATGCGCGCATTCATTGCTTTCGAGAATGTGCTTCCCAGGGCGCTCGACCAGATCCGCGCCAATCTTCAGACGCCCATGCCTCGAACCTACGCAACAATCGGGCGGCTCAAGTTCGGGGGCCTCGCCGAGTATTTCGGCCATGACGTACCACCAATTTTCTCGGCCGTGAAGGACACGTCGCTGCAATCGTCTTTTGCGGAGGCCAACGCAAATGCGATTCGCGCCACCAAGTCGCTGGAAGCGTGGTTTGTTTCACAGCAGGCCAAGGGGAATGAGGATTTCGCACTCGGGAAGGACCTTTTTCAGCAGATGCTTTTCGATACCGAACGAGTGGATACGCCTCTAGACCGGCTGGAAGCGATTGGACATCAGGATCTCGACCGGAATACTTCCGAGATGAAAGACGCATGCGCGCAATTCGTGCCGGGAAAGACACTCGCCGATTGTGCCATGAAAGTGATTGCGGATAAGGCCCCCGGCCAGACACTGGAGGCGGCACGCGAAGACTTAAGGGAGTTGAAGGCATTCATCGTCAAAAACGATCTGGCTTCCGTCCCCGGCACTGAGGAGGCTCAAGCAGAGGAAGCGCCGCCGTATCAGCGATGGAATATCGCGTACATCACCATTCCCGGCCCATATGAAAAGGGACTGCCCTCCGTCTATTACATATCTCCGCCGGACCCTAAATGGCCAGCCGCGGAGCAAAAAGCGTATGTTCCAGGCAAGGCAAAGCTTCTGTTTGTCTCGGCCCACGAAGTCTGGCCAGGGCATTTCCTGCAATTCCTGCATGCGAACCGTGTGCCTTCCCGGTTCGGGCAAATATTCGTGGGATATGCCTACGCGGAAGGGTGGGCTCATTATGCTGAAGAGATGATTTGGGATGCAGGTTTTGGGGCAAACGACCCCGAAACACATGTTGGGCAGCTCCTGGAAGCCCTGATGCGCGATGCGCGATTCCTGTCCGCAATCGGCCTGCATACCGGGAGCATGACTGTCGCCGAATCCGAAAAAATGTTCCGGGAATCCGCCTTTGCCGATCCCGGCAACGCGCGGCAGCAGGCCGCCCGCGGCACTTTTGACCCAGCTTACCTGAATTACACCATGGGAAAGCTGATGATCCGAAAACTGCGGGATGACTGGACGGCGACTCGTGGTGGTCGGAGTGCATGGCGGCAATTCCACGATGAGTTCTTGAGCTTTGGGGGCCCACCCATTCCGCTCGTAAGAACAGCGATGTTGGGCGCTTCGGCCGGGCCAGCGCTCTAGACGCCGAAAGCCAGTTTCCTCAGGAGAGGTGCTCTCCAGAAACTTCTTGATCGGTAGTTTTAGGCATGGAGTGGTGATACCTGTAGGCCAAGTTGGGCCGCCTTCTTTCTGACGAACTCGATTTGTTGTTGGCGGTTCCTTTGCTCATAGTATTCCGCGCCTCTGTCGACGTACTGCTGACGATATTTCAGCATTCGATAGACCAGTCGGGCCAGCCGGTGAGCCATGGCGGGGATGGCTTTCGGGGCGCCGAGCTTGCTGCGCAAGCGTCGGTACTGCGCGCCGAGGTAGGTCTGGCTTCGCAGGAGGGTGGAGGCCCCAGCCGCAGTGCGGTGGCCGCGCGGTTGAGCACGTGACGAGTTCCTCGACCGAGCACTTTGTCGCCGATGATGCGGTTGTCTGGACAGAGTCCTCGGGAACTTGGCCAGCACTATGAGGACGGATTGCGATGGAAGGTGACTTCCCGGCCGATTTTCATCAAGGACTCCTCGGGATACCTTATTGGATTGGCTCGCTCGATGCTTAGCCGCACCTGAGCGTACGGGAATGGGCCTAATTGGGCATTTACTTTTCCCGGATTTTTCCACAATTCATCTTCGTCGAGTCAGAGGAAATGTTTTCCTGCTCATCGGCCCGGTGAAACTTCGTTGGAGTACAGTCAGCATCGAGACAAAACTGAACGAACACCAGTGAACTGGACGCCATCTCCTATCCGGGGCCTTGAGTGAATCAGGCAATGCCGATTCCACGCTAGTACTTCAGGCCAGCTGCGCCAATACTGTACCTTCGGACAGTTGGAAATCACCACAGTTGGTACTAGTACATAACGAAAGAGTTATAACGATATGGGTGCTTGGCTCAGCCGCGCAGTTGAGGCTGCGGGGCTTGCCGGAGTGATTATTTACCGGCTCATCCGGATCTACTGTCGAATCAACCGAGTGTTCGAAAGCTCGAAGTCAACTCTGGCGCAAGTCTCTGGTGAGCCCAACTATCTTTGGGCCGAGTATGACCTCGGCACTCTGCGGAAGCTGTCTGCCCTGGCCCGACTCCTTGGAACCAGACGAACGCTTCTCGCTGTGGCTCGCGACGAAGCCAGCAAAAGATGCAACCACTGGAAAGGTATTGAACACAGGTCCCGCCGCGGAACGTACCGAGATCGTGCAGCCCCAGGCGATACAGTCCTCAAGCGGCGCTTCACAGACGACCCCGGACTCGTGATATCGATCCTGTCCGGGCCTTCGATCCTAAAGCACGCAGCCTGACGACCCGATCTGTCACGTGGCGATTCGGTCCCCGCGGAAATGCTTAGTGATAGGATGGGACGGTCTTGTTCACGGGCAGCTATCTTCATGGAGACCAATCATGCCCAGCGATGCTACTAATGAAGCGACGCGAAGAGAATGGCGCGAGTTGGGCTTTTTTTATAATCGCAACGACCAGCAGAAGGTATGGAGACTCGTCGGCTCTCGTTCTGGCTTGTTGCGATTTCGGGATGCGCTCTTCGAGTATGCCGAAGACTCTAGCAATGACTACGAGTCAGAGCACGAACACTACGGTCCGTATTTATTCCTGGAGATCATGACATGGCCTGAACCCGGCTTTGACGATCACGGGATTCGGGGCTCTCTGCCCGATCTAAAGCGACTGGCCGCCATCGTCGACACTAAGCTTGGCGTGGCCCAACCTGGTGAAACGATTTGCATTCGGGATGAGTTTGCAGCGAACAGTCCTTATGCCCTTATCATGGAAGTTCGCAGGAATGACTTTGATCCAGCACAAGCTGACCCAGTGCTTCCCAAGGAAGTAGCGTGACCACCCGGTGGACCACAGTCCGATAAGCGATTGACTGGGCTCCGCCCAGACAGGGGCGGAAGAAAGTGGCTGCGACCACGCGGCCCGGTAAGGACAAACCTATCGTGCGTACGGGACTTGGCTCACAGGTCTGATTCTCTTTCTGTGCAAATGGCCTTCCAGGCAACGAGTGCGAGTCGGCGTTTTTTGAGTCGCCTTGGTGGTCAGAATTTCTCTAACCTGCCATTTCAAGGAATCGCAACTAGCGGTAGCTCGATGAAACTCGCCTGCTGAGTTGAGTGGTAGATCCGTTGCACGGCCTTCCGATAATCTTCCGGTTTTGCCCAGAAGATACTTGGTACGAACGTCTGCGGATTACGATCATAGAGTGGAAACCAGCTCGATTGAATCTGTATCATGATCTTGTGCCCACGCAAAAAAACATGGTTCGCCGTAGGCAGAGCGAAACGATACAAGAGTGGTTTGTCCTGGGTGATCGGTTTGGCTGCCTCGATGCTCTCCCGATAGCGACCACGGAAGATGTCTGCCGACACCATTAGTTGATAACCACCCATGGCAGGCTGACGAGGCACCTCATCAGGATAAACGTCAATCAGTTTGACCACCCAATCGGAGTCGGTGCCGCTAGTGGAGGCGATAAGGTGCGCGACGGGTTGTCCGCTGATCTTCACTGATGCACTCAAGACATCGGATAAGAACGCGACGACATCCGGACGGCCGGACGCCTCACGCTGGTCGTCCACTAGCCATTCCGGCCAAGTGTATCCAGTTCCATAGCCGACCGGCTGAATCGGGCGAGCGCGGAAAGGCACGGGTTTGGCGGGGTCGGAGATGTATTCATCAAATGGATCGTCCCCGGATTTTGGTATGTCAAAGCTGAGCTTTAGGCCTGCGGTGAGGTAGAGCGGCTCAGAGTGAACCGTGCATCCGCTCGCACAACCCGCCGGCCAAGCGGCAAGGCGCTCCCATTTATTCGTTCCGGTTTCAAACGCACTGACGGGGGGGACGTCGGCTGGAGGGGCGTTGTTCTTGAGATAGTGGTCCAAAAATGGACGCAGAATGTTTTGCCGGAAATACAAAGCGGTATCGCTGTTAAATTTCAACGCGCCAAGGCTGCTGCCGTCCTCTATTTCCTGGCCATGATGCCAAGGGCCAATTACGAGAAACACTTTGTCGTTGTTTGTATCCTTCGGCTTGATCGCTTTGTATACGGCGATGGCACCGTAAATATCTTCCTGGTCCCAAAGACTATGCACCAGCATAACCGGCACTTTCAGCGGCTGGGCTGCCAATATCCGATCGACGGCCTGGTCGCGCCAGAAAGCGTCGTAGCTTGGATGGCCAAGAATCTTCTGCCAGAAACCGACCTGCTCAAGTCCGCGCCTGCGTCCGAGTTCGCCCGCCGATCCCGCCTGCATGAACATATCGTAGTCGTCATAATAATTTGTCCACCACTTTGCGTCATTCTTGCGCGTCGCTACCTGCTCATAAATGTAAGGCAAATTCTGCTGGCGGAAAGCGCCGTTGTGGAACCAGTCGTCTCCCATCCAACCGTCTACCATAGGGTTCATTGGGACCGAGACTTTAAGCGCCGGGTGAGGGTTCACCAGAGCCATCAGCGGCAAAAAGCCGTCATAGGAGATTCCGAGAATTCCCACCTTGCCGTTGCTTTCTGGAATATTTTTCACCAGCCAGTCAATCGTGTCGTAAGTATCCGTGGCGTGATCGACCGGCGTCGGGTTTTGCGGCCCATGCAATGGGCGGTTCATCACATAGTCGCCCTCTGAACCGTATTTCCCTCGCACGTCTTGCACAACGCGAATGTAGCCACCTTCGACAATTACTTCGGTTGCGTTGTCGTAGCCAACGAGGTTTTGACCGAAATGTGCGCTGGGGGCCGCATCAGTCTGTTCTCCACCACGCGGGTCGTGACTAGTTAGATCGTTGGCGTTATACGGTGTACGCGTCAGAAGAATCGGGGCGTCCTTGCTATCCTTCGGTAGCAGGATGACCGTGTGCAATTTCACGCCGTCGCGCATCGGGATCATCACCTCGCGACGGATGTAGTCGAAGCTGTCGGTCTTTGGGTCAAATCTGTCCGGTGTTTCGCTCGGTAGCGCCGGATACTGGGGAGCACTCTGCGCTGCCGACGGCTCGATCGACGACAACACCAACAGTACGACAACCAGTAACATCAGAAGACGGCTGCAATTCGTTAGTTTCATCGGCGTCTGACCCACGCTAGAAAGATATTCCGTCCTAAGATTTCGTGGATTCAGTCATTTGTTTCGCGCATCGTACGCTTCTCCTGCTCTCGACACAACGAATTTGCCGCCCATGCGGCGGAAGCAGTTCGGGCGGCCAAGTCTTGATAAACGGGGCAGGGCTTATCGGAATCTGGCCATCGCTTCGTTCAGTACTCTCCGTAACGTCCCTTCACCGAATTCAAGAGCTTCTGTGAGTCGTAGCCCACCCCGTCTTTGAACACGATTCTCCACGTTTCCGACGTCCGAGATCTGTTTAGACGGGTCTCCCTTGATCACCACCAGGTCCGCATTCTTCCCCACTGCTATCGAGCCAATCTGCTTTTCTTTGCCTAAGTAAACGGCTCCGTTCAGCGTGGCGATCTTGATCGCCTCCACGGGAGAAAAACCCGCTTCTACCAGCAGTTCAATCTCT
>Ga0307479_10003450_pt1 | contig 14387 bp, 14 predicted proteins | sample atmos_gasesECM4C_FD_203743 | JGI IMG/M metagenome (GOLD analysis project Ga0307479, IMG submission 203743) | Hardwood forest soil microbial communities from Morgan-Monroe State Forest, Indiana, United States - atmos_gasesECM4C_515 | ecosystem: Environmental > Terrestrial > Soil > Temperate...
GCCGCCGATGCGAGAGTCACGTTGGTCATCTGTGGTCGCAGGCACATGCGGGGTTTGGAGCAACGACTCACAGGGGCCGGAGTCGTAGTGTCCATGCACGACGTTTATGATTGCGAGTGGTATCGCGGAGTGCCGCATGAAGACGGGGTCAACGTCATCGGCTACGAACGGGAAGACGAGGGTTGAATCGGGACAGGATTCTACTAATTGATAGTGGACGACGAGCATCCAATTGCCGTTAAATTGAAAGTACGAGAGCGTTTCTAACAGTTCTAACGATTGGAATGGAGGGCGGTCGGTAACGCCTTCCGCTGACGAGACTTAGAAGTGAGGGATGCAAATTCGATCCCCACCGCCCCTACCAACAACTTCTTAATTCTTTTGTAGTTGGGAAAACCCGAGGAAGCGCTACGATCCGTGCGCGTCGTCTAAGCGCTCACGAAAGTTCTTCGCCCACGCGCGAAATGCTGCCTCAGTATCTGACCATTTCTCGAATCCGCTGAGGCCGCTGAACCATCTTCGGCCTCCTTTGCCAGTCACGAACGCAGCCTGCCTTTCTCCGGACGCAGAGTCGAGCATCTCCCCTCGATGCTGACCTTGCCGACACTCAGTCGGGGAACGGCCAAGCCGATACCCGGTACCGTGGCAGCAGAAACGGCGGCCGCTCCTCCCTTCAAGGCTGCATTTTTTTTGCCAGCATTGGGTTCCACGTTCGTGATCGCCACGTTCAATTCGAGAACGTCCGGTCCAGGAGTGGTCACGATTTCGTAGCGTCCGGACTTCTTGAGTTCATCCGTGACAGCATCGTGGAAATACTGAGCCAGGCGCTCCAGGTCGTCGGGATCAATACCACGGTCTCGAGCCTCGGGAAGCAAATAGATCGTGATCGGGTCGAAAATGAACTTGTTGTATTTCTTGAGGACATTGGGGTCCTTCTCGTACACCAGCAGGTCGCCATTCTTCGGATCTGGGGCGAGACCAGAGTAGTCCCCGAGAAAGCCGGACACAGGTCTCGACTCTTGCGCACGGAGAGCGAGGGCACCAAGAAACAGACAGGTAACGAACAGACTTAGAAGAGCAAATCGCCAATGTCCCGTCGGGGGAGTCAAGAGACGGCTCTGAGATTGGTCGGCGACACTATTATTGAGTGTGAGCATTGCAGGGCGTTTGCTGGGCATGGCTACCTCCTTAATAAGAATTCTCATCACGATTGAGTGAAAAGGGATGACTCTATTGCCGTGAAGACAGAATTGTCAAAACTACTAAGGCAAAGTTGGAAGACCAGCTCGTGTGCGGATATTCAGAGCTACCCTCTCGACAAGCGCGGCCCTACCGAATCGACCGGTGATCTCGCCACTTTGGTTCGATAATTTGCTTCGGCTAGTACTGCACCTTGATGTGAACGTGTGAGTTTTCAAGAGTTTCGACTGCCATTCACGATAAGCGGTTTCTGGGTCGTTCGGTTCAAATACATTGTTACTTTTGACAGTACCAGCGAGGAATCGAACGGGTTACCGTTTGCTGCTGGGCATTGTGCGAATGGGCTTACGACCGTAGCTCGTCAATCGGTAGCCTCGACCGTGGGCTCGACAAAATGATCTACTTCGACGATTCCGGTAGCCTTAACGCGTTTCGATACGGCGATTGGAAAGTCACCTTTGCTACGAAGGACTCCTGGTGGGCTGACGTTGCGAAACCGCGCACCGTGCCCCTGGTCGTCAACCTTCGACAAGATCCGTTTGAAGTGACACCAGATGCCAAGATGTATGAGCGCTGGTACGGTGATAAGCTCTGGGTAATGGTTCCCGCACAAGCCATCGTGGGACAGTTCCTGATGAGCTTCAAGGAATTCCCACAGCGACAAAAGTCTGCATCGGTTAATGTTCAACAAGTTCTGGACCAAATGAAGCAGCGAACCGACTAATTAGGCTTTCGTGTTATGAACCAAAAGGAGAGAAAGAAAAATGAACTCAAGAATCGTACTTTCTGGAGCATTTTTGCTTGTATCTGCAGTTTTGCCGGCAGGAACACATGCGCAGGGCACAGCCGATAACGCAAGCGTTACAGCGCAGTTGAACGCAGCAAAGCCGATCATTGCGAAAATCAAGAAAGACGCGGCAGAGCTGCAATCCTTTTCGGCGGCAAGCGGCCCGAGCTGGGACTCGCACGCGGCGGCGCTAAACCGGATCAAGGAAGATGTGAATAAGCTCCAGGAAAACATGCGCGGACTGCAGTCGCACCGGACGGTGGCGAGCGCCTGGCAACAGGACGCCATTGATCGTGTCACGTCGCTTGCGAATGATTTGGCGACGAACATGAACAGCGCCATGGACCATCTCAACAAAAGCAAATCGCGCCCGATTAAAGCTCCCTATCCCGAATACCTGAAGGCAAATTCACGAATAGCAAACGATCTTGGAGACGAAATCGATTCAATCATCGACTACGGGCAGGCCAAAGCCAAATCCGATGAACTCGCCAAGCAATTGGATTCTGCAGGAGACTAAGACCTACGGTGCGTCACTTTTGATGATTTAGGGCTTTGCATGGGCAGGGACAGTATGAGCAAGTCAATTCCGATCTAAACGGGTAGAACGACCCGAAGAATCGACAACTACGACTTTGGTTTCGAGGTCGTTGCGAAAGATTGGACGCCCGGGGGACAGACGGTGGCGGTGTCATGGTGATTGTTGCGCTCCACGGCAGTCAGCCTCATGGAGGCGTTATGAGAAAGTTTGAAATCTTCCTAACGTGGCTTTCTTCGTTCTGTTTGATTTGTTCACCTCTCGGATTGGACGGTTGCTCCAGAGGCAAGACGGCGTCGGGAGGTCAGCAGGCTGCAGCGGGTGATCAAAATACATCCCCGCCCCCCGCCTCGGGATCTGCCCAGCAAAACGGATCCCAAGAGCAGGCGGCGAGCCAACAGCAGCCGATCCAATTGCCGGATGTCGACCTCAGTCCTGCTGGCCTTGACGAGCTGCTTGCTCCGATCGCGCTTTATCCTGACCCGGTAATTGCCGTGATTCTGCAAGCGTCTGTCGATCCACAACAGGTGATGGACGGCGGTAACTGGCTCGCCCTAGATCAGAATCAAAATTTGAAGGAAGCCGCACTGGATCAAGCCTCACAAAAGGCGGGGTTCACTCCCGTGATGCAAGCCCTTCTTCACTACCCGTCGGTTGTCGATATGATGTGCACGGAGTTTGACTGGACCAAACAATTGGGCGCGGCTTACTCGGCAGATCCCAAATCGGTTCTCGGTTCCGTCCAACGTCTGCGAGCGATTGCTGTTGACAATGGTGCTCTCAAGACATCGGCCCAAATGAAAGTGAACGTCAAGCAGGATCAGGGCCAGGACATCGTCGAAGTCGAACCGGCCAACCCGAAAGTGATTTACGTGCCGTCGTACGATCCTCAGCGAGTATTCAGCACCACCACAACAACGACAAACGCAGACGGTTCGACGATTACTACGACCACGACGAATGGGCCCGCGCCATCCACCAGTACAAATACGGTCGTAGTGCAGCAGCAAAAGAGCGGAGTGAGTACAGAATCGGCGGTGCTGATAGGACTGCTTTCCTTTGGCGCGGGAATCGCAGTGGGCGCTGCGATCAACAGCAATAATTATTATTATCCTCGTTGGGGTTACGGCGGCGTGTATTACGGAAGATATCCGTATTATCCGCCTCCTTATCGCCCTTATTACGGACCGGGTTGGGGGCCTTCCTACGGCTACGGTTACAATCGCCCGGTGCACTACGGCAACAACAACATCTACATCAATAACACGAATAACTATTACAACCGGTTCGATAATAACTCCAACATGAAACCCGGTTACAAACCCATGCCAGTGCAATACAACAACAAACCCAACGGAGTCTATGCCAAGAGTATGGGAAACCAGCCTGGGTCAAATTCGGGAGTGAAATATAATCGCCCGAACAATGGCAGTGGCAACGCGGGCAACGCGCAGACTCGACCAGCGACGCAACCCGCCCGGCCGGGGAATGGGGCTGGAAATACGCCGGGGAATAACCGGCCAGGCAACACGGCCCCCAAGCCGGGAAACACCGCTGGTGGAGCTAACAACAATTGGAAGGGACAAACCACATATCAAGGCAATCGGGACGGCGCCAACGCGCAAACTCGCCCGAGCCAAGGAAATGCACAAGGTCGTCCGAGCGGCGGGGGTGCAAACACTGGAGCAACAAATGGCCGTCCAGGGGGGAGCGCGCCTGGAACGACGCAGGGCGGGAATAAGTATGGAAATGGCAACATCGATCGAGGGTATGGACAGCAGGGTGGGGGACGGCCAAATACGGCAACTCCTTCCACGCGTCCCTCTACCGGAAACACGGCGACCCGGCCGTCAACGGGGAATACGCCCGCAAACCGGCCCGCGGCGAATAATCAGACGACTCGTCCGACGTCGCAGCCTGCGAGCCGCCCGCAGCAGCAACCTCAATCTGGCGGTGCGTTCGGCGGCGCGAGCAATCCTGGCACGGATCGCGCGGCGAGCGATCGCGGTCGAGCAAGCATGGGAGCGCCACAGCAGTCACAAGGCGGCGGTAATCGCGGTGGAGCTTCGAGGAGTAAGAGGTAACGCGAAATGAAAAGAAAAATCGTTCTTGTTTGCGTGATGTTCCTTTCCATTTCCGCGTCACTGTGTTTTGCGGCGGACCAGAAAACATTTGCGACACCCGACGAAGCGGTAAAGGCGCTCATGGCGGCTGTGGAATCCAACAACCAGGACGAACTGTTGGCGGTGTTTGGGCCGGACGCGAAGGATCTAGTCTCCTCCGGGGACGATGTCCAGGACCGGAATTCACGAGCTGCCTTCGTGAAGTCCTACAAAGCCAAGCACGCGATCATTGCAGAGGATCCAAACACGCGAGTTCTTCAAGTGGGCGCGAAGGATTGGGAGTTACCCATCCCAATCGTCTTAGCCGATGGCCGGTGGCATTTCGATACGGCGGCAGGAAAACAAGAATTAATCTATCGCCGAATTGGCGATAACGAGTTGGGCGCCATTGCCGTATGCCGCGGCACCATAGCGGCACAGCGAGATTACGCTGCCGAAGGGCATGACGGTCTGTCGGCAGGAATCTACGCAGGAAAGTTGCGCAGCGATCCCGGCAAGCACAATGGGCTGTATTGGGAGGCAGACGATGGGGAGCCAGCGAGCCCCGCCGGTCCCTTCCTAGCGCAAGCCGCCGAAGAGGGATACCAGAAGGGTGATCCCTATCACGGCTACTACTACCGCGGGCTCAAAGCACAAGGCGCGGCAGCACCGGGTGGTGCGAAGAGTTATCTAGTGGACGGCGTGCTGAAAGGCGGTGCGGCTCTCATCGCCTATCCCGCGCAATACAAGGTAAGCGGCGTCATGACGTTTATCATTGACCAGGACGGCGTCGTCTATCAAAAAGACTTGGGAGAAAGCACCACCGAAGCGGCGAAAGCGATTACCGAATACAATCCTGACAGCAGTTGGACAAAGGTTGCGGATTGAACCAGACACGCGCCTAGCGCGTTGCGAGGTCCCCATCCGTGGTTAGATAGACCATGCGCTTCGAGGATTGGCCTGAGGCGCAGGCCGTGCCTCTTACTTAGGCGGATAGTTCTTCAGCAACTTCTGCATGGCCTTATCCAGGTTCTTCTGTTTCTTTTCCTGGTTCGCATTGGGATCGAGCGTCTTGGTCGCGCGTCCGGTCCAAACGAGCTGCTTGGTCGAAGGATCATACATATCTAGGACCAGAGTCCCGATACTGATCGTCGAACTTTGGGCTGTAGCCATTCCACCGCCCCAGCGCAATCCGCCGCCCATGCCGTAGGCGTTCCACTGTTTTTGCTGATCGATAGAGGGTTGATAGCCGATATACAAATCGGCCTTATCCGTGTCGGTTTTCGTCAATCCTTTCGAAGCCAACTGCGAATCAATGGAGCTCTTGATCTGCGTGTCCAAGATCTGGTTCGGGTAGGTTGCGCCCTCGATCGTCACCCACTTGTAGGTGTGATATTTCGAGAAGTCGACTCCCGGCATGGAGTTGTACGACACATCCTGCGCCAGCGCTCCACCGCACGCCAACATCGCCAACGCAAGGCCAAACCCGAACTTTGTCATCTTGGTTCGAATTGCCGGCTTCATGTTTTTCTCTCCTCGAGGCTTCCGTTTCGGCCGCCGCTCTAGAGTGGCGGCGGATTTTATCAGATCCACAATGCGCTTCAAACGGGGTCGCTCTAGCAGCGGCAAGAATGCTCTTTTCTCTGATGCTTCGAGAATTGTCAAAACTAACAGTGCCCGCAGCGCTTTCCGCAGAATTCGTGAGACGGATCGAAGAAGGATTTTTGCCGCCTCCCTGAAACCGGGAGAGCCAACGAGACCTGTTAGTTTTGACAATTCCGAACAGTCGCTTGACGCCGTACCCTCTGTCCAACTAGGACGGAGGACCCGAGCGGAGCACCCCCAACTCACCGATGGAGAGGTGCGAACACCACTCCTGAGACTCTTTTTCGGGTCCTCTCAAACTTGCCATGCAATTACATTCACGAGCCAGCCGGGGAAATTGCCTGTTCTCCGGTGAATGATAAATAAGGGCAGCTCAAAAGCGAGGAGCGGAGCAATGGGAGCAAGACCATGGATTGCCTGGCTGCAAGTCTCGGTGTTGCTTGCCGTGTCTGGAATCGCGTCGGCGCAAGTGGCGAATCAGAGCCGGACGCTCATCATCAACGGCCAATCCACGCAGGTGCCCGTGATTCAGATGAAAGGTCGCTCCTATGTCGAGCTTGAAGCGCTGGCGAGCGCGGTGAACGGCACGCTTAGCTTTTCTGGGAACCAGATCGCATTCAGTGTCCCTATCGGGCCTGCAAACACCGCGCCGCCATCTGCTGCCGCAACGCCAGGATCCGCCCCCGCTCAAGCGCAAGCGTCGAATCCCGGCTTTTCAAAAGGATTCTTGAACGCGGCAATCGAGGAGGGTGCGACCCTTCGCGAATGGCACGCCGCTCTTGCCACCACCATAGCCAGTGGATACCCGCTGACGACCGGCGCTCTCGCGCCGTACCGCGCGCAAGCGACGACCAACCTGCGTTTGGCGTCCACTGCCGTCTCAACCGACTCGGACCGAAGTGCTTATCAGTTGTTGAGCAACCTATTTCAGAACATGGGGAAATTGGCTGACAAATATGTCGCTGCGCGCGCGAACATGACTTACATCTCGCCAGACGCGCTCCAGGATGACAGTTCGAACCAGCGCCTGATGACTTGCGGACGCTCGCTCTCAGCAATGGCGGCGAGTGGCCAGTTCGTGGACGACGGATCGTGCAATTAGTCGCGTTCAAATGAGTTCTATCGCGATCAGCTCGATCGTATTCGCTTGCGTCTTCGGAGGTGCGCTCGCGGGCATCTGTCTCCGAGGCATCCTTCCCAAGCACCATCTGGCTCCTGAATCAAAAGGCGTTGTTACCGCCGGAATGGGGCTGGTTGCGACGTTGGCGGCTCTTGTTCTCGGTCTGTTAATAGCGTCGGCGAAAAGTGCGTATGACTCGCAGAGTACCGAAGTAACAGAACTTTCAGCGAAAGTGGTCTTTCTGGACCGCGTGTTGGCGCATTACGGACCGGAAGCGAGGGAGGCCCGCGAATTGCTCCGCAGTTCGGTCGCGCGGGCTATTGATCAGATGTGGTCCAAGGACCCTGCCATCCTGTTCAAAGCGACGCCAGGGACTGCTGGCGCCGAAGTGCTTGCCGACAAGATACAGGAACTCTCACCCAAGAACGACTCGGAGCGGGCGATACAGTCCCAAGCTATGAGTATCGTGATGGCTCTTGGACAAACGCGCTGGCTGCTATATGAACAGAGACTCAGCTCCGTATCGATGCCGGTGCTTGTTGTGCTGACCTTCTGGGTCACCGCCCTTTTTATCAGTTTTGGTCTTTTCGCGCCTTTCAATACCACCACAATCGTCAGCTTGCTCGTGTCTGCGCTCTCAGTTTCCGGCGCGATATTTTTAATACTCGAGATGTACACGCCTTACGCGGGCCTGATTCAGATTTCAAGCGCTCCCTTGCGTGCTGCGCTGGCGCAGTTGGGACAATGATCGAGTCGGCCGTCAATTTTGATTCTCGGTAGACTGTCACTTCTGACAATGGCTAATGACAGGCGCCACGCCGACGATAGGTGATGCCGGACCGTTTTCGTGATGTCTATGTTTAGGGAGGTATTCAATGAGATTAGCCGTTGTACTTTGTCTCTTAGCAACCGCCGTGTCCCTTTCGGCCGGTCAAGCTGAAGCTCCTGTTTTTGTGATTACGCCGGAAAATAGCTCAGTCAAGTTTTTCGTGAAGGCCTCGGTAGCTCTGGAGGGTAATTTCGAAAAGTGGGATTCAACCCTCACGTTCACGTCTCCTGAACTCTCGACAGGTGTTTTGGAAGTCAAGATTCAAGCAGCCAGCGTGAATACCGGAAGCGGCATGAAGGACGACAAGCTGAAGAGCAAAGACTTCTTCGACGTCAAGAAGGATCCGCTGATCACATTTAAGTCTACGAAGATTGTGCAGACCGGCCCCGACACCTTTGATGTGGCAGGCAATTTCACGATTCGCGGTGTCACGAAGGCCGAGACACTGAATTTGACCCTCAACCGTGAGGGACCAGGCTCGGGCGAGGTGAAAGGGACGATGGCATTCGACCGCAAGGATTACGGCATGAACAGCGGCATTCCCTTCATCAAGATTGCCGACCGCGTCGAAGTGACCGTCGCGCTCAAGGCGAAGAGGGTTAGCGGGCCTCCGGTACACCTAACGCAATAGCCGGCCTGGTTGGGCAGGGCCGCCATCCTGCGTATGGAAATTGACAAGGCCGGTCTGTGGAAAAAAGCAGGATTAAATGAATGCCCCAAATCCCCAGAAAACCAGCCTGAAGCAAAAAGCCGCCCACGAATTTCGGGAAATTGCCACGATCTCTTTGTATCTGGCTTTTTTCTTTTGCGCTCTGGCGACCTACAGCATGCTTTTGTTAGGCCAGTTCCACATTTCGTACTTTGCCTACGGAGCCGCATTGATCAACGCCCTGGTGATCACGAAAGTGATTCTCATCGGGGAAGCAGTACATGTAGGGGATAAGTTCGAGAGCAGGCCCCTGTTTTATTCAGCGATCTACAAGGCCTTTATGTATAGCTTGCTTGTCCTCGCCTTCCATTTTCTAGAAGAAATAGTTAAGTTGCTGATCCACAAGAAAGCCGTCATCGCCGGGTTGCATCAGATCCGCCTCGACGACCTTCTCGCTCGCAGTGTCATCGTTTTTTGCACTTTCATTCCCCTCTTTGGGTTCCGGGAGATGAGGCGGGTATTGGGGGAAGACAAGTTCCGAACTCTCTTATTTCACGATGGCACCACGCAAGAATCCAATCAATCACGCGGTACCTAGCAAACAGAAATCAAAACCGTCGAAGTCCCAGAGACGGACCTGTCGGGCAGGCTACAAAACAGGCTACCAATCGTCGCGGTCAGTCAGTGAGGACGCACCAAGAGATCTTCAATATATATACAAAAGTTAGTTAGTCTTTATTTACGAGTGGTGGTACATTCCCGGTGTCGGGTACAGCTTGTTTCACGTTCAACCGAGTGTTTAGCCCGCGACGCCTGCTCTCGTCTAGACACGCACAAAACCAACACGCCTTTTTCGTGATTCTCTTAACCGTAACCTGTGATACGCGGCACAGGAAAAGTGCTCCTTAAACTGGCTCGACGTGAAGGTTCACGCTGAGCATGTTTGATCGGCCATTTTAATCTTCATTCTGAGCGCTTTGTGCAGCGGGAGCAGGTGATGGAAACCGGTCCTGGACGCCTTTCGTCGGGAGCCGCGAAGTGGGATTTTCCGCTTCGCATCGCCGTCATGGTGTGTGTCGTTGCCACACTCTCCTACCTCGCCTCCAGGGTAGGGGGCGCTCTTACACTGCATCCATCAATGCTGTCGCCCCTTTGGCCGGGTTGCGCGCTTCTTGTCTCAGTGCTGCTCCTGGTTCCGCGGAGGATGTGGCCGATACTCATCGCGGCAGCCATCGGTGCGTTTATTCTCAGTGCTTTGCAGGATGGCGTGCCGGCTCGTACGATTGTCTGGTTCATGCTGGCAGATGCGGTGGAGGTCCTTACTGCCGGGCTTTGTCTTAGCTACTTGTTCCACGGTCCTCCCCGGCTGAATAGCCTGAATGCGCTGGCGAAATATTCATTTTTTGCCGTTTTTCTCGCGCCGTTCGCGGGAGCCTTCGTCGGCGCCCTTACTTCCACGGCGAACTATTGGGCGGGCTGGCGGACCAGTTTCCTTTCGGAGGCGCTCGGTTTCCTCACATTGCTGCCGGCATTCTTGGGTTGGGTTCGCGAAGCAAAGGCCTGGGGAAAAAAACCGCGCATTTATTATCTGGAAGCAGCTTCATTGATCGCTTCGTTGGTTCTTCTCGCTTTCCTGATTTTTGTGGCTCCTGAGAAGAATGTGTCTCCGGCGCTGCTTTATTCTTTGGTGCCTTTCTTGCTTTGGTCAGCTCTGCGTTTTGGATCAACGGGCATCAGCACTGCGGTATTCATAATTGCCTTTCTCTCAATTTGGGGCGTTACGCACGGCGAAGGACCCTTCATTGGAGCGGGGGGACTTAACTCTTTGTTGCCCCTGCAGCTATTCTTATTTTTCACGGCAGTGCCATTCATGATCCTCGCAGCCGTGGTCGAAGAACACAAAGAGGCAGGAGAGGAGTTGCGCGAGAGCGAGGAGAAATTTCGCAATGTCTTCCGGGATGCTGGCATGGGAATGTCAATCGTTTCTCCAGACGGGCGCTTTCTCGCGACCAATGACGCATTCTCCAGGTTCATCGGATACACAGAAGAGGAACTTCTTGGCAGGGCGGTTCAATCCGTTACTCATCCGGAAGATTGGCCAATGTTTTCGCGTAAGCTAGTCCAAGCACTTGCGACTGGAGCCAGTTTCCAAGGAGTGCAAAAACGCTGCGTCCACAAAGATGGACAAATACGCTGGGGGGAGTGCAGCGCTTCCCTGATCCGCGATCGTGGCAAACCTCAGTACTTTGTTGCGGAGGTTTTGGACGTCACGGATCGTAAGCGAGCCGAACAGACTCTACGGGAAAGCGAAGCACGCTTTCGTCTGGTCGCGAATACCGCTCCTGCGCTGATTTGGATGGCCGGAACGAACAAACAGTGCGAGTTCTTCAATAAGGGGTGGCTGGACTTTACCGGTCGTTCGATGGAGCAGGAACTGGGAGACGGATGGACGGCAGGCGTACACCAGGCGGACGTGGAGCGCTGTCTGCGGATTTATTCTAGCGCGTTCGACGCCCGAGTCGAATTTGAGATGGAGTACCGCCTGCGGCGATTCGATGGACAATATCGCTGGATCGTTGACTACGGCGTGCCGAGGCTTGAATCCGACGGCACCTTCTGTGGCTATATCGGATCGTGCGTGGATATTACCGACCGAAAGCTGGCTGCACAGTCACTCGAAGAGTTGAGTGGCCGCCTGATCACCGCTCAAGAAGAGGAGCGCACCCGCATCGCGCGCGAGCTTCACGATGACTTCACACAGCGTCTGGCACTTCAAGGAATAGGGCTGACGCAGGTTTGGAAAAAGATGGCTGAATCCGAAACCGAAGGACGGTCGAAAATCCAGGAGCTCATAAAAGACAATCGGGAGATCCTGTCGGACATGCACGTCCTTTCCCATCAACTCCACTCAAGCAGACTCGAGCATGTGGGACTAGCGCCAGCCTTGATGGGCCTTTGTGAGGAGATGAGTTCGAAATACAAGATCCCGGTGGATTTCAGCGAGCGCGGAACGTTCGCCGACATTCCAAAGAATGTCTCGTTGTGCCTTTTCCGGGTCGCTCAGGAAGCGCTGGGGAACGTAGTCAAGCACAGCGGCGCGAATCGAGCGGCCGTCGAGATTACTGGCGCAGCCAACGAGATTTGCTTGCGGATCGCGGACGCAGGAATCGGATTTGACCCGACTCTTCGAAACACACACTCGGGTATCGGACTGATGGGTATGCGAGAACGCCTTCGACTTGTTGGGGGAATGATTTCGGTGCGGTCTGCGCCTTCGCAAGGCACAGAAATTGTTGCCCAGGTGCCACTGAGTGTTTTCGCGGTTGAGGCGGAGGTAAAAGTGAAGGCCGCGGAGGGATAGAACCGTGACACGACCACGCGTACTGCTAGCCGATGATCATCTGATGTTGCTCGACGCCCTGAAGGGCCTACTGGAACCTGCATACTCGGTGGTGGGCTTAGTAGTTGAAGGACGCGCCCTTTTGAAAGCAGCTGACCGGCTCCGGCCTGATGTTGTGGTCCTCGATATCGCTATGCCGCACTTGAATGGCCTGGATGCGGGGCGGCAGCTCAAGAAGAAGATGCCTGCGGTGAAACTGATCTTCCTGACGATGAACGAGGATCCTTATATGGTGGGAGAAGCATTCCGAGCAGGGGCTTCCGCTTTCCTGCTAAAACAGGCAGCCGGACTTGAATTGACCGATGCGATAGAGAAAGTACTGAAAGGCGGTACGTATGTAACGCCCAGCGCCGCGAAAGGTCAGACAAATATCTCCCTGCGCGAACCCGAAGACCGTAATCGTGCGCCGGAACCCACGCTGCGCCAGAGGGAAGTGATTCAATTGTTAGCCGAAGGACGCTCGATGAAAGAAGCGGCGCACATGCTGAACATCACGGTCCGAACAATCGCTGCCCACAAATACAGTGTGATGGATCTGTTGCAAATCAAAACGAACGCCGAGCTCGTTCAGTACGCCGTCAAGCATGGAATCATTTCTATCTGATCGGATCGATCCCTCCCCCTCTGTCAGTTTTGCCAATACAAAACGTTTTCAATCCCAGGCACGATGTTTTTCGAAGTAACGCACTGCTGAGGGAAACTTCCGACTGAATGGGTTGGTGTGTGCTTCGAACTTGATGTTTCTGTTGAGAACCGACACATGCCACTGGGATGGGAGCTGATGACTCGATCGCGGGTCGTGCTGGCCGATGATCTCGCTCCCGTGATGATCGAGGTGGCCTCACTGCTGAGGGAAACGTTTGATGTCGTCGGCATGGCCTCGGATGGACGAGCCGCCCTGGAAACGACGGTGCGGCTAAAGCCGGATCTGGTTGTACTGGATATTTCGATGCCGGGACTCAGCGGGATCGAGGTCGCGAAAGAGCTCAAGAGACGCGCCAGCGGGGCCAAGATCGTATTCCTGACAGTTCATGAAGACCGCACCATTCTGGCGGCCTGTCATGCTGCGGGCGGTCTAGGTTATGTCATCAAGGTTCTAATGGAAACTGACTTGATCCCCGCAATGAAGGAAGCGTTGGCCGGTCGGAGCTTTACTTCCAGCTTTCCATCCGCAGAGGATACCTAGCATGCGCCGGTCCTTTTTTGACCTGAATTTGCCGTCAATTAAAAACCGATGGTTTCAAAGCGCACTGGAGCCAGCGCTTCAGAATCCTGGACGCGATTCGCGCCGATCGGATTGTCAGTTCTGACAATTCAATTGCAGGGACGCGAGGAGCAGTATCCGCAAATCCCCTAGGGGTGTTCAACCAAGTAGCGGCCGTTGTCTTTTGCAGGTGACAAGAGAGAAGGGAGGACGTACATGAAATGCATCAGAAGGGTGTCGTTTGCCGTGGCAGCATTTTTCGTGGTGTTGGGGTTGACAGGTTCACCGCCCGCGTCTGCACAAACGAAGAAACCAAACATCCTCGTCATCATGGGTGACGACATCGGGATGTGGAATATCGGCGCCTATCACCGGGGCTTGATGGCCGGGCGTACGCCGAACCTCGACAAGATCGCCAAGGAAGGCATGTTGTTCACCGACTACTACGCTGAGGCGAGCTGCACGGCGGGTCGTGCGAACTTCATCACCGGCGAATTGCCAATTCGTACGGGCATGACCACAGTGGGCCAAGCGGGCGCGAAAACCGGCTTGCCCGCCGAAGCGGTGACCACGGCTACGATCCTGAAGTCGATGGGCTACGCCACAGGGCAGTTCGGAAAGAATCACCTTGGCGACAGGAATGAATTTCTTCCCTGCGTTCACGGGTTCGACGAATTCTTTGGCTATCTGTATCACCTCGATGCGATGGAAGACCCGGCGCATCCCAACTATCCGCAGAATCTCTTGAATGTCGTCGGCCCGCGCAACATGGTTCATTGCTGGTCCACCGACACGGCTGACCCGACAGACCAACCACGCTGGGGTGTCGTCGGCAAACAAAAGATCGAGGATGCCGGTACGCTTTATCCGAAGCGCATGGAAACCGTGGACGACGAGATCCGCGATCTCTCACTCAAGTTCATCGACAAAGCCAAGAGCGACAACAAACCGTT
>Ga0307479_10003452_pt1 | contig 14384 bp, 13 predicted proteins | sample atmos_gasesECM4C_FD_203743 | JGI IMG/M metagenome (GOLD analysis project Ga0307479, IMG submission 203743) | Hardwood forest soil microbial communities from Morgan-Monroe State Forest, Indiana, United States - atmos_gasesECM4C_515 | ecosystem: Environmental > Terrestrial > Soil > Temperate...
CTCGGTGATAAAGAATTGCGATCCGTTCGTGTTCGGACCGGCGTTGGCATAAGCGAGGCGTCCGGGCCGGTCGAAAGTGAGGTCGGGCGAGGTTTCGTTCTTGAACTTATAACCGGGGTCCCCCGTCCCGGTACCCGCAGGGTCCCCGCCCTGGATCATAAACTCGGGTATCACGCGGTGGAAAATGGTGCCATCGTAGAGCGCGACGCCGTGTTTTCTCGTGTGCGTGACTGGATTGGTCCAGTCGCGCGTCCCCGTGGCCAGGCCAATGAAGTTTGCGACGCCGATGGGAGCCTGCGCCGGGAACAGCGTACAGGTCATCTTGCCGGCGGTCGTGTCAATGACGGCGACTGGATGACCTGAAACGGCGGGAGGTGCGGTGGCCGGCTTGGGCGTGGTGGCGGTGGTTTTTGTCTGGGACCAGGCGGAAACAGCGAACAATCCAATGATGACCGAAAGCCCGATTCTGTGTCGCATACGGACTCCTTTATGAGTTTTCGTTCTTGCCCTGTGGGCGAAACAAGGATTGTACGACAGTGGAGCGCCAGCCTGTTTTTCTCCCCCATCCCTGCGCATACGCGTGGTCACTCCCGAAAATGGGGCGCGAGCGGTCCCGACCCGGTTTCAGAGTAGAGCCTGGAGCGCCCGGTCCACACATTTCTCTAGCGACTGGTCAGTGTCGATCACCGTTTTTGGCAGGACAATCGCTTCGAAATGAGCTTTTACGTCGAGGTACAGGTCGAAGTTCCGGTTGCCTGCAGGATGCTCGCCCGGCGCGGCCTGCAGTTCGATCCGCGAACGCGCAGTCTCTACCGAGCAAACACATTCCAGGATCGTCCATCGCTGTTTCAGTTCGCCAGCCACGGCAATCACTTGATCAATCTGGTAACGGCGCGAAAAGGTTCGTCCGTCAAGAAAGACGATACGCCCGGTGTGTTTCTTCAGAATCCAGGCCGCCGCCTCGAGCATGATCTGCATCACGAAGTCGTCTTGCGTGGTGGAATACTCAACTTCCGTGGGCGAAAAGATGGCATGACGAATCTCGTCCTTGCTGAGGATGGTCCCGTCGACGCGCGACGCCAGCGCCCGTGCGAGCGTGGACTTGCCCGTGCCCGGGAGTCCGACCATAAGGACGATCATGAGTACGGGAAGAAGGGCTTACTTCTGGCTGAGCTCTTCGAAGGGCTCGTTATCCCAGTGGAAAACGTCCTGAGTCTGGCGCCAGCTCGCGTAGCGGTCTGAGACCATGACATGGAAGACCCACTGCCGGCGTTCTTCTTCAGGCTCGACCAGGCCAAGCGCCCGCAGGTAGAAGAGGTAACGCTCGACGAAGCGAACCTGCTCCTTCGACATCCCACGGCGTTGAAGGTCGACCGTAAGACCGGCAAGGTGTGACGAAGCCGTGTCACCTTCGGCAGGAGCCGCGTTGCGATTATGGCGGCGGAGTTTCTTCTGCACCTTCACCGTCCGCACCGCGGAATTCACCTGTATCTGGTCGTGGAACTGGTGGTAGTAGGCCTGACTGAGATCTTCCATGAAGTCGCGAGTCCAAGGACGGCAATAGCGCCGATTGGGATCGAGCCGCGGATCGACACGGAGCGTGTCGCCGGTTCGGATCGGGACCAGCGCCTGGCTCGCCTTCAACGCGTCCAGTTCGTCGTCATCCTGAATCCGGGGCAGATCGAGACGGTCGATTTCTTCGTTCTGACGCAGCAGGGAATCATGCGAGGGCCGGAACATTGGGTTCCAGCGCAGATGCCGAACGTGATGTTTGGTGCCCTTGTGAGGAGTGGCCCGCTTGCCCGTGTAGCTGCTCAGACCCAGGGCTTGGCTGCCCATGGCCAGTGACAGCAATGCAATCGATAGACGAACGCGCCGAGCTCCCATTCGCACGAAGTGGCCTCGAACTCCTGGGGAGAGGCTCTGGTAGGCCAGAGCAGGAGGTATTCTAACCTAGCTGTCAAAAAAACCAAGAAAAACCTTGCCTCCGTCAGTTACTAAGGGGGAAATTCGTAACTGTTACTTGAAGTTACTGCCGCTAACTCGTTGCTTTTCGGTGGAGCGACCGATACGCCGAGCACACGGACAGGAGTGTCCGCGCCACACCGTCACTTGCGGAACAGGTCGCCTATCGCCTGCAGCATCACGTCGCCGCCAACCTCTGCGATAGATGTGGTCAGCGGAATATCCTTCGGACAGATCTCGACGCAGTTCTGCGCGTAGCCGCACTCCTGGATGCCGCCGTCGCCCATCAATGCGGTCAGACGCTCACGCTTGAGGGCCTTGCCCGTGGGATGAGAGTTGAATAAGCGCACCTGCGAGATCGTAGCGGCGCCGACGAAACCGGTATCTTCGTTGAACTGCGGGCAGGCTTCCATGCAGCAGCAGCACGAAATGCAGCGGGAGAGCGGGTACATCTGCTCCTGGTCTTCGGGAGAAACGCGCGGACCGGGGCCAAGGTCGTAGCTGCCATCGACCGGCACCCAGGATTTTGTGGCCTTGAGATTCTCGAAGATCACGCTGCGGTCCGTCGCGAGGTCGCGCACGATAGGGAACTTGGAGAACGGCTCAAGCCGGACGGGCTGCTCCAGTTTATCGAGCAGAGCGGAACAAGCCATGCGGGCGCGCCCGTTGATGATCATGGCGCAGGAGCCGCAGACCTCTTCGAGGCAGTTCGAGTCGTAGGTGATGGGTGTCGTCTTCCTGCCATCCCGAGTCACCGGGTTCGCCGTGATCTCCATCAGGGCCGAGATGACATTGCGCCCGGGCTTATAGGGAAGCTCGAACTCGTCCCAATAAGACTTGGAGGTTGGAGTGTCTTGCCGTTTGATTTTGATGATGACGGAACTAGCCATTAGCTCTTAGCCTTTAGCTGCTAGCTTTCGAAGCAATCAGCAGTCAGCCTCCGAAACTTCCTTGCTAAAACTCCACCCAGCGGTTGATTGGCTGAGTGCCGAGTGCTAAGTGCCGAGTGCTTTATTTCGCAGCGTCGTATTTCCTCGGCCGCGGCGGAAGCAGCGATATATCCACCGGCTCGAATTCGAACTTGGGCTCGTCGGCGTCGGGCGCAAACGTTGCTTTGGTGGTCTTCATCCAGTTCTTGTCGTCGCGCTCAGGGAAGTCCGGTTTGTAATGCGCGCCCCGGGATTCATTGCGCATGCCGGCGCCCTGCGCAATCACTCGCGCCAACTGCAACATGTTGTAGAGCTGGCGTGTGAAGGCCACGGTGGTGTTAGCCCACTGGTTACGGTCGCTCAGATTGATCCTCCGCATCCGCTCGAGTAACTCCACCAGCTTGGCGTCGCACTCCTTGAGATTCTTGTTGTAACGGATGACCGTGCAGTTCTTGGTCATCTCGTCGCCCAGCTCCTGCCAGATCTTGAACGGGTTTTCGGAACCGGCCGCCTTCATCAAGCCGTCGTTGATCTCCTGCTGTTGTTTTTTCTCCGCCTCGAAATAGCCGTTGCCTTCCGACTTCTGCAGGCCCCGCGCGTACTGCACCGCATTCGGCCCGGAAATAAAGCCGCCGAAGATGCAGGACACGAGCGAATTCGCGCCCAAACGGTTGGCTCCATGGTACTGGTACTCAGCCTCACCCGCGGCAAAGATGCCAGGGATGTTGGTGGCCTGCTTATAGTCCACCCACATTCCGCCCATGGTGTAATGCATACCAGGGAAGATTTTCATGGGCGTGTCGCGCGGATCGTCGCCCACAAACTTCTCGTAGATCTCAAGAATACCTTCGAGCTTCTTGTCGAGAATCTTGCGATCGATGTGGGTGAGGTCGAGATACACCATCGGCTTGCCGTCGATGCCGAGGTGGTGTTCGTACACCACCTTGAAGATCGCCCGCGTAGCCACATCGCGGGGAACCAGATTGCCATACTTCGGATACCACTCTTCCAGAAAGTACCAGCGCTCGTTTTGCGGGATGCTCTTGGGATCGCGTTTGTCGCCGGCCGTTTTTGGTACCCAGACGCGCCCACCTTCGCCGCGGGCTGACTCCGACATGAGGCGCAGCTTGTCTTCGCCGGGGATCGACGTGGGGTGCACCTGGATAAACTCGCCGTTGGCGTAATAGCAGCCCTGCTGGTAGAGCGCGGACTGCGCCGACCCCGTGCACACCACTGAGTTCGTCGACTTCCCGAAGATGGCGCCAATTCCGCCGGTGGCCACGATGATCGCGTCGGCAGGGAAGGTGCGGATCTCCATGCTGCGTAAATCCATCGCGCAGATGCCGCGACAAACGCCGTTGCCGTCGAGCACCGCCGAAAGAAACTCCCAATGCTCATACTTCTTCACCTTGCCTTCGGATTCGTAGCGGCGGACTTGCTCGTCTAGCGCGTAGAGCAGTTGCTGTCCGGTAGTGGCGCCGGCGAACGCAGTGCGGTTGTAAAGCGTTCCCCCGAAGCGGCGGAAGTCGAGCAAGCCTTCGGGCGTGCGGTTGAAGGGAACGCCCATGCGATCGAGCAAGTCGATGATGCCTGGCGCGGCTTCACACATCGCCTTCACCGGCGGCTGGTTCGCCAGGAAGTCGCCGCCGTAAATGGTGTCGTCAAAGTGCTGCCAGGTGGAGTCGCCCTCGCCTTTCAGGTTCTTGGCCGCGTTAATGCCGCCCTGCGCGCACACCGAGTGCGAGCGCTTCACGGGCACGATCGAAAACAGGTCGACGTTGCCGCCCATCTCGGCGATCTTGATAACGGCCGCCAGACCGGCCAGGCCGCCACCGATCACGATAATTTTTGGATTTGCTGCCATTCCGTTCTACCGGCTTTCTTCGACTCTGCTATTCCGTGAAGGCAGGCCGCATGTCTTCCACTTGCTGTGCGCCCGCAGGATCCGTGGGCTGTTGCGCGAAACGGGCGCGGAACGTGTACAGGCTCGCCACGCCCACGATACTCATCACCAGAAACAGACCCAGGCACACTACCAGGAATCGCCGGCGCGCATCCTCGCCGGATGTGATTCCCCACTTGGCGGCAAACAGCCACACGCCGTAAGAAAAATGCCAGGACGCGCACACTAGGCCGACCACATAGAACGCGAGCAAGAAGGGGTTGTAGAGTTCGGCCTGCACCTTACCGAAGGAGGCACCAGCGAACACGTGCAGGTCGATGCCGGTAAACCGCATGGTCCATGTGTGCCACAGGATGTAAGCAAAAGCGATGCCGCCCGTCCAACGCTGCGCGGTATACATCCAGTTGCCGGTCCAGGGATAGTCGCCTACGTTGGTCTCCCCGCGGTACCAGATGTAGAAGCCGTACAGGGCATGAAAGAGGATAGGGAGCCAGATGCCAAACAACTCGAGCGCGGGAACCAGGGGCAGGCTGGCGAGGAAGCGCACCTGCCGTGCATAGGCAGTAGGACCACCGATCGCCGCCGCGTTCGAAATCAGAATGTGCTCGAAAAGGAAGGCGCCGACCGGGATGATGCCGCTGAGCGAATGCACACGGCGCAGGAAGAACGAGATCCCCTGGCCGGCACGCAGCGGAGCCACTCCGTGCTTGATCGTGACCGGAGCTGCGGGACTAGCCGTGGTCGCCACGATTACCGCTCCTTGTGAGTCCGGATATGAGATGCGAACCTTTTATTATCTTGGCGCGGTGGAAGCGAAGTCAAGGGAAGGCGGGTTAACAGCAGGAGCCCTCATTCTCCGATTTATTCTTGGATGCGCATATCCATCCACTCTAGAAACTTTCGGAACGCCGCGCCGCGGTGGCTGTAGCCGGCTTTCTCTTCTGGCGTGAGTTCCGCAAAAGTCTTCCTGATCTGCGGAAAATAAAACATCGGGTCGTAGCCGAAGCCGCCACTGCCCTGGAGGTGGTCGAGGATCACCCCCTCCGCTACCCCTCGGAACGTGGCAAGAGTAGCGCCGTCGCGGGCGGCAGCGATCACGCACACAAACCTTCCCGAACGTTTCTCCGGTGGGACACCAGCGAGTTCCCGCAAGACTCGCGCGTTATTGGCATCGTCGTCGGTATTCTCGCCGGCCTTATGAGGCTCGTCCGCTGCATAACGTGCGGAATGCACGCCTGGAGCGCCGTTGAGCGCGTCGACCTCCAATCCCGAGTCGTCCGCCAGCACAATTTCGCCCGGGGCGGCAAGGCTGTACTGCTCAGCCTTCTTGCGAGCGTTCTCTTCAAAAGTCAGGCCGTCTTCAACCACGGGACGCAAGCCGGCGAAGTTCGGCACCGAAGCGATCTCGATGCTATGCGGCGCAGCGGCGCCGGCGAAATCGCGAAGCTTACCCGGGTTTGAGGTCGCGATGAAGATTTTTCTCATGCAAGAATCTCTAAGTCGACCACTGCAGCGAGTCTTACGCTGAAGGTGAGCGCCTTTGCTGGATCGCCCAGACCATCACGACGACCAACGCCAGCAAAGAGATGATGTCCCCCACCAACCGGTCCCGCGTCCGGACAAAAGTGATTCGCACCATGTTGGCACCTGCCTGCACCGGAACTACGATCTCACCAGTGACGTCTTGAGCCTCCGTGACTACTTTACGACCGTTCACTTCCACCTCCCATGCTGGGTAGTTGAACAATCGCAAGCGTAGCTTTTCTGGGCGGAGTACCTCGGCCGAAAAAGTTTTCGACTGGGCACTCCAATCGACAATCTGAATCCGGGCAGCAGCCCCGCTGATGGCGGTAACGGGGTCTGCATCTTTATTGAGTTCATACGGATCCACGCCCGCCGGAACGTATTCGTCAGTACCCTCATAGCCGCCGCCATCGGCAACCGCGTCGTGTATTTCCTCGATGTCGGCGGCGGTGTCCCACCACGGCTGCTGCACCCGGTGCCAGACTGTCCAGACGAGGCCCAGCATCACCCCGTACAACAGAAGCCGTGTTGCCCATCTGCGGCAAGCAACGGTCACCAGTAGAGCAAACGCGACATTCAAGCAAAGCAGCCATCGCCAGGGAAGTTGAACAAAGCGTAGTTTGGGTAAATGCTCCCAGAAAATGAAGGTGAAGGGACACATCAGCAGAATGGCCGCGCCCGCCCAGGCCCCTAGAGTCCACCAGAGAAGCGGCCTTTCCCTGCGCCAGGCGCGGGAGAGGAAAGCGGCCCCTCCTAACACCAACATCTCGGCCGCTCCGATGATCGATACCAGCAGGTTGAAGCGGTTGTGGTCGCCGTCGTTGATGTTGGTGAAGAGGAAATTGTCCAGGGGGCGCACGCCGGGAGCGAGAACTTCTCCCAGGTTGACCCACTTCTCTTCGTAAGCCGCGGGGACGAGATAGAAACCCGCAAGAGCCGCCCCCAGGAAAACCGCCGCCGCCCCATATAGGAGCACCCACGCATTTCTCCGAACGAGCGCGAGCGTCACAACCAGCAGTGCCAGCGAGTAGTTGACCATCACCGCCGAGGGAGCGTTTGTCAGCCAGGCCGCCGCGACGACCAGACTTAGAGGCAGAACCATGTGCCGCCCTTCCTCTTCGGCTCGCAGGATTAAAAGGAGGAGTAGCGGGAGCAGGCATCCGGCGAGCAGTTCGGCCAACGCGCTACGCCAGTACACGATCACAAGATGATAAGGATTGGCAGCGTAAAGGGCTGCTGCGAAAACCGCGTCATTGCGGCCTAGCCAGCGGTGCGCCAGAACGAACATGGAAAACCCTGAGGCGCTCAGCGCGATCCAAATATAGGCGCCCGAAACCATCTTCCAGGGCAGCAACACTCCCAGCGCCGCCCCCAGATTCCAGGAGGCCGGCGGATAGAACAGAAAGCGCGCCTCGCCGTAGCCCCAGTGCGCCAGCGCCGCCCAGTGCGGATACACAATGCCTTCTTTCCACTGTTGTACAACTTCCATCCAGGAGAAGAGGTGGAATTCGAAATCATGCCCCGAGGGGTTTCCCAGGAAGAAAAATGGCACGACCACCGCGAAAGCGGCCACCATTATGCTCAACCCCGGTATAGGGAGGAGGTTGGGCACTGTGCTGGGGCTGGCGTGCGAAACCGGCGGCCGTTTCGATTGGAGGTCGTGAGCCAGGTGTCTCGAGTCTCCTGCGAGATATTCTGCCAAAAGGTAAATGTAACAGTTGTTAGTGGCGTCACGGCTCGTGTCCCCAGTCCGGCGTAAGCGCTCCGTAAACAGCGAAGAAACATCGACTCGGCTATACTCGCACCGAGCGCTCGAGCTGGAGCTTCTATGCACTTTCCTGTTCGTTCGACAGCACTGAGCTTGGCAGTCTTCGCGATCATTGTTAGCTGCGCCTGCCTGGGGCAAGGGGTGGCAACTGCCCCCACTCCGAACGACAAGCCCTTCGCGCCCTTTGAACAGTGGAAGGAACTGGTCCTGAAGGGAGACGCTGACGGGCTGAAAAACTTGTACAGCGCCCATCCGGTCGCACACATTAAGGCCGGCACGACCGATCTGGATGCAGGCGGTGAAGTTCGCTTCTGGGTCGGAGTAAAAGCAAAGAGCATGCACGTTCAGATCCTGCAGGGCGGCTCCCCGCAAGTGCAGCCTGGCTCGCAACAGATCCTCTTTCAGGCGGAAATTCGATCCGCCGCCGGCCCCAAAGAGCAGACTTACTACATCAGCGAGGGGCAACTCTGGCAGCAGCAGGATCAGCAGTGGCGCATCCTGGTGGTGAAGCGCACCGACCCGAGCCGCCTGGAGCAGCCAACCTCGAATCAGAAGAACATCTATCCCTCTGGGGTGGATGCCCACACGGAAATCAAGGAAGCACTACAGAAGGCCGAGAAGGCGCATAAGCGGGTGCTCGTCGTCTTCGGCGCCAACTGGTGCTATGACTGCCACGTACTCGACTTGGCCTTCAGCCGGCCCGATGTGGCTCCGATTCTCGAGTCCAACTTCGAAGTCGTGCACGTCGATATCGGCCAGGGCGACAAAAACCAGGATCTGATGAAGGAGTACGAAGTTCCGATGGATCGCGGCATCCCGGCAGTGGCAGTGGTCGACGCGGCCGGGAAGCTGCTCTTCAGCCAAAAGAACGGCGAATTCGAAAAAGCCCGTGCACTCGGCCCAGAGGATCTGCTGGCATTCCTCGACAAATGGAAACCTAAAACCTAAGGGAGCCGGGTTCTCTCAGCAGCAGTTGCTCGATGGAAAAACGAAGGGCGCAGGCCAGAACTGCGCGCTCTTTGGTTGCGACCCGAGCCTCGTGCGACTAACGTGCTCAGCCCAGCATCGTCAGCACTGGACAGTGGGCGTGGCACACCACCTCATAAGCAATCGCCCAGGGCAGATGCGCCGAAGCCGCGGGTGCGCCTTTGTGCACTCCCATCACTATCAGGTCCGCGCCTTGCGACCCTGCGAGCGTTAAGATCCCTTCCGCCGGAAACTCGAAACGCACCACGCACTCCGGCTGGCACCAATTCGACGATTCGGGGGGAACCAACACCTCCAGACGGCCGCGAGCGCTCGCCGCCACCGAGTCTTGGTGTTGTAGGGGCACGAGCGGAATGACGTGGAGCAGGATCAGCCTGGCCTGATTCTCCTCCGCCAGCGACAGGGCATAGGGCAGTGCACGCAGCGACCCGGCGGAGAAATCCGTCGCGAAGAGGATGCACTTGAAAGCCACATCGTCGTTTGTGGGTGGTGTCACTCGGGGGCCAATCGTCAACACCGGGCACGAAGCCTGACGAGAGATTCGCTCCGCGCGCGAGCCAAGCACAAGTTTCTTCAGACCGTGCTTGCCGTGTGTCCCAAGGACGATCAGATCAATGGAATGCCGCTGGACGACATCCTTCGATCACATTCCAAAGATCACCCCTTTGAAGCACTCCGCGGCTGGCGGTCGCCGCAGCGGGTCGCGGTTCAAGAACCGGGTGAGCAGTTTCTGGGGGTTGCGCCACTCGCCGTCCAAATCGAGCGGAACTGGTTCCATCGGCGAAAGGGCCTTGACGTACGGCAGGGCGGCTTCTGACGCGCTGGAAAAATCAGTCGGGAAAAGGACATTTCTGAAAGAAAGGCGGGGGCTGACCTGAGGGGCGGGCATGGGGACCTCCCGTGAGGCGCGATGTTGCATTACGCCTACGGATCCGCGCTAGCTCTGGACGCCCCAAGCGGCAGTGACCCTAGTCACAACCTCGAACTGAACAGTTTCATCGAAAATTCATAATCCTGAAACCGGGATGTAATCCGCGTGTCTTAGTCTTCTTGGCAATCGAGGTGGAACAGACCACAGGGAACGCGGTGGGGCCCGCACCAGAGACGGGGTACGGGCTTCCCGGGTTCCCTGATATTCATGCGATGCACCTTCCCCGAGCTGGTCGTCGCCCAAAGAACCCGTCAGCACCTTAAATTTGCGGGTCGTCCGCTCGTGGGCAGATCGTGTGCAGACCAGCGGGTGAAGCGCTCCGAATCACGACATGGGCAGGCGATTGCCAGCACAGAGACTCGAAGACAAGGACCAATTGGAGCTACTAGGTCGCCACTGCTTCTGGGTTGCGCTGGCGCTGCAGTTCACCCACGAACTGCTCGCGGGTGAGTTCTTGGCCCGTGCGAAGAAGTTCGAGGAGAGGGTCTTCCAACTGGTCTTCGGAGTTGCCGTTCGTGTTCTGGAACTGTGATTCGTCGGCGGCCAGCGATTTCGGAGAGATGAGGAGTTCCGGCATGGTGCCGGGGCGGCTGCTCAGAAACTGAATAAAGTTCGCAACGGTTTCGCGCTGTTCGTTCGTGCGGGAAGGGAACTCCACGCCCATCCCGGCCTCCGGGTGCATGACCCGAACCATGCCGTCGGCGTGAATCTCCATGTCGGCCGCTTTCAGGCAAAGATCAATCAGGGCGTTCTCAGGAAACGGCGACTCCGTGTCCACATAGCAACCGCCGAGGCTGAGATCGGTGAGTTTACACAGAGAAACCGGGTCGGCCTCTTCCGGTGGAACTTCGCGGGCATTAGCGAGCAGCCAAGTTTTGAGTTTCTCCATCTGTGTTTCGGGCAGATCGAGGAAGCGCACGCCGGATTGCCCGTTGGGATTCGCCCAAGCCACCTCGGCGTGAGCATCGATCTCCAGACTGCCGTCGGGCAAGGTGAAGCGCAGCCCAATCAGGGCTGCCGGCAGCATTGGTTGCGCGGCCAGAACGTCCATGCCCGTCTGGCTGAGATCGAGCATTATCCCTTCGATCGGGTCGCCGCCAGGCAGACTGAGCTGAACTGGTGCTTGTACGGCCACTCGAAAGGAACGGCGCCGCTCTTTGCGCAGCAAGGCAGTTGCGGCGCGCAAGCTGGCGGCAGCTTTTTCCGCGGTGACCGGCTTATACACAATGAACTTTGCGCCGGTTTTCAGAACCTGACGCACACTGCTCTCATCAGCCAACAGTGCAATCGTGACCAGAGTTCCGACTTCCGGCTTTGCCGCAGCCTGTAACACCGGATTGGCGGTTTCGGGATCGTCAAAATCTACGATGACCGTATCGAAACGATGCTCTCCCAGACGATGCAATGCGATCTCGCTCTCGCTGAAGCGTTCGACCGCTACACCGAAGCTCGCGAGCGCCCGGCTCAGAACTTCAGCCGAGTAGTCGTCTTTGGATACCAGCAATGCTTGAAGGGTCATACTGCGCTACTTTCGCCAATTTTTTCGACCAGTTGATTACGGCCACCGAGGAGCCGCTGGGCGCCCTGTTTTTGCCGGCGCAGCGGATCCCTGCGAAGCCGATGCTTTGGCTGCCATCGCATTCGGTTGGCTGGTTTCTTCGTCCATTTCCGCCAGGACGACGTTGTCATCTTCTTCGTTCTCTGCCAGCAGAGGCGCTACCTCCCGCAGTTTTTCCGCAGCTTGCTGCAGGGCTTCGATCTGCTTGGCGAGTTGTGCGTACTTCGCCTGCTTACGCCGCAGGACCTCATGGATGTCCTTCATACAACCCCCTAGGGGCGAATGTAAGTTTGGGCAGGGGTAGGGTCAACACGAATCCCCCTTGGGCTGATTACGGGGGTAACCCTTCAAGCGACGCGGTAGAGCCAAAGGGCCTTGTTTCTCAGGCGTGTAGCGGGACACGTGAGCTCAGTCGAAATGCCGGTCCCGGGTTGGGTCTGGTCGGTTACCGAGCGGCGGGAATGGATGGCGGAGTCAGGTTTCGATCAGGGATTGTAGAACGAAAAAGGCCTCACCAACCTCGGTGATCCCCAAGCGCTGCCCTGCAAAGCGTCGACTTGGATGCCTCTCCGAGATAGCCAACTGGTGCCATATCGATGGCACGGAAGTGTTATTTACAACCCATCCGTGTACCTTTTACCGTAAGCGGCGAGCAGTTCTGGGGGAGGGCTGTTCGGGCGTCCTGCGACTCGATTGAGTCCGGGGCGCTCTTAAATTTTTGTGGCGCCTCCAGAGGCCGAGCCCTTCACGCCACCGAGAAGACTCGCTTGGTTTCCGAGATATTCAGACCTTTCTGGCTTCGGTCTCCGATGCCATCGTTGGTCCGACCGCAGCTCACTGGCGCGATATGCTCCCGGCGTTGTCGGGCGGCACGACCGCCTACACCAGCTTTGGCTTAGCCATGCCGGCTACCGGAAACGCCACCCTGATGCAGGCGATCTACGACCTCTATTACAACCCGAGCTATTCGTAGGTGGAAAACGAGATCGTGGGCCTCGCCGACGTCGATCTCTACGGGAGTCTGAGCACGGATGCCGGTCAGACGCTCTTCTTTTAATGGCCCGGCTGGACCTAACGGAAACGGTTCCGGAAAGTACATGAACTCCCAACGTGAGTGCGGCTGCCTTGATAGACGATCTCTGTCCCGAACGAGACGAATACGGGGCTGCGGACCAAAGCTGACCCGCGAGCTTCGTGACTCCAGACATTGAGACGACAAAACCTTAAGTCAGAAAAGCCGTCCCACCTCTTACATTAACAAAACGGTACTAACGACCGTTGACGGCCTGTTAGGTCCATCCTAAAATCCGCGCCGAACCCAAGTCGTTCCTTGGATTTCAAAAGTTCGATAGGTCTTGGTGCTTTCGTCCAGGGCGGAGCTCGGATTCTACTGGAGGTAACATGCGTCTGATTTGCGTAATCGCTACTACAGGGGTTCTATTCGCTGGATTGTGGGCAGCACCCTTCCGAGCTCAAGCTCAGCAGAACCAGGTACCAACCCAAGACACTCGTCCCGACGGCAAGGGGAATCGAACCCGTCAGATGGCGCCGCCGCGGACAAACACCACCCTCGCAAAACAGAATCAGAACGGGGAAAGGCGTCCCGACGGCAAGGGAGACCGTACCCGCAGTGCGGCGCGCCCCGGCGGTACTTCAACATCAACACCACTTATTCCAATGCAGCCGGCACCGCCGTTACTAACTCAGTGGCCTTCGCAGGCAGCGCCACCGACAACTACTCGCGCGGAACATCTCTCAGTGACAACGACATCGCCACCATCGTGACCAGCGCCATCAGTACCGGCGGACTGCCCAAAGACCAGAACGGCGTGTATTTCGTGCTCACCTCGCCCGACGTGCGCGAGACCTCCGGCTTTTGCACCATCTACTGCGGTTGGCATACCGATGGGGCGATTTTGGGGGCGGATATCAAGTATGCGTTTATCGGGGACGCTGACCAATGTCCTTCGGCTTGTGCGGCGCAGAGTCCCGGGCCCAACAGCACGACTGGACCTGACGCCATGGCTTCGATCGTGGCGCACGAACTGGAAGAGGCGGTTACGGATCCGGACCTGAATGCGTGGTATGACTCCGCCGGCAATGAGAATGCGGACAAGTGTGCCTGGACGTTCGGCTCGCTTTTTGCAGCCCCCAACGGTGCTGCTGCCAACATGACGCTCGGCACTCTGGACTACCTGATTCAGCAGAACTGGGTGAATGCCTCGGGCGGGTATTGCGCTCTGTCGTTTGCCAGCGCGAATCCGGACTTCAGCCTCTCGGTCTCTCCCAGTTCCCAGAGTGTCGCGCCCGGAGGAAGCACGCAGCCTTACGCCGTGACCATCACTCCCTCGAATGGCTTCACGGGAACCGTCAACCTCAGCGCGTCGGGCCTGCCCGCCGGGGCCGCGGCCATGTTCAATCCCAGCGCGGCCACGACCACCTCGTCGCTGATCGTGAGCACGACGACTGCGATCGCCGCCGGCAGCTATCCATTCACCATGACAGGGACCAGCGGCTCGTTGAGCCATTCGACCTCGGCCACTCTGGTGGTCACTGCATCGGGTGACTTCTCGATCGCCGTGTCGCCCACCTCGCAGACCGTGACTCGGGGCTCTTCGGTGAGCTACAAGGTGCAGGTGACCGCATCGGGTGGTTTTAACTCGACCGTCAGTTTCAGAGTCAGCGGCCTGCCTTCGCGCACCACGGGCAGTTTCTCGCCGAGTTCGGTCCCTGGGTCAGGAACCTCAACCCTCACCGTGTCGACCCGGAGCAGGACACGGAGCGGCACCTACTCGCTCGTGATCACGGGGACTGGCGGC